>WNGG01016499.1_pt1 | contig 13132 bp, 14 predicted proteins | sample 5400661 | NCBI WGS metagenome assembly WNGG01 (sample SAMN13153372, study PRJNA577476) | soil metagenome | isolation source: 100 cm soil or saprolite under Garry oak tree replicate 1 | place: USA:California | collected 2016-06-15
GGGTTCGAAAACGTCGTCATCGGCGCGTCGCATGAGTGGATGCGCTGCACGCCCGACGACATCAAGACGGCACTAACCGAGCTGCAGAAGGGCGTGCAACTCACGGGCACGCATCACTTGACGTTTCAGATGCGACGAGAGCAGGCCGAAGCAGTCGACAAGGCGCTCGGGTACTACAACTCGATCAAGACTGAGGACGCAACTGCCGTCCCGCGCTTCCTGTGGAACGCGAAGATGCGGTTCGGCAAGACGTTCGCTGCGTGCCAGTTGGCCAAGAAACTCGGCGCCAAGCGGGTGCTTGTGGTGACGTTCAAACCAGCGGTGGAGGATGCGTGGCAGGCCGACCTCGAGTCCCACGTCGATTTCGACGGGTGGCAATACCTCTCGCGCTCCTCTGGCAGAGATCCTACGCAGATCGACTCCAACAAACCCGCGGTTTACTTCGGTTCGTTCCAAGACCTCCTCGGCCGTGACGCGCTCGGCAATATCAAAGCCAAGAACGAGTGGCTCCATGAGGTGAACTGGGACCTCGTCGTTTTCGACGAGTACCACTTCGGCGCGTGGCGGGACACCGCCAAGGAGCTGTTCGAGGGCGAGGACGACGCGGTTGCCAAGAAGGAGGCCAAGCTCGAATACGCGGCCGAGCTTGAAACGGTCAACGAGGACCTGAGTGAGCTGTCGGAGAGAGAGGCCGAGTTCCTCCCCATCACCACGAGGGCCTACCTCTATCTCTCGGGCACACCGTTCAGAGCGTTAGCGACGGGTGAGTTCATCGAGGAGCAAATCTTCAATTGGACCTACACCGACGAACAACGGGCCAAGGCGGAGTTCCCTATCCAGCACGCTGGCGAGTGGAACCCTTACGGCGCGCTCCCAGAGATGCGTCTGCTGACCTACCAGATGCCTGATGAGCTGCTTGCGATCGCGAGCGCTGGCGAGTTCGACGAGTTCGACCTCAACGAGTTCTTCGCGGCTACTGGCTCTGGCCCAAGTGCGGAGTTCAAGCACAAGGAAGATGTCCAGAAATGGCTCGAAATCATCCGGGGGTCCTACGCACCAACCCAGGTCGACAACCTTAAACTTGCGAGCCAGCGCCCGCCTTTCCCCTATTCCGACGTCCGGCTACTCCCTTACCTTCAGCACTCGTTTTGGTTCCTGCCGAAGGTCGCTTCCTGCCATGCAATGGCGAACCTGCTGGCCGAAAAGCACAACACGTTCTGGCACACCTACAACGTCCTCGTCGTTGCCGGCTCCCGTGCTGGAGTGGGGCTCGATGCCCTGCCACCCGTCCGGAGGGCAATCGGGAGCGGGTTTGAGACGAAGACGATCACACTGTCGTGCGGGAAGCTAACAACCGGCGTCACCGTCCCGCATTGGTCCTCGATCCTTATGCTGCGCAACCTCAAGTCTCCCGAGACCTACTTCCAAGCAGCGTTCCGGGTTCAGTCGCCGTGGTCAATCAAGAACCCGAACGGAGACAATCCGGACGAGGAGGAGATCCTCAAACCTGCCTGTTTCGTATTCGATTTCGCACCTACCCGCGCGCTGCGCCAGCTCTCCGACTACGCCATAGGGCTGTCGCCGCACGAACCGAACCCCGAGAGATCCGTGGAGGAACTCGTCTCGTTCCTGCCCGTACTCGCCTACGACGGCTCGAGCATGATGCAGATCGACGCGGGCGGGATCCTCGACTGGGCAATGGCTGGAACCTCCGCGACATTGCTGGCTCGCAAGTGGGAGAGCACATTGCTGGTAAACGTCGATAACGCCACTCTGCGTCGCATCCTCGACAACCCAGAAGCCATGGCTGCGGTCGAGCGAATCGAAGGTTGGCGCGCTCTGGGCGACAACATCATCCAAACCATCATCAACAAGAGCGAGAGGGTCAAGGAGCTCAAGAACAAGGCCAAGGAAGGCGAACTCACGGCGAAGGAGAAGAAGGAGCTCACGGACGAGGAGAAGGAGTACAAGTCGAAGCGCAAGCTGGTGCAGGAGAAACTCATCAAGTTCGCGACCCGCATTCCAGCGTTCATGTATCTGACTGACTTCCGCGAGAACACGCTGCAGGACGTGATCACTAAGCTGGAGCCGGCCCTGTTCTTGTCCGTCACCGGTCTCACGGTGGAGGATTTCCACCGCCTGGTGCAGCTCAAAGTCTTCAACACCGAGCGGATGAACCAGGCCGTATTCGCGTTTCGCCGGTATGAAGACTCCAGTCTCCGTTATACCGGCATCGACTCACATCCCGACCTCTCGCATTACGGCCTCTACGACACTGTGGTAGCTCGGGACTACTTGGGAGCTGACGCGTAGACAGCTGCAACGCCACTGCGCATCGGGATCCGAGGGTAACGCCGTGCGTAGCTTGGCCTGAGGGGGATCGAGCGATATCCGGCAGCGACCTCGTGCTTATGTCAATACGACAGTACCGTCCGCCTCAACCCGGACGCTGAGCACCTCGTCGACATCGACGAGCTCTTCGAGCAGTCCGCGTCCGACGCTCAGCACGCCAGAACGCTCTGGGGGCGGGTCGAAGCGCGGGTTGTACGAAACCTCCAGACGCCGTCCCCGCAGATCCAGCGGCAGGATGGTTCGGACCTGCGGTAGCGCCGCCTTTGTCGCCCCCCTAGGAATCCTCACCCGGCCGGCCCTTAGGTCGGCCGTTGTCATCCGCTGAGTCCGCAGGCCTGAGGTAGGTAAACGATCTCTGCGTGGCCCTGGGGATGCTGGCGCTCTCGCGGCCCGATCCCTCGCAGCGGCGCTTGGCCGAGGCGTGGATTCGCCCCTCGCGCCTGTGATGCCATGCCGCTTGCGCGTGCCCGCTGGCCACTCGAGGTTGGCGAAGGGGAACGGCCGATCGGGGTCGCCGAGTTGCCGCCTGGTCGTGACCGACACCGACGAACAGAACGCCGAGAGCATCGCGGACTCCGCATCCGCGGGAGACGGCCCAGCGGCGTGGTGGACGTGGAGTTCCGCGAGGTTCGAGAGGAGCTTCAGGAACCAACCACCCGCGTGTGGGCGACGCGCTCCCAGCGGAGTCCGGTAGTACTGCGCCACGCGTGACGCCACCGAGGACCCCGCCAGCCCCACGTAGAGAACCACTTCGTCTGGAAGCCAGAAGCTTGCCACCCTGTCTGCGAGTTCTGACGCTGAGGGCCGCCTCCCGTCGAGCCGTAGTTCCGGTCGGGCCGCAAGCAAAGTCTCGACCGCCGCGGCGGAGATGGGGCACTCGGGCATCGCCCCTGCGTTCGACCCCGCGTCTCCATTAAGGGATACGAGGTACACGCCCGGAACGGAGGTTGGGCGGCCTCGTTCCCCATCCAACCACGCCCTCAGGCGCCACGGCGGCCGACCTGACCAGGCTCAGCACAGTTGAAGGCAACAATGCCTCCTCCAATAGAGGGGTCCGAGCCTACCGCGGAACCTCCTAGAGCTCCGCCCCCGGGTCGCCGTGGTCCGTACCGACGAAAGGCGACAACGTGAAGGCGTGCTGCGTCACACTGGACCTCAAGGGTTGAATACGCTCGGATTAGGGCCCCCTTGACGACCTCGACGCTGTCATCGGTCCTGGAGGATACGCATTCGCGGGTGGAAGACGCTACAGCGTTGGAGATCGGCGATGTGAATGCTTCTGGAAACGTAACGTCACCCCCATCCTTGTTGAGGCCATCAGGAAGGCGGCCCCGTCTTGGTCATGGGTTCTACGTAGATCTCAACCGCACGAGAGTCCACCGCGGGCCGGGCAAGTACAACGACAAGGGGTCCACGAAAAGGCTACCTTCCCACTTCCGAGTCAGCCTGACACGCTGGGAGCGGGGCCACTTCTCAATCAGATGTATTGCAAGTCGCTCAAGCGAATCGTCAGCGCCTGAACGCTTACCTTGTATCGCTTCGCTAGCCTTTCGATAACTGAATCGTCAAATGGGTCTATCGGTATGGATACTCCTACATCTGCAGCTAACAGGCGCCGCGGTAAGAGGAGCTCTGCAGCGAACAGATTCGCTTCTATCTCTCTGTCATCTACCCCCTGGCTGGCCAGGCGGTTCCGTAATTCAAATGAATGATCAACGTGAACGCCATCACTTCGAAAGAGTGTGTAGTGACCAAGTTCGTGAGCAATTGTGAATCGTTGGCGGACAAGGGGATGGTGATTGTTGACCCCGATCAGCGAGCCATCTGGCCTTCGAAGCAAGAACCCAGATAGATCACCTCGCAAGTCTCGAAAGACAACCCGCACGCCTTCGGCACGAGCAATTTCGTCCACATGTACCGGCGGCGACAGGACCTTATGTCGCGTCAAGAGCTCGTCCACGGCCGACCGGACGAAGTTACGCCGAACCGGCATTGGGCGACTCCTCCGGCGTGGTTCTGACGAGTTCTTCTATCCACCGCTTCTCTTTTGCGCTCAAGTATTCGGGCAAGGCTTCCACGAGTTCGGATGAATGCTTTGGCCGGGACGGCAACAGGTGCCTCGCCTCGACACCAACCGCGTTGGAAATCTCTACGAGGAGATGACACAGGATTCGCTGCCTGCCTCTCTCGATGTTGGTGATCGATGTACGGCTGAGAGACAGCATCTGGCCTAGCTGAGCCTGATTAAGGCCTCGCGCCTTCCGGGCTTGACGGATCTTCTGGCCCAGCTCGACGTAGAACACTTCGTTACCCATCCCGATGTCTTTCTAGCAGGCTCCGACCGGATGTCAACCTCACAAACCGTCAATATTACAAACGTAAACACTGAGTCTGTCAGCTTGACTCAGGAATCTTCCTCTGCGAAGCTAATCCCACCTCGAGGAGGATCTTATGGCTCTGACATTGCAGGAGCGGAGAAACATCCAAGGCGTGGGGCTCGCTGGGTTCAGGAAGGACTACCAAGAGTTCATATTCATCCGATTCGACGATGCGGACGCCGCTCGAACCCTCATCCACCGCCTGGCGCCCCGCGTGGCATCTGCGTGGGAGGTCAGGACGTTCAACATCCTCTTTTCCGAGATTCGCCACCGAACTGACTTGGAGGGGGTCGTAGAGGCCACTTGGGCGTCATTGATGATCAGTGCCAAGGGGCTTGAGAAGATCGGTGTCGATCTGTCGAGCCTGCCCAACAACGAAGGCGCATCGGCCTTCCGCGCCGGCATGGCCAACCGCTCTCAGCAGATCGGTGACACGAGAGCATCCGACGATCCAAACAGCTGGGAACTGCCCTTCCGACCCGGCCAGGGTGTCGACGCCCTCGTCCTCATCGCGTCCGACTCAGAGGAAGACCTCGAAGATCTCGTCGCTGACGTAGGTGAATGGGTTTCAGCTGCGGGCTGCTCGGTTGCTTACCAGGAGCGCGGCCAGACACTCCCGGAGCCGCTTACGGGGCATGAACACTTCGGATTCAAGGACGGGGTTTCCCAGCCCTCGGTGAAGGAGTGGGACAGAGCCCCCACTGGGGATCAGCCTCCCGCGGTAGCTCTGGGCGAGTTCGTCCTCGGGTACCCTGATGAAACAGGTTCTCCTACGGCTGTCCCGGATCCCTGGCGCGATGGAAGCTTTGCGGTGTACAGGCGTCTGCGACAGGACGTGACGGCGTTCAGGAAGCAAGCCGCCAGCGAGATTCCCGGTGCTGACCCGACCCTATCGACCGAACAGTTAGCCGCCAAGATGGTGGGTCGGTGGCCGAGCGGCACTCCCGTGGAGGTCGGGTCAGATACCGACCCCGGGTCCAGCGGCGTCACGAACTCCTTCAAATACAAGGAAGATCCTTACGATGACGACGAGGGGCAGAAGACCCCCCGTTGGGGTCACATCCGTAAGGCCAATCCGAGAGACGAGACTCGTCCCGATCCAGATGACTCTGTGCAGCGCCACAGAATGATCCGTAGGGGAATTCCGTTCGGCCAGCCGCTTCCGGCAAGGGCCACAGAGGACGACAGCACCGAGCGCGGAATTCACTTCCTGGCAATCGTGGCGGACCTCGATCGGCAATTCGAATTCGTGCAGAGAAAATGGATGAACGACCCTAACTTCCCGACGGGTCAGGCCCCGGCAACGACAACTGACCCGTACAACCCCCCTCCCCCCGGGACGCCTGCTGACGGCCCCGATCCAATCTCTGGCGAGCATGACGCAGGGGCTGAGCTCACGCTGCATCAGGCTTCCGGCGTTCATCCCTTCGCAATAGGCGAAGAGGTTATTCAGGTCACGGCAGGCGAGTACTTCTTCGTCCCTTCAATCTCGGCTCTTCACCAGCTCGGAGAGGGTGCGGGTACCGGCCAAGCCGGGACCGCTTCTGAGACTCCCATGCCGTAGGAACCGCACGCCGAGGGTATGGGAAGGGAGCCTGTCATCTTCGCCTTCGGCCATACACCTCGCCAATCCCTTGATCGCGTCTCCAGGCCACGAGATATGCGAACCACATCCGTAGCATGGCCAGGCCATGAAGGACGCAATCACGCCGCTAGCAGGATGCAAGCTCGCCGAGCGAGCTGGCGTCCCCGAAACGGAGATCGAATGGATAGTAGGCAATGGAATCCTCGAGCCGGGACCGGGACCCCACCCCTTCGGCGAGGCCGACGTGTGCAAGGTTCGACTCGCCAGGCCTGCCACGAGGCCGGCCTACCCATCGACGGGATCGGCGCCGCCATCGCGGCCAGCTCTCGTTCGCCTTCCTCGAGGTCTCGCCCTATCGCCGGTAGGCCGCCCGCATCACCCGCACCTACGACCAGGCCAACCGCGACGCCGACATCCCCTTCGACTTCCTCCAGCAGGCCTCGAGGCCCTTCGGCTTCACCGACATCGCACTCGACGAGTACATCCGAGAGGACGAGGCCGAGATCGTCCCCCTACCTCGCCCTCGGCCTGTCCACCGGCGTTCTCGACCAGGCCCTGGACCGTCCGCCTGGCACGGGTCTTCGCTTCATCCCTTCGCCGCATGGCCATGGCCGAGACCGACGTCTACCGCGAGCGGTTCGAGATGCCCCCCATCCGCGAAGGCCTGGACCAGCGCCGGGCCATGGAGATCGCCTCCGACATGGCCGGGCCGTTCAACGACCTGGTCGACCGGGTCCTGCTGGCCGCGTACCGACGCCAGCAGGAGCTCACCTGGATCGACCACCTGGTGACCCACATCGAAGTAACTCTGGAGGAAACCGGCATCCACGACCTCCCCCAGCGGGTCCCTGCCATCCGCTTCCTGGACCTCGCCGGCTACACCCGGCTCACTTCAGGAGAGGACGGGCGATCCCGCCGGCTAAGTGCTCAAGAAATGTCGTTGACGTGCCGATCATTCTGCCGTAAGTTGTCGTATGTTTACGACAGGAGAGCGCCATGAACAGTATCGGTCTGGGAGAAGCGAGCGCCCTCAAACTCGCACAAGAAGTCGAGGCCGCCGTCCGGGCACTTGCACAGACACCCGACCAGATTCCAGCGGACGTCCGCCAAGTTGTGAGCGAATTGTCCGATGAGATCCTCAACACGCCTGAAGAGGCCTGGCGCGCGGTCGACCCCTATCTCGTTGGCGCCCTGGACCGCGGGGCACTTGGTGCCGCGCGAGCCTTAACGCTCGATGATCCGCGCCAACGACGCGATGAGCTTCGAATCAGGCTCGAGCAGGCGCGTCAAGCTCTGAGAGACATCCTCGACGGCGAACCAGTCAGCGAGGACCAGCCTGCAAGGGATGTCGCCCGTTGGCTTGCGGGGCAGCTTGACGTCTCGCAAGAGGTGATCGCGAAGCTTGTCGGCACAAGCCCGAGAACTTTTCAGCGCTGGGTATCCGACAAGGATCGTTCAGCTCCTCATGCGGAGGATGCAACCAGGGTGAGGATCGTCGCGCGCCGTGTCGTGAATTGGTTCTACCGGCCACATCCCGAACTGAAAGGGGAGCCGCCCGTAAAGCTTCTAAGTGAACCAGAATCGATCGATCGACTGATGAGTCTTGCCGGGGGTCTGCGTTCCGGTGGCCTCACCTGAGACGACGCTAACGGCCTTCAGATTGGCCGCCTGGGATACACCCCTTTGGGTCAATCCAAACCGACGCGAAGGCCGGTACAACAATGAGGGAGTCGGACCGACTCAGTACATGTGTCTGCACCCCTTGGGTCCCTGGGCTGAGCTGCTCAGGGGGGAAGACCGTCGCCAGCCTGGAGAGGTTCGAGAGTTTCGGATGCGACTTTGGGTCCTTCGGGTGCGGGTGGCGAATATCGCGGATCTAACGTTCGATACTGCCGAAGACTACGACGTCCGGGCCGGAGACCTTGTTTCAGATGACTACGGAGCATGCCAAGAATTCGCCGATAGACACCGAGCCGATCCCAAGTTGCCAGATATCTTGCGCGTCCCAAGTGCGGCCCTTCCGGGCACCCGGAACCTGGTCATTCTTGGACCGAGGGTAGGCGCACCGTACTTGGCAGAGCCGGTGAGCGATATCGACATTCCAACTTCGGTTGCTGCGGAACGTGGACAGGCACTTCATGCCCTCCCTCAGCTCATCCGGTATCGGGGCGAACCGCACGCCGAATTTGAGGCCTGGCAGCGAGGCGAGACCCTCGCATTTGTAGAGCCGCCGACCCCCTTGCCTTAGGCATGCTTGCTTATTCCGCGCCGCGGCGACCCCTCGCCGATGATCTCGAGCAGGGCCGCGATCTGGCGAAGGATCGGTACGTCGCCGGCGAGTGCCGCTAGTCCCTCGTTGGGCGGCGTGGCGCTCATGACATCGGGCGGTCATCCATTGCAGGCGAGCCTAACCTCACAATGTCGTACCCTGCCCCTATCCTCGACCGAGGGGAGGTGGAGGATGGCGACGCAGTCCAGAACGACCGGCCTCACGTACGCGGACCTCGAGAAATTCCCCGAGGACAACTTCCGCCGCGAGCTCATCGACGGGGAGCTCATCGTGACCGCGGCGCCGAACACCCGTCATCAGCGCGCGGTGACGGAGCTGGTCTTGGAGCTCGGCCTCTATGCCCGGGAACACGGCGGCGAGGTCCTCCCCGCGCCGTACGACGTGTACTTCTCAGACTCGAACGTGGTCGAGCCGGACGTCCTGTTCGTGACGGCCGAGCACATCGAACGCCTCGAGGACAGATACATCCGGGCCGCACCTGACATCGTGGTGGAGGTGTCATCACCGTCCACCCGGCGCTTGGAGCTCTCCCGGAAAAAGGACCTGTATGAGCGGTTCGGCGTGCCGGAGTACTGGTATGTCGACCTCGACGCCGAACGGATCGAGATCTACCGGCTCACCGGGGGCCGGTACGGCCTTCCCGAGCTGACCGGCCGAGGCGACCGGCTCGAATCCCACCAGCTCCTCGGGCTGGCGCTCCCCGTGGACCAGGTCCTTGGTCCGGCCGTGTCGCAGCGGTAGCTGGCGGCGTCACGATCTCGGCGCTGTTAGCGGCATGCGGGACGACATCGGAGGTCTTTCGCGACCCGAGCTGGCCGAGCGGGCCGGCATTCCCTGAGGCGGAGATCGAATGGACGGTCGGAAACTGGATCGGATCCGGCAGAAATCGTTGAACATGTGAAGCACATGTGCAAGCCTGGAGTCATGGCGAAGATGATTCAGGTCAGGAATGTCCCCGACCGGCTCCACCGTGAGCTGGTGAGGCGAGCCAAGGCTCGCGGCGAGACCCTCACCCAGTTCATCGAGGGCGTCCTCGCACGAGAGGTGGAGCGCCCGCCGGCCCAGGAAGTATTCGAGCGGATCCGCAATCGACCGCCGGTGAGGCTTGGCCGGTCGGTCGCAGACCTCATTCGCGAGGAGCGAGCTGAAGGGGACGGACCCTGAACCTGGTGGTTGCGGATGCGTCCGCGCTGGTGGACTTCGTTCTGCAAACGGAACGCTTCGACAATGTCGGAGGGGTGATCCAGGCCTCAGACGCCGACCTGCACGTCCCGGCGCTGTGCGACGTCGAGGCGGTCGCGGCTCTTCGGCGGGCTCTCCTCGTCGGAGCGCTCTCCGAGTCGAGAGCGAACGAGGCCCTCCAGGACTATCAGGGCCTCCCGCTCACGCACCACGACCACCAGGCGCTCCTGGAGAGAATGCTCGAGCTGAGGAACAACTTCTCCACCTACGACGCCGTCTACGTCTCGTTGGCGGAGCGCCTCGGCGCTGCGCTACTGACCAGCGACGAGCGTCTGGCGCAAGCAGCCCGGACCCATCTGTCGCTGCCGGTCTTGCCATGATTCGACGCCATCCTCTGGCGAAGGGGTGAAGGATGTCTCCCCACATGACGACATCATCGCTATCATGTGGGCATGATCCGCACCCAGATCCAACTCACCGAGGAGCAGATGCGAGGCCTGAAGCGGGTGGCGGTCGAGCGCGGCATGTCCATCTCTGCTGTCGTGCGCGAGGCGTTGGGGAGCCACTTGACCGTCGACGAAACGGACGCCAAATGGCGCCGGGCTCTTGCCACGGCCGGGCGGTTCGGCTCGGGTGAACGCGACGTCAGCGTGGAGCACGATCGGTATCTAGCCGAAGACTTCGCCTGAATGAGCGTCTTCGTCGACACATCGGCTCTGTACGCGTTTCTCGATCGGAGCGACCAGAACCATGGTGCCGCCAAGGCGTGGCTCTCCGGGACCGGCCGCGACCTGGGCGAATCGTTGCTCACGCACAACCACGTCGTCGTGGAAACCGCTGCTCTCGTTCATCGACGTCTGGGTGCTGCGGCGGTGCGCGCGCTGCTCGAGGATCTACTGCCCATCACGACCGTCGTTTTCGTCGACGAGCCGCTCCACCGTGCTGCCGTCAGCGCCTTCGTGGCGTCGCGGATGCGTCGGGCCTCACTCGTCGACTGGGTCAGCTTCGAGCTCATGCGCCACCGTGGCATCGCGCACGCGTTCGCGTTCGACCGGGATTTCGACCGCGCTGGGTTCACCACCCTTCCGTAGGCACCCCTTGTGGCCGTGGCAAGAGCACCTCGAGGAATCCGGCGACCACGACCTCACCCGAGGGTCCTCGCCATGTGCTTCTTGGACCTCGCCGGCTACACCCGGCTCACTTCAGGAGCGGGGCGACACCGCCGCCGCCGAGCTGGCCGACGCGCTGCCCGACGTGGTCTCTGCCCTCGAGATGGTCGAAGCCCTCCCGTCACACGGGTTCCCGCCCGGGCACGTCGGCCGCTGTCCGCCTGGGCCGAGACCGGCCAGTCCTGGTGACCGAGACCGTGGTCGAGCGGGCCACGACCGCCGACGGCGTGGCGTTCGTCGAGCTCCCGCCCGCCCCGCTCAAGGGCTTCGACAACCCGGTCCGCCTCTTCGAAGCCCGCCGGACGCAGCCCTACACCGCAGGTCAGGTCGTGTCAGTGCCGCGACGTACGCTTCATCCGTGGCGAATGGGGGCGTCCCACGCGGGACCGGGTTCATATGGAGACAGGCCGAGCTCAGGCTCGATGCGCAGATGCGTCAGGCTGACGCTTTGGACACCAAGGCCGGCGCGCTTGTTGGACTGCACGCGATCGCGGCAGGTCTGACCGCCTCTCGAATCGGATCACTGACCGGGGACGCGAGATTTGTCGAGCGATCCAGTCGAATCGCGGCAAGCTGAACAGGAAAGCACGTTCAGTTCTGGGCAGCTTGGTGGGACTCGGGGTGATAGCGTTGGCGGTGGCAATCGTTGCCGTGATTGGACTGGTGAGCGGACCGTGAAGACGTCCAACGCGACTGATCCTTCAACTACTCCCAAGCTTCCGCCCCCCATCCCAGGCGAAGACCGGGTGAACGACCTCGGCTGGTGGTCGAGGGGACCGACTCGACGCGCCGAGAAGGCGGCCAAGGCGGCTCTGCAGCACCTCCTCCTTGAGGACGGAGAGGAATCAATCCTGCCACCAGACCCTGAGGAGCCGCCCCCGCTGCCTCCGCCTCTAGAAGAGGAGCCGGACACCGAGTACAAAGGCGCCAGGCCGGACGGCATCAAGAGCCGTTAGCTGATACGACGAGGGGCAATGGCGAAGAGCGCGAAATCAGCAAGCGGTAGGGCCCTCGCTACCCGCGAGGGCCCTACCAGGGCAAACCAATGCCCGCCGGGGCCAAGCCACCCAAGGGCCCCGCACTGGACGGGCCCGTCAAGAAGACGATCAAGCGCATCAAGTGAAGGGCAAAACAAAGGCTCGGCCTCTGATCTGGCGCCGGGGCGCCGGCTATCCAGCGGGTCCGAAAACCGTCAAGGAGCTGACTCCTCCACCCAAGAGGCCGGGTGTCGGCGCCAAGCCCGTCCGAACATCCAAGAAGTAGTCATCCCTCGGCCCAGCTTCTGCAGCCGCCACCCCATCTGATTCAATTCTTCTCGTGAGGATCTGTCCGAACTGCGGGGAGGAGAACTCTGACCGGGCCAAGTTCTGTCAGAACTGTGCCCAGCCGCTGGAGGAGGCCGCCGCCTTGCGCGAGACGCGCAAGGTCGTCACCGTTCTCTTCTCCGACGTCACCGGCTCCACGACCCTCGGCGAGCAGCTCGACCCCGAGTCTCTTCGCCACGTCATGGGTCGGTTCTTCGACGCCATGAAGGACGCCGTCGAACACCACGGCGGGGTGGTGGAGAAGTTCATCGGCGACGCAGTCATGGCGGTGTTCGGCATCCCTCGCCTGCACGAGGACGACCCCATCCGGGCCGTCCGGGCCGCCTCGGAGATGCAGACCGCCCTGGCCACCCTGAACGAGCAGCTCCAGGCCGAACGGAGCGTCACCCTGGCCATCCGTACCGGCGTCACCACCGGAGAGGTGGTCTCGGGCGACCCTTCCGCGGGCCAGCACCTGGTCACCGGGGACACCGTCAACACCGCGGCTCGCCTGGAGCAGGCCGCCTCCCCCGGCGAGATCCTCATCGGCGAGCCCACCTACCGCCTGGTTCGTGATGCGGTCACCGTCGAGCCGGCCAGACCCCTCGATCTCAAGGGCAAGGCCGAACCCGTGCCCGCCTACCGCCTCATCGCCGTCACCGCCGGGGCCGAGGCCCACGCCCGCCGCCTCGACTCTCCCATGGTCGGGCGCGACCGCGAGCTCCAGCTCTTGGAGCAGGCCCTGGGCCGCGCCCGCGAAGAACAGACCGCCTATCTCTTCACCCTCCTCGGGCCCGCCGGCGTGGGCAAGTCTCGCCTGGTCCTCGAGTTCCTCGAACACACCGGTGCCGACGCCACCATCCTCCGCGGCC
>WNGG01006369.1_pt1 | contig 13131 bp, 13 predicted proteins | sample 5400661 | NCBI WGS metagenome assembly WNGG01 (sample SAMN13153372, study PRJNA577476) | soil metagenome | isolation source: 100 cm soil or saprolite under Garry oak tree replicate 1 | place: USA:California | collected 2016-06-15
TCGTTCCACGCCGGGAGCTGCACCGCCCGGGCCCGGGCGTCCTTCGACAGCGTCACCGCCAGCATCTCCAGCAGGATCCGGTACACGTTGTTCTCGGGCTGCCGGGCCGTGAGCCCCAGCGAGTTCACCTGCACGCCGTACCGGAACCGCCGGAGCTTCGGATCCGCCACGCCGTACCGTTCGTGCGTGAGCCGGTCCCACAGCCGGGTGAACGCCCGCACCTTGCACATCTCCTCGACGAACCGGATGCCGGCGTTGCAGAAGAAGGAGATCCGCCCGACCAGTCGTGGGAAGTCGTCGCCTTCGATGCCGCCGCTCGCCTTCACCGTGTCGAGGACCGCCACCGCGTTGGCCAGGGTGAACGCCACCTCCAGCACTGGGTCCGCTCCGGCTTCCTGCAGGTGGTAGCTGCACACGTTGATGGGGTTCCACTTCGGAACCTGGTGGAACGTCCACGTGATGAGGTCGCTGGTCAGCCGCAAGGACGGGTGCGGGGGGAAGGCGTAGGTCCCTCGCGACAGGAACTCCTTCAGGACGTCGTTCTGTGTCGTGCCGGAAAGGGCCGCCCGGTCCGCTGCCTGTTCATCCGCCACGGACACGTAAAGGGCCAGCAGCCACGCCGCCGTGGCGTTGATGGTCATCGACGTGTTCATGTCCTGAACGGGGATGCCGTCGAACACGGTTCGCATGTCGCCCAGGTGGCAGATGGGCACGCCCACCCGGCCCACCTCTCCGCGGGCCATGGGGGAGTCCGAGTCGTATCCGGTCTGGGTCGGAAGGTCGAACGCCACGGACAGCCCGGTCTGGCCCTTGGCCAGGTTCGTCTTGAACCGCTCGTTCGTTGCGGCCGGCGTGGCGAACCCGGCGTAGGTCCGGAAGATCCAGGGATCGTCGCGGGTCATCGAACTCCGTTGGCCGACTGCACGGCCCGGGTCTCCGACGACGACAGGAGGCCGCACGGATCGGTGGCCGGAGCCTTTCCGGCGTCCTTTCCGACGGCCACGGCCTGCCGGTAGGTCCCGACGTGGCCGGCCCGGTCCTTCACCACCAGCCGGACGTCGGCGAAGATCGAGTGCTTGTAGGTGTGGGTCACCCGGATGCCGGTGGCGTGGGTCCCATCGCCGAACGTCCACGCGTAGGTCAACCCGCCGGACGAAGATGGATCCACCGAGAAGCTCGCGTCGAAGGTCACGGTCATCCCCTTCGGCAGCACGGGATCGGTCTCGAAGTACGCCACCGGACCGCTCGGTCGTTTCACCGCCCCGCCGTATTCCTGGCGGGACACCAGGTAGTCCGTCCACGTGGCGGGAAGCTCCACGGCCCGGCGAAGCTCCTGGGTCCCTGCATCCGGGTACGTGAGATCCCCGGTGAACGGCCCGGCCGGGAGCCCCGACGTCATCAAGTTCAGATGCTGGATGGTATCCCTCGGCGTGTCGTACCCCGCGTACTGCGGGATGGTCGGCTTCACGGGCAGCTGCTCCGGATAGGGGTTCTCCTTGGCGTTGCTGTCGTAGGCGCCGAGGACGCCGTAGCCGGGGATCCCCAGCTGCAGGAACGGGACCTGGTCGGTCCGCCCGATCGTGTCGTCCTGGACGGGCGAATACCGCTCACGGTCCGACTCGGTGTACGCGCTGACCTGCCTGCCGCCCTCGATGGGATTCTCCAGCGGCACGGTGAATCCGTACTTCTGTCCCAAGACGTGGAAGGCCTCGGCCACGGAATCGGCCAGGGCCTGCCGGAAGTGCTCGATGGCCGCCATGTTCGCCTGGATGTTCTTCCAGGACTTCCCGCTGTAGATGCTGTTCTCCTTGAGCGGCGAGGAGTTGATGTTCGTGTACCAGGGCCCCACGCCGTTCACCAGGTCGCTGGTGTAGTGCGTCGTGCCGAGATGGTAGGCGGGGTATTCCATGCCGTTCTGGTCCATGTTCGCCACCAGGACGTACTGCCCCTGCGGTCCCCGCGGGATCAGGTTCGCCGCGTAGTAGTAGGACCCGTTCAGGCCGGTCTCCTCTGCGTCGAACAGCCCGATCTTGATGGTCCGCCTGGGCCATGTGCCGTTCGCCTGATACCACCGAAGCAGGGCCTGGAACTCGGCCATGCCCATGGTGACCCCGGAGGTGTCGTCGTAGGCCGAGCCGTTCTGGGTGTTCAACCCCGGGGTCGAATCGGGGTGCCCGGCCAGCAGGACCCGCTGGCCGGGGCAACCCGCGCCGGGAATTGTGGCCTCGGCCACGTCGGAGTCGAACGGGAAGGAGAGCACCCGGAAGTAGTGATCGGCGATCGTCACGTACGGAGCCATCGGACCCATCGAGTCCAGGCTGCGCACCTCGCCCTTCCAGTGCGTGTAGAACTCCTGCCACCCGTTGACGTACGGAGGCAGGTTCGTGACGGCGAGGGGCTGGCGCGGATCGCCGTCGAACCCCGACACCCGCTGCAGGTAGTGCATGCTCATGAACCAGAGCTGGCGGTACAGATAGTCGACGTCGATGACCGGCAACGCCTGCTTGGCGGCGGCATGGGCGGGGAGGTTCGCCCCGGTCCCCCCACTCATCACGACGATGCACGTCACCGCGACCACGCCGATCCTTCGCCTGATCCTCATCACGGGCTCCTGTTCTTGGCGGCTTGGTTAGATGATGAACGAGAGCGGGCCGCCTTGCTCAGAAAAGTCGCTGTCATCGCCGGTAGAGATCACGTCGGTGCTTGATCCGCGTGATCAAGACCTCTTTCGAGGGATCATCCACCCGGAACACGATCCGGTAGTCGCCCACCCGTTTGCGATAGGCCTCGTCGCTGGCGAGCTTCTCCGACTGGCCGCGAGGGTCGCTCTCCAAGGTAATCATCGCTCTGCGAATGCGCTCTTTGACCCCTGGCGGAAGGCGCCGGAAGTCTCGTTGCGCGGCCGTCGAGGCGAGGACGGGCGGCCTTGGCATGCCACAGGGGGACGGGCTCTACCTTCCCCTTGAGCACCACTGGCTCCAGAGCTTCGTACTCGAAGATCTCTTTGGTGGCCTGGTAGGTCCCTTCGCCGACGGCCACCCGTTCACGGGGGCCGCGCCCTGCAGCCGAAGCCGTGTTCACCACATCGCCGGTGACGATCCCTTCGCCGGCCTCGGGCGGGCTCCGAGGGCCACCACAGCCTCCCCGGTCTCGATCCCCACCCGGACCTGTAGGTCCAGTCCGGGGTCGGCCTCGTTCAGGTCCGAGATGGCCTCGATGATCCGAAGGCCGGCCCGCACGGCCCGCTCGGGGTCGTCCTCGTGCGCCGCCGGGGCCCCGAACACCGCCGTGACCGTGTCCCCGATGAACTTCTCCACGGTGCCGCCGTACGCCTCGATGTCCCGACGTAGTCGGGCGTGGTAGGGGACGGATCCGGGCTCGGACGTCTTCGGGATCGGCCTGGTCGGATGCCGCCGTGAACCCCACCAGATCACAGAACAGCACCGTGACGACCTTGCGCTCTTCGGCCTGGGGCGACGGGGCTTCATGCAGGGGCGTTCCGCAGAAGCCGCACAGGCGGAACCGGTCGGGGTTCTCCTCTCCGCATGCGGGGCAAACGGCCATGGGCGTGAGTGATGGGCCGGGGAAAGCAGTGGGAAGCGCGCGGGCCCAACAGACCTGGTGCCATGATTGGTCGTCATGAGCGAAGACAGGCCTCTGGATGCGGACGAGTTCGAGCGGTGGCGACTGGAAGCGGACCACGCCCTGAAGGCGGCCGCACCGCTCGGGGAAAGCGGTCCATTCAACTGGGCCTGTTTCCTGCTCGAGCAGGCCGCGCAGCTCGCCGTGAAGGCGTTGCTTCACGGCACCGGAGCCGCTCCATGGGGCCACGATCTCGAGGTGCTGGGGCGACGCCTCGCCGATGCCGGCATCGACGTGCCCGTCCCCGTCTCCGACGCCCTCGCTCGTCTCGGCCGGCACTACATCCCGGCCAGATATCCGGACGCTCACGCGTTGGGGCCGGCGGCCTCCCACTACCGACGTTCCGATGCCGACGAGGCAAGCGGGGATGCCAAGGTGATCCTGCGTTTCGTGGACAACGTATGGAAGGACCTCAGTGGAACATAGGATCATCGCCCGGCGTCGGGCCGAGCGCGAGCAGCTCATCCAGCTCGCCGCCGACTACGTCCGCCACCTGTCCACCAAGCTCCCCGTCCTGGCGGCATACGTCGCAGGCTCTGCCGCGCGAGGCGACTTCAACGTGTGGAGCGACGTGGACGTGGTGATCGTGGCCGAAGGACTGCCGGAGCGGATCCCCGACCGCATGGCGCTTCTCGCGAGCGGCGCACCTCCCAGGGTTCAGCCGGTCGGGTTCACCCCCAGAGAGTTCGAGGCGGCGCACGAGAAGGGCAATCCACTGGTGGTCGAGGCGCTGAGCCTCGGGATCGCCCTGTTCGGTCCCCGACGCGAAGGCGAAACCGAGACGCGAACGAGCTGAGCCCGGCAGGGGTGGGGCAGAGCGCGATGGCGCGCGGAGCATACGGCCAAGCTCTCAGCCGGACCAGGAAATGCGAGAGCTCAGCCTCTCCCGAAGGAACGAGCTCGAACGCCCGGCAATCCGTTGAATCCTGACTCGTCGGCGGTGATCACGATTCGATCCCGGCTCACCGCAGTGGCAGCGATGATGAGATCGTGAGCCCCTCGGGGCCGACCCGATCTGCGGACCTCGGCCATCAACGCAGCGTGGGCCCGGGCGACCGCGAGGTCGTAGTCCTCCATCACCAAGATGCCGAGCAGGCCTTCCACGAACTCCCTGCGCCGAGCCCGACGCCCGCCGTCGGCGAGCTCGACCCCGAGCAGCAGCTCGGCGGCGGTGATCGCCCCGATGGCGATGTCGTCGTCGGGCCCGACCACGTCAGCCCACGCTGCCTCGCCTCGTTCGAGCGCGACCAGGGAGCTCGTGTCGAGGATCAGCCGTTCCAGCCCCGGTCCTCGCCATAGAGGAGCGAACGGACCTCATTGAGCTCGCGGGCCCATCCACGATCCGGCTGGTGGTTCTTCAGGAATTCCAGGAACGCCTTCCCATTGGGCCTCGAGACAGGCAGGATGCGCGCCACCGGCCGGCCGTTCCTCCGCACCGTGAACGATTCACCGCGGTGCTCCACTTCGTCGAGGAGTTCGGAAAACCGCCGAGCGGCCTGGGTCGCCGTGAGATCCTTCATACCGAAATCAGATTATCAGATTCCAGGGGGAACGGCTCGCGTACGACCGCGACCGATGCCGCGAACTCAGCAGACCTGGTTCAGGTACGGGAAGGGGTCGATGGCGCTGCCCACCTGGCTCACCCCGTAGGGGCTCGTCCAAAGAGGCGAGGGGAACACATAGGGGTGCCACTCGAAGTGGTCGTGGGTGGGCCCGCCCTGGGCGTCACCGGTGTTGCCGACGTAACCGATCACCGTTCCCGTGGAGACGGACCCGAGGGTGCCGAGGGCGCTGAGGTGCGCGTTGTAGACGTACCCCGCGGCCCCGGTGACGGTGACGGACAACCCTCCGAGATCGTTCGAGGAGATGGTGGCCGTCCCACTAAAAGGTGCGTGAATGGGCGTGCCGAGCGCGGCGAAGATGTCGTTCCCGGCGTGCAGGTGATACCCGCCGCTGTACCGCGGGGCGCCGAAGTCGTCGGAGTAGAAGCCGCCGGATACCGGGCAGACCTGGAAGGGGTGCCCGACGACCTTTCCGCCGCCGTTCGAATGGGACTGCGCCTGGAGCGCGGCCAGACGTGCAGCTTCCTGTTCCTTCACGTACTTGTCGTGCAGCTGGGACACCAGCTTGTCGGCCTGGGCTCGCTTCGTGTTCAGGTCCGCCACGGCCGCGCTCACCGCGGCGGCCTTGGCGTCCACGGCCTGCTGCTGCTTCTTGAGGTCGTTCCCCTGCGCGACGAGCTTGGCCTCCGCCTGTTGCTGCTCCAGCTGTTTCGTCTGCAGCTCGGCCCGCTGGTCCTGAACTTGGTTGATGAGGTCGCGGTCGCTCTGGGCCGCGCGGTTCACGATCTCGAGCCGCGTGGAAAGGTCCGACAGCGACGTCGAACCCAGGATGAACTCGAACGTGCTGCCGGGCCCGGTTTCGTAGGCCACCCACGCCCGCCGGTCGAGCTGGGACTGCAGCTTCTGCATCTGCAGGTTGGCGGCCTCGATCTCACCCTGCAGGCGGGCGATCTCGGCTTGGGTGTCGGCGATCTGGGACTGGACCTTGTCCAGACTGGCAGCCAGCGCGGCCCCCTGCTGGTGAAGGTCGTTCAGATGGGCCTGCGTTGAGCCGATCTGCTGCTCGAGCTTGTGGAGCTGGGCCTTGGCGCTATCGAGCTGCGTCTTGGTGTCGGCGACGGCGGCCTGGCTCCCAATGAAGGCAGCGAGAAGGAGGACGGCCAGGGCCCCGGCCATCCGTCTCATAGGGCGGGAAGTTTCGTTTGCGCTCAAGAGGGGCTCGTTCCTATCGGACGCATGTGCGTTTTGTCAACCTCGGTCCGTCAGCGTGCCCACGAAAATCCGCGATTGCAAGCATCTTCTGGGATTCGGCACCCGCACGGGGTGCCTTGAGGCAGGCTACGCGTCGGGCAGGTCCAGGTCGCGGGCGATGATGCGGCGCATGATCTCGCTGGTTCCTTCCCCGATCTCGAGGATCTTCGAATCGCGGTAGAACCGGGCCACCGGGAGCTCCTCGATGAACCCGTAGCCGCCGTGGATCTGGACGGCCTCGCGGGCGCAGGTCACGGCGATCTCGCTCGCGTATAGCTTGGCCACGGCGGCGGCCGCCTTGTACGCGCGGCCCTGGTCGCGCAGCCATGCGGCCTGGTATGTGGCCAGGCGTGCGGTGTCCACCATCACCCGCAGGTCGGTCAGCTTGAACTGGATTCCCTGGAAGGCCCCGATGGGCCGGTGGAACGCCTGCCGCTGCTTCGCGTACTTGAGCGATTCGTCGAGGCAGCCCTGAGCCAACCCAACGCCCAGCGCCGCCACGGCGATCCTGCCGTCGTCCAGGGTTCGGAGGAAGTTGGCGAACCCCTTGCCCCGCTCCCCCAGCAGGTTCTCCTGGGGCACGCGACAGTCGTTGAAGGCCAGCTCATGGGTGTCCGAGGCGTGCCACCCGAGCTTGCGGTAGGACTTGCCGACCTCGAACCCTGGCGTGCCGTGCGGAACGATGATGGCCGAGATCTCCTTGCGCGCCTCCTCCATGGACCCCGTGACGGCGGTGATCGTCACCATCGCGGAGATCGGCGTCCCGGAGTTGGTGATGAAGGCCTTGGACCCATTGATCACCCAATCCTTGTCCCGCAGGACGGCGGTGGTCTTCGTGGCTCCGGCGTCGGAACCGCCGCCCGGTTCGGTCAACCCGAACGCGCCGAGGATCTCGCCGCGACACATCGGCACGAGCCACCGCTGCTTCTGGTCCTCGGTCCCATCCGCGAAGATCGGGTTGGCCCCCAGCCCCACCGCGGCCTCCAGCGTGATGGCGACGGACGAATCCACCCGGCCGAGCTCCTCGACCGCCAGGCAGAACATGGTGAAGTCACCACCCTGGCCGCCGTAGTCCTCGGGGAACGGGATCCCGAACAGCCCGAGCTCCCCCATCTGCTTGACGATGTCGAGCGGGAACTCCTCGAGCCGATCCATCTCCTCGGCCCGGGGACGGACCACATCCTCGGCGAACTCCCGGACGGCCTTGCGGAACGCCTCATGCTCGGCGCTCAGATCGAAATCCACCGGACTGATCCCCTCGTCGCGGTTCCCGCGCGGAAGTCTACTGGCCGCCGTTCCACAGCTCGGGCTCCCGGATGGCCTGGATCCAGTGATGGGTCTCGAGCGTTCGGCGCGCCTCTGCCATGGCCTCGGCGCCGCCGATGAGGTCTTCGCCGAACAGCCGGCCCACCCACCACGTTCGGGCCGCGGCGTAGTTCACCTGGCCCTGGGCGATCTCCGACCGCAGCAGCTCCTGGGCCAGCGCCGCGCTCCGGTCGGCGTCGCCCGCGATCCGTTCCAACAGCGCCTCCGCGGCGAGCAAGGAGGCCTGGTCTTCGCTGATGGTGACGCCCACCGGCGGTTGGTCCAGGACCTGGCGCGCCGCGGCCGGGTCGCCCTTCGCCAGCAGGATCCGCGACAGCTCCCCGGCGGTCCAGCCGAGCAGGCTGCGGTCCCCGATCTGGCGGCAGAGCTTGAGCGCCTCGCGCAGGTCGGCCTCGGCCGGACCGAGCCGCCCGGCCAGGCGATGGACCGAGCCACGATCGCCGATGGCGCTGGCCAGCTCCCACCGGGCCCCGAGGTCCCGGAACGTCCGGACCGCTTCGTCCTCAGCCGGCAGGGATTCCTCGAGCCGCCACATCCGACGGAGCGACGCCCCGATGTAGCTCTGGGCCACCGCGATGGTGAACCGGTCATCCATGTCCCTGCCGATGGCCAGGGCCTGCTCGGCCAGGGCCAGGCATTCGGTCTCGTCGCCGACCGGCGAGATCACCGACGCCAGCGACGTCAGGGCCCGGGCCTCCGCCCACCGGTCGCCTTCCGGGTTCGACCGGGCGATCTGCAACGCCTCCTCGAACATGGCCCTCGCCGCGCCGAGGTCGTCGCGCCAGTACGGGGCCCATCCGGCCATGAGGAGGGTCCGGGCCAGGGCCAGTCGTCGCCCAATCGCCGGGCGGCCGCCAGGCCCCGGTCGAACAGCTCCTCGGCCCGCTGCTGGTCGGCCCGGATGTTCAACGTGATGTCGGCCAGGAACCGCGAGGCGTGGGCCTGGGCCCAATCGTCGCCCCCGCCGAGTCGAAGGGCCCGTTCCAGAACCGAGCCCGCCTCATCGAACTCCCCGAGCCAGTAGCGGGCCTCGCCCAGGCCGGCCAGGATCCGGGCCTGCTTCGTGCCCCATTCGTCCTCGGGTCCGGAAACCTCCAGGGCGCGCTCGTAGTGGTCGACGGCCGTGGCCGAATCCATAGCCCGACGATCGCGGTCCCCCGCCCGGGCCAGGGCCTCCACGGCCCGGTCGGCCAGGGTCCGGTCGTTCGGGTCGAGGTCCAGCGAGGCCCGAGCAGCCTGCTCGAGGTGATAGGCCATGGAGTGGGGATGGCGGTCCTGCCCGTCCTCGACTAGACGGTCGGCCACCTGGGAGTGGAGCCGGAGCCGTTCGCGCTTCGGCAGGGTTTCGTAGGCCACGTCCCGAAGCATGCCGTGGCGGAACCGCCACAGACCCGGACGCTCGGCGTCGCGGACCAACAGCTCGCCGTCCTCCAGGGTTCGCAGGACGTCCTCGTTCGGCTCCGCGATCAACGCGAGGTCGTTCGTATGGAAGGTGGACCGGGGGAACACTGAGGCCTTGCGGAACAGGTCCCTGGCATCTTCGGGAAGGTGGTCGATCCGGGAAGCCACCACCGCCTGCACGGTCGGGGGAAGCAGGTGGCTGTGGGGCGTTCCCGTGACGTGCTCCTCGTGCTCCTGCAGCAACATCCCGGTGGTCTCGACGATGAAGAAGGGGTTCCCCCCGGCGTGCATGGCGATCCGCTCGGCGGTCTGCTCGTCGACTCCCTCGCCGGCGACCGACGCCAAATCCCGGGCCTCCTCGAACCTCAACGGCTCCAAGCGGATCCGCACCGCGTCCATCGCGGAGGCTCCCCAGTCGGGGCGTTGCTCCAGCAGCCAGTCCCGAGCCACGGTGATGATCAGCAAGGGGATCCGGCGGGCCCCGGCCACCACCTCTTCGATGAGGTTCAGCAGCCCGGCGCGGGCGTTGTGCAGGTCCTCGAACTGCACGACCACCGGACCGAGCCGGCCCAGGCCCTGCAACAACGCCAGGAACCCGGCGCGGATCTCGGCGGCCCGGTAGGACCGCCCTTCCCGGCCGCCCTGGTCTGTCGAGCCGAGGCCGATGGCCAGGCCCAGCCGGCCCGCGATCTGCTCCGTCTCCGAGGGCTCGCAACACCCCTTGACCAGCTCTTCCAGCCTTGCCTTCACGTCCTCGGGATCCGCGTCGCGTTCCACCCCTATCTCCCGCCGGATCATGTCCGCAAGGGGGGCGAACGTGATGTCCTCTTCCAGCACGTGGGCCCGGCCGAAGAGGATCCGGGTCTCATCCGGGAGCGCCGCGGCCAGCTCCTCCACCAACCGGCTCTTGCCGATGCCCGGCTCGCCGAGCAGCGTGACCAGGTGCGGCCGGGAGGTGTCGCGGACCCGGTCGAAGGCATCCCGCAGCAGGGCCAGCTCCCGCCGCCGGTTCACCAGCGGGATGGTTCGCCGCGTCGACCGCACCGAGATGGACTCAACGGGGTAGACCGTGACGGCCTCCTCGAACCCCCGGGCCTCCGCCACGCGCGCTTCCCCGAACGCCACCATGTACCGGGTGAGCTGCCATGTGGTCTCACCCACCAGGACCTCGCCCGGGGCCGCCGCCTCCTGGAGCCTCGAGGCCAGGTTGACCGCCGCCCCCGACACCAGGAGCTGATCGGCCGGACCCGAACCGGTCGCCACCGACCCGGAGTTCACCCCCACTCGGACCTCCAGCGGGACGGGCAGCCCCAGCTCCTGTCCGAGCCGGGCCGTGCGGTCCCTGATGACCAGGCCGGCCCGAACCGCCCGCAACGCGTCGTCGTCGTGCGCGTGGGGGAGACCGAACACCGCCATCACGGCGTCGCCCACGAACTTCTCGGCCCGTCCGCGCAGGGACGTCAGCTCCACGGACACCATCTGGAAGAAGGCCGCCATGACCTCGCGGAACCGCTCGGGGTCCAGGCGAGAGGCGATCTCGGTGGACCGGGCCAGATCGGCGAACACGACGGTCACTACCTTGCGCTCCTCGGTGACGGCCGAGGCCACCGGAGCCCCGCAGTTCGGGCAGAACCGGGCCTCCTCGGGGAGCGGTGTGCCGCATCGATCACAGGTCAGCGTGGCCACAGGCTCAAGCATACGCGGAGCGGCCGCCGCGAATTACCGCCCTGTAAGTTGCGGCTCAGGGGACGGTGTAGCCCGGGGGCGGCGGGCGGCACAGCTGCCGGAGCCGGGCCAGCAGGCCGGACCGGACCGAGGCGTACGCGGGATCGCTCGCCCGGTTCTGAAGCTCGTACGGGTCCTTCGTGAGGTCGTAGAGCTCCTCCTCCCCGGTCTGGTACGCGACGAACATGTCCTGGGTGGAGCGAACGGCGCAGAACGTCGGGACGGTGGTGTGCGGATCCTTCAGGTGTTCGACCAGGAAATCGCTTCGCCAGGGGGCGTTCGAACCCATCAGGAGCGGGACCAGGCTCCTCCCTTCCACACCGGGGGCCGGAATGCCCGCGAGGCCGGCGAAGGTCGGGGCGAAGTCGATGTTGGCGACCAGGCGGGCATCCGTGCGCGGTGCCCGGACCAGCGGGTCGTACCGGATGACCAGGGGGACCCGGATACTCTCGTCGTACGCCGTCTCTTTCCCCTTGAGCCGGTGCTCGCCCCAGATGTATCCATTGTCGGACGTGAACACCAGAAGGGTGTTCTTCAGGCGACCGGTATCCGCCAGGGTGGTGACCAGACGGCCGACGACGCGATCGACGTCCTGCAACGATCGGAGCATGTTTACCCGGACTGCGTCGATCTCCGCCTTGCGAGCCGAGCTCAGCAGGGGGGTGTTCCGAAGCCACGCGGGCTTGTCTGAGACGTTGGCTTCGTCATAGCTCGGAGGCCGCCACGGCGCGATGTTCGAGAATGCCTTGGCGTCCTGTGGGGCGGGCGTGGCCGGCTCGTGCGGCGCGTTCGGGGCGAAGTACAGGAAGAGCGGCTGGTTAGGGGGGGTGGTGCGGATGAACGAGACGGCCTCGCGCCCCAGGACCTCGGTGCCGTAGTCGGCCGGTGCCTTCCCGAACCACTTCGCGGTTCCTTGGTCGCTCACGTAGTACCGGTTGTACCGGGTCCCCAGCTTGGCGTACCACAGGTCCCATCCGGGAGGGATGTCGGAAACGTAGGGAAGGCCGTACCCGTTCAAGTACTTCCCGACGAGTGCCGTTCGGTACCCGGCCCGGTGCAGCCACGTGGCCACGGTGGAGGACGCGTCGAACTTCTGGAATCCACCGGCTTCGGGGAGATTGGTGTAGATGCCGGTCCCGTGGGAGTACCGGCCGGTCAGGATGGTGGTCCGGCTGGGACAGCACAGGGAGTTCACCACGAAGTCGTTCGTGAAGGTGACGCCGTGCGCCATGAGATCGCGCTGGACGATCGGCATGACGTTCAGCGTGTCCCACCGTTGATCGTCGGTGAGGATGAACACGATGTTGGGGGCCCCGCCGCGGGCGCTGCCCCCGGGGCGAGACGAGCTGCTGCCGGTCGGGGAAACACTCGGCCCCCCCGACCCCGTGCAGGCGAACAGGATCGCAAGAACGGCAGCGACGGCGACCCGCGCCCGCGTCACGTAAGCAGATTCGCTAATGGGCGCCTTTGAGTTCAGGTCCGGACTCGGCCTGGGGCCTGGCGTACTCGATCAGCTGAACCGTGTTTCCGTCCGGATCCGTGAAGCTGGCGAACCGGGCGTAGCCCTGCACGTCGCCCTCGTGGCCGAACCGTACGCCCCGATCTTCGAGCATCGATCGAGTGCGATCGAGATCAAGAACGGAGAAGACGGCGGTGGCCCCGCCCGCCGAAACGGGATGCCCCTCGATGGCGCCATGGAGGGCGAACCGGCGGCCGCCGGCGTCGAACACCGCCCAGTTCTCCCCGTCCCGGTGGACCATGGTCAGGCCGAGGACATCGGCGTAGAAGGCCACGGCCCGGTCCATGTCGGCGGTCCAGTAATAGACGTGATCGAGCTCCTGCACCAGGGAGCTTGGTTCGCGATCCACCATCGTGTTCGAAGTGTAGTCGCGACGGGACGGGGGACCGGGCGCGGGCTACAGCTCCAGCCGGACCCGGGCCGGAAGGATCCGGCGGGCCACGGCCCGGAGCACCCGGGCGGCGGGAGAGTCCGGAAGCCGATCAGGATCGAGCGGGGTGTCCATCACCAGGACGCCGGGAGACTCGTGATGGGCTTCGGTCCCGAGCTCTTCGAGCAGCGCCCGCATCGGCGCGTTGTCTTCCAGCACGTAGGCCCGGAACTTGATGATCCCGACCTCACGGGCCTTCGCCGCGAGCAATCCCAACAGGATCGTGCCGAGGCCCTTCCCCTGGTACTCGTCCACGATGGTGATTGCAGCCTCCG
>WNGG01006371.1_pt1 | contig 13130 bp, 12 predicted proteins | sample 5400661 | NCBI WGS metagenome assembly WNGG01 (sample SAMN13153372, study PRJNA577476) | soil metagenome | isolation source: 100 cm soil or saprolite under Garry oak tree replicate 1 | place: USA:California | collected 2016-06-15
ACGCGGCTGCTGCGATACACGGCGCGGTATCGACGTCGGCGATGACCATCGGGGCTCTTGCCCGACGGACCGGGGTGCCGGTCAAGACGCTGCGGGAGTACGAGGATCTGGGATTGATCTACACGGTCGGCCGCAGCGCGGGCAACTACCGCCTGTTCGGCGAGGAGGCCCTGTGGTGCGTCGCCGTCGTCGGCACTCTCCGTGGGCTGGGCTTGACCCTGTCCGAGATCCGGGAGCTGACCGCGATCTACCTCGTGCACACCGACGAGCCGATCGGTCCGCGGTTGGCGCAGGCCCTGCAGGCGGTACGCGCACGCACGCAGGCCCGGATCGCCGAGCTGCAGGCGCTGCTGTCCCGGATCGGCGAGTACGAGGCCGAGCATGCGGATGAGCTGTCCGGCCGCGCCGATGTCCGGGCTCGCGATCCTCGGTTCGGCCAGCGCGGACCTTGACTCTCCCTGCGGGGGGAGGCCATAGCCTCGTCAGAGTGATGGACCCGCCCGCCCACGAAACCACGTACCCGCTCGGCACACCGGCGCCCGTGCGCGGTCCCGTTGAGCGTCCCTGCCCGGCCGGCGCGGCGGACTGCTGTGGTCCACGTGCGCTGTTCGGCTGGTCCCCGCCACCGCTGCCGGCCGACACTGCGCTGAAGCGGCGTGTCGATGCCCTGCTGCCCCGCTCCGGCCTTCGGTTGGTGATCTTCTTCGCGGTCGTCGTGGTCCTGTTGAACGTGGGCGCTGTCCTGCCGAAGCGGCTGGACCTGGTGGCCTCGGTCTGGCGAGCCTGGCGGCGGGGGGCTGGTGCGCGGTGAATTTCTGGCGGTGCCGCCACGCGCATTGTGTGGTCACCGGGGCGGGGTGGCTGGCCCTGGCTTGCTTTGCGTTCGTCGAGGCGGGTCTTGGCCGCAGCCTGATCCACGGCGACGAGGCGCTGCTGTTCCTCGGCGTGTTGGGTGTGGGCCTAGTGGTGGAGGGCGGCTGGTACGCGGTGCGCGGCACGAATGCGATCTCGCCTAGATCGACCTGAGCGGCTGCGCATTTCGCCGGGTCACCGCGCAGGTGTTACTCCCAAGGACCGCCAGGGAATTCGGTTGCCGCCGCAGGACGACCGCTGGCCAGCCCGCCACCGTCGGGGCCTACCTGAAGTGCTACCCGCCCGGCCCGCCGCGACCCTGGTGCATTCACGCGGTGTGGTTGCTTGGTTGGGCGCCCTGCTCGCGCAGCCAGGTGGCAAGGAGGTCGCGGCGGGTATCAGGGGCGAGGGCGATCTCGAGGGCGGTCTGTTTGGCGTAGGCGGGGATCGTGTTGATGTCCGCGCCGTGGCGCAGGAGGTACTCGGCGGTGCGGCGTTGGCCGCCGTGGCAGGCTTGCCAGAACGCCGCGCTGATCTCCTCCGGCCCGGGACCGGATGCGATGAGTTCCTCGACGCGGGTCATGAGGCCCAGCGCAGCGGCGTGCCAGAGCTTGTCGATGCGGGCGCCGCGCTCGACCAGGCGGCGGGCGACGTGCCAGCAGCCGTAGCCGATCGCGTTGTCCAGTGGGGTACCGATCGACCCGCCGGGTGTTTCGAGGTCGGCGCCGGCGTCGATGAGGGCGTCGGCGACGTCGAGGTCGTCGCTGCTGGCCGCCCAGTGCAGCGGGGTCTCCGGTGCGTTGCCCCCGGTGTCGGCGTTGGGGTCGGCGCCGGCCGCGACGAGCATCCGGACGACGGCGGGGCCGTTGGGGTAGTAGCCGGGCCAGTCGGTGACCAGGTGCAGCGCCGTACGGCTGCCGTGGATGCGGGCGGTCACCAGACCCGGCCGCTCGTCGATGAGGCGTTGCAGCGCATCCAGATCGCCGCCGCGGATCGCGGCGACCACCGCGGTCGGCTCGACTGTCGGGGACACGGTGCGCTCCTTCCGTTGAGGCGCCCGGGCAAAAGAGGATAGCCAACGAAGCCACTGTAATACTACGGTGATGTAGTACAACAATCGGGGTGGTGGGAGGGTCCGGTGGCGGAGTCCGGCAGTGGTGGTAGCGCGCTGGGGCCTCTGGAGGCCGAGGTGATGGCGGTGCTGTGGCAGGCCGACGGGCCGGTCTCCGTCCGTGAGGTGGCCGAGCGGCTCAATGCGCGCCGGGCTGCGGCATTGGCGTACACGACGGTGATGACCGTGCTGTCCCGCCTGGCGGGTAAAGGCATCCTGATCCGCGAGCAGCAGGGCCGCGGGTTCGTCTACACCCCTGCCGTTGCCGACACCGCGGAGATTGCGGTGCGGGGTGTGCTGGCCGAGTTCGGTGACGCGGCGCTGGCCCGGTTCGTGGAGCGGGTGGAGCTGGACCCCCGGCTGCGGGCGCGGCTGCGCAAGCTGATGGGAGCCTCGTCATGACGGCGCTGCGGTCGCGGGCCGGGTGGCTGGCCTGGCCGCTGGCCGTGCTCGCGGTGCCCGTGCATCTCGGGCTGGGGGTGCTCGCGGTGCTGGAGTACGCACGGTTGGACTGGCTGGCCTCGGAACCGTACGAGTTGACCGCGGTCACGGTGGTCGCCGGCAGCGCGGTCGCCGCGATCGTGGGGGCGCTACGGGTGGCGCGGCCGGCCGCTCAGGGCACCCGGGCGCTTCGGCGGTTGCTGCGTTCGGCCGGCCAACCGGTACCGGCCTCCGTCGCGGCCGTGACCGAGGAGTTGGGCATCGCCAGGTACGTGGATGTGCTCGCCACCGCGGAGGCGTTCGCGGTCACCCACGGGCTACGGCGGCCGCGGATCCTGCTCAGCACCGGCCTGGTCGAGGCCCTGGACACGGCGGAGTTGACCGCGGTGCTGGTGCACGAGCGGCACCACCTGCGGCGGCGGGATCCGCTGCGGTTGCTGGCCGCCCGGGTCCTCGCTGGTTACGGCTGGTACCTGCCGCTGCTGCGCTGGTGGGCAGCCCGCCTGGCGCTGCGCCGGGAGCTGGCCGCCGACCGGGCCGCCACCACCCATACCGGGGTAGCGGCGGTGGCCGGGGCGCTGCTGAAGCTGGCCGACCTGCCGGCACCGGCAGCGGTGGCGGCGGTCAACCCGATGGGGAACCTGCCCGACCGCATCGCCCAGCTCGAGGGGCAGCCGCCGGCACGCCGGGCGGGGTTGGCGTGGCTGCTGGCCGGCGTGACCCTGGCCAACCTTGCCGGCCTGTCCGCAGCGGCGATCTGCTGCACGGGCCTGGGTGTCGCGATGGCGGGAGGGATGACGTGAACCGGTACTGCGTCGGCCCCACCATGGCCGTCGACTGGGGCGACGAGGGACCGCCCCCCGCCGTGCGGCGCCAGATGATGTGGCGGGTCCTGGCCTACTTCCACCCCTACCGCCGCCCCGGCCTCATCGTCGTCGCCTGCATCGCGGTCCAAGCCGTGCTGGGGTTGGCCCCGGCGGTGGTGTTCAAGGCGTTGATCGACGCCCTGGCCCACCCGCACCCGAGCTTCGCCCGGGTCGGGCTGCTCGTCGCCGCTGGGATCGGCGCGGCGCTGCTCGGTGGTCTGGTCGGGGTGGCCGAGTCGTACCTGTCCACCCTGATCAGCCAAGGGATCGTGGCCACCCTGCGCAGCCAACTGTTCGAGGCGCTGCTGGATCAGCCGGTTGGGTTCTTCACCGGCCACAAGGCCGGCGACCTGCTGTCACGGATCAACACCGACATCGACGGCGTCGAGGACGTGGTCACCGATACCGTCTTCGGGCTGATCGCCAACGTCCTGGTCACGGTGACCACGCTCGGGCTGATGGTCACCTTCTCCTGGCCGCTGACCCTCGCCGTCCTGGTCATGATTCCCCTCGTGGGGCTGCCCACCCGGCGCGCCGGCCGGGCCACCTACGCCGCCCGGGGCCGTACCCAGCGCCAGCGCGGCGCCATGTCGGCATATCTTCAGGAGATCCTCGGCATCTCCGGGATCATGCTGGTCAAGGCGTTCGGCAAGGCCCCCGCCGAGCGGGACCGGTTCGGACAGCTCAACGCCGAACTGCGCGCGTTGGAGGTCCGCCAGAACTTGATCGCCCAATGGTTCCGGATGCTGATGACCACCCTGCAGACCGCCGGCCCCGCCCTGATGATCCTGTTCGGTGGGTGGCTGGTCGTCACCGGCCGCGCCACCGTCGGCACCGTGTTCGTGTTCGCCACCGTGCTAGGCGCCCGGCTCGCCGGGGCGGTCACGTCGCTGGCAGGGATGCACGTCAACATCACCGGCTCCCTCGCCCTGTTCGGGCGGCTGTTCGCCTACACCGACCGGCAACCCGAGATCACCGACGCCCCCGACGCCCACCGGCTTGACCACGTCCACGGGGCGGTACGGCTGGAGCACGTCACGTTCACCTACCCCGGCGCCAACCGCCCGGCCGTCGCCGACCTGACCGTCGACATCCGGGCCGGCGCGCTGGTCGCGCTGGTCGGCCCCAGCGGAGCCGGCAAGACCACCATCACCGCCCTTGTCGCCCGGTTCGCTGACCCGCAGACCGGACGCCTGCTCATCGATGGGACGGACCTGCGCGAGGTCACCCTCGCCTCGTGGACCGCGCAGTTGGGCATGGTGTTCCAGGACACCTTCCTGTTCCACGCCTCGATCGCGGAGAACCTGCGCTACGCCCGCCCCGACGCCACCGACACCGACCTCGTCAACGCCGCGACCGCCGCGCACCTGCACGAGTTCATCACGTCGCTGCCCGACGGCTACGACACCATCGTCGGGGAACGCGGGCACCGGCTATCCGGTGGGGAGAAGCAGCGCGTCGCGATCGCCCGGGTCATCCTGCGCGACCCGCGGATCCTCATCCTCGACGAGGCCACCTCCAACCTCGACTCGGTGTCCGAACAGCACATCCAGGCCGCGCTGCGCCCGCTGCTGCGCGGGCGTACCTCGATCGTCATCGCGCACCGGCTGTCCACGATCCTGGCCGCCGACCAGATCCTCGTCCTCGACGAAGGACACCTCGTCGATGCCGGCAGCCACACCGAACTCCTCGCCCGCGGCGGCTTGTATGCGACGTTGTATGACCGGCAGTTCCGCACCCAACCCGTGGCCACGATCGGCACCGACGGGGGCGCCGAGGTCGAGCGCGTGCTGGCCCCGGCCGGGCCCGCCTGACGTCCGCGCACCCTTGGGAGCCTGCGACTACCGGGGTTGGCAGGAGCAGTTCTCGCCGCCGACGCAGCCGATCCGGTGGGTACGGTGGCCGGTGGTACGCCACCACGCCAGCGCGGCGAGGACGATCAGGGACAGCGCGATGCCGGGCATCCACTGCCCGGCGATGGCCCACCCGGCGCCGCTGAGTACACCAGCGGCCAGCAGCAGTGGGATCGCGCAACAGGCCAGGCATGCGGTGCCGGCCAGCCCGGTCAGTCCGGTCGATAGCAGCTGGCGCACGCCTGGCATGGTGCGGGTCACCGCCACTCCTTGGCTGGGTTGGGGTCGCTCAGGAGCGGGCCGAAGATGTCCCGGCCCAGCATGACCGCGCTGTCCTGGTTGAGGACGGTTGCCCTCAGGCCCGGATGCGCGCCGATCCACGCCAGCGCGCTGGCGGTGCCGGTGAAGAAGTTGATGGTCGAGCAGCACGTGTCCACCGACCGGCCACCGCTACCGGTTGCCGCGTACACCACCACCGTCTCGGCCGGATCGAAGACGGCCACCCCGCCGGTGACTGCCACCGTCACCGACTGGCCGGTCCGGGGATCGGCGGAGGTGATCGTGGCGTCGCGCCCCAGCATGGCCGGTATGCCCAAGGCGTCGATCGCGCACATGGCGTACACCCGCACACCATCCAACTGCACTACATGGTCGGTCGGCGTCGGGGAGAATGGGTACGCCGCGACCAGCCGTCCCGCGTGATCGACGGCGACGAAGTCGTCCTCGGCGAGGCGCCGCAGTGCCGCGACCGGATCTACACCACTTCGGGTGGCGACCTCGACCAGATCGGTTGGAGTGGGCGCGGTCCCGGTGGCGGCGAAGTGGCGCAGGACCTGCCGGTGCACCGCGCGTACCTGCGCGGGCAGGGCGGCGGCGCGCAACTGTCGGTCGGTGCGGATCGCCCCACCCGGCTGGCAGCACTCGGCCACGACCGATCCGGCGCCGGTGACATCCCGGCCGGCCTCGCCCGTCCCGGTGATGGCTGCGCGCAGCGCCGCACGGATCTGCTCGGCGGTGGGTGGCCGCAGCACACACGCGGCCGGGGCGTGCGGGTCGGCGCCGGTGACGTCCTCGCCGTCGATCAGCACCGACGGCGACGGGTAGTCCCCGATCCGCTCGATCACCGTCAGCTGCACGCCGGCCTCGGCCAAGCAGGCGTGCAGCAGGTCCCGGGTGGCGTTCAGGTTCGGGCAGTCCGGCACCGCCCGCAGTTCCACGCTCACGAGCCAATCATCGACCCTGTAGCGCGCTACAGGGTCAAGAGGCCGGGTGGGGCAGACTGGGCTGATGCGCATCGGTGCGGTCGTGTGACTGTCAGCGATAGTCGGCCGTTGTCAGAGCAATGTGGCCAGGCCTTGATGAATGACCGCGCAATTGGCGTTCGCGATAGTGCACGCGGGTTTACCGCGCCGTTCGCGGCCGTTTCTGGTTGCCGTGGATCCGACTCGCGTCGATCTCGTCGATGAGTTGATCGGCGAGGGTTTCGAGTCGTGGGCGCAGGTGCGACCCCCAGTTATAGATGGCGGTTCCCAGGTTTTGTTGGCGGCTGCGGATCGGCGGCGTCGATCGTTCGGGCGAGGGCGGCGGCGAGGGCGTTGAGTTCGGCTTTGAGGCCGGTGTAGTGGGGGCGGGGTAGGTCTCTTTGGAAGAGGTGCCAGATGGTGTTGCGCCGCAGTTTCCAGGCGTGCTGGATGTGTGCGGGCTGGGCGGCTTCGATGGGTCTGGGGGCGAAGTGGTGCTCGCCGGAGGTGATCTGGACCCAGATGTAGATGGAGGCGATTTGACGCTTGCGGTCGCCGAGTTCGGGTTCTTGGGGGCCTGGGACGGCGGGAAGGCGGGCGATGAGGTCGTTCCAGGTGTCTGCGTCGATGGACCATGCCTCGAGGGCTCGGCGTCGCTGCTGGTAGTTGACCAGTTGGGTGGAGGGCTGGTCGAGTTCGCCGGCGAGGGCGTTGAGTGCTGTTTCAAAGGCGTATGGGTCGGGGTGCGTCTTGGCGATGCGGTGGACGTGGCCTGCGCCGGAGTAGATCCGGCCCTTGCGTTCGTGCGTGGTGTCGGTGGCGGCGATGCCGAGGTGTCCGGCGGCTTCGCCGAGTGAGCCGCCCTCGACCATTTGGACCAGTCGGAGCACCGCGGTGCGGCGCGTGAACATGGGGTTGACCCCGCCGAGCGGTTCGAAGTGGCGGTCGTACCAGTCTTTGGGGAGGAACGCCGGGATGTGTTCGGGTCCCCAGAGCTGTGGCCGGATGGTCACGTCACGGCGGGCTTGGGGTTGGCCGCCCGACCTGGTGAACGTTCGAAGGAGCGGTGCGAAAGCGGCAGTGAGGCCTGGAGAGCATGGGGTTGTCGTTCGGGAGACGCGAAGGCCCCAGGGAGACCGGCTTGCCTTGCGGGTGCTGGCGGGGAGCAGGGCACGGAGGTGTTCGCGGACCTCGGCCGGTTCGCCGCCCTGGAGGATGTGGTCAGCGATGCGCGCGAGACCGGCGCTGGCGGCGGCGTCTGCTGGTGGAGCGTCGAACGTGATCCGGGTGGTGGTTGCCGGGCTTCGAATTTGCCGCTCGGAGGCTTGCCGGGCGAGCGAGTCGAGGTGCTGGTCAATTGCGGTGGCCGTGGTCTCTGAGGGGCTGAGCGGCCGAGTTGCGGGCCAGGTCGAGCAGATGAGCAGCGTCAGCGCCTGAAGATCAATGAAGTAGTGGGCGGGGTCTGTTGGCTGGCCCGCGCTGATGGTTTGAGTGGGGCCGTCGGGGGCGAGAAGGCTGAGGATCCTTTCCTGGAGTTCGAGCAGCTCAGGGCTGGCCGTGCGGGGCGCTGGTCCGTGTTGGTCGAGTCTGCTGCCGCAACAGGAGGGAAAGGTAAGCCCCCGGGCGGTGTCGATCGGTGTTCGGCATTGAGCGGGGTGGAGCGGCCGGGCGCGCATCGCGGGGAGCAGAAGGGCGGTAGCTCCGGACCGGTGCCCATGAACGAGGTGCTCGCAGTGGGGGCATCGATGTTCCAGCAGCCGCCGGTGTTGGGGGCAGACGAATACGACGGGCAGGTGCCAGGTCTTGCGCCAGGGGCCGCCGAAGGACGCCTGAATGGGTGTCCCGTCTCCAGCGAGACAGTCCGGGCAGAACCTCGTCTGTGGAAGAAAGATCGTCCGGTTGGTCAGCAGCCGCCTGTCGGGCCCGCTGGTCCTGGTCGCCTCGTTGGGGAGGGGATAGCGCTCGTGAAGCGAGGCCAGGACGAGCTGGTCGACCTGTTCGGTGGTGAGCCGGGTCATGCGCGCGAAGGCCGTCTTGGCCTCGCCGGGGATCTCGGTCAGCAAGGCCGCTGGGGCGCGGGCTGGGCTGCGACCGTCTGCGGTGAGGCCGGTCCGTTCAGCGATCCGGCCCGGGGAGAGGTTGAGCCGGTAGGACAGGCGTAGGACGTATCCGCGCAGGGACTCCTCGGGGAGCGGGCTGAGGCTTCGCCCGAGGGGCGGGATGGCGGGCATTCAGCTCGCGCTCTCGGAGACCGGGCTGCCGCGGTCGTCGAAGACCGTGTTGCGGGATTTCCTCTGGTTGCGTGTCCGCTCGGGGATGTCGGGGATCTCGCCGGACTCGGGATCGAGATCGGGCAGATCAGCCGAACTGAGCGTCAGGGCGTCGAGCAGATCGATGGTGATCTGTTCGTGGCCGGTCTCGATGGCATGGCGGCAGCCGGCTTGGATGAGTTTCTTGACTAGGCCGACGATTCCGCCGGTGCGGCGGAAAAGGTATTCGGGCATGAGGCCGTCGCTGAGCATGCCGTCGAAGGCGTGCAGGAGCCGGAGTTGCTGCTCGATGCCGACCAGGTGGGCGGTCCAGGCTTCGATGCCGGTTGTGGTGTCGTAGTTGAACCGGTCGAGGTCGAGTAGGTCGAACCGCAGGTCGGTCTGGCCGGGCGCGTCGTCGTTGCGGCTCTTGCCTCGGTCCTTGACCGGTGGGAACAGCCATTGTCCGGTCCGGGGGTCTTTGCGGCCGTCGCGTAGCAGCCCGGAGCGGGGGATGCCGACTCCGACCAGGATGAGGGTGACGGGCAGGCTCATCAGCTCGCGGATCAGGTCCAGAACGTCCTGGTCGGCCTCGCGATGGAGCTTCAACCTCGTGATGTCGTCCAGGACCAGGGCCTTCGTGCCGTGGTCGTAGATCGCGTTCTTGACTGTGCGGATCAGGTCTTCCTGCCGCATGCCCTTGTAGTCCTCGCCGTAGAAGTCCAGGATCCGCTGGCAGGTCGAGATCGGGGTGGCCTTCACCGGGGTGCGGACGTAGGCGACCGGCGCATGTTGATCGAGCGTGCCGGGCAGCGCCGTGGGGTTCTGGGCATAGAGGGCGAGCCATTCGTCCTCGAACGAGGCGATGATCTCGCAGATCGTTTCGGTCTTGCCTTGGCATCCGCCGCCGTTGAGCATGATGCCGGGCCGGGTGTCGGGGCCGTGGTTGAAGGCGTTGTCCTCGATCAGCGCCCGGATCTTCCAGGACACGAACGCGCTCATCGGGGTTTCCTGGATCAGCAGGTTGGAGTGGGTGGCGATGCGGTGCAGGTCGTGTAGCCGCCGTTGTCGCGGTGTCATCCGCGCGTGGTCCTCGGCCGGGGTGACCGGGGCGGGGACGAAGCCTCGGCGGGTGAGCCGCCACCGGTCCCAGCCCGCCCAGACGGTCCGGTCGGGGATCGGGCCGGGCAGGAACAGGGCGGGGCCACCGGTCACCGCGCTTCCCCGGAACCGGCGGAGTCTTCGGGCGGGCTGTCGGGTTCTTCGTCGGGGATGAGCAGCATGCTGGTGCGGCGCAGCCGGTCTCCCAGCCTGCCGGGCGCAGCGGGACGCTGCGGCACCGCCTGTTGGCGTCGGTGCCGTCGTTCGTCGTCGACCGCTGTCTGGGCCTGGCGGGCGCGGTCTGGCCAGCGCAGCGGGATCACGTTGCCCAGGCCCTCGTCCTCGGCCGGGTTCTTGAACTCGTCAGATTGGGTGGGACGGTCGACTGCCGCGGCGTCGCTCTGTGCGGCCTCGCGGGCCTGGTCTTTCTTCTGCTGCCGGGTCAGCTGGTTCGGCCATCGGTCGACCGGGACGTGCGCGCCGAGGAGCTTGAGCAGCAAGGGCAGGAGTTCAGCGTCGGATTTGGGGCGGAGACCCTGCGCCTTGGCCTCGCGCAGCAGTTCGGTCACGCGGGCGTCGTTGAAGGAGGGGACTTCACCCTCGGCGGGCAGGCCGGTCCAGCGCAGCTCGTGCCACTGGTGTTCGGTGTCCTGGAAGAACACGGTGCGGGCGTCGCGCCGGTCGCTTCGGATCACCCAGGACCGTTTGTGCTGTCCGCCGCGGGTGGAGACCGTCCCGCGCAGATCGTCCAGGGCAGGCCCGTCATACCAAAGCCCGCGGATCTTCACCCCTCGCGCGTTATGGATCTTGACGTGGTGGGCGGGCAGCAGTTCGTAGTAGAGCTCGGGCCGCGGGATCTCCAGCGAGAACCCGCCTTGGGCCATGGCCGCGGCGAACAGCGTGTTCGGGCTGTGGTCACCACCGGGGTCCCAGCACGGTCCGTACTCACCGAATTTCCGGTTCTGCCAGACCTGGACGATCCAGGTCGCGACCAAATTCTCGATCTCCGCGAGCGTCAGGATGGCATCGCCCTCGGGGTCAGCGCCGCGATCGGCGACGTCTACTCCCCGAAAGCCCGGCAGCTGCTCGAACAGCAATGACTGGATTGCCCCGAACGCCCTTTCGCAAGCTTGCTTGTCCGTCGGGCGCATCACCCTGGAGGGCACGATGTTCGCGCCGATCACGCGCTGGACCTCGACCAGGTGGTGGTTCTTATAGACCGATCCGTGGTCGGTGGTGACGGTCTCGATCGGGAAGAACGGCAGGCCGGCGACCTCGTAGCCGGCCAGCTCGGCGACCAGCGTCTTGGGGATGCCGGGATAGGGCCAGGCCATGTCCTGGCCCCAGTCGGCGCGCATCGGCAGCGGCGTCATCACATCGCGCAGCAGCATCGCCACGTCCACCGACTTCTCCGAGACCAGCGTGATCCGGAAGGCGACCAGCGAATGCGTGTAGCAGTCCAGGGCGAGGCTGAGGTGAGCCTCGACCGGCTCGCTGAACACGTTCTCGCGGATCAGGACCGGCAGCGGGGTGGTGTCCAGCGCGACCACCTGACCCGGCCGGTGAATCACCACATGCTCGCCGGTCGCGTTCGCCTCGACCACCGCGGCTGACCGGGCGTAACGCTGCCGGGAACCGCCGGGCCCGAACCATTCCCGCCAGACCAGCCGCAACGTCTCCGAGGACGGGATCGTCACGTCGTCGCCGTACTTCTCCCGCACGTACTGGTGAATCTTCTTCTCCCGGCTGGCCATGCTGATCCTCGAGGAGTGCAGGCAGACTGCCCGGACCGCATAGATCGCCTCGCGGACCGGCTCGGCGATCCGATGCCCCGTGCAGGTGCGCAACCAGCGATCATCCGCGCAGCCCATCACTCCCCACCGGTAGTAGCGGGCCGCCCACCGCTCCAACGTCCGCAGGCTGACCCGGCCCAAGCCGAGCAGGCTGGCGTGCTCGGGCTCCCGTTCCCGCAGGGCGGCCAGCTCGGCGACTTTCGCCAGGCGCCGGTCGGTCACCAGCGGAACCAGCGCCGGATCGTATTCCGGGCGCGGCTCACCCGGCCCTGCCTGGAACGGATCTCCGTTCCGGAACCCGGTCTCGACCTCCAGCAGATGCGCCAGCCTCAGCTCCAGCAACCGCTGCTGCTGCCCGGTCAGGTCTTTCCAAGTGGCCGGCTGCCGCCCCCGGCCAGCGGCCGCGATCCGGGGCGCGGATCTGGTCGAGACACGGCAGTCGCGGTGCCGCATCAGCGCAGAGATCGTGGTCTGCCGCAGCGGGCCGACGGGGTCGCCGCCAGGCCGTAGCGCGACCTTTCCCCAGTAGGGCTCCAGGCGTTCCACCTGCCAGGACTCGCCGTTCATGACGAGCTCGCAGCCCTCGAACAGGTCCAGGACCATCGCGGTCCTCAACGGATGCCCCGCCCTGCGTGGACCATGCTCTGGTCGTTCAGCGACGCGGTCAGATCAACGCCCAAGCGTCGGTGCCAGAGCAGGTGCAGAGCCTGGGCACGAGCCATCGCGGGAACCTCGGTCCGCTCGACCAGCTCACCGAACCGCACCGGGCCCTCGTAGGCCGTCGCCAGCAACACGGCCTGCAGGCCGAGTGGATCGGTCAACGGCCGGCGTTGCGCCGAGACCGTATCGAGCGTCGCCTGGACGTGCGGCCGCCAGCCCGGCACGACCGCGTAACGCCACCCACAAGACAAAGCGACCTCGGCGGCGGCCGCGAACCGCACCCGGTCCTCCGCCTTGATCCGCTCGCCCGGACGGACGTCGATCAACCAGGAACCCGCCCGGGTCACCGCGAGGAAATCCGGAATGTGGTCACCAGGCCCGATGGCCGTCTCGAAGGTCAACCGGAACGGCTGGGACAACACCTCGACCAGGTCGCCCGCGAAGTCCAAGGCGAGCAGCAACTGCTGCTCGGCATGACTTTCGAACCCGTGATGACGGCCCGTGCTCACCAGATACTGCAGGCCCGGCCGGTGGAACTGCGACGTCCGCCAGGAGAACCGCCGAACCGGCCGAGCACCCTCCACCGGCATCGACGCCAGATCACGGACCGGGCAGACCACCGGCCCGCCCTCGAACTTCCACCGAGCCACCCACCGGCGCGCCCACCCAGGCCCCAGCACCAACGCCTCCCGGTCCTCCGCCCGGACGTCACCACCCGGCGCAAGCAGCTCCACCCACCCGCACCGGTCCGAGCGCAACCCCAGACCACCAACGCCCGCCGCCACCCATCCACCCCGACCTTGTCGGTGATAACCAAACAAACCCGGACTGCCTTACCTTGATCGACGCGGCGAACGGCGAACAGAAGAACTTGATCGTTCCAGCCCGCAGAGCAGCCTTCGCGGAACGAATCAGGGCGCTGCGTGCGGCCGCCGGGCTCACCCAAACGGAGCTGGCCAGACG
>WNGG01006372.1_pt1 | contig 13130 bp, 7 predicted proteins | sample 5400661 | NCBI WGS metagenome assembly WNGG01 (sample SAMN13153372, study PRJNA577476) | soil metagenome | isolation source: 100 cm soil or saprolite under Garry oak tree replicate 1 | place: USA:California | collected 2016-06-15
GGTCAAAATTCAACCCTGACCTCCATGACGCGGCGCTTCGAGTTGTGTCAGATAAGGAGGAGGGAACCATCGTGGAAGAGATTCGCCAGGGATACACCTTGAGGGGGAAGGTCCTGCGACCCAGCATAGTCAAAGTAGCTGAGAATTCCCCTGAGCGTGAGTCTAAATCCGAGAAGTCACCTCTAGAGGAGATTGGGGACCATGAGTAAGCCAGAAACAGAGAAGATCATAGGAATAGACCTAGGAACGACGAATTCTGCTGCGGCGATAATGGAAGCCGGACGCCCGGTCGTCATCCCAAGTGCCGAGGGGCAGACTGCTGCCGGAAAGATGTTCCCATCGGTCATCGCATTCACCAAAGAGGGCCAGTTGATAGTCGGCGAACCTGCAAAGAGACAGGCAGCAACAAACCCCGACGGGACCATCATAGAGATCAAGAGGAAGATGGGCACCGACTACAAGGTCCATATCGCCGGGAAAGACTACACTCCACAGCAGCTCTCCGCGTTCATACTTCAAAAGATAAGACAAGACGCCGAAACGTTTCTTGGACGCCCGACCAAGAAAGCGGTAATCACCGTCCCAGCTCACTTCAACGATAACCAGCGACAAGCAACCAAGGACGCGGGAGAAATCGCGGGCTTCGAGGTTGCTAGAATAATCAACGAACCCACTGCCGCATGTCTCGCGTACGGGTTGGACAAGGCGGACAAGGAGATGAAAATAATGGTGTTCAGCTTCGGAGGCGGAACACATGACGTCACCCTAATGGACTTCGGAGGCGGAGTCTTCCAAGTCCTATCAACCAGTGGGGACACTCAGACAGGCGGTACAGATATTGACAACGCGATAGTCGAGTACTTGCTCACCGAGTTCCAGCGCCAGACGGGCATAAGTCTCCGAAACGACCGCATGGCCATGACCCGTCTCAAAGAAGCCGCGGAAAAGGCGAAGATCGAGCTTTCCACCCTTCTCACAACAGATGTCGATCTACCCTTCATTTCAGCAGACTCATCCCAGCCCAAACATCTCCACACGACCGTGACGAGGGCCAAGCTAGAAGAGCTCGCTAATCCAATAGTCCGAAAAGTTGAGACACCGATCAAGAGAGTTCTCGACGACGCCAAACTTACGCCCAAGGACGTAGACAGGATCATACTCATTGGCGGCCAGACCCGCATGCCACTCGTGCGAAAATTCGTCGAGGACATAATCGGCAAACAAGCTGAGCGTGGAGTCGACCCGATGGAATGCGTAGCTGTTGGAGCGGCGATTCAAGGCGCGGTTCTCGCGGGTGAGGTCAAGGACATCCTCCTGCTGGACGTCACGCCTTTGTCACTTGGCGTAGAAACACTGGGAGGTGTCGCTACAAAGATTATGGAGAGGAACACGACCATCCCGACAAAACGCAGCCAGATATTCTCGACAGCAGCCGACTCCCAGACCACTGTCACTATTCATGTCCTCCAGGGGGAGCGCGCCATGGCCACGGACAACATATCTCTTGGCATGTTCAACCTAACAGGTATCCCGCCTGCCCCTAGAGGGATTCCCCAGATTGAGGTGACCTTCGACATTGACGCAAACGGTATCCTAAATGTGTCTGCGAAGGACCTAGCAACATCGAAAGAGAACAAGATCACGATAGCCGCCTCGACCAAACTCTCGAAGGATCAAAAGGAGAAGATGGTCCACGAAGCCGAGCAGTTCGCGGATCAAGATAAGAAACGAAAGGAGGAGGTGGAACTCAGGAACACCGCGGAAAGTATGCTCTACACCGCTGACAAGACAAAAGACGAGTTGAAAGACAAGATTACGAAAGAACAGGTTGAAGCCATCGACAAGGCAGCAGGCACCTTGCGAGCGGCTCTATCTGGGAAGGAGGCTGACCGGATAAAATTGGCTAGCGACGATCTCTCACGAATACTCCAGAAGATTGGGGCCGAAATCTACCAGAAGGTCGCTCAGAAGCCTGGCGAGCCCGCCGAGCAGCAGGCAACGGCGCCCGGAGCAAACCCGACCAAGGATGATAATGTCGTAGATGCGGAGTTCAGAGAAGTAAAGGACGAAGGCTCCCGGTAGAGCGAGATGAATAGGAAAGAATGGAGAAGCCAGACTATTATGACGTGCTCGGGGTTCCTCGAAACGCGTCCAAGGACGACATAAAGGGCTCTTACCGTAAACTCGCCTTACAGTATCACCCGGACAGGAACAAAGCGCCTGAGGCCACTGAGAAGTTCAAGGAAATCTCCGAAGCCTATGCGATATTGTCCGATGAAGAGAAGCGGAAACAGTACGACCAGTTCGGGCGCGAGGGAATCTATCAGAAATATAATACTGAAGACATTTTCCGGGGCGCGGATTTCGACTCGATCTTCCGTGACCTGGGATTCGGCGCATTCGGGGGCGGGTTCAGCAGCTTCGTAGAACGGATTCTCGGTGGATTCGGAGGCTTCCAGAACTTCGAAAGCCCAAGCGCTCCCTCCCGAGGCGAGGACTTACTTTACGATTTGCAGATTAGCTTCGACGAGGTTGCACACGGAGCGACAAGAGAGATAGAAGTTCCCCGACTCGCAGAGTGTAAGGAATGCAACGGGACCGGGGCCCAGCCAGGGAGCTCTAGGAGGACCTGTGGCAACTGTCATGGCCGAGGCCAGGTCCAAACTGTCCGTCGGGCCGGGTTCGCCCAGCTCGTCCAGATAACCACCTGTCCAAAGTGTAGAGGGGAGGGAAGCATCCTCGACAAGCCATGCAAGAACTGCAGCGGAAGCGGCGTTGCACGTTCAAGGACCAAGCTTCAGGTGAAAGTTCCCCCTGGAGCTGACGAAGGTCAGAGCCTCCGCATTAGAGGAGAAGGGAATGCTGCACAGGGAGGACGAAGTGGAGATCTGTATGTCCGGATACGGTTGAAGCCCCACGCCGACTTCAAACGAGATGGCGACAACATTCTCTACGAGACCAAAGTCAGTTTTCCAAAAGCCGCCCTCGGCGGAGAGCTTCAAGTGCCCTCAATCGATGGTAAGGCACAACTAAAGATTCCACCAGGGACAAGACCCGGAACAGTGTTTCGTCTAGAAGGCAAGGGCTTCCCAAGAGTTGGAGGATGGGGGCGAGGAGATGAACTTGTAAGAATTGACGTTGAGATTCCGAGGGATCTCTCTCGTCGTCAGAGAGAACTCTTGACAGAGTTCGCCAAGGAACTAGGCGAGAAACCCTAAAAGAAATTACTTCTGCTCTTCCGTAGGCGGCGGAGGAGGAGCAGGGGAAATGGGGTTAACGGTTGTCGTAGCCGCCTGGGCAGGTTGAGTTGTGACGACAGGAGCATTGCTAATCGGTAGAATGACCGCCTGCGGTTCCATTGAGGGAAGACTTGCCAGCATTTGCTCAAGAGAACCTCTGATCTTCGGGGCAACGAATTCTAGTTTCAATCTGGCTTCTCTAAGCTTCTTGTAGAGGGTCGCTGCGGCGGCCGTACTCGCTAGTCCAATTCCAAGTCCCAGTGCGATGGTGTAGGTTGTGAAGTGTTCTATGAAGACGCTGTTCACGTATATTCGGAAGTATACGTTGTAAACGTACTCGTTAGCAAGCCAAAACGAGAAGAAGGCGATGACAATCGCCTCGATAATCATTAGGGCTTTGACAGAATCTGGCGTAACGGACCTCTGAACGGTCCTACTGTGAGACATTTCTTAGCGCCAGGCCTTTCTGCAAGAGGGAAGCGGACACAGGCGGGATTTGTGGAGATTGTATCTCAGACCCTGGAACAGGGGGTCTCGGTCCAGAGGCGTCCGGATGTCCTATGCCCGAATCCAGGCGCTTCCCACTAGATTGGCCTTAAGAATGGACTTGGCCTCGTGAACCCGAAAGCGGGGGTTCCCGAGACCACTATGGGATCCTGTCCTATAGGGGCGGGATTCAGGTCAAAGGGGCAGGACCACTCCCATCGGGAGTGGTGCTTGACTTAAGATCCGGCTTCAGGAGAGATCCTGTGGCGTAGGCCTTCGTGGGTTCGAATCCCACCCCCCGCACCAACAGCAAACCTCCGACATACTACCCCGCCAAATTTCACTACAAACTTCACTATTGCGAACGCTGAATTTTTTCTGATCGGACGACAGTTTCCTAGTTCGATCCCATCTCAGAGGCCTTAACCGCCCCGAAGTCGACAGGGTTCGTGGGAATTGGAACTTGGAAGCTCTCTGGTAGGTCGCCCTTGCCAAGGCATCGGAATTCTACATGATGGCACTTCGGGCATTTCAGGTCGGTACGTAATTGTCCCGGTTCGCCCTTGTCGTCTCGCCAGATCTTGTACCCGCACCCTGGGCGAGTGCATTCGTAAACGTAGGTTACATCCTCTTTCTTCGCAACAGTCTTTCTCCTGGGGTGAGAACTGTTCTTTAGAGTTGATTTGCGCGGATGCGAAGACTTACGAGATCTTGTGGCCGTTTTGGATTTGGTCCTCTTCCGGGCCCTTCCATGGGTTGAAGGCATGACCAATCGCCAGGCTTAGGGGTCCGTCTGACTTAGAGTGTAGTGTTACTGTCGGTCGTCAGTATGGGGGCACGGCGGAGGGTCTGTTAAGAGGCTTAGTTGCGCTACTCCACTTTGACGACCATTTCTTCCCGGTATCCCGTGATTACCCGAAGGTAGCCTCGTAACTGTTGATCTATCTCTTCGTTACCGGAGTCGGTAAGAAGACGTCGGGGATGCAGTGCTTCGATCTTACTTCTCGATCCAACCACGGTAATGTTCTCGACACCCACTCTGCGAATTACCTGCGGGCTGATCTGTTGGTTTCCGCGTCCGAATAAGAAGCCCTGTCCACCAATCGGAGAAATGACGATTTTCGTTGAACTCTTCGGTGAAGTGTTGATCAAGGTCATCAAGGTCGCCTCGTCAATATCCAACCGCAATGTCGTCCCATTTCCCTTCACAACATCCACTCCGAGAAGCGACTTCTTAACTCCCAAGCGCTTCGCGATCCTCTCAACCGTTGATCCTGGACCGAGAATGTATGTGATTCTCGGGTCGATCTCTTCGATGAAATATTCGGCGATCGCGTCAAGTTCAGAATCTTCAGATAATCCCGTAGCAGATTTTGATGCTTGCATAAGGGGTCCCGAATCGGGAGTTGTGAGATAGCCGAACAGCTTTACTGACAGGCGATTCTTCCTAAACGCGATTTCATCTACATCGACAACTTCCCCAAGTCTTGTGGGAATCTGACCTCCAAGAAACGCGACGGTCGACTCCGCCGCCGCTGCTGGATTTATGGCGAAGACTGACGAGTAGATCTTCACTCCGGCCGGAACACCAAGCGCGGTAGCCTCTTGGCCGACTCCTTCCAACACATCTCGGGCTGTTCCGTCTCCGCCACAAAAGATGATCAAGTCCACCCTCTTCCGTCTCATTAGATGAGCGATTCTAATGGTGTCATCAGAGGTGGTATTTTTTCCAATTCGACCAACCGAATCATAATCAAGTTTCAATTCGTCAGCAATGGTCGTTCCCATTTTTCCCGGGGCGATCAAGAATTCGATGCCCTGGCTTCGTTTCTGAATCTCTTTCAAGCATCTCAGTGCTCGTTCGAGAGAGATCGGCTTCGCGCCCTTTCGAACGGCATCGCGCAGTGTTTTCTTTCCGTCAGTTCCCTTTAGACCAACTGCTCCCCCCATTCCAGCAATTGGGTTGACAAGGAAGCCTACTCTCTTCACATTGTCCAGACTCAATCGGTTTAGTGTTGAGCGTTTTTCGACGAGAGCCCCATCTGAAACGTGCGGCCTTCTATCTCCCAGTTCTCTTCCGCTTTTACTTTCGGTTTTTCTTGGTCGGGACGTAGAAGATGAAGTGTTTCTACCCTGACTTCTCCCATGAGGTAGTCTCGTTCGTCTTCTAGCCATTCCAACTTCTGAGCGTCAGGAACTGTCACGTACGCTTCTACGAAAGCGTCCACTGGGAGGTCTAGGCGTTTCCTCATTTCCTGCAACCGCCTGACAATTTCTCGCACGAAGCCTTCTCTCACCAGCTCGTTTGGAATGGTCAGATCGATGTAGACGCGGCCATCGTCGAAGCTTCCCATTGCGGAGTTCTCTGGCATTTCTTCTTTGAATGAGACCATCTGACTGGTAATCTTGTAGTCCCGGTTATCCACCTTTAACGTGTAAGACTTGTCGGCCTGAAGTGCTTGAAAGACCAGGCGTCCGTCTGTTGACCGTAGCGCTTCCGCTACCTTGTTGGCGTCTCCCTTGAAAACGGGTCCGAGGCCTTTGAAGTTCGGTTCAACTATCAGCTTCTTCAGCTGCTCTTCTTCCGCGAGCCCCACGAGTCGGATGTCTTTCGAGTTTGTCTGCTGTAGGAGTAGTGGCCGGAGGCTCTTGATTGTTCGCTTTACCTTGTCGCTATTGGTAACGATAAGGACTCTGGCGACCGGTTGGCGTAATTTTACCTTCTTCGATTGCCTAGCTGATGACGATGCCGCCGAGACCTGTTGCACTATCTCCATGTTCTCCTCAAGCCTCTTGTTAATCCATCGTGGTCTAGATTCTGGCCAACAGGACATGTGGATGCTCTCGAGGTCCGACTTCACGGTCTTTCGAAAGGCCTGCTGGTATACTGTCTCAGTCAAGAGTGGGACGAATGGAGATGAGAGGATCAGCCAGGTCTTCAGGGCGTAGTGGAGGGCTGCGTATGAGGCTAGTTTGTCCTTGTTTTGTTTCTCTTGCCAGAATCTTCTTCTTACTAGGCGGATGTACCAGTGGCTCAAATCTTCTATTACAAACGCTCTCAGTCTGCGCAGGGCAAGATGCAGTTCGAGGCCTTCCATATTGCCGGTCACATCTTTCAGCAAGCTCTCGCTCCGAGAGACAAGCCATTTGTCTTCGGGCCTCAGGTTGTTCCAGACTCTCTTAACCGACCACGAGTCCGGCTTGAACTTGTCGAGGTTCATGTAGAGTGTGGCGAACGAGAAGACGTTCCACGCAATCTGGAGGTCCTTGGCGGCGACTTCAACCGCGTTCCATGAAAACTGGAAATCCTCCCAGAGGGTCGACTGAACTGTATAGAATCGAAGTGCATCACGGCTATACTTGCCTACAACATCATCTGGGCTGACGAAGTTTCCTTTCGACTTGCTCATCTTTTCTCCCAGCTCATCCAGGGTATGTCCATGCATCAGCACCCTTCGGTACGGGCTTCGGTTGAAGGCAACGACGCTTGGAACGAGCTGGTTGTAGAACCAGCCTCTTGTCTGATCATGCGCTTCGAGGATAAGATCCGCGGGCCACCACCTTTTCATTTCGACAAGTTTCTTTGGATAGCCGAGGCTGGCCCAAGACGCGGTGCCAGAGTCCATCCAGACGTCCAGAATGTCAGGTTCTCTCCTTGCGTTTCCCCCGCATTTGCATTTGATCCGTATTTTGTCGACGCCATTTCTGTGGAGTTCAAACTCTTTGGGCGTGTGCAGAGCGAGTTTGACAAGTTCTGCCTTCGAGCCGATCACGGTATGTTCCCCGCACTTCTCGCAGGTCCACACTGGCAGCGGCACGCCCCAGTAGCGTTGGCGAGATATTACCCAATCTCTAGCGCCTTCCAGCCAGTCGCGGAACCTCTTGGTCCCCGCCCATTCTGGCACCCATCGGACGTTCGCGTTCTCACTCAACATTTTTTTCTTGATCGAGGTGACTTTGACAAACCATTGGTCTGTCGCCCGAAGGATGAGGGCTGTTTTGCATCTCCAGCAGTGAGGATACGAGTGCTCGATTGTCTCCTCTTTCCAAAGAAGATTCTTCGCTTTGAGATCATCGATGATGATTCTATTCGCGTCCCTAACCGACAGTCCAGCGTATTTTCCAGCTTCACTGGTGAAGCGACCTGACGGATCTACTGGCGAGAACGCTGGCAGTCCGTATTTCGTGCCGACCTCAAAGTCTTCTTCTCCATGCCCTGGGGCCGTGTGTACGGCTCCTGTGCCTTCAGACATTGAAACGTATTCAGCGCTGAGCAGAACTCGATGTCGGTCCGCCCCGGTATGGGCATGGGTCTCCTCTTGGAGAGGTGGGCGATACTGCTCGCCCTCCAGTTCTCGTCCTTGATGCTCCTCCAAGATCTTGTAGCTTCGTCCTCCGAGGATTTGTTCAAGCCTCTCCTTTGCGAGTATGAGTTTGTCTCCGTCCACCTCCACCAGGACGTAGGGCTTGTCAGGGTGAACCATCACGCCCAGGTTTGCTGGTAGCGTCCAGGGCGTTGTGGTCCAGATGAGTATGGCCTCTCCTGGCTTGCCAACAAGAGGAAGCTTCACGTAGATCGAGAAGTCTTGAACGGTTCTGTACTCGTCTGTGACCTCGTATCCCGCGAGGGCTGTCTCGCAGCGGGGACACCAGTGTACCACCTTCAGAGCCTTGTAGAGAAGACGTTTCTGCTGGGCTTGCTTGATCGTCCACCAGACAGATTCGATGTAGCTGTCCTTGTATGTCAGGTAGGGATTATCCCAGTCCATCCAGATCCCGAGGTCTTTCAGAACCCTGGTCTGAGCTTGGACGTTTTCCTCTGCGAATTTCTTGCAATCAGCGATGAACCGGTCTACTCCGACAATATTCTCTATGTCCTTTTTCGAGGTTAGCTTCAACGACTTTTCGATCAGCACTTCGACCGGAAGGCCGTGGCAGTCATAGCCTGGCTGATCGTGGACGTTGAAGCCTTTCATCCTGTAGTATCGAATCACGATGTCTTTCAGCGTCTTGTTCCATGCAAGCCCGACATGGGGAGCGTTTGTTACGTACGGTGGACCGTCTAGGAAGTAGAACTTTGGATGTTTGAGGAGTCTCTTCTTTGTCTTTTGATACGTCCGGTTAGTGCTCCACCAGGTGAGCGTGTCCTGCTCGGTCTGGTGAGGGGTGTATTCTCTGGCGAGTTTTCCCACCGTTCCAGGAGTCAACATTTGACACCCAAACCAGTCGTCCTCGTGGAATCGAAGGTCTCTGACCTCGACGCGTCCCTCTCCATCGTCATCTTAAAAACAATCGGATTCCGATTCAGTATCGTCTATCTTGTCGCGTCTGCAGCCCGACTGCTGGATGTGCCAAGGAATCTACGAACCCAAGAATCTCGTCTTTTACCAGTCTCGGGTGTCAGTTGCGAAGCTGAATCCAGATCAGGCGTTTGAAGGATACACTTTCCTGACACTAAAGTGGCACGAGGAGGAACTATACCGACTGGCTGACAAGGATCGCAAGCAGTTCCTCGAGGATATGTCACTTGTAGCAAGTGCGTTGTCGAGGGCGTTCAAGCCTGACAAGATGAATTATGAGCTGCTGGGAAATTCGATGCCGCATCTTCACTGGCACCTGGTCCCTAGATACGTGTCTGACCCAATGTGGGGACGCCCCATCTGGGCTGGCAATCGGCGTCGAAAGCGGTTGAACGCGGAAGGATACGAAGTGCTAACGGGAAAGGTCGAAGCCGCGATTTCGAATCTCAAGAGAGGAGCCCGTGCGCGTCACAAGTCGAGTAACAATAGACCACGCCGCTCAGTTACGTTATCTTGAAACCTTCGCTAACCGCCAAACACACTCTCACGAACACTCGCAGGACTAAGGGTAAACATGTCCACTCCCGTCTATCTAGACCTAGTTGCGATGGTCGCTCCAGCCCTTTCTTTGTGGTTGCTTATCAGGCAGAAACCTTCGTTTGTCGGGATTGCACGACGTAACCTAATTCGGCTAAACATCTACTTCTTCCTAATTCTGGCGGCCGATATAGGTAGAATCATAGCCCAAAGCAGCATCGCCACCTACGTGATGCTTGTTGGCTTTTTCCTCGTCGCGATGAACTTTGGCCACGCGGCAGCTGTTGTTGAGTTATGTCCAGATGCTAGAACATGGGGAGAATCTATGAAGATTATTCTCAAGAGAACCATGTTATTCCCCTTATTTCTCCTAATTCTTGGCATATGGCTTGCGGTTACACTCACCTTTGAGCCAGTCACTTCTTCTCTAACGACGTATGGGAACGAGGCGTACGTGTTGCCTGCCTTTCCCACATGGTACATTGCGCTTACTGTTGCAGTTGCGGCTCCCGTCGTCTTGTATCCTTCCTTGCTGCTTCTTTCATCTCTGCGCCGTGCCCAGGCTTCTTACACGAGAAACTCTCTCCTGCTGATGTTGTCCAGTTGGCTTTGTTTTCCCACAGTGGGACTGGTCGTTTTCTTTCTCTTATCTCCGATGATTCCATTCTCTTACGAGCTGGGTTTGATTCTCAGTTCCGCTCTCTATTGCCTGCTAGCGATTTCCATTCGGACCCTTCCCGGAACAACTAGATTCTTGAAAACCGGCCTTTTCCCTCAAAGTCTGATAAAATTTGGAAAACGATACCTGGTTCTACACGATACCAGCATGCGATCAATATCCTTTCTATCCTCTGCCTTTCGAAGCACAATCGAGGCCGGAGCTAAGGTAGTTCTTAGGTCTCCCGCGACATGGCTCGTAGAGGGACTGTCACGCAACGATTCTCGATTCAAGGAGTGGGCAGAGAACGGAAAGTTTGTCACTTCGGCCCATTCTGATGACAAAAGGTTCGCCAAAGAAGGTCTCTCCGACAAGTTTGGTCTGAGTCAGACAGCAACCGTTTTTGTGAAAGAGCTGGAGCGGCAGGATCTCCTGGACTCGGTTGTGTCGATTGCGAGCGATTCGAGGAATGAACCCGAAGCAGAGGTGCTTCTGCTGGAGTCTAGCCAGGCACCTCGGCCTCAGGTGGCTGATTTCCTCCAGAAGAACGGGGACGTTGAGCTCGTTAACCTCTCGGAGGCGTCTGACCCGTTTTCAACCCTTGTCAACTTGGACCATCAGAGAATCGAGGGCTCAAAGATTCTTCTCGAGTACTCCTCGAACTCGGGCTTTGAGGACTTGGTGAAAAAGTTCTTCGACGAGGGAATCGCCAATGCCGAGATGTGCACCCTCTTCACATCTAAGTCGAGCAAGCTCTACAGGGCGTTGAAGGGAAAGAGAATGGTGAGGATAATCGCCGCCTCTTCTCTCGTATCCGCCCCGGACGAATTGCCTGATGGAGAGATCCAGATTCCGGACAAAGAGCTGGGCCTTGTCACCTCGCTGGTCACGGACCTGTTTGAGAACAACAAGTCTGTTGCTCTGAGCTTCGTCTTCGACAGTATCACCGAGCTGATCCGAGGTGAAAGGTGGGAGCAAATCTACTCCGGTATCAAGCAGCTGATCGAATTGTTGAACCCCTCAACAGTCACAGCAATATTTCTCGTCAGTAAGGAGACAACTGAGGAGCGATTCTTAGGCGCGCTGAGAGGGTTGTTTTCTGTCCAGATGCGGCTTGACGATACGGAGAACCAAGGTCTCAGAGTCGTGAAGGCAGAGTTCTGATCAGTTAGAGCGTACCCGTCCGCCGGTGGTTTTGCCACCGATTATTGACACTATTTAAAATACGGGCGGATTCGTTAACAGCCGCCCATCGAAGGCAGGAAGCTGAATCATAGTGGAACATCTCAGTCACGATGTCTTGATCATTGGGGGTGGTGCCGCTGGACTCCGAGCTGCCATCGCTGCAGCCGAGCTCAATCCCAAGCTGGACATCGCCATCGTGTCCAAAGTCTATCCAATGCGAAGCCACACGGTCTCCGCTGAAGGCGGCATGGCCGCTGTCCTGAGGACGGACTATGACAACTTCGACCTGCACGCCTACGACACGATCAAGGGAAGCGATTTTCTAGCAGATCAGGACGCTGTAGAATTCTTCGTAAGAGAAGCGCCAAAGGAATCGATACGTCTTGAGCACTGGGGCTGTCCTTTCAGCCGCGACCCGGACGGCCGCATCAGCGTGCGCGCTTTCGGAGGAATGAGCGTAAAACGAACACTGTTCGCTACGGACAAGATCGGATTCCATCTTCTGCACACTCTCTTCCAGACGAGCCTGAAGTTTGAGAATATTCACAGGTACGACGAGTGGTTCACCACGTCGATTCTCGTGGATAATGGCCGAGTCGACGGCGTTACTGCGATTGACATACGTTCGGGGGAACTCTCATCGATCTTAGCAAAAGCAGTCGTGATCGCGACCGGCGGATGCGGTAGAATCTACCAGTTCACAACTAACGGATGGATCAAGACAGGTGATGGGATGGCCATGGCCTACCGGGCAGGGGTCCCGCTCAAAGATATGGAAATGGTCCAGTACCATCCCACATTGCTCCCGAACACCGGGATTCTGATCACTGAAGCGGCGAGGGGAGAAGGAGGTCATCTACTGAACAAGGATGGCGAACGGTTCCTGAAGAGGTACGTTCCCAACAAAATGGAGCTTGGGCCAAGAGACATCTTGTCGCGGGCCGAGATGACCGAGATCAAGGAGGGACGAGGATTCGAGGGGCCGTACGGGAACTATGTCAACCTCGACCTCACACATCTGGGCGCGGAAACGATCGAGGCGAAGCTTCCCTTCGTGAAAGAACTGGCGGAGAGGTACCTGGGAATAGATCCTGTCCATGAGATGATACCTGTAAGGCCAGGTCAGCACTACATGATGGGCGGCGTCCATACTGACATTCACGGCTACACAGGCCTCCCGGGACTCTATGCTGCGGGAGAAATGGCCTGCGTCAGCATGAACGGCGCAAACCGGCTAGGCAGCAACTCGTTGACCGAGTGCCTAGTGTTCGGGGCTGAGGCTGGAATCGGGGCGGCTCAGTACGCGACCAGGCAGGAGTCGCCGAGCTTCGGAAACCCCGTTCAAGGACTTGCGATGGAGGAGGAGAAGAGAATCTATGACAGGGTTCTGAAGCATGAGAAGGGCGAAAGAATCTCGACGATTCGGACTGAGATGCAGAAGGTCATGGAGGAGCATGTTGGCATTTACCGTGACAAGAGCAATCTCAAACAGGCTTGCAGCCTTATTGGAGATCTGAAGCAGAGAATGAAGAACGTAGTCGTTGACGACAAGGACCGGGTCTACAACACTGATTTGGTTTCCGCCTTAGAACTGGATTTCATGCTTGATGTTGCAGAGACCATCGCCTATGCTGCGCTAGCACGGAATGAATCGAGGGGAGCGCATTTTCGAACGGATTATCCGAAACGTGACGATGTTCAGTTCCTCAAGCACTTGGTCGTCTA
>WNGG01013837.1_pt1 | contig 13129 bp, 10 predicted proteins | sample 5400661 | NCBI WGS metagenome assembly WNGG01 (sample SAMN13153372, study PRJNA577476) | soil metagenome | isolation source: 100 cm soil or saprolite under Garry oak tree replicate 1 | place: USA:California | collected 2016-06-15
TGAGCCCAGGACGTGCGCGGCGTCATCGTCCGCGACGTCGTGGCCGGCGCCGGGTAGAGCGGTCCGCTACTTGGGCTGGGCGACGATCCGCAGGTACGGCTTCGGCGCCTTCCAGCCGCCCGGATACTTCTGCTTCGCCTCGTCGTCGGAGACCGAGCCCAGGATGATCACGTCCTCGCCCTGCTTCCAGTTCACCGGCGTCGCCACCTTGTGCCTGGCCGTGAGCTGGATCGAGTCGATCACGCGCAGCACCTCGTCGAAGTTCCGGCCGGTGCTCATCGGGTAGGTCAGCGTCAGCTTGACCTTCTTGTCGGGGCCGATCACGAACACCGAGCGGATCGTGGCGTTGTCGGCCGCCGTGCGCTTCCCGCCGGTCGCATTGGGGTGGATCATGTCGTACATCTTCGCCACGTTGAGGTCGGCGTCGCCGATGATCGGGTAGTTCGGCGCCTTTCCCTGCGTCTCCTCGATGTCCTTGGCCCACCGCTTGTGGTCGTCGACCGGATCGATGCTCAGCCCGATGACCTTCACGTTGCGCTTCTTGAACTCCGGCTCGAGCTTGGCCATGTAGCCGAGCTCGGTCGTGCAGACCGGCGTGAAGTCCTTGGGATGGGAGAACAGGACCGCCCAGCCGTCGCCGATCCACTGATGGAAGTCGATGGGGCCTTGCGTCGTCTCGGCCTTGAAGTTCGGGGCCTCGTCTCCAATGCGCAGTGCCATGGCGTCCTCCTCACTCCGTGAGCCCACCATTCTAGCTCCCGGCCGGGGAAGCCGCCAGGACCGGCCATGACATAATCCGCCATGCGCATCGCCTTCTTTCTCCTCCCCGCCGTCCTCGCCTCGCTGCCGGCCGCGGCCGCGCCGCCCACCCTCGACGAGTCGCTCTCGCTCATGAGCGTTCGCAACCCGCAGATCTCACCCGACGGGCGCCTGGTGGCCTACGAGCGGCAGGAGACCGACTGGAAGGAGAACGCGTACCCGACGCAGCTCTTCGTGGTCGAGGTGTCTTCCGGCCGCACCGTCCAGCTCACGCGCGGGAAGAAGGCCGCCAGCGGCGCGCAGTGGTCGCCCGACGGCCGCTGGATCGCGTTCCTCACCGAGCGCGATCTCGGCCCGGGACCCGAGCCCGATCCCAAGCCCGACCCGCGGCAGATCTGGCTGATCTCCCCCGCGGGAGGCGAGGCCTGGCCGCTCACCGCCCATGGAGCGAAGATCGACTCGTTCCAGTGGTCGAAGGACGGCCGGTCGATCGCGTTCGCCGCGCCGGCGCCCGAATCGAAATCGCGCAAGGACCGGAAGGAGAAGTACGGCGATTACGAGGTCGTCGAGAGCGACTACGACCAGAACCAGCTCTGGACGGTGGACCTCTTCCCCGCCGACCGCGAAGGACGGCCCGTCGCCGCCACTCCCCTGACCTCCGACCCGCACCTGAACGTGACCTCGTTCGACTGGTCGCCGGACTCGACCGCGATCGCGTTCGCCGCCACCGCCAACCCGCTCCTCGCCTTCGGCAGCGAGTCCGACCTGTACCTCGTCCGCCGCGGGCATCCCGGCGAGGCCAAGCCGATCGTGAACCTGCCCGGCCCCGACGACGCGCCGGCGTTCTCGCCCGACGGCCGCGAGCTGGCCTTCGAGACCGCGCTCGGCGCGCCCGGCCACTACTACGCGAACGGCCACATCGCGACCGTCCGGCTGGAGGACGTCGAGAAGCGGCCCGCCCGCGCCGCCGCGGAGGTGAGCGACCGGACCGCGTCGTACGACGAGGACCCGCACCTGCTCGGCTGGGGACCCGAGGGGATCTGGTTCTCCGGCTTGCAGCGCACGAGCTCCCACCTCTTCCGCATCCCGCCCGCGGGCGCGATCACCCGGGTATCCGCTCCCGACCGCCTCGCTCTCGGCGGGATCTCGCTGAGCCGGGACTTCAAGACCGCGGCGTTCGTCCTGTCCAGCGACCGCGGCCTTCCGGAGATCGCGGTCTCGAGCCTGGCGCGCTTCCAGCCGCGCACGCTGACCGAGATGAGCGCCCAGACCCGAGGCTGGACGCTGGGCACCGTCGAGCTGGTGCGCTGGAGGAGCGGCGACGGGACGGAGATCGAGGGCGTGCTGCACGAGCCCGCGGATTTCCAGGCCGGACGCAAGTACCCGCTGCTGGTGGTCATCCACGGCGGGCCGACCGGCATCTCACGCCCGCTGCCGAACCCCGGCAACCGCTACTATCCGATCGAGCAGTTCCTCGCCAAGGGGGCGATCGTCCTCGAGCCGAACTACCGCGGGAGCGCCGGATACGGCGCCGCGTTCCGCGCCCTCAACGTGCGCAACCTCGGCGTCGGCGACATGGCGGACGTGATGAGCGGCGTCGACACGCTGGTCGAGCGAGGGCTGGCCGATCCCGACCGGCTGGGCGTCATGGGCTGGTCGCAGGGCGGGTACATCTCCGCGTTCCTCGCCACCCACACCGGCCGCTTCAAGGCGGTCTCGGTGGGCGCGGGGATCAGCGACTGGACCACCTACTACGTCAACACCGACATCACGCCCTTCACGCGCCAGTACCTGAAGGCGACGCCCTGGGACGACCCGGAGATCTACGCGCGCACCTCGCCGATCACCACGATCCGGCAGGCGAAGACGCCGACGCTCATCCAGCACGGAGAGGCCGACAAGAGGGTGCCGATCCCGAACGGCTACGAGCTGTATCGCGGGCTGCGCGACCAGAACGTGCCCGCCCGCATGATCGTCTATTCGGGCTTTGGCCACGGGATCACGAAGCCGAAGTCGAACCGCGCCGTCCTCCAGCACAACCTCGACTGGTTCTCGCACTACGTCTGGGGCGAGCCGATCCCGTCCGAGTCGCCGCTCCGCGGCCGCGGGGAGGCCGTAGAGGCAAGGTAGCCGGGCCGCTCGCGTCGAGCGGGCGCACCGCCCGCGCTAAGATGGGCGCGCGATGCGGGCTTTCTCGTGCTGGCCGCGTCCGCTGCTCCTGATCCTGGCCGGCGTCCTGGCCACGACCACGATCCTCTACAGCGCCGTCTGGATCTACGGCATCCGGTGGCGTCCCCGCGCGTACCTGGGCATCGATCTGGGCGAGGGCGAGGCCCTCGAGGTGCGCGCCGTCGAGGACGGCAGCCCCGCCCGCGGCGCAGGGATCCTCGCCGCAGACCGCATCGTGACGCTGGACGGCCGGCCCCCGAGGTCCGGGAGCCCGCTGCTGGAGCCCGTCGCGAAGCGCAATCCCGGCGACCGCATCCGCTTGCTCGTCACGCGTCCGGGCGCGCCTCATCCCGTGCTTCTCGAGGCGACGCTCGGTCCGCCCCCGGACGTCGCCATCGCTCCCTCACGGCGGGTGGCGCAGGAGTTCCTGGGCTCGTATCCCGTCCTCTTCGTGGCCGTCGCCGTACCGGTGCTCTTCCTGCGCGTGCAGGACCGGAACGCATGGCTCCTGGCGCTCCTGTTCGCGGGCTTCATCGCGGGCGCGCCGCTCGTCGAGGCGATCGCCGCTCCGTTCATCCGCGGGTTCCTCCTCGCCTACAGGATCCTCTTCTACGGTTGCTGGCCCGCTTTCTTCCTTTATTTCTTCTCGGTCTTCCCGGCCTCGTCGCCGCTGGATCGGCGGCTGCCCTGGCTGAAGACGGCCTGGCTCGCCGCCGGCCTCGCCGTGTCCTTGCCGCTCGCGGCGTGGGCGCTGGTGGCCGGCAGCCGCGAGCCGCTCGTCGGCCTGGCCCGGGGCCTGGTCGTGCCGCTCGCCGGTCCGTTGATGACCTATTACTTCGTCGGCTTCGGGCTCGGCCTGGTGTCCCTCGTCGGCAACGCGATGACCGGACCGCCGGCCGCGAAGCGCAGGAGCCGCGTGATCCTGTGGGGCACGCTGGTCGGCCTGCTCCCGGCCCTGGCCATGTCGGCGGCGGCGGACTACCTGGGGCACAGTCCCTACGAGAACTTCCCCTTCTGGGTCTGGGCGCCGTGCGTGCTGTGCCTGCTCCTCATCCCGCTGTCGTTCGCCTACGCGGTCGTGAAGCACCGCGTGCTGGAGATCCCGGTCCTCCTGCGCCGGAGCGCACGCTACCTCCTGGTGCAGCGCGGGTTCGCCGGGCTCCTCCTGATCGGCGGCATCGCGGCCACCTCGTACTTCGCCCTTTCGTTCGGCCGCCGGCTCGGCCCCGGAGCCCAGCCGGCCGGGATCGTCATGGGCGCCGGCTTCGGGACCGCGCTCGTCCTGGCCGGCACGAGCCTGCAGAGACGCGTGCGGGGCCGCATCGACCATGCCTTCTTCCGCGGAGCGTACGACGCGCGTCAGATCCTCCAGGACCTTGCGGAAAGGGCCCGCCGCGCGACGAGCCGCGAGGAGCTGGCGGCGCTGCTCGTGCCCTGCCTGACGAGCGCCCTCCATCCGCGCGCGATCGACGTGTTCCTGGAATCGCGGCGGGGCACGCTGGCGCGGATGCCTCCGAGCGCGGGCGCTTCGGGCGCGGGCGAGGCGCTGGACCTCCGGCTGCCGATCCTCGCCGATCTTGCCCGGCGCGGGCGGCCGTGGGAGGTGCCGCGCACGTGGTCCGAGGGCTCCGCCCTGCCGGGACCGCCGAGCCCGGTCGATCCCGATTGCCTGGTCCCGATCCTGGGACGCGACGGGCGGCTGACGGGCCTGATCGTGCTGGCGGCACGGCTGTCCGAGGATCCCTATTCGGGCGAGGACAAGCAGCTTCTCGCGTCGATCGGGAGCCAGACCGCCATCGCCCTCGACAACATCCGGCTCGCGGAGGAGATGGCGAACCGTATCGAGATGGAGCGGCGCTCCGCCCACGAGATCGAGCTGGCGCGGCAGGTCCAGAGCAAGTTGCTGCCCGAGCAGCCCCCGTCGCTGCGCACGCTCGAGTGCGCGGCCCGCTGCGTGCAGGCCCGCGCGGTGGGAGGCGACTACTACGACTTTCTCGATCTGGGTCCGGGCCGCACGGGCCTCGTGCTCGCCGACATCTCGGGCAAGGGTTTCCCGGCCGCGCTGGTGATGGCCGGACTGCAGGCCAGCCTTCGCAGCCGGCTCGCCCAGGACATGCTCGACCTGCCGCGGCAGCTCCGCCACGTCAACGAGCTTCTCTACCGGACGAGCGAGGCGAACCGCTACGCGACGCTGTTCCTGGGCCTGTACGACGACGCCGGCCGGCGGCTCGTCTACGCCAACTGCGGCCACAACCCGCCGGTCGTCCTGCGCGAGGACGGCAGCGTGAAGAGGCTGGCCCCCACGGCGCCGGTGGTGGGTCTGCTCGAGGAATGGGAGTGCGCCGCCGACGAGGTGCAGCTCGAGCGCGGCGACCTGCTGGCGCTCTTCAGCGACGGGATCACGGAGGCCTTCAGCGACGCCGGCGAGGAGTTCGGCGAGGCGCGACTGGTGGAGATCCTGCGGGCCCACCGCACGCTCGAGGCGGCCGCCCTCGTCGACGTCGTGATCCGCCGCGTCGCGGAGTTCAGCGGCAGCGAGCAGGAAGACGACATGACGCTGGTCGTGGCCCGGGCCCGCTAGATGGCCACCTTCGCCGCCGCCTTCCGCCGCGACGCGCGGTAGTCGGTCCATCGGACCCACGCCTCCACGCCCGAGAAGCAGACGGCCATCCAGGCCAGCCCTGCCGCGAAGCCCGCCACCACGTCGGTGAAGTAATGCACGCCGAGGTAGATCCGGCTCGCTCCGATGGCCAGCGCCGCCAGCCCGCAGGCGATGACGGCCTCGAGGCGGTGGAAGCGGCGGCGATCGACCGTGAAATAGACGACATAGGCGAGGCTCCCGAAGAAGCAGACGGAGGCCATCGCGTGGCCGCTGGGGAAGCTGTAACCGTGAGCCAGGACCAGCGGGCTGTCGGGGCGCGCGCGGTGGTAGTAGAGCTTCATGAGGCCGTTCAACGCCGCCCCGCCGGCCATGGTGGCGACGAAAGCGTAGAGGCGCCGGTGGGACTTCACCTTGCGGAGCCACGCGATGACGGCCAGCGACAACGACACCTGCGCCGGGAGCGTCCCGAAGACCGAGATCGTCTGCATGATGATCGTGAGGCGGGGCGAGACCAGCCGGCGCGCGAGCATCTGCGCCTCGAGGTCGGCCTTCCGGATGTCGGGGGTCGCGAACACCTTGTCGGCGACGTAGTCGAAGGCGACGAAGGCGAGGGTGGCCACCACGAAGCCGATCACGAGGTGCAGGCCCAGATAGCCCTCGGGCGAGAGCCAGCGGCGGTAGAAGCTCGGCCGGGGGACCGTCTCGTGCTCGGCGCTCACGGCGTGGGGCACGGCGGGCGGTCGGCGATCTCGGCGACCTTCGCCTTGAAGGCGCCGACCCAGCCGTCGAGGTCGCGGTTGGAGTCGGGCCCGCGCGCGTATTGGGCGAAGCCGGCGGCGTCGAAGAGATCGCGCACCTGCGCGTCGCGGAGCTGCCGCATCCGGGAGGCGAGCAGATTGCGGCCGCCCTCCGTGAGGTCGACGTCCACGAACGTGGCGCCCTGATACGGCAGCGACTTCATGCTGACGCGGCACGTGACGCGATCGGCCCAGACCGGGAGCTGCCGCCACGCCTCGAGGTTCATCGCCAGGGGACCGAAGGTCGCCCCCAGGTCCTGCAGGAACGCGAACGGCGAGCGGCAGCCGCCCGCCGGATCCTCGCCGCCGGGCAGGCAGACGAGCTCCTGGTTCGCGGCCTTGTTGTCCCAGTCGGCGAGGAACACCGCCACCAGGCGCAGCGCATCGATCTCGGCGCGGCCGGCGCCGCCCTTCACAGGATCGACGTGCTCCAGCTCGTGGAAGGCCCACCCGTCCGCGCCGGGCGACGCGATCCTCCGGCCCGGGTACGGCCTCTCGATCGAGGCGGGCGCGATGTCGACGTACTCGCCCTCACGGGTGAAGAAGCTGTCGAGCCACGCGAAGTGCGAATGGGGATAGGGCGGGCAGCCGAAGCAGCGCACGCGCGCGACGCGGTACATGCGGTCGGCGCCGAAGCCGAGCGCGGAGAGCAGGCGCGTGGCCGCGACCTCCGCGAAGGGCTCGGGGTTCCGGCGGCCGTACTTGACCTTGATCACCTCGCCCGTGGGCAGCACGCAATGGAACTTCGGCGTCCGCCCGCCGGAGCGCCTCAGCAGGAACCTGCACACCAGCTCCGCTTCCGGCGCGAACGAGTCCGTGCCGGGCGGGTTCGCGCGGAAGTCCGCCTCCGGCACCGGTATCGCCGGCTCGCGCCAGACCCGGGCGCGGGCAAAGGCGTCGTTCCGCAGCTCCGCGGCGCGGTCGCTGGGCAGCCCAGACCCCCCACGCTCGCGCGGCGAGCATGCGGAGCTGAGCAGCGCCGCCAGGAACAGGGGACGCACCATGTTTTGATCTTATCCCGGCCTGCCGTACCCTAACCGCCATGTCGCCCCCGTCGTTGGCCTACCTGGCGGGCGGTCGGCTCCATGTGAAGGTCGGGGAGGCACCCGTGCGCGCCTTCGACAGCGCGTTCGGCCAGCAGATGCGCGACCGCCACGTGGAGATCCAGCGTAAGCACAGTTGGAAGGCCGAGGGCCGCGGGGCTCGCTTCATGTCGGGGCTGCTGTGGGGCACGCCCGAGAAGGATGGCGCCATGCGGGTCGCCATCACCAGCCTGACGCGCGGCCCCCGTCCCGGAGAGCTGCTCTACGCGCTCGACACGGAAGGGCGCAGCGCGGTGTGCCTGTTCACGGCGACGGACGGATCGGAGCGGCGGCTCCTCCACGGCTCGACGCTGCGGATCCGCGACGTGAGGGCGGCGCCCGGACGCGAGCACATCGCTTGCTCGGTGCCCCATCCCGACGGCACCTCCAGCATCGCCGTGATGGGTCTCGACGCCACCGAGCTGCGCGAGGTCACCGAGGGCGACGCGCAGGACCGTTTCCCCGCGTGGGCGCCCGGTCCCGGCGCCCGGCTCGTCTACCAGTCGGCGAGCGTGGGCCGCGACGCCGCCGGCCGCGCGGCCGCCCTCGACCCTTCCGAGGTGCACCGGCTCGACATCCAGACCGGCGCGCTCGAGACCCTGGCCACCGACCCCGACGCCGACCTGCTCTGCCCGCAGCTCGACGCGCAGGGCACCCTCCTGTGCCTCCGCCGTCCCCGCCGGCGCCAGGAGCGATCCTTCTTCGCGGCCTTGCTCGACGTCGTCCTGGTTCCCGCCCGGCTGCTCTTCGCCGTCTTCCAGTACCTCAACTTCTTCAGCGCCCGTTACACGGGCAAGCCGCTCACCACGGCCGGCGCGCGGCAGAAGGGCGCCGACGTCCGACAGATGATGGTCTGGTCGAACCTGCTCGAGGCGGAACAGGCCGGCGCCGGGGACGAGCCGTCCCCGTCCGTGCCCCGGAGCTGGCACCTCGTCCGGATCCGGCCCGGACAGCGGCCGGAGACGATCGCCGAAGGGGTGCTCTCGTTCGACCTGGCCGACGACGGGTCGATCGTCTATTGCACGGGCACGGCCGTCCACCACCTGGGTGCCGACGGTCGCCACGCGCGCCTGCTCGCCGGGGAGCGCATGGAAGCGCTCGTCACGTTCTCCTGATCGCGGCGGCGGCGTTCAGGGAGCCTGGATCGCGCGGATCGCGTCCTCGGCCGCCGCGCGCGTGGAGTCGTAGCGGGCGGCCTCGTTGAGGGCCGGCAGCGCCGGCCCGGGAGAGCGCAGGCACCGCGGCGGCGGCATCGGGTCCGACGCTCTCGAGCGCCATGACCGCGCCCAGGCGCACGCCGTCGTCGCTGTCGGCCAGGGCCGCGGCCAGCGTCGGGACCGCGCTGCGCGCCTTCGGCCCCAGGCTCCACAGCGCCGAAGCGGCCGCGTTGCGCACCCGCGCCTCGGGATCCTTCAACGCCTCGATGAGCGCGGGCACCGCCGGCTCCCCCATCTCCACGAGCTGACGCACCGCTCGGTCCACGGCGGCCGCGTCGGGGCTGCGGAGGTCGTCGATCAGGTTGGCGGTACGGCGCTCGGAGCTTTGCCAGCAGGCGGCGGCCAGCGGAAGGGAGACGAGCACGCCGGCGAGCCGGAGGGAGGCGCGCACGCGGCAAGTCTACGCCCCCAGCCGGGTTGGCGGAACGTGTTCCCCGTCACTCTCAGGGGTGCTTGGCGGAGCGCTCGACGTCGGCCTTGAAGTCCTCGAACAGAGCGGGCGAACGGCCCGAAAGGCCGCCGGGACGCTGCTCGCGCCAGATCAGGGCCGAGCCGTCGTACACCGAAAGCATGTCATCTCCCGAGGAGGCCTCCCCTCGATACGAGGAGCCCGTCGTCGAACCGGCTCCCGCCGCGCCCGCTGCGGGGCGACTCCCGCCGCTGCGGACGCTTGCCTCGAGCGATGCCCGCCGCCCGGCTCGCACCGTGATGAGCAACTCCGCCTGGCCGGGGTTCACGGTGATCACGTAGCGGCCCCACTTCTCGATCATGTTCCGGACGCTCTGGAGCGCCTCTCGGTCCTCGGGCAGAACCCGCGCCGGCTTCTTGAGGGCTTCCGTCTCACTCAGCATGGAATCGCCGAGGTCGTAGGCGAGCGCGACGTAGCGCGCCTGCGCGAGGCGCGCCGGCACCTTGTCTTGAGCCGCAAAAGCGGCGGGAGCGAGGAGGAGAAAGACCCCCACCGCCGCCACGCGGAGCTTCGGAGAATCAGCCATCGGAACCTCCTTGTCAGCAGGTCCGCTCGACCATGTTACACGGGCACGAACTCAGAGATACAAGTGGAGCTGCGCGAGCAGCGTCCTCGTGACGAGGCCGGTCGCACGGCCCCGGTCGCGGTAGAACGACAGGTCGACGTTCCACCGCGTCCGCGGCAGCAGGTTGGCCTCGAAGGCGAGCCGGAAGGCGCCCCCCGCCGTGTTGCCGAGCTCGGTGCGGAGCTGGGGGGAGAACTTCAGCCACACGCCGCGGTACACCTCGAGGCCGGTCTCGTTGAGCAGCGTGTACGCGGGCGCCCCCGTCGCACCCTGTTGCACCTGCGCGTCCACCTCGGTCCACGTGCTGAGGCGGGCGGCGGGGGCAAACCCGAAGGCGACGCCGCCCGTGCCGTTGCGCGCGTCCAGGCGGGAGGCGCCCCGGTAGAGTCCCGACACGACGAGCACGCTGCGCGGGCCGAGGTCCATCTGCAGCCGGCCCGCCGCCGTGAACGCGCGGCGACCGTCGTCGTGCAGGATCGAATCGGCCCGCCCCGGCGCGGCGGTGACCTGGAGGAGATGGCGATCCCCGGAGTGGCTCACCTCCAGGCCGTAGACCTGGTCGTACGTGTCGAGGCCGAGCGGCGCGCGCGTGAAGGCGGTGTGGTCGGCGAGGGCGACGCCGTAGGCCGGAAGGAAACGCCCGACCCGCACCCCAAGGCCCTTCTCCGCCTGGTGGGCGACCCAATATTCGTATGAGTCGATCTTCGTCCCATCGAGCCTGGGCTGGCGGCCCAGCTCCCCGTAGACGGTCCACTCGTTCACGCGATAAGCGGCGATGACGTCGGCGGTCATCAAGAAATCGCGGGTGACGCTTCCCCCTTCGAAGCGGACGTCCAGGTGCGCGGGGCGCACCTCGATGCCGGCGCTGACGGGTCCGAACCGGTTCTCCGACAAGTCCCACCCGGCGGCGGGCGCGCTGCCGCTCGCGGGCGGCGCGCGGCTCTTCCCCGTCGTCGACAGCTCCTCGCGCGAGAGCGAGCGGCCGTACGGCGTGAGCAGGCCGCCGCCCGTCGGAGAGAAATGACACGTCGTGCAGCGCGTGTATTGCCGCGCGAGGAAGATCGGTTCGGCGGGCGCCCGGGTGGCGGCCGACGCCAGCGCGACGACGACGAATGAAAGGAGGCTCGCCCTGCTCACCGCGACTCCGCCGCCGCCGTCGCGACGAGCGCCGCCCTCACCTGCACGTCGTTCTTGACGCCGACCCCCAGGTATTGAGGCTTCGCGATACCGAAATCGGCGAGCGTCACGGGGAAGCTCGCGTCCACGCGGACCGCCGGCCCCTCTCGGCGCACCTCGGCCTGCCCCCCCACGGCCTTCTTCACGCCGTGGAGCAGCAGCTCCGCGGTGAAGCGCGTGCGTCCCCGGAAAGTCTCCGGCACGCCGCCGAGGTCGATGTCCGACAGCACGGCGGCATCGAAACCCTGGCCCTTGCCGACCTCGAGATAGGCGTTGCGGAGGTGCTCGTTGCGCAGGCCGATGCCCGTGTCGAGCGTGCGCAGGTCGACGGCCAGGCTGCCCGCCATCACGGCGGGCCCGGCGGAGGCCAGCGTCAGCGCCCCCGTCAGCGACGTCGTCTTCGCCTCGAACGAGCCGCCGAGTGTCAGCGGGCACAGGACGTGGACCTCGCCGTGGGCCACTCGCCAGGTGGAGCCGTCGGCGGCCCACCCGCTGCCCGTGATCAGGATGGCGAGCGCGGCTCCGGCCAGTCCCCGCACCGGACAGGGCGATCGTCAGGACGCCGCCGCTGAACTGCGTCAGGTAGGAGCGGAGCGCCGTCACCGCCGGGCCGCTCAGCACGTGGCCGCTCGTATCGAAGCGCGAGCCGTGGCACGGACAGACGTAAGCCTCGCTCTCGAATCCCGTGATCGTGCACGCCTGGTGCGTGCAGGTGGAGGTGAGGGCGGTGAACGAGTCCGGCCCCGTGCGCGCGACCAGGAAGAGCCCGCTCGCCGTCTGCACGAGGGCGGCGCCGCCGACTGAAGCGAGCGGAGAGGCCGCGTCGATCGTGAGCGTCACCGAGCGGCTCGCTGTCGATCCGCTGATCCTCGGCAAGGCCGGTATCGAGCTCGCGCCGGTGAGGCCGCCGCCTCCTCCGCAGGCCTGCAGGGCTCCCGCCACCGCCACCAGGCCCATGGCCTGGCATGCGTGGGAGCAGAACTCGCGGCGCGTCTGTGGGTGCAATTTCATTTCGATGTCGCTCCCCTTTCGGATGTTGCGCGGACAGCGGCGGCCCTCGGCGGGCCATACGCCGCCGCATGCAATGCCTGTACCGCAGGCGCCGACCCGAAACAGGTATGAGACTCGGGCATGGATCCTGCTCTTGTAGGCGCGTCATCGAAGCCCAGGTCGTTGCGGCAGCAGGGCTTTTGGCAGGATGATCTGAATCCGAGGCCTGATGTCCTTGGAACAATGCGGCTTGCCGACGGCAGGGGCCGGGACGGCTCTCCCCGGCCGAACCGTCTCGCGCGGGGGCGCTGTCCCCCGGCGTGACCAGGCCGTCAACGAGGGATGACATGTCGAGAGACCGTCTGTGGACAAAGAGCGCGGTGGTGGTGCTCCTGGCGGTCGTGGCGATCGCGGCCGCGGGTCGCGCCGCCGACGATCCCCTGACCACCGCGGACGTGGTCCGCTTCCTCCGCGCGGGGCTCAGCGAGCGGACGATCCTCACAGAGCTGCGCGACCGCGGCTTCGGCGAGATGCTGGATGCGACGCACGAAGCGGCGCTCCGGCAGGCCGGCGCCACCGAGACGCTGGTCGTGGCCATCCGCCGGGTCGCGCCCGCGGCCCCCCTCGTGGCGCCCGTCGTCACGGTCACGCCGCGGCCGCGTGAGAACACGCCGCCGCCCGCGGCCGTTGAAGGACCGCGTGGCCTGACCTTCGGCGCCGCCACCAAGTCGGTGCGCGTGCCGGTCTCCGTCCTCGACAAGCGCGGCGAGCCGGTGCTGGGGCTCACCGGGCAGGACTTCCAGATCAGCGAGAACGGGCAGAAGCAGACCGTCACGTACTTCAGCGGCGAGCGGCGGCCCCTGCGCATCGCGCTCTGCCTCGACGTCAGCACCAGCATGACGGAGAAGATGAAGGAGGTCTCGGAGGCGCTGCGCCACTTCATCAACGTGCTCGAGCCGCAGGACGAGGTCCTCGTGATCACGTTCAGCGCCGACGTACGCGTCGAGGAGGACTTCACCTCCGACCGCGAGCGCCTCGAGCGCGTGTTCTCGCGGCTGCATCCGGACCAGGGCACCGCGCTCTATGACGCGACGATCGAGGCGCTCCGCCACGTCGCGCCCGGTCCCGCCGAGAGCAAGGCGGTCGTGCTCGTGACCGACGGCGTCGACACCGCCAGCCGCGCGACCTTCGAGGAGCTGCGCGAGACCGCCCGCCGGACCGAGGTGCCGATCTACTCGCTCGGCATCGGCAGCGACTTCGGCCTGTTCAACATCTTCCGGCCGCGCGGCGGGCTCGGCGGGAT
>WNGG01006375.1_pt1 | contig 13125 bp, 9 predicted proteins | sample 5400661 | NCBI WGS metagenome assembly WNGG01 (sample SAMN13153372, study PRJNA577476) | soil metagenome | isolation source: 100 cm soil or saprolite under Garry oak tree replicate 1 | place: USA:California | collected 2016-06-15
TCTGGAATCTCTCAAACTTCATTGCACCAACATTAGAGATGTTAACATTTCCTTACACTAGTCGTACGGACCAACTCGAACACGACGCAGACATGACATACTGTGCGAACCACGTACAAACCAGGTCGCGGAAATGGGTAGCCGATTGTGAACACATCGCGGCTCTAACTGGATACTATAATCCAGGGGTCGAATCGCACTGGCTAGGTAATCAGCTTCAGGGACGTTCGTGTAAGGGATTCTATTGCTGGTCTAACAAAGCTCTAGAGAATTCCAAGAAGGTCTTGGGAAGCGGCTTTCCGACTGGCAAGTCTCACATTGTATATCCAGCGACATCTTCGGCCGCCAATTCTAGAGAGCGGAACGGCTTTGACGGTACCATTAGAGTCTGCCACATGACCACTCATAGAAGTTCATACCTTGAGAACATTTCCAACTTCTACGTGAAGGGTACGAGAGACGTTTTGTTGTTACTGAAACTCGTATCGCGAGAATTTCCAAGGTTGACGAGAAAGATGACAGTCATGATTAGGGCATGGTGTCCCGCTTCCTACATCGCCAAGTTGAAGGCACTAGGAATCAAGATTGAGATGATCGAACGTCCCTTGTCGCGCTTCGACGCCCTTTCCTACCTAGCCAGTTCGGATCTAGCTCTCATTCCTTGTCACTCAACTCCGACGATGGCCTTCATAGAAGCAATGTCTCGAAGTGTGCCCGTCATTACAAACGATGTCTGGGCTAATGCCGAATACCTACTCGATGGAAAGACGGGTTTCCTCGTCGCTCCTCCTGAGGATGTCCGATACTCGGACAGCTGTTTGACTCCACTGTGGTACCGCCCCGGTTTCACCCAATCCCTCAAAGCGTCGTTCGACGTCGGATATCTCAAGAGACATCTTAGTGTGTTGTCATACCTCCTCGAGGACGAGAACGTTCTCCTTCGTTTGAAGGGCAAGACCGGTGAGTACTTTGCTGAAAGCCCCTTTGACGTCACCCGACGAAATCGAGACCTAGGCCACTTGCTGGACGGAGCCCTCAATTAGTTTTCCAGTGAGTTGCTATCGAAGCCTAGTGACCTGACGGAACGAAAAGTGTTTGCTTGACGACAAAAAGTTGGCAGCGGAGCCCGATGGAACGCTTTCTTCCAAACCCTACTACGCGTCCCGCCGAACGAGGACTATCCGAGCTACCATATTGGCATCGAGGCGAACGAGATCAGATATGGGCTCTGGTCCATATTTAATTAGGTGCCATGCACAGGGCGGCAGGTCTGGATATGTCCTCCAGCATCTCTGGACCCTCGACTCTCTCACTGCTGAGTAGGAGATTCACCGAGGCGGCGACCTGTGAATTGTTGCTCTTTGTAAACTTCCCTACCTGGGCGTTCGTGCTGCCCCTCTATCTCCTGTCTTACATAACGGACAACCCGTTTCCACCGTTCCGATCCATGGCTGGAATCGTGCGTAGAATCCGCGGGGCGATCTTCCGGTCATTCGGCCTGAGACTCCTGGCCACCTGGCCTTTCGGGAGTTTCCGATTCTATTGCGACCTGGACGGGGTCTGGCTTATTGCGTCAGAGTTCTTGAAAGGGGAGACGTCAGGCTTTACCTCGTCACGAGAGGAGGTCTTCTTAGACATTGGAGCCCATTACGGGCTAGTTTCGGCCAGGCTGGCTTCGTTGCACCCACGCTCATCGCGAGTGATTGCCATCGAACCTCATCCCGCAAATTACCGTGTGCTAAAGAGCAACATCGAGGTTAACCAGCTCACAAATGTTAATGCGTTCAACTTCGCCATAGCAGATTTTACTGGACCGACTCATATGTGGGCTCACGATGGGGTATCGACTCACTACAAGTTGACAAACGAGGATCGCGCCACCGATCCTCTCTTGGAGGTACAATGTTACCGGTTGCCAGAGGTTCTCGCAAGACTCGGAATAGATCATGTTGACTTGGTTAAGCTAGACATAGAGGGTCTAGAACTGAGGGTCCTGCAGACTTGTTTTCCCGCTATGGCGGGCATGCTAGGTAAGTTAGACGTCGAGGTGCATTATTTTGGTGATGTCGCGCCCATCCGAAATCTCCTAATTTCAAACGGATTCGACGTGCACGTCAAACGCTGGGGAATACTGTCACAGTCCTACAGAGTTATTGCAGAGAAAGCCCTTTCAGTTGCAAGGGTCGATGGAACCACCGCGAATTGACGTCTGACCTGAGCGAGTTGGGCGTTTCTTCGCAGAGCAAAAGCCAGTATTGTTTCTAAGAGCCGAATTACTCTTCTGAACTGCCACCTGATACGGGGTGATGCATTGCGATTCGACATGATTCAGCCAAGGATTTGCCAACAGAAGGGTTTCTACTCATCCAACACTCGATTTGTCGAGTCAAAAGTCATATAGGAATGGATTCCGTTCTCGTTTCAACGGCTTGCTTTGACAGCGACTTCGAAGGCAATAGTTACGGGTGGGGCGGGTTTCGTTGGTTCAAACTACTCTCGTCATCTCTTGCAGACAGGGTCCGAAGTAGTCGTGTATGACGATTTTTCGAGAGGTCCAGGCTGTCTTCAAAATCTTGAATGGCTCAAATCGCATGCTAATTCCAAGAATCTCAGTGTAGTCAGAGGCAGTGTACGTGATGCGGATTTTCTTGCCACAGCGGCTAGAGGGTGTAATCTAGTTGTCCACACCGCTGCTCAAGTCTCGGTGCCCGAGTCCGTTTCGAAGCCTAGATTAGACTTCGAGTCCAATGCCCTTGGGACTTTCAATGTTCTAGAGGCCGCTCGTAGATCAGACACTGACCCTACGCTCTTGTATACCTCTAGCAACAAGGTGTATGGTATCCCTGATGCGCCGTTGCAGGAACAGGCGCTGCGGTACGACTTCGAAGGGCTTCCAGCAGGTGTAGATGAAACGTTTCCAGTAAAAGGGGAAGAGCCGTATGGAGTAAGTAAGGCTGCCGGAGATTTGTACCTCCACGCTTACTCTGAACAATACGGGATCAAATCTGTCTCCTTTAGATGCAGTTGCATGTTCGGACCCCACCAGTATGGGAAAGAGGAGCAGGGCTGGGTCGCCTGGTTTTGCATAGCTGCGGCTCTTGGGAAACCACTAAGCATCTATGGAGATGGCAAACAAGTTCGCGACCTATTGTACATCGACGACGTGGTGCGTGCTTTTGACCTTGCTACAAGAAACATTGACAGGGTTAGGGGCGAGGCGATTAACCTTGGAGGAGGGAAGGAAAACGTCGCTTCTCTCCTTGAGACGATAGGATATCTTGAGTCCCTTACGAATAGGAAGATGCATCTAACATTCAAAGACTGGAGGCCCGGAGACAACAGGTGTTACTACACGAATTGTGCAAAGGCAAAGGAGCTAATGAGCTGGACACCCACTGTCCCTTGGAAAGAGGGTGTGAGCAAGACCTTGGACTGGGTCAAGAGCAACGTGCGCGAGGTTTCCGCGGTCATATGAGACCCAAGGTACTATGTGAGCCCGAAGGGGAAAGTTCTCTAGAACAACTGGTTCGAAGTCCTGTCGCTAAAACCATCGGCCTTTCGGACCAGCCCTTGCGTTAGCCTATTGTTGGTCGCTATCCGGGAACGTGCCTGGCCTTGCATATGGGTCTCGTGGTAGGGCGTAATCAGGTGTTCGGTTCCCGTCAAGAGTTAGGACGGTTTTCTGGACTCAGGCTTGGGCGTGTGATCCTCTTGTTCTTTCAAGAGGGGCTTCTGGGTCTGACCATGGTTCTGGGGTGGGGCGACCGGTTTGAGTTTGGCTGGAGTAGTTAGGGGCACATCAGCAACCTTGGGTTGCGAGGTCGATAGATGCAAGGGTCGTTTTGATATCTTTCGTTGCTGGGCCTTCTTCTTTATGGGGACTCCCGGTTCTTGGAAGGTCCGGATTCGCTTCATTCCGAGGTACAGGTAGGTGGCGATTGATGCTGATGAGATTCCGAAGGCAACACTGAGAACGGGAACCAGTATTGGGGAAAGATTGTTTACGTAGGTTTGGAAGTAGATGTTGCTCAGGTACGTTATGTAAAGCGAGACGGAAAGGGAAGTGATTACGGCTAGCTCTACTATAATGACGAGCCAAGCTTTCTTCGGGAAGTTCCACCAGGTCAGGTAACCTATTTTTGAGACCTCCAGAATAGTCTCATGAGCATTCGTCGTGATCTGGGATTAAGGCGAGGTGTTACTCGGCAGAGGCGACCCTTACGGTTGAGGCACCCGAGCATAGGGGACTTGAGGCTGGGCCTGGTTGCTTGCGGTCGGCTATGAAGGCCCTAATCCCTTGAACGACACCTAGACCAAGAATCCCGATCAAGACTGCATGGCCCAAGGTTATCAGCGTCAGAGCTTTTCTTGAAAAAGCAAAGGCTGCGAGCGAAACGTTGTTGTCGCCAGCAAACAGAAGGGTCAACGTAACGATCGAAACCATGGGAATCACCAAATAGACAGATTCTCTCTGCGACTCCGTCACAAGCCTGTAGTCTCCGTCGAGATACGCTAGGACTAGAACGAGTCCTAAGGCGCCGACTTCGAGAACTGTGTCCGCAGGACTCGGTAGCCCTAGGCTCATTCCGAGTTGGAAATTTGACAGGGGGTAAAGAGGGGGAATCGTTCCAACTATCGAGTCTGCTACGAGGTGGGAGAGAATCCCTGCCGAGAATGCTAGTCCGAGACCCTTGAATCTAATGACGAGAACAGCGCAAACAGGGAGTAGAATAATCAACGAGTGAGTGTAGGTATGATGTTGAATCAGCGGTTTGAAATAGATGTCAAAGTCCGGGAGAACTCCCGCCAGAAGAGCCATGTAAGAGGGGAGGTTGACCTTGACTTGTCTGCCTGTGAGCTTCGAGAAGAGATAGCTCCAGCAGCTATGTCCGAGGAGAAACACGGCTTAGGTCGCCTCGTTTTGACATCTCACTTGGAGGCCGACCCTCAAAACATGCAGAAAGAGATTCCCCTTGGCTCAATAGATTGAGGGAAGCGCTTCATTTTACTTCGATTTTCAGCGAGTTTTCGGATTCATTCATGTACCATTGCATGAACGACTTGATTCCATCTTCGAGAGATACCTTGGGTCGGTATTCGAGAACTTCCTTAGCTTTCTCAATGTTTGACCAGTTGGCTCTAACCTCCCCCTGCCGTGCAGGCATATGAGTGATTTGAGATCCAGATTCCGTTAGGCGCGAGAACATCTCAGCAAGTTTGCCTACGGTCGTCGGCTTTCCAGTTCCTATGTTGAAAGTATGGCCGATCGCCTGATCCTTGTGCAAGGCGCTTGCCGTTGCCTCGATAGCGTCGGTCACATGGACGAAGTCCCTTGTCTGTTCTCCATCGCCGTAGACTGTCAATGGTTTTCCAAGCGAGACGGCCTCCGCGAACTTCGTAATCACTCCCGCGTATGGTCCTGGGGATCTACGGGGTCCGTAGACATTCATAAGTCGCAAGACAACCGTTTTCAGATTGTAGGTTTCAACGTACGCCTTGACGTAAGCTTCTCCGGCCTCTTTCGTGGCTCCGTAAAGATTTGAGGGATTCGACTGGCAGTCTTCTATAAAGGGCGGAGTCAGGTCGTTGCCGTAGACGGCCGCAGAAGAGGCGAAGACAAATTTTTCCACGGAGTGTTTCACGCAGGATTCGAGAACGTTCAAGGTTCCCTCTACATTTACTCTATGAACTAAGAGAGGCTTCTCTATTGAGAGGGCAACGCTAACGACTGCGGCTAGATGGACGACAACACTTGCTCCCTCGATAGCCTCATCGATCATTCTGGGGTTTAGTACACTTCCCTTTACGAATCTGAATTTCGGGTTTTTCAGGTGTCGACTAACGTTACTAATCCGACCGGAGGACAGATCATCTAGTACCGTGACCTCGTCTGTCGAGATGAGGTGGTCGACAAGGTTACTCCCAATGAATCCTAGCCCCCCCGTGACTAAGATTCGTTTCATGGAATAACCATTCCAATCGCGAACTTATTCTCCTAAAAAGCACATTCCCAAAACCACCCCTCTGGCCCCGGTTAGCTCAGCATTCTCGAAGAACCTAACGTTGACCCGCTTATGTAAGGGACCGCATGTCTTGTAGCGTTCTCTCTTCACAGATACCACTTTCTCTGGGCAGGAATCTTGGGTAGCACATGGAACACCAGGATAAAATAGAGGCTGCGGTGGCTTGTCGCTCGGTCACAAGAAATTGCAGATCTTCAGGGCAAAGCTGAGAGGGATTTCGCTTTTTCGCACAACTCTTAAACGGACGTTGAGGGACACCAAGGTTCAGTCTTGAGTAGCGTACACCGTTAGGGTTTGACAGATGATTATTCCTGTCCGTCGTATTTCTGATCTCCTCGTGACTCGTGCAGGGCATTTTCTAGGGCTGAACCAGGACACGTCCACTGCGGCAGGAAGGGGGACGAGAATCGGGCTATTCGTCTCGGGAGCCTTCCTAGTTTCGGTTGGCCTGCTAATCGTTCTTGTCTCAAGCCTCTTTGTCGTCCTGGCAATTCCCACCCTCCTCTTTGGAGGATACAACCTTGTAAACTCAAGAAGGAAGAAATTGTCGCTTAGTCGTTCAAATCTGCTCTCGTTGTCAGGACACCTCTGCGCCACTCTGGTCCTTTACATTCTCCTCACCAGAATCCTGTGGGTCACCTACATGACCGACAGCATCGTCGGCTCGTACATGGGGGTCTTGAAAATTCTAGCGCTTCAGAACCCGTACAGCTACTCCATCAAGCCCTTCCTCGACCAGTTTAGCTTTTCCCCGTCCTTCTACACGCCTAGGGTCGATGGCTCGTTCGAGTTTCACCTTAACTACCCCGCTTTGAACTTCCTCTCGCTCCTTCCCCTCTACGCCGTGGGACTGCACGATCTGCGTGATGGCGTATTCGTCTTTCACATTCTATCCGTCCTTGTGATTTTCGGGCTTGTTCCTTCCCGTCAGAAAGCACTCAGCCTCGCTCCCTTCATCTTCTTTCCAGCATTCGTCGCCTCAAGCTGGACCGATAGTGTTTGGGCGTTCTTCCTGCTCGCGGGGACCGTCCAATGGTATCGAAACAGGAACATCGGCCTCGCAATGGTAGGGCTGGCTGGCGCCACCAAGCAGATCGCCCTCATCGCAGCCCCATTCCTCATTATTCGTTTTTGGCAAGAATCCCCTAGCTCAAGGTTGAGAAATACTCTTGCAGGAACCGTTGCTCTAGCAGCTGGCTTTCTTGGCCCAAACATTCCCTTCATATTGTCCGCGCCGTCCCAATGGTGGACTGCGACGATCGCCCCCTACCTCCCCGGCGGAGCAGTGGAAGTCCCTGGGGGAATTGGGCTCTCTGGAATTCTCTTACGCTTAGGGATAGCACCTCCACCTCTCTTCTTTGTCGTCCTAATGGGGCTGGTTGGCATGGGGTCACTCTATCTCTACGCGACGCGATACTCGAAATCGAGGTATTACGTTTGGATCTTTCCCGCCCTTATCTTGTTCTTCTACTACCGATCATTTCCAAACTACATCTTCTACTGGTCGCTTCCACTGGCTCTAGAATTCTTCAGGAACAAGCCTGCTTTATCGATATGGCACTTTTCGCCGTTCAGCCGCATTGCCTTGCGCCCGACAATAGCTCTAGGTTTGCACTCGCTGCGCGTCAGGCTAAGAGTTCCGTTACTTGCAGGTTTGTTGCTTACCACGATATTTGTCGGTGCCTACGGAGTCTATGTTTCCAGCTCACCGACATACAAGGTCGAGGTCCGGATAAACTCAGTAACAGATCCTGACGGAATAGGAGCCGCAACCCTCCTGAACCTAACACTTGACAATCAGACCCCTCAACTCATCACTCCATCATTCTTTGTCTATTGGTTATATCTCCCATATCTATGGTCGTCGAACTCGAGCAATACTCTTCGACCATGGTCTAGTGCCTCCTACATTGTAACTGCTACAGACGGCGTGGGAGCCGTCCCGCGATCGACTAGTTTCTGGATCTACGTCTTTGACACAAACACTGGAAACCTTGTAGGTCAGTCTCTCCGTCTCACACCAAACATTCCCCTTCCAGCTCTTGCAAATCCCCACTTCAGATGGTGGACACTGGATGTTGGGGCGGGAACGCAAGTGCCGTTTGGTTGGAAGCTGACCAAGAGCAACATAGACCAGTTCACCTCAGTAATTCAACGACTGGACCAAAATCCGACAGCAGGGATGAGCTTGTTCCTCAACTATTCTGCCCCGGCGGTCAATCTCGAAAAGATAATGCTCTCTCAGAAGGTTCTCCTCAACGCTACAACAGTGAACCTCTCCCTGTTCGATCCTTTAGCAACGAGCACGGGCAATCAGGCTATCCTCGGCGTGACAGTCACGGACGGCGCTCACGAAATCACTTACCTCTTCTCCAATGCAACCGCGAAGTCAACATTTGTACCTTCAGCCTACAACGCTACAGCCATAATTCCCATCACTGCTTCTGCCTGGACCACTGTTTCCATTGATCCGAGCCAGGCTTGGCTCGCACAAGGCTGGGCTGTTCCAAACCAGGTCACCTTCGCGATCTTTCTGCAAGCCAATCGTATAGGTCTCTACTCAGCGAGCATCCGTGACGTAACCTATCCATCCTCAGTCAAGTAATCCGTGGATGCCTCTCCAACCTTTTTCCACGAGACGCTCGCTAAACGCCGTTTGAAGAATGGCGTTACTACTGCGCCGTTAGGCTAATCGATAGCGAGTGCGAGAGTGATTCACTAAGAATCTAGTGTGACTAGCGGGAAGACGACGCCCAAACATGATAAGACTTGCGAAGAGTTAGAGAGTGTCGCAGACATTTTTGCTTCTGTTCTCCTGAGATTGAATTATGTATCCACAGCAATCGTAATATCGCAAAAGGCGAGTCGGTCCGTTTGGGAATTACTCGAACTTATATGGGGCATAGCTCTATCGGTGGAATCGAGGTTTGGCAGTTTAGAAGAGATGTGTCCGTAGGAGGAGACCGTGTTGTCTAAGTTTATGCAATCTCTAGGAGACTCCGCTTATACAAAGCTACGAAAGATCGCTGACGACAGGGATATTACCGTGCAAGAGTTGATTCGAGCGATCGTCATACCCGACTGGTTGAAGGTCGCCGAGGCGCACAATGGAGGAAATAGTCAATCAGAGCGACACCGGAAACGGAATTCGAGGTCGGGAGCCAGAACACCCGCCTTACACGTGGCAGTTATATCGAAGTCGAAGAACAAACAGTGACGGTTCTACTCTCAAAGGTCTATCCCAGATAAACTGATTGAGATTAGGCTGCTCTCTAGACTGACCCTCAGAGGGCCCCCAAGCAGCCTCGATGGAATTCTCCTAGAACCGCCCTAGATCGTTGCATTGTTTCGCGATGAAGTCTATGTCCTTCAACGCTTGACCCGATGTTGATCCCATAGTGGTATCTTTCCAAGAAGTGTTCGGTAACTATAGGCTAAAGAGGATATTCTCTCCAGCTACCTTGTCACCAATGTCCGACACGAAGGCGAGCAAGGACTGGGGCCCTTTCTCCAAACTAATCAAACTTGAAGAGAGCGATTGGGCAGTGGTGGATGCACTGTACGAGGATCATCGTAACCGTGAGGGGCTTATCTCGAAGGCAGACTTCATTCGAAAGCTGCTTCTAACCGGGGCGCGCTCGCAACTGTTGTATCTGCGCCAGCATTCCCCAGCCTCTCTATCCCGGGTGGCGAGAACCAGCGGGACTAACTAGCTCCCACTTCGCGCGTTACCGTATCGAGCAGGTTTACCCTTGATCAACATGATAATGTGTCGACTCTGATACTTCGGGTTTGGTTCTTCGGTCTCTCTAAGCCGTAACGTTGAATGTGAATTGGTTGCTGAGTTTCGTGGTGACCGTAATTGTATAGGTGTGGCCCGGAACGAATTGTTGGAAGAGGGCGAATAGTCCGTTGTAGGTGCAAGTCTCGCAGCTGGCCCCGATGAAGATCACCGCCGCGCTAGTGGTACCTGGTAGTATCGTTGGACCAGTCCAATTGGCAAGGATCCACTGGTCTCCCGAGATGTCTGTCACGGTGTACGACTGGAGGGTTATCGGAGTATTACCGTTATTCTGAAGAGACAGTGTCATGCCGGTAGGAGAAAGGAGCGATGATCCCGATAGGGTCAATGATTCTGGAACAGGGTCCACAACGTTGACCGTCACGATGCAAGAGTGACTTACAGTTCCGCTGGCTCCAGTGATCGTAATGTTGTATTTTCCTAACAAAGTCGAACTAGTGGTCGACACTTGCAAGCTCGTGTACGTCGTGGCTGCAGGGCTAAGTGTTACTGGGTTCTGACCTCCCATCACGCCAAGAAATCCGAAAGGTACCGTTGCAGAGAGTGTGACGGACCCTGTGAAGCCGTTTGTGCTATCAAGGATAATGCTTGTGGAATTGGTCATTCCTGCTACAACGCTGATCGAGTAGGGGTAGGCGTATAGGCCGAAATCAGCAAGCGGGTTCACCGTAACCGTAAACATAGCTGAGCTGGAGACAACCCTTCTCCCGACTGCGGAGGTTCCCGTTACTATGATGCTGTATGTCCCGATCGAGGCATTCTTGGCGGCTCCCACTGTCAATATGGATGTTACCGTTCCCCCCGCCTGCACGCTGATGCTATTAGGATTGAACGAGAGTGATAGGCTTCCATTGGTGAATTGTGTGGCAAGAGATACTGTCCCCGTATAGCCTTGAAGGCTGATGACGGAAACGGTAGAAGTGGCGTTTGCTCCTTGCGGTAGTGTTGCTCCAGAAGTGCTGGTTGTTAGTAGGAAGGTACCTGTTGCCTTGTGGGCTTCGCTAATGGTGAATGGGAGAATGGTTCCGCTAACCGTGAAAGAACCAAAGGCGAAGATCAGAAGCAGGATGGCGGCCTTGAGAGGGACCCGCTTTATGGATAGTGTCGTGGTGCATTCCTCCGAGCTCAACCCTTGAACTAGAGTTTGTCGAATCGCCACTATACGGGTCCTGTTACTGGAGCCTCGCCGCTCTGCTCCTAGACACTGCTCTCGCGTGGCTTCGCCTCGCGCTCCATTGTTGCCCGATAGGCTTGCGGTCTTCGGCTCCATCCCTAGCTGCCTCTATGGTTCTTACCGAAGCATTGGTGAGATGGTGTGGGGGTTCATGCCGAGAGATCGCTCGATCCCGGTTTATCCTGCTTCTTTCCATGTCTTCTTGAGAGCAGCAACACTGCAACGATGATTCCTCCGACGGCTACGTATCCGATGAGTGGTAGCGTTGCATCTAGAAAGTACACGATTGAGCTAGCGTTCTGGCCCGCGAGAACTCCGAGGTAGATCAGTATGATATCCCAGACGACTATGCCGACAGTCGAGTAAGCGAGGAACTTGCCGATTTTCATCTTGGCTGTGCCCGCAGGGAAAGCTATCAGTGTCCGCAGCAGGGGGACAAACCTTGCCAAGAGGACCGCTGCACTGCCGTGACTTGCAAACCATCTTTCGGTGGTCATCAAGTGCCTCTCGTTCAGTCTGATTTTCCTCCCATATCTGAGAACGGCAGGTCTTCCAAGGTAGTATCCAATACCGAAGTCGACGATTGTTCCCAAAAGACTTCCCAAAGTTGCCGCCGCGACTGCGGTCCAAAACTCAAGTTTGCCCTGATACACTAGGAATCCGGTCAATGGAAGGACGATTTCGCTGGGAACGGGAAGAGTAGCACCTTCAAGGGTCATCAAGAAGAAGACCCCTGGGTAGTTCCATTGATAGAGCAGGTTGAGGGCAAAGCTGAATATTGTATCGGTGAGACTCAAGCCGGTCTACTGCTTCGCTATCCCGCTCCTTTCAAATCCTTTCGCGTCTGCCGAGAATTATTCTATGATGAAGTCATTCGGAAACATGTTTCTTGCTGCCAGACTCTATGCTAATTGTTTTTAGCGATCCTATGAACCGGTTTGGTCAATGACCAAGCGCGAACAGGATGAGGGCGCGTCAGGCAAGATCATATTGTTCGTAGTATTGGGCGTTTTTCCGCTGGTTTTCATGTTGCTAGTACTCGTTTTCGGTCCAATGCTCGGGTTACGATTCGGAGCCTGAATCTAGGCTCAACCCTGGCCGTTTAACTTGGAAAGTCGGGGTGGCTGTGAGTTCCAAGTTCAGTCTACGGATAGCATCTCGCGGAGCTCTGAGTTAGTCGAGCGGTAAACTAGCCGCGACGTTCGGGTTTGGATAGTACCTCTTAACGTCTCCAGGACCGTATTTCTCCCTGAACAGTTGGATAACCTCGTCGACTTCCTTTTTCCCGGTTATTGGGCGGAGTTTCCCTGTAATGGTTTGTCCGCTAGAGCTGACCTTCACCTGGGGATTTTGGAGGATGTTCTTGTACCATTGAGAGTTCGTGCCTGTTACGGGCAGCAACAACAACTCGGTCCCCTTAAGCACGAACCAAACAGGACGGGGAATGAGCTTCCTGCTTTTTCTTCCTGTCACAGTGAGTTCGATCTCCTTCTCCTTCGCCAAACTAGATTTGAGACTGCTAGCTTTCATGTCGGCCCATTGATCGAGACGGTATAGGGTGTCAAAAAGGTTCCATCATGGTTCTAGAACCCCGATCAATGGGAAGGGAGCAGAAAGGCTAAGGCTCACTTTCCCCGGCGCTTGATCGACTTGAAGTGTCCAGTCTGCCATGGCGAGCTAGAACCTTCGGATAGCTTCTGCCCATACTGTGGAACCAGGCTCGACTGGACCGGCTCGGGAAGGCAGGGCTCACCCCCAGCAAAACACGTTGGCACCGCAGTAGGCCTCATTGCCGTCATAGTGCTTGGAGGCCTGTTTGCTTCAGGAATCTTGGTTCCCGCTGCAACCCGATTTTACGATGAGGCACGGAATCTTCTGCGGAATCTGAGCTGTCTCAGCTCTGCTCTTTGCACAAACTCTACCTTCCCAACGACAACAGGTAAGGCCACGTATGATCAGCAAGTATCCCTGATCTTTACCCAAGACTTCAGTTCGCTCAGCTTCAACGTGACCGCTGTTCCTCAAACCGATTCTTCCAGCTTCGGTCCAGCGTATCTTCTGAACGGCCTCTCCGATAGCGGGTACTGGTATCAAGTGGGGCTGGCCTACAACTGGCCGTTGGCTTC
>WNGG01006378.1_pt1 | contig 13123 bp, 12 predicted proteins | sample 5400661 | NCBI WGS metagenome assembly WNGG01 (sample SAMN13153372, study PRJNA577476) | soil metagenome | isolation source: 100 cm soil or saprolite under Garry oak tree replicate 1 | place: USA:California | collected 2016-06-15
CGGGTCGCCCCGCCAAGCTGTACCGCCGCGCCGATCTCCAGCTCGACGTCTCGCTGCCCCGGCGGCGCTACGAGCTTGCCGGCCGCGTTCTCGCGCGGGCGATCATGCTGGAGGGAACGTCCAGGATGCGCCGCGCCCTGCACCGAGCCGCGCAGCACCTCGGCCGGGGTCTTGGCGCGGGCGCTCGAGGAACGGATACACGCGCCGCGCGCAGCCGTTCGCTCGCCGGCGCCTTAGCCGTGCTCGACGCCTGCGGCTACGAGCCGTCGCGGACCAATGCCCACATCCGGTTGCGCAACTGCCCGTTCGCAGCGCTCGCGAACGAGTACCGCCCGCTCGTCTGCAGCATGAACCTCGCCCTCCTCAAGGGGGTGCTGAATGGGGCCGGCGCGCGGGGTGTGAAGGCCCGGCTCGATCCGCGGCCTGGCTCATGTTGCGTGGTGATACGAACGCCCTCCCGCGGCAGGCGTTAGGCTTTCAACCGTCGGTTCTCTCCCCCTCCGCCACTCCATGCAATCGCCACCTCGCCCCCTCGGTGTTACCCGCGACGCGACCCGGGACGGAGGAACAATGTCGCGCAGACGATCGCAGCACCGATCGCGGCAACGAACAACCCGGGCCCGAGCCGCGGCGCCATCAGCGGATCTCCAGTGAGCGTGTGATAGGTCCTCACTAACTCGACGAGCAGCCGGAGCGAGAACACGAGCAGTGCGAAGCCGAGCAGACCGATGGCTCTCCATACGCGCGCGCCGTCGCGCGCGAGTAGCCAAACCCCGCCGGCCAGGCTGAGCGCGCCCCCGGCGAGGAGCAGCCGGCCATTCAGGCCCACGATCCCCCGGTAGGGTTGGAGCCCGGCGAACAGGGACAGCCAGGGCAGGAGCGTCCCGGCGATCACCGCGGCGCCGCCGAGGATCGCCAGAGCCGCGGCAAGGCGCCGATGCCGCGTCCTATTTCACCGCGAAGAACAGAAAGCTGTTCGTGCCGATGTCGGTGGTGATCTTCGCCTGGCCCGGGTCTGCGGCCTGCAGCACCCGCACGGTGTCGATGCTCCTCGCCGCGACGATCCGGCTCCAGGTGGCCGAGTCTTTCACGCCGATGATCTCGATCCCCCACCAATCGAACGCTCCCCCCAGATCGTCGTCTACGATGTGGCTGTGAGCGGGTAGGACGGCGTTGGCAGTCCCGGCACCGAAGATGCGCGACAGATCGATGGTCGTCGGATGGGTGATGCAGGTGCCCGCGGTCGGGCACTGCAGCGTAGACGCGGCCGGCAGCGGGGTGAAGAGCGGCACCATCACGTACAGCTCCGGGATCGTCCCCGTGCGAGGCTGGGTAATGGCGTCTTCACCCGCTTCGCAGCGGGAATCCGCCCCGCTCGACGGCGGCTCGGCGCAGAAGAAATTGCGATCGTAGACGAACGTGACGACCTTGCCGTTGAACCAGCCTCCGGTCGTCACCGGGCTAATGGTGGTGGTTTCGGTGCAGCCGGCTCCCAGGACGGTGACAAGGGCGAGTGACGCCGAGAGGGGAAGGGAATGAGAGTGCATAGGGCGCTCGCGAGAAAAGAGGGAAGGGAGGAGTCGGTTCACGCACTCTATTATACACGCCGATTTGTATTATGAGGCAATGTGTAACAGCGTGTTACGCCCCTGCCGCGGAACGCCTCCGCCGCGTCCATCGAGGGCGCCGTCTTGACGCACCTGACGCCCGATGTCCCCGTGACGCCGCGGGCCCCCTGCACTAGGTCGCGCGCAGCTGCGCCGCATCCACCGGGAGCTTGCGGATCCGCTTTCCGGTCGCGGCGAAAATCGCGTTGGTGACCGCGGGCATCACCACCGAGGTCCCCGGCTCGCCAATGCCTCCGGGTGGCTCCATGCTCTTCACCAGATGGACGTCGATTGCCGGAGCCTCGTTGATACGCAGCATCCGATAGTTGTTGAAGTTCGTTTGCTCGACGCGGCCGTCCTTGATCGTGATCTCGCCGAACAGCGCGGCCGTGATCCCGAAGATGATCCCGCTCTCCATCTGGGCCCTGACCGTGTCCGGGTTCACGATGATGCCGCAATCCACCGCGCACACCACCCGCTGGACGCGCACGTCACCCTGTTTCGAGACCGAGACTTCGGCCACCTGAGCGATGTGGGTGCCGCCGAACGCGTGGAGCAGCGCGATCCCGCGTCCGCTACCGGGCGGCAGCGGCCGCCCCCAGCCGGCCTGTGCCGCGGCGAGCTCGAGCACCCCTTTGGCGCGCGGCGACCCGGCGAGCAACGCCCGGCGGTACTCGAACGGATCCTGCTTCGCCGCCGCCGCGAGCTCGTCTATGAAGCTCTCGACCACGAAGATGTTGTGCGTCGACCCGACGCCGCGCCAGAATGCAGTGGGAACACCGGGCGGCTCCTGCCGGACGTACTCGACCCGGATGTTGGGCAGCGCATAGGGCGGCTCTGCCGCGCCCTCGACGGCGTCCACGTCGAGGCCCCTGACCATCGCAACCAGCTGATGGAGGCCGGCCGCCCGCATCACCCGGAGGGTCTTTGGGAACAGCTGGCTGGACACGCGCGCCATGATGGAGGAACCGGTGACGCGGTGGGTCCAGGCGATCGGCATTCCCTGCGCGTCCAGGCCGGCGGCGATCCGGTCGTAATAGTACGGCCGATACATATCGTGCTGGATATCTTCCTCGCGGGTCCACACCACCTTCACGGGGCCGGCGACCTGCTTCGCGATCTCGACCGCCCGGATGATGAAATCCACCTCGAGCCGCCGGCCGAAGCCGCCGCCCAGGAGGTGGTTGTGCACCTGGACTCTCTCTTTGGGCAGGCCGGTCAACTTCGCAGCCGCAGTCTGGGCGAACGTGGGCACCTGCGTGCCCACCCAGATATCGCAGCGATCGGGGCGCACGTGCACCGTGCAGTTCACCGGCTCCATGGTCGCATGGGCGAGGAACGGCAACTGGTAGACCGCTTCGACCTTCTGGGCGGCGCCTGCCATGGCCTTGGCGACGTCGCCGTCGTTGCGCGCGACCACGCCCGGCTTCTCGGACGCCGCGGCCAGCTGCCGGACGATATCGGCAGTGCTGAGCTTCGCGTTCGGGCCCTCGTCCCAGCGAATGTCGAGCGCCGCCATGCCCAGTTTCGCCGCCCACATGTGGTCGGCGACCACGGCGACGGCGTCGTCGAGGCGCACCACCTGGCGCACGCCGTCGATCAACTTGGCCTTGGTGCCGTCGACTGAGGCGAGCTTGCCGCCGAACACCGGACACGCCGCTACTGTGGCAACCTTCATCCCGGGGATCTTGACGTCGATGCCGAACCGTGCCGAGCCGTCGACTTTGGCGGGGGTGTCGAGGCGCTTCGCGGGTGTGCCGATGAGCTTGAAGTCCCTCGGATCCTTGAGGGCAACCCTGCCGGGCACCGGCAGCGTCGCCGCCATGTCGACCAGCGCGCCATAGCCGAGCCGGCGGCCGGTCGCTCCGTGGATCACCTGGCCGTGCTCGGCGCGGCAGGAGCCCGCATCGACCTTCCACGTGCGCGCGGCGGCAGCCACGAGCAAGGCGCGCGCGGTCGCGCCGGCCCGGCGCAGCGGCTCCCAGTTGCCCCGCACCGAGGTCGAGCCGCCCGTCTCCTGGACCCCGAACAGAGGTTCGGCGTAGAGCCTGTCGTCGGCCGGCGCATGCTCGAGCCGAACCTGGTCCAGATCCACCTCCAGCTCCTCGGCGAGGAGCATGGGCATGGACGTGTACGTCCCCTGGCCCATTTCGACCTTGTGCATGATCAACGTCACGCGTCCTTCCCGGTCGATGCGGATGAAGGCGTTCGGTGCGAACCCGTCCGCGGCGGGCCTCGTGACGATGACTCCACGTACGGGGCGGGGAAGGCTGAGGCTCAGCAGCAACCCGCCGCCTGCGGCGGCACCGACTCTCAGAAACGCTCTACGGGAAAGGTCGCTCGCCATGCTCACGCGCTCGCTCCCGCCTGCTTGATCGCGGCGCGGATACGCACATAGGTGCCGCAGCGGCAGATGTTGCCCGCCATGGCCGCGTCGCAGCCAGCTCCCAGGACGGCAACCAGCGCGACTGACGCGATCGGCGGAACGGAAAGAGAGTGCATGGGGCGCTCGCGGGAAAAGAGGGAGAGAAGTCGATCCACGCACTCTATTATACCCGCCTACACACGCCGCTTTGTATTTGGGCGCGCGATCAAGTGCGTCAGCAGGTCGAGCGCGCGCTGGCGCGGTGGCGCAACTTGTAGCGGCAGGCGTATCATCGCCCGGGGCGACCTCCTGGAAACGGCCTTGAGCACAACAGCCTCCGACACGCTTCGCCTGGCTCCCTGCCTGACGCCGCACGGTCGTCTCCTGCTCGCTCCCGGCGACGACGCCCCCGAGCTGGAAGCCGCGTTTGCCAGGCGCCTGCAGCGGGCCTTCGCGCGAGGCGCGGGGCACGGGCTCCTGACGCTCGGAGGGGTTGAGGTCGGTCAAATCCTTCCGCCGATCTTCGCCTACTGGCGGGAGTTCGGCGGCCGCTACGTCACGGCGCTGTGCACCAGGCCCGATGTCGAAGAGCGTCGTGCCGAGATCCCACCGCCATCCGAACAACACCTCGAAGCGCTCGCCTCCCGCGCTCCGGTGATGCGCGGGGCCGAGTACCTGACGCCCGATGTGCTCCGCGGGCTGTGGAAGGAGATCGACGACGCCTTCGCGACGGAGATCGACGAGTCACGGATCACCGTCCGGGACTTCCTCAAGAAACTGAGCCCGGCGTGGAATGTCGTGGGCAGGGTGCACTTTCATCTCGCCGAGAACAAGAAGGACGAGCTGGCGCCCTTTGCCTTCCTGGCGACCTACACGAGCCGGCTCTCGATCCACGGCAAGGCCCAGCACCAGCCCCTCGGCCAGGCGCTGCGCGAATATGCTGGGGTTGCGAACAAGGACCGGCTCCTCTCGCTGCTGCTGCCGGTCCAGCGGGCGGCAGAGCGCTGCGCCTGGCTCAAGCAGATGGTGGATGCCGGTGAAATCTTCCACCCGCTGCGCTGGTCTCCCCAGGAGGCATTGCGCTTCCTCAGTGACATCCCCCAGTTGGAACAGGCCGGCATTGTGGTCCGTATGCCCGCGGCCTGGAGGGCCGGCCGGCCGCCGCGGCCGCGGGTGATCGCCACGGTCGGCGGCAAGGCGCCTTCCGGGTTGGGCACGGACGCGCTGCTCGACTTCCGCATGGAGGTCACCCTCGACGGGGAGCGGCTGACCTCCGCGGAAGTCAAGCAGCTGCTGGCCGGCACGGACGGACTCCAGCTCATCCGGGGCCAATGGGTCCACGCGGACCGAGAACGGCTCGAGCAGATGCTGGAGCGGTTCCAGCAGGTCGAACGGCTCGCGGCCGAGGGCGGGGTCACGTTCGCCGAGGCGCTGCGGATGGTGGCCGGGGCGGACGTCGGGCGGGACGGCCCTGCGGCCCGTATCGATGCCGAGTGGTCTGGCGTCGTCGCAGGACCGTGGCTTGCCGAAGCGCTGAAAGGGCTGCGCTCGCCCGAGGGGCTCGCCCCGGCCAATCCCGGACGCGAGCTCCAGGGCACCCTGCGCCCGTATCAGGAGGTCGGTGTGCGCTGGCTGCACCTCCTCTCGCGGCTTGGCCTCGGGGCCTGCCTCGCCGATGACATGGGCCTGGGCAAGACCATTCAGGTGCTCGCGCTGCTCCTCATCCAGCGCGCCGAAGCGGGTAAAGCATCGCCCAGCCTGCTGGTGGCTCCGGCTTCGCTGCTCGCCAACTGGGCTGCGGAGATCGAGCGGTTCGCGCCCAACCTGAGGGTCATCGTGGCCCACCCATCGGCCATGCCGGCCGCCGAGCTGGGAGCGCTCTCGCCTCACGGGCTCGCGAAGGTGGACCTCGTGATCACGAGCTACGGCTCCCTGCTGCGGATACCTTGGCTGGGGAAGACCTCCTGGCAACTCGCGGTCCTCGATGAGGCCCAGGCCATCAAGAACCATGCGGCCAAGCAGACTCGCGCGGCGAAACAGATCGTGGCGCAGGCGCGGATCGCGCTCACCGGCACGCCGATCGAGAACCGGCTGGGTGACCTGTGGTCGATCTTCGACTTCATCAATCCTGGGCTCCTCGGTTCGGCGAAGGAGTTCACGAGCTACACGAGGCGCCTCGCCGACCGGCCGGGGAATCCCTACGGCCCGCTGCGCGACCTGGTTCGGCCGTACATCCTGCGGCGCCTCAAGACCGACAAGTCCGTGATCGCCGACCTTCCCGAGAAGACCGAGGTCAAGGCCTTCTGTCACTTGAGCCGCAAGCAGGCCGCGCTGTACCAGCAGGCCGTGAAGGAGCTGGGCGCAGAGATCGCCGGCGCCGAGGGGATCCGGCGTAAGGGGCTCGTGCTTGCGTTCCTCATGCGCTTCAAGCAGATCTGCAATCATCCCTCGCAATGGCTGGGGGATGGCGTTTGGGCCGAGGGCGACAGTGGGAAGTGGGCGCGCCTGCGTGAGCTCTGCGAGGTCATCGCCGCCAAGCAGGAGAAGGCGCTCGTCTTCACCCAGTTCCGCGAGGTGACCGCGCCCCTGGCCTCGTTCCTGGGCGGCGTGTTCGGGCGTCCCGGGCTGGTGCTGCACGGTGAGACCGAAGTGAAGAAGCGCCGGGAGCTGGTGCGGCGCTTCCAGGAGGACGAGTCGGTTCCCTTCTTCGTCCTGTCGCTCAAGGCGGGCGGCTCCGGTCTGAACCTCACCGCCGCGTCGCACGTGATCCACTTCGATCGCTGGTGGAACCCGGCGGTCGAGAACCAGGCCACCGACCGGGCGTTCCGCATCGGGCAGACGAAGAACGTCCTGGTTCACAAGTTCGTGTGCCGGGGAACCGTCGAGGAGAAGATCGACGAGCTGATCGCCTCGAAGCGGCAGCTCTCGACGGACCTGCTGGAAGGCGGCGCCGAGCTGAACCTGACGGAGTTGCAGGACGCGGAGCTGCTCAGGGTCGTGGGACTCGATCTCAACGCCGCGATGAGGGAGTGACCCCATGTGGTACGAGTGGCGAGCGTACGTTCGGGCGGCGCAGCGCCGGCGACAGGCCGAGCGCGAGCTCGGGAGGCTCAGGAAGAAGGGGCAGGCGGTGTCCCCGGTGGTGATCGAGGGCCGCGCGATTGCGCGAACGTTTTGGGGCAAGGCCTGGTGCGATAACCTGGAGCGCTACAGCGACTTCGCCAACCGGCTGCCGCGCGGCCGCACCTACGTCCGTACCGGCTCGGTGCTCGACCTCCGCATCGCGCCAGGCGACGTGCGGGCGCTGGTCAGCGGCTCGGAGATCTACCGAGTAGCCGTGAAGGTCTCGCCAGTTGCGAAGGCGCGGTGGACCTCCATCTGCCGGGACTGCGCGGGGACGATCGACTCGCTGGTCGAGCTGCTCCAGGGGCGCTTCTCCACAGGCGTCATGGAGCGCATCTGCCGGCAGCAGACGGGGCTGTTTCCCGCGCCTGCCGAGATCAACTTCTCCTGCAGTTGCCCCGACTGGGCCTCGATGTGTAAGCACGTCGCGGCCGTGCTCTACGGCATCGGCGCCCGGCTCGACGAGCAGCCCGAACTCCTCTTCAGGCTGCGCAGGGTCCACGAGCAGGATCTCATCGCGAAGGCCGGCAGCGGCATTCGGTTGTCCAAAAGCGGCCCCCCAGCGGAGAAAGTTCTTCGCGGCGAGGGTTTGTCCGAGCTGTTCGGGTTGGAGTTGGCCGCGGGCGAAAGCGCCGCGGCAGAGCCGGCCCGCAGACGTTCGAAGCAGAGCCGGCGAGGCCGGCCGCGCGGCAAGGCGAAGCGCTAGGCCTGATCGGCCTCAAGGGTCTTCACGGAATCCCCAGGAGCTTGTGCGTCTGGAGGCTCAGTCGCCACTGCGGGTGCGCGAGGCAGTAGCGCACGGTGAGCTCGGTGTTCCGCGCGCGCTCCGGCCCATCCATCGGTTGCAGGAAGAAATGCCCGAACTTGAGCGTCTCAAAGCGCTCCGGCTCCGCGCCCGCCTGGGGAAACACCAGCTTGAGCTCATCCCCCGAGCGGAGCACGAGATCGGCTCCCGCCTTCGGGCTGACGCAGATCCAATCGATGCCGGGCGGCGGGATGAGCGTCCCGTTGGTCTCGATGGCGAGCCTGAACCCGGTGTCGTGCAGCGCGGCGACGAGCGGTTGATCGAGCTGCAGCAGCGGCTCGCCCCCCGTGCAGACGACGAACGGTTGACCGCGGGTCGGTGGTGCGTGCGGCCAGGCGGCCGACACGGCCAGCGCGAGCGCGCGGGGGGAGGCGAATCTCCCGCCGCCCGGCCCGTCCGTCCCGACGAAGTCCGTGTCGCAGAACCCGCACGTGGCGCCCGGCCGATCCGGCTCGCGCCCGGACCAGAGGTTGCAGCCCGAGAATCGCAGGAACACCGCGGGCCGCCCGACGTTCGCTCCTTCCCCCTGCAGGGTGTAATAGATCTCTTTGACGGCGTAGCTCACCGTGCCGCTCGTTCCTCCTGCCGGTAGCGGATCGGATCGCGCGCGCCGGCCTCCGCGAAGCCTTTCAAGCGGAGGAGACACGCATCGCAGCGCCCGCAAGCCTCTCCCGTGGGCGAAGGATCGTAGCAGCTCGAGGTCAGGGCGTAATCGACGCCCAGGGAAAACCCCGTCTGGATGATCTGCTGCTTCGAGAGTGCGATCAGCGGCGTATGAATGCGCAGGCGCTGCCGGCCCTCGACGCCCGCCTTGGTGGCGAGGTCGGCCATGTGCTGGAACGCGGCAATGTACTCGGGCCGGCAGTCGGGGTAGCCGCTGTAGTCCAGGGCATTCACACCGACGAAGATGTCGGCTGCGCCCAACACCTCCGCCCAGGCGAGCGCGAAGGAGAGGAAGATGGTGTTGCGGGCCGGGACGTAGGTGACCGGGATGCCGCCGGCGATCTCCTCTCTCGTCCGGTCCTTGGGAACCGCGATGTCGTCCGTGAGCGCCGAGCCTCCGAACCGCCGCAGGTCCAGGTCGATGATCTCGTGGCGCGCCGCTCGGAGCGCTCCGGCGATCCGCCGGGCGGCTTCGACCTCGAGCTGGTGGCGTTGGCCATACCGAAACGTCAACGCGTAGACCTCGAACCCCTGTCGTTGGGCGAGCGCGAGCGTAGTGGTCGAGTCTATCCCACCACTCAAGAGCACGATGCCCTTCGGCTTGGGATTCGTCATGGCGCAGTGGATCGCCGGGGATCGACCGGACGGGTCGCCGGCGACGTCATTACGTTACCAAAGATACACGAGTGATCGTGGAAACAGACACTGATGAGTTGAGGAGCCCGATCGATGAAGCCGCAAAAGCCGAGGCTTCCCCGCACTGGGCCGCTCCCGCGCCCGTCGACCCCCGGCGAAGCGCGGGAATACCTCAAGGCCGAGGCCTTTCCCGCCCCCGATGTCCAAGCCGTGACCCTCACGGCAACCGAGTTCACCTCCGTGTGTCCGCGAACGGGCCAACCGGACTTCGGCAGCGTCATCATCGAGTACACACCCGGTGAGCGTTGCCTGGAGTCGAAGGCTCTCAAATTCTATCTCTGGTCGTATCGCGACGAGGGAGCCTTCTGCGAAAGCCTGGCCGCGCGCATCGCCGACGACATCGTCTACGCGATCCAACCCAAGGCGCTGAGAGTCCAGGTGAGCCAGAACGCGCGGGGCGGTATCGCCCTGCTGGCCGAGGCCCGGAGAGGGCGGCCGTGAAGGGTGAAGCCCCTTCGCCTAACTGGCTCAGCCCGCGAGCTGTGCGAGGCACTCCGACACCTCGCGCAGCTCGTCGGTCTGGAACACGGGCTCCGTCCCAGCGTGCGGTTCCCGCGCGATCTCCGGCTCGCACTCCTCGAGGCCGGCCAATATCCGCTCGATGCGGAACTCGAATTCGTGCAGTCCGTGTGCGGTGGCGATCTCCTGGGCTCGCCTCATCGAAGCCTCGGCGCGCCGGAAGCGGCCGAAGCGCGCCTGACCGATCCCTTGCTTCAGGTAGAAGTCCGTGCGGATGTTCGGTGGCATGTCGTCCACGCGCGCTTCGCACTGCTTCCGCCAGCTGGCAAATCTCACACGGTCGCGACGATATGAGGCGCAGTGCATCAGTTCGACCATGGCGTTCGTGACGTGGTCGGCGCCGCCACCGCGCCGCACGGCTTCCGACAAAGCACGTTCTGCCGCGACCGCGTCCCCGATCGCTAATAGCCCTACCCCCATATCACTCAGCGCGCGGACGCGGGACGAATCGTCCAAATACAATTCGAACGCGCGCCACAAATGGGGGACTGCCAGGTCCGGCTGGCCCCTGGCATACAGGACGACGCCAACACCATGCTCGGCACGGCCTTCGGCGTCCTGGTCGCGGGCGTGGCGTGCGTCGGCAAGGCACGTCAGATATGCTTGCTCCGCCCCGGTCAGGTTGCCGCGACCCCACAGCACGCTCGCCGCACCGATCCGGCTCAGTAGGGCAGCCTGCCCGTCGTTCGCGCGCGAGGCCAGGGCTCCTGCCTCGGCGTACAGGTCGTCGGCTGCGTCGAACTCGTTGAGCTTGCGGAGCACGCGCGCCATCCGGAGCCGAGTCGTGATCGCGTCGGCCGCACTGACGCGGTCGCCGCCCACCCGGAGGAGCGTCTCCAACACGTCGAACGCCTCCCCGAGCTTCAAGCGGTCCTCGAGATGCAGCGCGTAGGCGAACAATGCGGGAATCACGAGGCGGCCATCTTTGGCTCGCGCGGCGTCGGCGGCGGTCGCTACGAGGCCTTGGAGATGGGCCGTCTCAGCGCACTCCGCCGGGAGGTCCTCGCAGTAGCGCTCGGTCGCCGCATGCTGGTAGTGGAAAGCGTCCGGGTGCACCGGCTGCCGATCCGGCGCGAGGAGGTCCACCAGCCGAAGCGCAAGGAAGGCGCCCTGGCCCAGCCGCGTCTCGAGTGAGCCTTCAGAGACCGGACCGGCCATCCTTTGCAGGAATACAGCGTGCGGCAGAACCTGCTCTCTTCCACTCGGGTGGTTCATGGTTCGCCCTTTCGCCGGGCAGGAAGCGACCCTGCTATTCAGCAACGTGTCAGGGACGCCTGCAACCCTCAGCCGCTCCGCAACATAACGGGCCGAGCCGCGCTTGACGATGGGCCTCTGATCGGGCGTCCGGCGCCCTACTACCCGACCGTGAAGTCGATCCTTTTCAGCACAGTCCCGGACGCGTCCCTCACCTCCACGTGCCAGGCGCCGGTCCACTCGGCCGGAACTGTCTTCCGGCTCCACGTGCGCCACGGCGATCCGCTCACGTGCAGCTCGACGTCGCCCACCTGCGTGTCGCCGTGGAACCACACGTGGTGGATCGTCGTCTCGCTCCCTGCCGGCGCGCCGCTCAGCTTGGTCCAACACACGACCTGGCCCACGTCCGGGGTGAATGCAGAGCCCGTGTCCTGGGGTGCTCGATCCACCACCGACTTCGCCACCACGGCCTCGCTGACCTCGAGGGCCGGCGTGGCGGGCGGCTGGGCCTGGGTGGTGTCCTGTGCCGCGAGGGTAGGCGCGGCGGCGAGCGACAGGGTAGTGAGGATCGTGCCAAGGTGTTTCATGACGGCCCTCCTCCGGAGTTCGCTCGTTGTACGACCCGGCGCCGCCGATGTTCCAGCCAGGCGCCGAGCGCCGCCGCTACCACCGTCCCGATGGCCGTGCCTGCGGTCTGGAACTTCATCTGGTACTCGAGCAGGCGGCCGTGACACTTGGCCGCGAAGATCGGGCCGACGAGGCTGCCGCACGAGCCCTGGCTGCGCGCGAACCCGTAGCCGCTGGCGAGGCCGAACACGAGCGGGAGCGCGACGACGACGAGATGGCGGAAGAAGAGCTTCATGGTAGGCTCATGACGTAGACGTAAAGGAAGGTAGTTGGTAAGACGGGTCGGGAGGCGCTCATCTCGCCCGTTCGATCTTCCAGCGCTCCACCACCCGCCCGTCCTGCACGACGTGGTAGTAGTCGAAGTGCGCGACCGTGAGGCAAGAGTGGTTCGGGACGATCTCGAGCTTCTCCCCCACCTTGAACCGGCCTTCGATCGCCGCGGGCGACTCGGCGCGGATCAAGCCGTGCTCCTGCGAGAGCGTGGCGACGGTGAGCTCGGCATGATCCCGAATCAGGCCCATCGCTGGGGGGAGGTCGAGGTGGGTCGGCCCCACGTCCTTGGAGAGCTCCAGCGCCCCGGCATCGACGATGAAGTGCGATGCTCCGGGCTGATGGGACACGACCGAGGCGAGCACCGTCACGGCCACGTCTTCCGGCGCACAACAGCCGATCAGCACCATCGTGCGGTCGTAGAAGACGTAGTTGCCGGGCCGGGCCTCGGTGACGCCGTCCAGCCGCTCCGCCGCCGCCATCGCCGGCGTCGAGCCGACGCTGATGCCCCGCACCGGGATCCCTTCCGCGCGCAGGCGCTCCGCGAACCCGACCATCACGCGCCGTTCGTCCTCGGCGACTTGCGCCGCCTCCTGCCGGCTCTTCGTGCGGTAGGCGTGGCCGGAGTGGCTGAGGATCCCGTCGAAGGTCATCCCGCGCTCGCGTCCCAGCTCCCGGGCGACTTCGAGCGCGTACGGCGCGGTCGGGTCGACCCCGGCGCGGTGATAGCCGCAGTCGACCTTGAGCCAGGCGTGCAGTCCCGACCCCGCGAGGGCTCTGGCGGCGTCGAGATCGTCCACTACCACGCGCACCGTGACGCCGGTGTCGGCCAGGATGCGGCGCGGGTGAGCGATATGACCCGGATCGATGGGGAATGCCCAGGTGAGATCGCGGACGCCGGCCCGGGCGAACGTTTCGGCCTCAACCGTGGTGGCTACGGTGAGACCGTTCGCGCCCTGCTCGAGCTGCAGAGCCCCTAGCTCCACGCACTTGTGGGTCTTGGCGTGCGGCCGGAGCGTGACGCCGAGCCGGCGCGCCCGCTCCGCCATCCGCTTCACGTTGCGCTGCACGACGTCGAGGTAGAGCAGCAGAGCGGGGGTCTCGAGATCCTGGAGGGGCGGGGACACGGCTACCTCTCGGGGCTTGGCGTCATCGGCCGCAGCTCGATCGCGACGGCCGGCAGGGCGGGCGTCATACCGGTTGTGGAACGGGTCGGGGTTCGGGGGAGCGAGCGAGCACGAGGACGGCGAGTAG
>WNGG01007464.1_pt1 | contig 13123 bp, 10 predicted proteins | sample 5400661 | NCBI WGS metagenome assembly WNGG01 (sample SAMN13153372, study PRJNA577476) | soil metagenome | isolation source: 100 cm soil or saprolite under Garry oak tree replicate 1 | place: USA:California | collected 2016-06-15
GCCCGGCATTCCCGATATCGTTGGCATTGATTCGGATGGCACAGTCTGCGTCATAGAAATGAAGAACACCCACGTGGATGCTGGCGTCATCCCACAGGTGCTCAAGTACGCTATTTGGGCTGAGACAAACCCCGACTCAATCAAGTCCCTGTGGCTTGAAGCCGCAAACCGGCCAGAAGGTTTACAAGTCAACTGGGAAGACTATTCCGTCCGGATTCTCGTAATTGCTCCATCCATCGACCGCAGCACGCTTGAACATGTGAACAAGATCGCGTACCCAGTAGACCTAATCGAAATTGCCCGTTGGTCGCAGGTGAAGGAATCATGGCTTCTCGTGAACAAGCTTGAGGCGATTTCAGGCAAGCGAGTCAAGCCCGTTACAGGCCTGAAGACCTACGACAAAGCGGCATACGAAAGCGTATGCAACCCCAAGAGCGTGCCGGGCTTTCTCTCCGTCTGCAAAGAAGTCCAAAACTTCGCTGCGAAAAACAATTAGCCGGTCGAAGGCAAATTCAACAAATATTATTTCGGCTGTAAAATCGGCAACTCCCTCGTGTTTGGCGTCAAATGGTTAGGCACCCGCTCCTATGCTCTCTTTTTTAAAGTTCCTGAGCCCTACGCAAGAAGAACGAAAGTCCAGGGCTTCAAGTTGCAACGATACGAGAAGCTCTGGCACGAGGCCGTTTTCCCCTTGACGGCCGAAAATGCCAATCTCAAGCGATTCAAGCATTTCTTTCAAACGGCGCTGGAACAGCGGATGGAGTAACCCGGCGGGTGCCGCATCCTTGTGGTTTTCTAGGGCGCGGGTTTTGACTTTGCCTTTTTTATCTTGGTCTTGCCGCGTGGCTCGGCCCACGGCGTGTGAGGGCTGGCAGGAGTGCCGACAATCACGGAAAAATTGAATCAGGGCACCCAGTGCCGTTCCAACTTATTGCGACAAGGCCCCGTGCGGATGGCATTCACCAAACCGGCAAACTTGGAGTTTTTCGCGTTGGCTGCGTTTAGTTGGAACGGCACTAGCCCTTCCACACGTACTTGCCGCAGGGGCAAGGCACCGTCTCCGTGGGATGTTTCTTTGCCAGCGGCTGCCGGCAGACGGGACAATTTTTGCGCCACATCTTGGATCAGCCTTTCTCAACAAACCGGTTGCGCGCTGGCGGGCGCGTCAAGCTGACCGACCACTGCGTAGAATTCTTCCCGCCGCTGAAGCGCTGCGAGGAGCGCGAGCGCTTTCCCGTAGGCTGCTATCGCTCCGGTTAGCTTGTGAAACTCCGGAGAATCCTTAACCGTTCCCCGCCTTTGTATGTGCGCATCCGCCGAGAGTTCGAGGATTCGTTCTATGACCTTGTTCGCAAGGCCTGAGTTAGGTTTCATCATCGGTTCGGCCTCCATCTATAAGATAAGGGTGCGAGCCTCCGGGATCTTGCATAAGGGGAAGCCTGCAATGTGCTGGTGGATTATCATGGAGGAGGAATACGGGATTATGGCTGCACGGGGCGGATGGCGTCAGCCTCCCAAGAGGCGGTAGGCGCGTCGAGCACCCTTTGTGAGCAGGCAAAACGCGGGTGCCGCATCCCTTTCGGGTTTTGCGCGTATTTTGTGCGTTTTCTGCATCCCGGATGACTTTGCGGGGCGTCCCGGAAGGTTCTGCGGGGAAAGGGTGCGCGTTGCGTTCCACGTTCTACGCCAATCCCCGTTGCCCGCACCGCCCGCCAAGGGCTAACGGCGTGCCACCTGCCTAGGTTTTTGATGGCGGCGGTGCCGCTGATTTGGTAGGAGGGCGTTTAAGGGACCTCGTGTGCCACCAGCCGGCGATGACTGCACTGAGAAGCGCAATGAGGCCGGCAATTGCTCCCAAAGCTTGGGGGTCGCCCATGCGCAGAACTGCACCTGGAATCATGATGAGAAGCCCCGTAGCCACGAAGGCTAGGAGCATCCGCCCGAAAGTTTGGAGCTTGCGTGGACTCTTCACGACCAGATAGATCGCCGCAACAAGGAGAAGAAGTCCGAGTGGACTGGGCAGTGGTTGTGTGGATTGCATAGTCCTCCCGTGTAGTGTGGGAAGCATAGCACGGCCCTGCCGAGTGGCCGATCTCTACATCGGCTCGAAGTCCTTTGAGTGGGGCTGGTTTTCGCTAGCCTCTCTAGTCTTACTCCTTCGATTCCGATCCCACTGCCGACTGGGCGAGTCCGTCCGAGTGCCGCACCTCCGCCCATTGCTGCATGCGTGCCCGCCGCAAGAGGGCTTGCCGCCGTTCTCAACCGAAGCCGTCCTGTGCCATTCTGCGCCGGAAGCAGACCGCCTATTTCGCCGCCTAGTTACCAGTTCGGCGCTTTTCCACAGCCCTTCGCTGAAATTCACTTCGGCGTTCTATTCCTCTGTGGTAATATCCGGCATGATACGCCACGCAACTATTCCTTCTCGCCCCCGGCTCCCCCTCGCCTGCCAGCCACAGGAGGGCCTACCCGCCGCCTCCTGCGATAAGTCCTTTCGATCCCATGCCTTCGGGACATCCTCCCGCAAACCTATTGTTTTCTGCTTGTTCCGCACTCTTCCATTTTCCGTACACAACATTTTCCCCTTCAAGCTCTTTGCTTTCAATCCGTTCCGCACTCTTTCGGAAAAACAGGGGGGTGTGTACCAACTCTTCCCAAAACGAAACTCTGGCTATCCCTTCCACGAATCACGAATCACTAGTCACGAATCACGCATAACTCCTTTAGAATGCACTCTTACGCGATCTCTGTCTGCAACCCATTTAGAACCAAACTCTTGCGCATTCCGGGGGGAGGGGGTGGGGGAGGGGCGCTTTCCCACAGGTTTTCCTCAAGCCGATCACAGAGTTTACTTTTCCAGTGTCCGCTTCCGGATTCAGTACAACAGACTCGGTCCTGCGCGCCAGATCCGGAGCGCGGTCGAGCGCGCGCCCGGCGAATGCATTACAATCGCGCCGCATCCCGCAAGGCTCGGAGTCGCAGACGTTGAACGTTTCACGTTCACCCATGAAGATGAAGGCGGTGGCGCGTGTTTCAAAAGGACCTCTTCCAGGGCAGGGCGATTTTCATTACCGGCGGCGGCACCGGCCTCGGCCGCTCGATGGCCCTGCGCCTCGCGGAACTCGGCGCGCGCATCTTCCTCATCGGCCGCCGCGAAGAGCCTCTGCGCGGAACGTGTGACGAGATCCATCGCCCAGGCGGCACCGCCGCCTATGCCACCTGCGACGTCCGCGACTTCGCCGCCGTCGATGCCGTGGCCGGAAAGGCGGAGCAGCAATTCGGGCGCATCGATTCGCTCATCAACAACGCTGCGGGCAATTTCATCGCGCGCACCGAACGACTTTCGCCGAACGCGTTCAACGCCGTGGTGAGCATCGTCCTGAACGGAACGTTTCACTGCACGCAGGCGTTCGCCCGGCGCTGGATCGCCGCGAAAGAAGCGGGCAACGTGCTGAACATCGTCGCGACGTATGCTGCGGCAAACTGCGGTTCGGGCTTTGTGGTGCCTTCCGCGTGCGCGAAGGCCGGCGTGCTGGCGATGACGCGCTCGCTCGCGGTCGAATGGGCGCCCTACCGCATCCGCCTGAACGCCATTGCGCCGGGCCCGTTCCCCACGGAAGGCGCATGGTCGCGGCTCATGCCTTCCGAGGAATTTGAGCAGCACGCTCGCGATAGCCATCCCATGAAGCGCTTCGGGCGCCACGGGGAATTGGCCAACCTGGCGGCGTTCCTCTTGAGCGAGCAGGCCGAATACATCAACGGCGAGTGCGTGGTCATCGACGGCGGCCAGTGGCTGCGGGGCGCCGGTGAATTCAACGATTTGTTGCAACTGCCGGACGAGGCGTGGTCGGCGATGGAGGCGGCGCGCACGAAGAAAGGCGGCTAGCTCCGTGCGAAGAAGCATACGGAAGGAACCGCCGAGGAATTAGCTTGATCGGAACCTCATAAATCGAGAAAAACCTGCGCCGAAAAGCCGTCCTGCGTTTTTGCCACCTTCAACTGATGGAACGTGACGGCCTTGATGTTCGTGCCGCTGCGATGCCGGTTCCGATCAAACGCCTCGCCGTGAGCAGTGCCGCGGACGCGACCTGACTCGAGCGCGCGAATCACGGCTCGGCGGAACACCAGACGTTCCGCTTCCGCCACCGCGAGCAGCTCCGCCAGCCAGGAATAGATCAGCGTCTCGTCATCCGGGCCGGTGGCTTCCACCTCCCTTGATTCTTGCTCTTCGATCGTCGCCGGATCGCAGGCGAGCGAAAACAGCGCGAGGGCCGCATTCTCGAAGAGCTCTTCGCGCGTGCGGCCATAGGCACGAAAGCCGATGTCGGCGGGATGCTCGAGAATTTCAAACGCGCGCGGCACAGGTTTGCAATTCTACTGTGTGAATGGTGCGAGAAGGAAAAAATAGGAGCTCCCGGAAGGGTCAACACGTTGCAGAAGTACCTGCGGCACAGGACGGTTCACGTCGTGCACTAACTCTAATCTGCTCAGCGGGTTTGCTGGTCACCAACAATCTGCCTCGGGTGCATTGCAACGATATGCAACGTTGCTTTACAATCCAGCGAGACGTAGGGCAACACGATTCCACACGAGACTAGCTGGCAGAAATGCCTCGAAGGAGTTCTCATGGACAATCTTGGTGTGCCTCTCGCAAACGGTTCAAAGCGCATGCGGCTGCGCAATCTCCGTGCGCCTGGAAAGACTCCTTTCGCCCTGACCCTGGTATGCCTGGGGGTGTTAGGAGCGCTCGCCGTGCCGGCGCGTGCCCAGATGGTAGACAACACCCAGACGAACAACCCGAACGCAAAAGCCTGCGTCAACACCGCGATTAACAAGTCCTTGACACAGGAGATCGGTGCTAGTCGTGGCAACATTAACACGCCCGACTCCTCGCTGTTCATTATCAATCGAGACGCTTTCCGCGCCGTTCGCCGCGGCCGCCAGCTCTTCCAGCGGAAATTTACAAGGGTGCAAGGGCAAGGTCCAGGCATTGACGACGGCGTGGGTGACATCGCTTCGACGAATGGCATTGGCGCCGGAGTGGTTGATTCCTGTGCAGGCTGCCACGGCCGGCCGCGAGGCTCAGCGGGCCTGGGAGGTGACGTGGTTACACGTCCCGACAGCCGAAACGCGCCACACCTGTTCGGCTTAGGTCTGAAAGAGATGCTGGCCGACGAAATGACCTCGGACATGCGTGCCATTCGCAGCCAGGCTGTGACCAGCGCGAAAAAAAGAGGTAAATCCGTCATTCTTCCGCTCGTTACGAAGGGTGTCTCCTTCGGGTCCATTACCGGCAATCCCGACGGATCGATAGACACTTCACAGGTCCAAGGCGTCAACCCCGATCTTCGCATTCGTCCCTTTTTCGCTCAGGGGGGCACAATTTCCATGCGCGAGTTCATTGTGGGCGCCCTGAACGCGGAAATGGGCCTTCAGGCGGTAGATCCGGACCTGGCCACCGCAAGCACCGGGGGCACAGTGACAACGCCTTCGGGCATGGTGCTAGACGGATCCACGGATCCCGTGACGCATCAAACACATGACGCAATCGAAGCTCCGCCACCACCGGATCTATTGAACGGCAACGAGATCGACGTGGCTCTGGTGGATCACCTCGAGTTCTACCTGCTCAACTATTTCAAACCTGCGATCAACCAACAAGACGCAAGCGCAAACCGCGGTTTGAAGGTGTTCAACCAGCTCGGCTGCGCAACATGCCACGTCCAGAATCTCACAATCAATCACGATCGCCGTGTAGCCGACCTAAACACCGTCTATGACCCCGTAAACGGGATTCTCAATCGCATGTTTGCCACCGCGACCAAACTGATCCACACGGTGAACGACAATAGCGGATATCCGCCTTTGATGGTGCCCAATGGGCAGCCGTTCGTGGTTCAAAATATCTTCACCGATTTCAAACGTCACGACCTCGGGCCGAATTTTCACGAACGGAACTGGGACGGCTCATTCCAAACCGAGTTCCTCACGAGACCTCTCTGGGGCGTGGGAAGTCTCGGATCATTGGGTCATGACGGCCGCAGCATCAATTTGACCGAGGTGATTCTACGCCACGGTGGCGAGGCCCAGACGTCGCGAGACGCGTTTGCCAACCTCTTCAGTTCAGGAAACGAAGGAGATGCTTTCGACCTGGTGCACTTCCTCGGCACGCTGGCATTGTTCCCCCCCGATGACACAGCTTCCAATTTGGATCCGGGGAACCCCGGAACGCCTAATTTCCCGCAATGCGGGCATGGCAGCATAAAACTAACGGTTCTGTTCAACAACCCAGCTGACAAGGAGTAAGATTTCGCGTTTGTAAGGCAAGTAAATCGAGGCAGCCTGCGGCGCAGCATGGCACAGACGATTTGGCCGCGAATCTGAACGTGCGCTGGCGGTTCGTAAAACCGAGAGGGCCTGCGCGGTGCTCAGGAACGGTTGCGGCGCGGGCCTCCTTCCATTCGGCCTCTTCACGCGCAGCCAAGTGTGAGGCGGCGCAAAGCCTCGGTTGTCGTCCAGTCCGGCATGGAGAACAAGCGTTGCGACAAGAGGCAATCCTTATCGTTATTCACATGGAGCACTCAACCTCGAAATCGCGGAGAACTACCCGCGCTTGGTGCAGTCAGTGCGGCCGGGAAGTTGAGACGGTTGACATGGAGACAGCCTGCCGTCTGGCGGCGAAGAGTCGTTCCACGCTCGCAAGCTGGCGCGATCTGGGGAAACTTCACTCCTTTCCGACCGTGGCCGCCGTCGACCGGATTTGCGCCGCGTCGCTGAGCGAATGTTTTCGTCTTTCGCAGCGCAAATCCTCCTGATGACTGCACCTCGAGCCGAATAGCCACCCGCCGGATTTTTCCAAGCAGCGTCTGGGACGAAACCTCAGTTCGACTCGTTGACGATGCCTACGCGACAGCGTAGCATCCGCCACGAGTTCTCCTTTCCCTGAAAGGTGCGCTATGTCTCACGGTCCTTCGCGCCGCGAATTCCTCGGCTCACTGGCAGCGTTCGCGCTGTTTCCGCTGGAACAAGAAAAGCCGGAGGTGATCCTCTACAACGCAAACATCCTGACGATGAAGGGGACGGAGCCGCACGCGCAAGCGGTCGCGATTGCCGGCGGCAGATTCCTGGCAGTGGGAAGCAACAGCGACGTAGTGAATCTCGCGGGGCCGGGCGTGCGCAAGCTGGATTTGAGCGGAAAAACGATTGTCCCGGGCTTCATCGACGCGCACTCGCATCCGGCCGATGCGGGCCGCCTGCATCTCCGCATGGTGGATTGCGACCTGCGCTCGATCCGCGAGATTCTCGTAGCTCTTCGCGAACGCGCCGCCAAGACTCCGCCGGGAGATTGGGTGCTGGGCTTCAAGTACGACGACACGAAGACCGAGGAAGGCCGGCCGCTGACGATTGCCGATCTCGATGCCGTGCCGGATCATCCCGTGCACATCCAGCACCGCGGCGGGCACACGGCTTATGCGAATTCGCTGGCGTTTCGCAAAGCCGGCATCGACGAAAAAACGCCCGATCCGCCGGGCGGAAAGATCGACCACGATCCGGCAACCGGAAAACTCACCGGCCGCGTGGCGGAAAGCGCCAACAGCTATTTCGAGAAAGTCATTCCACTGAATTTCACGCGGGACGATTGCCGCGAAGGCGTAAAGCTCATTTCCAAAATGCTGGCCAAGACGGGAATCACCTCCGCGCACGAGGCGCAGGGCACGCCCGAAGACCTGCGCGCCTACCAGGACGCTCACGAAGCCGGCGAGCTCCTCTACCGCGCCTACTGCCTGATCAACTATCACTATCTGGACCAGATGCTCGAAGCGGGCGTGCGCACGGGGCTCGGGAATGAATGGGTGCGCGTGGGCGCAATGAAGCTCGTGTGCGACGGCTCGATTTCCGAGCGCACGGCGCGGCTTTCGGCGCCCTACGAGGGCCGCCCGAACGACTACGGCATCCTGGTGATGACCGAGGACGAACTCTACACGCACGCTCGAAAGGCGCATCTGGCGGGCTGGCAGATCGGCACGCACGCTAACGGCGACGTGGGCATTGATACCGCGCTGCGCGTCTACGAGCGGCTCCAACGCGAAGCGCCGCGGCGCGACCCGCGCTTCCGGCTGGAACACTGCACGGTGGTAAACGACGGGCTCATCGCGCGGATCAAAGCCCTCGGAGCGATTCCCACGCCGTTTTCGACTTACGTGTATTACCACGGCGAAAAAATGCGCTATTACGGCGCGGAGCGGCTGAATCACATGTTCGCGCTGCGCAGCTTCCTCGATGCGGGTATCCGGCCCACGCAGGCCTCCGACTATCCTCCGGGACCATTCGAGCCGATGATGGCGCTGCAATCGGAGGTGACGCGCACGGACATGAAGGGCAACGTCTGGGGACCAAAGCAGCGCATCACGGTGGAAGAAGCAATCCGCGTCGGCACGCTACACGGCGCTTACGCTTCCTACGAAGAGAACATTAAGGGTTCCATCGAAGCGGGCAAGCTGGCGGATCTGGTCGTGCTCGGCCGCGACCCGCTCCGCGAGGATCCGTCCAAGCTGATTGCAATTCCAGTGGAAAAAACCATGGCCGGCGGTCGCTGGACGTTCGAGGCATGACTCGCCCGCCGAAGCAGCCCTTTGCCCGAACCTTCAATCTCTCTTTGTTTGAATTCGGTCGGACCGAGCTGAATGTGGACTGCTGGACGCTGCTTGTTCAACGCAGATCGAATGGATGCCACTGATTTCCGCTCTTTAGCGCCAGTTGTATTGGACGTGGGGGTCCTTTGCGGGGAATCGTAACCTCCGCCCAGATTTCCTCCCCTGGCCTTGGACGCGGAATCTCCGCATGTTCCGGGATGAAAAACGGAACGCCTTGGTCTAAGTAGACTGGCTCACTGCCGCTGGTGGGGAGCCTGCTAAATCGACTGATGCTCAACCCCAAGTGGGAGTCTGTTTTGGAGGCGATCAGTACGCCGTGTTCAACGGACAGCTGAACGTCTTCTCTCGCATAACGGGCGGTCGGTTTGAACCACGGCGCATCCACTTGCAGCCGAAGGGTGAAATATCTGCCGCGTACCGGCAAGTCCGGGTCAATGTATCCGGTTCTGACCCAAACGCGGGGCCGGTGAGCGCGGTCGTAGAGCAGTTTGCCGCCGAGGCTGAGAACGATCAGTATGTGCAGAACAGCTACGGCTACGCCCCTGGAAAAGGCTTTCACCGAATTGCTCCTCCCGCCGCGGCTCGCGCAATCAGGTCCGCCCGGATGCGATGGAGTACCCAGCCTCCCGCCAGAAAAATTACCCCCAAGAGGATCAGCCCCATAGAACGTCCGAGCTTGTCCAAGACCTCGGAGAAATAAAATGTAATCACATTAAGCGCAAAAAGGGCGATTCCATAATTGATGAACAATTTGCGGTTGTCGCGCACTCCCCAGAGACAAAGAGCACAGGCACCGAGACCAACCCATAGATAGATCCAGGGGTTGCGCGACGCATCTCGATAGTGGCTCAGCAAACCGAGGACGGCTACCCATGCCGCCGAGACGAACATCCAAACAGACTCCTTCTTTCGAGCGATTGCAGCAAAGGCAAGCACGGGCAGGTAGGCCGCCGCATAACCCAGGAAGGCCATCGGCACGGGCAATGAGGAGCGGTGAAACCAATACGCGTAGCCCGTATCTGATTCACCCGACCACATCACATCTCCGATGAACGGGAGGAGAGACAGGCATCCAACCCACAGCAGACCCAGCCGCAAATGCCGACTGCTCTCTTTTTGCGGCGCGGTCATATAAAAAACGGCAAGCAGCAGGAAGCCTTGAGCGGCGATGTTCCAGGCGCCACGGTAGGTTTCCGTCGCCAAATCCCACTCGCCGCCCAGCCAAAAAGGGATGAGCACGGCCGCAAGGAGCGCCTGGGGCCACTGCCGCAGAATCACCCAAGCCAGCACCGCCCCAACCGCCCAGAGCAGGATTCCATTGGGCCAGTGCTCTTCGAGATTAAAAATCTGGGCGCTCAGAAAAATGCCGGCTCCTAGAGCCGTGGTTCCGGCAACGTGAAGCGCAAATCCCAACGTCGGCACTTTGGAACCCAAGAGGCTGGCCGCCACATGGAACACGGCCACCAAGGTCAGCACCAAGATAAATCGCTGGGAAGGGGAAAGTGCGTCCCAGTGGGAGGCCACATAAAGTAGGACGCCCGCGCACAACATCAATGTTCCAAAGGCTACGGCGAGGATCGCCGGCCATCGCAATCCCTTTTTGCCGGATTCTTCTTCGAAACGAAGGATTCTGTCCGCCGTGGCGGAATCAATCAGACCGGCTTCCGTCCATCGCTGTAACTGCTTTTCCAGAACCATATTTGGAGCGATTATCTATGAACCGCTGCTGAGAACAAGGGAAATCGGAGACGGGCAATCCTTGTTTTCCGGCGCGCGCCTTGACCGCACCTGGAACCGCCGATAAGCTTATTCTTTGTCCTCCCGAGTGAAGGCTCGATGGAGCAAATCCACGTCACATTGCCGGATGGAAGCGTCAAGAACGTGCCGAAAGGCACGACGCCGGCGGAGATTGCCAAGAACATTTCGCCGCGGCTGGCCGACGCGGCGCTGGTGGCCAGAGTGTCTTCTCCCGACGGCTCGGGCAAAGAGGCGAAGGCCGCGGACGGAGCGGGTGAGCTGATCGATCTGCGGCGGCCGCTCGACCGCGACGTCAGGCTGCAAATCCTGACGGAAAAAGATCCCGACGCGCTGTTCGTCTTTCGCCACTCGGCGGCGCACCTGCTCGCCGCGGCCGTGCTGGAACTCTATCCAAACGTCAAGCTCGGCATCGGCCCGCCGATCGAGACGGGCTTCTTCTATGAATTTCTGCGCGAGGAGCCGTTCACGACGGACGACCTGGCGAAGATCGAAGCGAAGATGCGCGAGCTGGCGGCGCGCGATCTGCCCAATGAACGCAAGCTGATACCGAAACGCGAGGCGCTCGAGCTTTACAGAAAGACGGGCCAGATCTTCAAGTGCGAGCTCGTGGAAGAAAAGGCGCAGGAGCCGATGGTGTCTTTTTACATGACCGGAAAATTCATCGACTTCTGCCTCGGGCCGCACATCCCTTCGACGAAACGCATCACCGCGTTCAAGTTGATGAACGTGGCCGGTGCCTACTGGAAAGGGCAGGAAGGCAATCCGCAGCTCCAGCGAATTTACGGGGCCTGCTTCTTCACACAAAAGGAGCTGGACGCATATCTGCACCGGCTCGAAGAGGCCAAGCGGCGCGATCACCGCAAACTCGGGCCGGAGCTGGATTTGTTCAGCATTCAGGAGGAAGCCGGGCCAGGGCTGATCTTCTGGCACGCGAAGGGCGGGCTGGTGCGCAAGATCGTCGAGGACTGGCTGCGCGACGAACTTCTGAAGCGCGGCTACGACCTCGTTTACACGCCGCACATCATGCGGCTCGATCTGTGGAAAACGAGCGGGCACACGAATTTTTACAAAGAGAGCATGTTCGGCGCGATCGAAGTGGAAAAGGCGGACTACCAGCTCAAGCCGATGAATTGCCCCGGCCACATTCTGATCTACAAATCGAAGTTGCGCAGTTACCGCGACCTGCCGATCCGCCTCGCCGAGCTCGGCACCGTCTATCGCTACGAGCGTTCGGGTGTGCTGCACGGCCTGCTGCGCGTGCGTGGCTTCACGCAGGACGATGCGCACATCTTCTGCACGCAGGCACAGATTGAAAGCGAAGTCGAAGCGTGCGTTGATTTCGCGTTTGCGGTAATGAAAAATTTCGGGTTTGACAATTATGAGGTCGAGCTGTCCGTTTGGGACGCGAGGCACGCGGAGAATTACGCGGGCAAGCCCGAAGACTGGGACCGCGCGACCGCGGCGCTGGCGAACACGATGGCGCGGATGAAGATCCCCTACAAGAGAATGGAGGGCGAAGCGGCGTTTTACGGGCCTAAGATCGACATCAAGCTGATCGACGCGATTGGCCGGCCATGGCAGCTCACGACCGTGCAGTTCGATTTCAACCTGCCGGCACGGTTCGGTCTGGAATACGTCGGCGAAGACGGAGCGCGGCATCAACCGCTGATGGTACACCGCGCGCTGTTAGGCTCGGTCGAGCGGCGCGCTGTTAGGCTCGGTCGAGCGGTTCTTCGGCATTCTCATTGAACATTATGCCGGCGCGTTTCCAGTGTGGCTTGCGCCGGTGCAGGCGGAAGTTTGCCCGGTGAGCGAGAAGGTTCTCGACTACGCCAAGCACGTGACCGATACGCTGAAGCGGCACGGCTTGCGCGCGCATCTCGACGACCGCAACGAAAAACTTCCGGCAAAGATCCGCGACGCGCAAATGCAAAAGATTCCCTATATGCTCGTGGTCGGCGGAAAAGAGGCGGAAGCCGGCACGGTTTCCGTGCGGGATCGGAGTAAGGGCGACCTTGGGCCAAAACCGCTCGCGGAATTTGTCGAATCGCTACAGAAGGAAGTGGAGTCCCGATCAATTTCTGTGTGACCGCGAAGCGGTCAACTTCTGTGTGACCGCGCTCGGAGCGGGGTCAACCCACTGATGGTTTCGAGATGAACTCGTTGCCGGACCTGCTCGATCAGGCTAACTTCGCGCGGGGCGTCCGTGAACTGGCGGAGCGCGACGCGGATTTGGCAACCGTGGTGAAAAGATACGGTACGCCGCCGCTGTGGGTACGCGAGCCGGGCTTTACTTCGCTCGTGTACATCATTCTCGAGCAGCAAGTCTCGCTGGCGTCGGCGAAAGCGGCTTTCGACCGTCTGAACGCGGCGGCACGTCCGCTCACGCCGGGGCGGTTCTTGAAACTCAGCGATGTGGAGTTGAAGCGCATCGGCTTCAGCCGCCAGAAGACGCGTTATGCGCGCTTGCTGGCCCTGGAGATTCAGAAGCGGCGGCTCGATTTGCGCGGGATGCGCGCTCTGCCGGACGACGCCGCCCGCGAGCGCCTACTCGCGCTGAAGGGCATCGGCCCGTGGACCGCAGACATTTATTTGCTGAGCGCGCTGCGCCGGCCGGACATCTGGCCCGTGGGCGACCTCGCGCTTGCCACGGCCGTGCAAGAAGTAAAGCGGCTGCGCACGCGGCCTTCCCCGGAAAGACTGGAAAAGATGAG
>WNGG01024707.1_pt1 | contig 13122 bp, 13 predicted proteins | sample 5400661 | NCBI WGS metagenome assembly WNGG01 (sample SAMN13153372, study PRJNA577476) | soil metagenome | isolation source: 100 cm soil or saprolite under Garry oak tree replicate 1 | place: USA:California | collected 2016-06-15
CGCGGGATGAACTCTGTTTCTACACCTTCACGCCGGAGAAAATGCAGGATGAAGTTCCCCACTTGATCGTCTCCCACAGCAGTCAAGAGTGCTGAACGTAGGCCCAAACGCCGCGTGCCCACGCTGATGTTGGTCGGACAGCCACCCACATAGGCAGCGAAGCTGGTAATCTCCACGAACGGAGCACCAATGTCGTTAGAGTAGAGATCGATTGAAGATCTCCCCATCGTGATCACATCATATGATCTGCTGGTCGTATTCATAGCTGACTCCTGTTCTTACTTTTGGGATGGACGAACGATCGAACCAGTGATCTTGCCCGATGGGGGAAGCAGACGATGGAATACGGGATCGACCTGGTAATTCCATGCACGATGAGGACCAGCCATAATGTTGAGATAGTAGAGATCAAAGCCGGGAGCGGCTGAGACGACGTGATAGCCCCTGGGCACCAGGACGAGATCCCCATCGTGGACAGCGACCGTTTCATCAAATCCCTCGTACGTGTACACGCGCTGAAAGGCAAAGCCATCGGCAGGCTGAACGTGATGGTAATAGGTCTCTTCCAGGTAGGCCTCATAGGGCGGATTCTCGGTATCGTGTTTGTGCGGGGGGAACGAGGACCAGTTGCCAGCCGGAGTGATGACCTCGACAATGATCAAGTGCTCCGCTTCCTGGTCGATATCCAGGATGTGTTGGATGCGGCGCTGTGTGTTGCCCTCACCGCGTAATTCAACGCTCACATCTTGCGGGCGAAGCACGCGGGCCGGAAGATGTCTATGTGCCGTCGGGGCACTGGCTACAGCAATCTCCATGCCATCGGAGGTGCATTCGACCTGGTAGCTGGCGTCCTCAGACAGGTAGAGCGCATACGGAGCTTTGTTTTCAAAGACACTGAGTCGCTCACCGAGCTGTCCCACCGACTGTCCATTGAGCTCGGCTCTGCCTATGCCAGACAACACGACCACAGTGGTTTCCCTTCCGTCTGCCGCGCCACGAAGCGTCTGCCCTCGGGTCAGCTGGTATACCGCAAACGAGACGTACTGCCAACCAGCCGTCTCCGGCGTAATGTCCACCGCACGGAGAATTCCATCTGTCTGACCAGTTTGCGGTTTGATAAGCACTCCCATACTTGCTCCTCCTTCAATATCATCTAGCTCTTCCAAACAAATAGTTCTATCATGTAGCCATCGGGGTCGCAGATAAATATCTGTTGTACACCGTCGCCACGGGGACGCGGACCACCCACGATCTCCACATTCAGGGTGCGCAGGTGTTGTATTGTCGCTTCCAGATTCTCTACCTCGAAGGCGGGATGTGATCCATAGCCACGTGCCAGTTCATCGCGGCGATACTGTGTATGCGTCTGTGCTACGCGACCTGCCTCGGCCTCGCCAATGAGGTGAACTTCAAAACTGTGCTCATCGGTGGTGAGCCAGGCACCGGGATGCTCCACGGTGCTCGGACGCGGAATCTCTCGCAGCCCCAGTACCTGGCCGTAGAAGCGGCGCGAACGCTCAACATCTTTCACAAGGAATGACACGTGATCGAGTTTGCGAATGTTCATGAAAGTCTTCTCCAGCATTCTGTCAACTAGCTCTCTGTTCCGTTTTGACCCAGCAGCCCGTCTCAGCACTTTCGATGGCGGCATCCAGCAGTTGTTGCACTCGTGCGCCATCGCTAAAGTTTGGCACCATCGGTTGCCCGTTTGCCACCGCACGCACGAACTCACCGACCATAAACCCCTGTTTGCGAAACACGTCCTCCCAGGTTTCGATCACGCGCTCACGGCGGGCATCGCCCCAAAAGCGATCAGGGACGGTCAGTTGACGCTCCGGCCCGTTTCCTGGCCGGTCTCCCGTAATTTGCTGCCTGAAATCCCAGTCGATGACCTGGCGCAGTGTGCCATCCGAGCCGTGGAAATCCCATTCATGGACCTGATCGAAGCCATAACCCTTATCCTCGTAGGTCTTTTCGTAGGCGATGGCCGAGGCATGGACCAACCCCTGCGCCCCATTTTTGAAGCGCAACATCACCATAGCCGTGTCGTCGGCCTGTTCGTACGTTTGGCCCTGAGGATTGGGCGGGCGTTTCACCAGTGCGCTCAGTTGAGCACTCACGGCCTCGATTTCGCCATAGAACCATTCGGCCACGTGCAGGAAGTGTGACCCGATGTCAGCCAGGGCCCCCGAACCAGCGATCTTGCGTTCAAAACGCCACAAATACGTCCCCGGATCGCGGGCGAATCCGGCGTAGTAGCGCATTTGTAGGTGATAGGGTTGCCCCAGATAGCCCTCATCGATGAGCTGTTTGAGATAGCGCGCTGATGGCATGTAGCGGTAGGTGAAAGGCACACACGTAATCACGCCTTTTTTCTGGGCCGTGGCGGCCATTTCGGACGCCTGGGCGTAGTTGAGCGCGAGTGGCTTTTCGCAAATGGTATGCAGCCCGTGATTGAGCGCGTCCATGGTGACGGGGTAATGCGCGTCATTGGTTATAGCCACGACAACCGCTTCGCACAAACCGCTCGCGAGCAATTCCTTGTAATCGGTGAACGTATGGGGAATGGAATACTTCTTGGCGAGAGCCTCTGCTCGCTCTGGAAGCAGGTCACAGACAGCCACGACATTCGCCTGTTCGCAGGCCGCTAACGCTGGCATATGCATCGTATTCGCCCACCAGCCCGCGCCAATCATACCGATGTTGACGCGCTTTTCAGTTGACATGTGCTCCTCCTTGCAACTCTCGCTCCTGATAGAAGCCCGGTCTCGCCGGCGTTGGCACCAATACGGGTGTGCCACTATGTAAGGATTGAATACAAGCATCGCTGACCAGCAGCGACATATAACCATCCCAGGCGGTCGCTCCGGTAAACGCTTGTCCGCTCTGGACCGAATGCACCCACTCCGTCAACTCTGGAATATAGGCTTCCTGAAAGCGCGCGAGGTGATTCTTGGAAACGGCCTCGGAGCTTGCTCCTTGAGATCGCACTAACGCAAGACCGGGCTGCATGGTCAGAGCGGTCCCCCGTTCACCGATGATTTCAGCTGACACTTCATAACCGTACTCAACCGCGACAGATACCTCAGCCGTGGCTAAACACTCGCCGCTCAACGCCATCTGGAGGAGCAGCATATCCTGTGTCTCCTCGCTGAACGATGTGTGCGTTCTCACTCCTCGCACATACACCTCTGTAACCTCCTGCCCCAGGAGCCAGCGGATCGAATCAATATCATGAATGGCCGAGTTCGAGACAACGGTCTCGCCGGGAAGATGGGGCGGAATCATCGGGTTCCGATGCACACCCTTGAACAGAATCGGACGGCCAATTTCCCCCGCTGCAACCACCTGACGAACAGCCACATGCTGGGGATCAAAGCGGCGCATAAAGCCGACGGAGATGAAGCGACGTCCCAGAGCTTGTTCCGCCTCGATAATCTTCAGTGCCTCGTCGGCTTTGGTCGCCAGAGGTTTCTCGCAGAGCACGGGCTTGTGGTGCCGCAAACACTCATGCACAAACGCTGCATGAGTGGGATCGGGAGACGCAATCACCACGGCATCCACGCCAGCATCCTGAATCAGCTGCATCGGGTCTGAGAAGGCAGTGGCAGAACCGCATTCCGCGGCCACCTGTCTCGCGCGCTCCTGGTCAAGGTCGTAGATTGCTACCACGCGCGCGCCCTTCACGTAGTGCTGCAAGTTCAGCACATGGCGCGTACCCATGCCACCTGCGCCAATCACACCAATTGATATGTCAGCCATCAGTACCTTCCTTTCTGAATAACAATCTAGAACCCAATCGAACGCGTATAGCCGTGGTTTCGCGGCGCACTTTCATGACGTACGAATATTGCAAATATCGAAGGCTTGCCTGAGAGCAACTTCTGGATTCCCACTCGGGATGAACTCCTGTCCGAGATATCCTTTATAGCCGGTCGCCGCAATAGCCTGTATAATTGGCTTATACTGCAATTCCTGTCGCTCGTCGAGTTCCTGACGACCAGGATTTCCCGCCGTGTGATAGTGGCCGAAATAGGCATGTTGTTCGCGGATGGTTCGTATGATATCGCCTTCCATGACCTGCATATGGTAGATATCGTAGAGCAGCCTCACCGCCGGTGAATCAACCATCTGGCACACCTCTACGCCCCAGGCGGTCTTGTCGGCTTGATAGTCTGGGTGATCTACTTTGCTATTGAGCAGTTCAAGTATCAAGGTCACGCCCTCGTCCTGGGCGAATCTCGCCAGGCGTTTCAAGCCTAGCGCTGTGATCTCTGCTCCTGTCTTATCATCCAGGCCATCGCGATTCCCACTAAAGACAATGACGTTGGGGATGCCCCATTGCGCGGCTAATGCTATATTGGCACGCACCTCTCGTTCGAGGCGATCATGGTATTCTCGCCGATTAAACCCCTCTTCAATTGACGACTGCCCTTTCAGAGAGGCGATCGCCAGGCCATGATCTTTGATGACTTGCCAATGCTCCTGTTCTACCAGTTCGATAGCCTCATAGCCAATATCCGCCGCGATACGCACCATGCTCTCTATCGTCATGTCTCCCTGAGCAAAACACCACCACGAGATCGATTGTTTGATATGGTCCATCTGCCTTTTCCACAGTAATCTATAAGCCGATCGAACGAATGTAGTCGCGGTTCCGCTGCGCACTTTCTTTCGGTGTGCCCATACCGGGCAACACATCCTGCTCTACGACAATCCAGCCATCGTACTCAATGTCTTTCAGTCCCTGTATGACCGCTGGGAAGTCGACATCCCCGTGGCCCAGTTCACAGAACACGCCGTGTTCGACGGACTGGATGGCATCCCACTCATTGCGACGGGATTGTTCGGCGACCCGCGGATCGTGATCTTTGAAGTGGACATGCCACACTCGGTCGGCGTGTCGGCGCAGCCCTTCGACGGGATCACCGCCGCCAAAACGATAGTGCCCGGTGTCAAAGCACAAGCCTACCAGGTCCGGATCGGTCAGGCTCAGGAATTTGGCCGTTTCCTCCGGCGTTTCCACCCAGGTGCCAATGTGGTGATGAAACACCGTTCGTAAGCCGGTCTCGCGTTGTACAGCGTGGGCGATCTGATTTGCTCCTGCCGCAAAGCTCTGCCACTGCGTGTCACTCATACCCTGTTCCGGTTTGATGCGCCCGGCATATTTGGTGCGCATGGGATCGGTATAGGGATCATTGCCGAGCACGATCAAGGCTTTTGGTCCGCCTACTTCAGCGAGCAGTCGAGCAGTGCGAACCGCGGCCGCTTCGCTTTCGGCCAGGCGGCTCGGATCGTGCAAATAGACGCTGACCCAGGACGCCAACAGGTTGAGGTCACGTGCCTTCAGTTCCTGCCGCAGCATATCGGGATCGGTGGGCATGAACCCCCAATCCCCCAGCTCGGTGCCCTGATAGCCAGTCTCATGCATTTCATCGAGCACCCAGGCATATCCCTCGCGCTCGCCGCCCACATTCTCGATGACACCCCACGAACAGGGCGCATTGGCAACTCTAATCAAGATGGTCTCCTTCCTTCATCGTTCTTTAGTAACAAGTCTGACGCCCGTACTGATCTCCTTCAGCCTACACGCCACGACACTTCAGCACTATACCATATTACTACACCTCGGCCATGCGCTACTGGCCGCCGCGCAGCACAGCTTCAACATGCTCAATAACACCCCACAGGCAAGGCGCATTCACCACGTTGCTTATGGTGCGCCCTTTCTACTGCTCCACATCCTCCCAACGTTCGCTTTCCCAGGAGCGCATGATCGCCTGCTGAACATTGGCTACGGCGAGTGCCTCAGCAAAGCCTGGCTCTCCCTGTTGACCAATGGCGATGGAGTGCAAGAAATTGTAGGCTTCGATTACCTTCAGGTCATCATAGCCCAAATTGAGTCCCCAGGCCGGATTGAAGTGACGGTGGTACGGATGCGCCGGTCCACTCAAGAGCGTGGTGTACAAAATGCACCAGTGTACTCACGTAATCCTCGTTGGTCACATCTCCCATTGGGCCATCGCTGCTGCCGACATCGTAATGGGTGCCGCTACCTGGTTGAGGAATGGGGCGTCGACGGATAAAGATTGCTTTGTCGCTGGTGACGCGCGTGATGGGGCCAGCCAGCATGTGGGCCATATCAATCACGTGCGACAGCAAGTCGCCCAGGGTACCCAGGCCCTGCTCCTGCTCAAAGCGCCAGGAGAGGAAGCCATTGGGATCGCCCGCGTAGCCATTGAGAAAGCGACCGTGATAATGGGTCACTTGTCCCAGTTTCCCCTCGGCGATGAGCTGTCGGGCATACTGGACGAGCGGCGCCCAGCGATAGTTGTAGCCGACGAAGGTGAGTACCCCAGCTTCACGGGCTGCGGCGACGCTCTGGATGGTTTCCTGCGGGTCCTTGCCGACCGGTTTCTCACACAAGATGTGTTTCCCGGCCCTTGCTGCCTCCCGGATGATTTCCAGGTGCATGCCGTTGGGGGCAGCTACGTTGACGACCTCAACCTCAGGATCGGCGATGACCGCGCGCCAGTCAGTTGTGTAGCGCTCGAAGCCAAAGCGCTGCTGGGCAGCCTGCGCGCGCGCCTCTACCGCATCGGCGCAGACAACAAGTCGGGGGGAAATCCCGCTCTCATGAAACCGATCGGGAATGGCGCGATACGAGCGGCTGTGAACTTCGCCCATCCAGCCCATGCCAATCATCCCGATACCGATTGTAGATGTCATTGTGCTACCTCCACTGTCGTGAAAAACCAGGGTTACTCAGGTTGCCAGTAGGTAATCTTTACGGGTTGATTCTTGTGCAAAGATTCGACTGCCGCTTCCGCAATAATCTGTGCGCGTAAGCCATCCATCAGCGATGGGTAAGGAGTCGCCTTGCCCTCAAGCGCGGAGATGAAGGCATCCAACGCCAGGGCAAAGCTGGGTTCGAACCGCTCAAACCAACCAGGGTGCAGCCCATCAGAGATCACCTTTGTGCCGGTGTACAGAGCCACCTCGCGCGTCGGTTTGCGCATAGATTGCACCATCCCTTTGGAGCCAAAGGCCTCGATGCGCTCATCGTAGCCATATGCGGTGCGGCGGCTGCTGTCAATGTGACAGAGCGCTCCGCTTGCCATTTTCAGGATGACCATGGAAGTATCGACGTCCCCCGCTTCACCAATGGCCGGGTCAATCAAAGCTGCGCCTGTAGCATACACCTCGACCGGAGCTTCACCGGCAAGCCAGCAGGCCAGATCAAAAAAATGGATGGTCTGGTCGCGCAATTGTCCCCCCGACACTTTGACGTAGCTGATGGGGGGCGGCTCCTGGGCACGCGAGGTGAGGTGCATCATCTCCACCTTGCCGATCGCGCCATCCTGGATGGCTTCTCGGACACCCAGGTGATTGGAGTCAAAACGACGACTGAAGCCGATCATGATCGGAACATTCGAGTGATACGCTTCCTGTACCACAGCTTTAACCCGCTCCATGTTCAAATCAATCGGCTTTTCACAATAGGCCGGTTTGCGAGCCTGGATGGCCCTGCTCAACAAATCGGCGTGGGTGTTGGTGGATGAAGCGATGAGCACGGCATCCACATGATCCGCCGCCCAGATTTCCTCCTGGCTCGAAGCAACGTGTGCGCCGAGACGGGACGCTACTTGTTCTGCTGCTTCAGTATTGACATCATACACATACCGTAGTTCGGCGCGGGGATGAGCGGCAATATTGTTGGCATGGACTTTGCCAATAAAACCGGCGCCAAATAGAGCAAATCTCGTCATAGTGTTCACCTCTTTGCACAGATTCAATGCGGACTGATGACCCAACAGCAGCTACCGAACGTCGATGGTCGCATCAACCCAGCGACCATCCTGCTGATGGGACGCAACGGCGGCGTCGACAAACTTCACGCCCAGCACACCATCCTCAACTGTGGGAAACAGGTAGGCCAGTGGGTCGGCGGCAACACCGTCCCGGCGGGCGAGAATGGCGTCGGCGATATCAGAATACATATTGGCGAATGCCTCTAAATAACCCTCCGGGTGACCGGGCCACAGGCGCGAGGCCCGCTGTGCCGCCGGGGACAACCAACCGGACCCACGTGAGAGGATTTGATGGGGGCCGTCGATGGGGCGCAGGAGCAGCTCATTGGGCTGCTCCTGTACCCACTCCAGGCTACCTTTCTCAGCATACACCCGAATGCGCAGTCCCTGCAAATGTCCTGTCGCGACCATGCTGGCCCACATCATCCCTTTTGCCCCGTTATTGAAACGTAGCAGGATGTGGGCGTTGTCGTCAACCTGGCGGCCCGGCACAATACTGGACAGCTCGGCGGACACTTCGGTGATTTCCAGGCCAGTGATAAAGCGAGCCAGGTGATGGGCGTGCGTGCCCAGGTCACCGACCACGCTGGATTTCCCGGCAATGCTGGGAGTGGTGCGCCAGACGGCTTGCTTATGTCCTTCCGCCTCCAGCAGGGTGGAAGCCCAGCCGGAAGCGTGCTCGACCTGCACCAGCCTGATTTCGCCCAGCTCCCCGTTGCGAATCATTTCGCGGGCCTGACGCACCATCGGATAGCCACTATAGCAATAGGTCACACCGAAAACCAGACCGGTCTGACGTACCAGGCGCATCAACTCTAGAGCCTGCTCAACATCGATGGTCAAGGGCTTGTCGCAGATGACATCAATGCCCTGTTCCAGAAAGGCTTTGGCAATAGCGTAATGGCTGTTGTTGGGGGTCATAATGCTGACCACCTCAAGACCATCTTCCCGCTGGGCCTCTTGCTCGGCCATCTCCTGCCACGAGCCGTAGCGACGGTCGGGCGCAATGTCGAGGGTAGCAGCGAAGTCCCGGCTGCGCTGGGCATCCGAGGCAAAAACGCCGGTCACCAGCGCATAGCGGTCGTCAAGCCGGGCAGCATAACGATGGGTCTCACCGATATTCGACCCCGGTCCCCCGCCGACTACGCCGAGTCGTACTTTTCGTTTTGGTTGATTCGTTGTTTCAGGCATAACATCATCCTCGAAAGGTGTAGGGGCCGATAAATCGGCGGTGGGCGCGATAAATCGGCCCCTACAGCAGGTCTAGCCGCGGCTGACGTGCTCGGTCAGTTCCTCGACTGAGGTCTCCCTTTGCGTCGCCTGGAAGATGACCAGTCCGCGCGCCATCACGACAAAGCGATCACAGATGCGGTAGGCGTCATACAGGTTATGTGTGACCAGCACACTCGACAGGCCCTGTGTACGTAGCGACCGGAGGTACTCGAAGAGGGCCTCGGTAGCCCGCACCGCTAGCGCGCTGGTCGGCTCGTCAAGGACCAGGAGCGTGCGCTTGAAATGCACCGCACGAGCGATGGCTACCGCCTGCTTCTGACCGCCGGAAAGACTGCCCACCAGCTTGTCAGGACTGTCGATGCCTTCGATTGCTACAATCGTCTTCAAGACATGGGCAGCAATTTCTCGCATCTCTCTCATACGCATGAAACCAAGGGGCCCTATCATCTCTCGCCCCATGAAGATGTTGCGCGCGATCGTCATGGAGTCGACGAGTGCCGAGTCCTGGTAAATCGTCTCAATGCCCAGTTCTGCCGCATCCGTGTGGGAGTTCAGCTCAACAGGTTTGCCATTCCAGAGCAGCGCGCCGGAGTCTGGTTGGACGACGCCCGAAATGGCCTTGACCGTAGTCGACTTCCCGGCTCCGTTGTCGCCCAGGAGTGCCAGGATCTCCGCTTTCCCTACGTGGAAGCACACGTTATTGAGCACCCTGTTCAGACCGTATTGCTTGTTGACATCGCGGAGCTCCAGCAGCGGTGTGGCTGCATCCCCACTTTGCACCGGCTGTTCGGCTGGTGTTGTTTCCATTCTATCCATGCTCATGTACTTTCTCCTTTCGTTGGTAGATCAAGCTCGACGGGCTCGCAGTATTTCGTAAGTTGCCGCGGCACCGATGATGAGTATGCCAATGGGTGCCGTGATATAGAAGCCTGGTGCTCCCACCAACAGCAGGACGTCTCGAATCCAGTAGATGAGCGCGGAGCCCAGGACGATGCCCAGGATCGTGCCACGGCCCCCGGTAAGGGCCAGTCCGCCAATGACGCAGGCGGCGATGGCCTCCAGTGCCAGGGCTTCACCAGTAGTGGGCGCGATGTTACCGATGTAGGATGCGGCCAGAATGCCGCCCAAGGCGGCGGTGGCCCCGGCTAAGCTGAAGGCAAGCAGCTTCGTCCTGTCCACCCGCACCCCGGTTGCTATTGCCGCCTGTTTGTTGCCGCCTGCCGCGAAGATATGGTTGCCGATCCGATTCCGCTGCAGCAGTGCATAGAAGGCGAGCGCGAGTGCAACCCACCACAGAAATGTCGCCGGAATCGGGCCTATGCTTCCGGCAGTGAGTGCCGCGAACACTGGGGTGGGAGAGAAGGGCTGGGACGAGGCACCGTGAACGAAGAGCACTCCGGCACCCCAGATGAAGGACGTCCCAAGCGTGGTGATGAAGGATGGGATATTCAGTCGGAGCGTGATTATCCCGTTGAGGAGGCCGATGCCAGTGCCGATCAGCAGTCCAATGAGCGCTGCCAGCCAGACGTTCAGCCCATTGGTCGCGAGCTGCGCCATCACGATGCTGCTAAAGACGAAATTGACACCGACGGAGAGGTCGAACTCACCGGCGATCATGAGGACTCCCACACCCAGTGCCGGAATGCCCACCTCAATCGGAATAGTATAGAGCGCATTCTGGATATTGGCGAAGCTGTTAAAGGCGAAGGTATAGGGACTGATCAATCCATAGATCACGCTAATGGCTATGACGATCAAGAAGATAATGAGGATGTCGAGAGCCGACTGCTGGCGGCGATAGCGGCGTCCGGCTGCCTTTGCGCGTTGTTCCGCTGTGACCGCCGCGCCGGTAGCTGATTGCGGCTGGAGTTTCATATCGATTCCTTTCTGCCCTCTGCCATCGTGCAGAGGCATTGGAACAATCTTGCTATCATTGTACGTTCCCTTTGCCTGGGCAAGCCATCATCGTCAACGACTGCTCTATCGGCACGGACTCTCTCTGAAAGGCCGTCTATGGGGCAGCGGCTTGCCCTCAGCTCCTGGTGCGGTAGGCTGTCTCCGTCTTGTACCTCTCGGGGTGACAACCTACCACAAGACGAGCGAAGAAGGAGGAACTAGCGGTAGGTAGGCACCAGGCTAACCACCTTATCAACGTTGTTCTTATCGATCAAAGCACCGTTGCTGGTGTTAAGGTTTGAAGGCGCGATGGCGTACTTCAAATATAATGCGAGCTGCATGACCGATTGGAAGCCCTGGACATATGGCTGCTGATCGACGGTCGCGGTGATAGTACCACTCTTGATCGATGACAGAATATCCGACGTGACATCGAAGCCACCGATGGGGATGTTCCGACCGACCTGCTTGGCGGCAGCGGGAGCCTGGTCAAGTGGCGTGTGCCCGAGCCCAATGATCGCCGTGGTGTTAGGATGACCCAGTAGATATGAAACCATGGTCGCTTTGGCTGGACCGAAGTCAACGCCTGTGCCTAACTCCTCACACGTCGCGCCAATGGCAGAGAGAGCCTGCTTGACACCTGCGTATCGCTGGGCGGCATAGACCTGAGCTGGGAACTCAACAGGGCAAAACACGTGATCGCCGGGTTTGATCTGGCCAGCGTCGATCATCTTCTGGGCGATGAGTGCTCCGGACTGGACGAAATCCTGACCCACGAACCCCATCACGCACTTAGCTCCCGCACCTGTGGACCCGTCGATGTTGAACGCGACCACGGGGGTGCCCTTCGCCCGCGCATCGCAGACGGCTTTGTTCAGACCTGCATCGGGGATCGACAAAGCGACCCCGGCGACGTTGCTCGCCAAGGCTGTGTTGACCTGATTGACCTCCGTCGTGTCATCGTTACTGGCATACTGGATCTGAAGCTTGAGGCCCGCGATAGCGGCTGCAGCCTTTGCTCCGTTGACGACCGGCACAAAGAAGCTGTCGCTGGGACTACTCTGAATCTCGAACAGGATCGTTTTTCCGCTAATGTCGGTACCGCCGCTGAGAGTACCACCACCAGTAGTAGTGCTGCTACTGGAACTGGAACTGGGACTGGTACTGCCGCCAGCACAGGCGATGAGGGCGACGCAGACCGCGCCCATGATGGTCCCTCGCGGTGTTCGTCCGGGAAATATTGAAAAGTTCTGATGTCGTGTCATCTAGTGATCCCTCCTTAATGTTGGATCATGGCTAAAGTGTAGCCTTACTAAACTGATTGGTCGATGTTAAACGATCGTGTGGACACTCGCGGTGAACCAGGGCCTGGAACACCCACTGCACCTGGTATCTCTTGTCTTTTTGTCTCTATATATAAGCCTCTCCTTTCTCGCGTAACTCGTGGTCGGTCCAGAACCCTGGCCTCCCTATTGCTTAAGCGGGTCATTCAGGGTCTCAGGCCATTCCTCTGGATACACATTTAAAATGGGATTCTGTCGCTGTCGCAGGTCAACGGAGGCAGAGTCGCCCTGCGTCCTGTTCCCCTGCCCCCCATGGGCGACGCAAGCGTCCCCACTCCACTCCACTCCACCCCTCTCCCGCCCCTACGAATGGGACGATCTGCCCCAAAAAACCTACTGTTGAAAGACTCCCCATCCTCTCTCGCACAGGCGTCGTGACCGCGGATTAGCTTTCCAGGCGACCCTGGAGGTAGAGCCAGCGGACAAACGCTTGTCGCTTGTGCTCAGGATTGTCCTCGTGATAGGCCCCACGCTGATAGAGCGCTTTGACTCTGCAGAGGCCAGCAATCTGCTCGCTCGAAAAACCCATCTTCTCGAGCTGCCTATTACCTGCCTCCCAGGCAGGGTGGTCCGTCCTGGTGGGGAACTGCTCTCGTAATTCCATGGTTATCCTCCTATGTCTTTGAGCCGACAGGTCGCGGGCTGTACGACTGCCAACGCCCGCATCAAGCTCAAGTATGTGTATCTCGCAATGCAGTCTACAGGGAGTGAGCCTTTTTTCGGCTTGCGCAAGTAGAACAAGACTCAACCATGTTGCGGCGATCGCTGCCAAAATGAGAACGAAGCCGCTCCTGGACTGCCACCGCTAGGTATCTTTCGCCCAGTTATAATACTTGAGT
>WNGG01008053.1_pt1 | contig 13120 bp, 10 predicted proteins | sample 5400661 | NCBI WGS metagenome assembly WNGG01 (sample SAMN13153372, study PRJNA577476) | soil metagenome | isolation source: 100 cm soil or saprolite under Garry oak tree replicate 1 | place: USA:California | collected 2016-06-15
TCGCGTGGGCGGAGGAGAAAGGCTACCAGGTGGTGGTCCGCAGCGTGGTTCCCGACGAGGCCGACCGCATCGCGGGCAAGCTGGCGCGGTGGGCGGACTCGGGGGAAGTGGACGTGGTGCTCACGACCGGCGGCACCGGACTCACGGCGCGCGACGTGACGCCCGAGGCGACGGCGGCCGTGCTCGACCGCTCGGCGCCGGGGATCGCCGAGGCGCTGCGGGCGACGGCGGCGCCGCGGTTCCCGCGCGCCTGGCTGTCGCGCGGGGTGGCGGGCACGCGCGGCCGCACGCTGATCGTGAACCTCCCCGGCTCGAGCGGCGGCGTGCGGGACGGGCTCGCGGTGCTCGACGGGCTGCTCGATCACGCCGTGGAGCTGGTCACGAGCGCGCGCACGGAGCACTGATGGCCGACCGGATCCTCGTCACCACGGATGATCTCGAGAACGCGGTCCGCAGCAACGCGGGCCTCGAGGCGGCGGGGTTCCAGACCACGCTCGCGTCGCTCGACGAGGCACGCCAGGCCGTGCGGCGCGACCCGGCGCCCGACTGCATCGTGGTGACGGGCGGCCTCCACGAGTCGGGCGCTGCCCAGCTGCTCACCCTCGCGCGCGACCGGGCGATTTCCACGCTCGGTCTGGTCGAGAGCACCGAGCCCGACGCCAAGGGCCTGGCCCGCCGGCTCGGCCTCACCGGCTACCTGAGCAAGCCCATCGATCCCGGGGAGGTGACGGCCACCGTCCGGCGGCTGATCGAGCGGCGCAAGCTGCAGCAGCGCACCGGGATCATCGGCGAGTCGCCGGCCATCCAGGAAGTGCTCGTCAAGATCGAGCAGATGGCGCCCGTCGGCTCCACGGTGCTTATCGAAGGGGAATCGGGCACCGGGAAGGAGCTCGTCGCCCGCGGGATCCACGACCTCTCGCCCCGGCGCGGCAAGCCGTTCATCGCCGTGAACTGCGCCGCTATCCCCGATACGCTGCTCGAGAGCGAGCTGTTCGGGCACGAAAAGGGCGCCTTCACGGGCGCGGCCGAGCGGCGGTTGGGCCGCTTCGAGCTGGCCGACGGCGGGACGATCTTCCTCGACGAGGTCGGGGAGATGACCCCGGCCACCCAGGTGAAACTGCTGCGGGTGCTCGAGGACCGCACCTTCTTCCGGGTGGGCGGGACCCAGCCGATCAAGGTGGACGTCCGGGTGATCGCCGCGACGAACAAGTCGCTCAAGGAAGAACTCTCCCTCGGCCGGTTCCGCGACGACCTGTTCTACCGTCTGAACGTCCTCTCCATCTACCTGCCGCCGCTGCGCGAGCGGAGAGCCGACATCCCGCTCCTGGTGCGCCGCTTCATCGCCGAATTCGCGGCCGCCCACGACCGCACGTTCCGCGGGATCACGCCGGAAGCGCTGCAGATCCTGGTCGACGCCGACTGGCCCGGCAACATCCGCCAGCTCCGCAACCTGGTGGAATCGATGGTCGTGCTCGCGCCCGAGGGCGAGATCCGCGCGAGCGACATTCCGCGCGACATCCGCGAGCGCGGCCGGGGCCTGCCGGTACGGGTCGCGGGGGCCACACGCGAGATCGCGGGGCAGGAGCTGGAGTTCATCTTCCGCAGTCTTGTGGAGCTGAAGCTACAGGTCGAGGAGCTGCGCCGCCGGCTGGACGAACATCCCCAACGGGTGGAGGTTATCGAAGTCGGCCCCGGCTCCGTGGTTACCGCGCCCGCACCGGTCGACGCTGAGCCGGTCACGGAGGGCGAAGTCGTGTACCGGGCCGGCATGACAATGGCGGACGTGGAGCGCGCGGCGATCGAGGCCGCGCTGCATGAGACCAAGGGCAACCGTCGGAAGGCGGCCGAGATCCTCGGGATCGGGGAGCGCACGCTGTACCGCAAGCTCAAAGAGTATGCCATCGTATAAATCACGTCGTGCCAAGAGGTTGGCTTTCGTGCGGCTATTGACACCGTGTGATGTAGGTCACATGTTACGGCGCCCTGATTTACCGTCTTTCACCGCGCCGCACTGCCCCGGCCAGATATTCCGTGGACTTTAGGATCGATCCCGACCACTGCGTGGCTTGCTTGGCGTGCGTGCGGGTGTGTCCCGCCGACGCTGTGGCGGTCGAAGGTCAGCTGGTCCGCATCGTGGACGAGGCGTGCACGCGGTGCGGGTTGTGTCTCCCCGCCTGCCCCCACGATGCGATCGAGGCCCTGGGCGATGCTGACTTGGCCCTCTCCCTCGCGACGGCGGGCAATGCCGCGCTGATCCTCAGCGTCGAATCGGCGGCCTACTTCTATCCCGCGACGCCCGAGCAGGTCGTGAACGCCTGCTACGCGGGGGGCTTCCGCATGGTGCACCGCGGCGTCCTGGGCGACGAGCTGGTGGCGCGCGAATACCTGTCGCTCCTGGCCGGGGACGATTACGGGACGATGATCCGGAGCACGTGTCCCGTGATCGTGGAGACCGTGCGGACGCAGTATCCGGAGCTCATCCCGTATCTGGCGCCGGTAGCGACGCCGATCGCCGCGGAGGCGCGCTATCTCAAGCGGCTGTACGGTCCCGGGACCCCCGTGGTGTACGCCGGCGTGTGCATCACCGAAGGGGGTGGGGACGTGGACGCCGCGATTACGTTCGACGATTTGGCGGCGGTGTTGTCGCGCCGCGGGGTCGTGGTGGACCAGCAGGCACCCTACTTCAGCCGTGTCCCGGAGGAGCGGCGGCGCCACTGGAGCACGGCGGGTGGCCTGCCGCTCGAGCTCCTGCTGGAGGAGACGCACGCGAGCCGGCGGTTCCGCAAGGTGCGCGGCCTGGGAGCGCTCGAGGCGATCGCGCGCGCGGTCGCGGTAGACCACATCGAGCTGGGATTCGTGGATATCCTGCCGTGCGAGGGATGCCTCGACCATCCGCTGCTCGGACCCAAGGAGCAGCTGTTCCTGCGGCGCGAGATCGTCGGGGCGACGGAGCCGGCGCGGGCGCGCAGGCCGGTGGTGGACCCCGGCGTGGCGGAGCAGGTGCGGATCGGCGAGGTGTTCCCGATCCCGCACAACGGGCACCGGCCGCCGGCGGAGCTGGTCGAGGGCATCCTGGGGGAGATCGGGGTCGCGCCCAACGGCAAGCCGTGGGACTGCGGGGCGTGCGGGTACGGAACGTGCCGGACGTTCGCGGAGGCCGCGGCGCAAGGCCGGACGACGCTCAAGTCCTGCCCCCCCTATCTCGACAAGCTGGCCAAGCAGGCGCAGCTTCAGGCGGCGGTCGACGCCCTCACCGGGCTCGCCACCTACCGCGTGCTGCGGGACCGGCTGGCGAGCGAGGTGGCGCGCAGCGAGCGGGCGGGCGACTCGTTCGTCGTGCTGTTCGTGGACCTGGACAACTTCAAGCAGGTGAACGACCAGTTCGGGCACGAGGCGGGGAACGAAGTGCTGCGCAGCGCGGCGCGGGAGTGCGCGTCGCACATCCGCTCGACCGACCTCGCGGCGCGCTACGGCGGGGACGAGTTCGTGCTGGTGCTGGTGCGCACGGGCGTGGAGGGGGGGCGGGGCGTGGCGGACAAGGTGCGGGGCAGCGTGGAGGCGATGGGACGGCGCCTCAGTTATCCCGAGGGGCTGGTGACGGTGAGCATCGGGGTGGCGGAGTTCGCCCCGGGACGGGGCCCCGAGACCGAGGACGTGCTCGTGGCGGCCGACCGCGCGCTGTACCGCGCCAAGGCCTCAGGGCGGAACCAGGTGGCAACGGGAGAACGCTAAGGTGACTTCGAAGCCGGTCGAGACAGGGGACGGTGGGGAAGAGCGGGAGCCGCTGCCGCTCACGACGGTGGGGCAGGCCCCGGACCCGTGGGGCGTCAAGCGCGCCGAGAACCTGATTGCGAGCCTGACGGGCGTGTTATCGGCGCGCGTCGTCGTGACGCCCCTGGGCGAGGTGAGCGAGATCCATGTCCTCACGATGAGCGACGTGCTGCCGAAGCAGGTGGTGCGCAACATCGAGTCGGCGCTGATGGCGCAGCTCGGCATGAAGATCGATCACCGCAAGATCAGCGTGGCCCAGACGGCGGACGTGCGGCCGATCGAGCAGCTGCAGGAAGAGGCGATCCGCACGCGCGCCAACAAGCGCGTCGTGATCTTTCAGGGGCTCGAGGTGCGGCCGTCGGAGCGGCCCCAGCGGGTGCTGGTGCGGGTGCGGCTGTCGTTCGAGGGCCGCGAGGCTGAAGCCGAAGAGCAAGGGACCGACACGATGCGCAACCGCGTCGAGGCGGCGGCGCGTGCCTCGGCACTGTGCCTCGACGTGCTCATCCCCGACAACTCCGTCGCGCTCGAAGGAGCGCAGATCATCGACGCGTTCGATCGCAAGTTCGTGCTGGTCGCAGTGCACGGGTTGGGGGGCCGCGAAGCGCAGCTGCTGACCGGCACGTGCGAGATTCGGGAAAGTGCGGAGCGAAGCGCGGTTTTGGCGGTGTTGGACGCCACCAACCGTTGGGCGGACGCTCGCCGCTAAATGCCTGTAGAGTAATCACTTCCAGGGATGTCCCTCCCTCCTGTTGCGTTGGGACAACAGGGGGTTCTTGCGGATTTGCGGTTTTTGTGCTATTTGGGGTTCTGTGAATTCACCCAGAAACAAGCGGTATTGGGGCACGCAGCGGGTGGCGCGAGTCTGTCAGGTGTCGCCGGCGACAGTAGCGAACTGGATTGACCAGGGGCTATTGAAGGGGCATAAGACACCGACGGGACGGCGGCGTGTGGACTCGGACGACCTGGCGACGTTCCTGCGGGCCCACGATATGGCGGTGCCGCCGGAATTAGAGCATGGTAATGGGCACGACGTGGTGGTGGTGGTGGAGGACGACCCGGGTTATCTGCGGGCGTTGGTGCTGACGATCGAGAAGTCCGACCTGGACGTCGAGGTGGTGGAGGCGGCGAGCGGGGTGGATGGGCTGCTCGAGATCGGGCGCGCGCAGCCGACGGTGATCGTGTTGGACTACAGTTTGCCCGATCTGAACGCGGCGCAGGTGATCCAGCGGTTGCTCGAGCCCGGGCGGCGGGTGGACGCCGAGGTGATCGTCGTGACAGGCGGGATGCCTGAGCAAGCGATGGGCGAGCTGCGGCGGATGGGCGTGAAAGTGGTCGTGAACAAGGCGGAGGGGATGCCGGCCGTGGTGGAAGCGATGCGGCAGGCGCTGCGGCGGCGGAAGGCGGCGTAAGGATTCGCGATTCACGGCTTTCTCGGGCTGCGCCGGATGAATTAGGAGCCGGCGAGCCACCTACAGACAGTTTCGACGAAAAGGGGCCCCTGGTCACCGCTACATAGAGCGGAGCTGAGCGAAAAGCGGACGAGCGGAGCGTCGGGTGCGCCATAGCGAGGCGTGCCACTCCTGGTGGGTCGTTACGACTCGTAGTACCCAGAAGGGGGTGACGCTCAATGACGGCGCTTTTTGCGATTTTCGCGAAGTTGTTTCTCGCGATGGGCACGGTGGCTTGGTAGTGACCGATGGGGCCCTTCTCTTTTTTCTTCGAGTTCAGTACGCGTGATGAGCGACGGCACTCGCCTTAGGCTGCGGCAGGCTCGGATCTACGTCCTCTTGGGCGTCGTGTGTCTTGCCACTCTTTCTCTGCTGTACTTTCGAGAATGGTATGTCGCGACGCCGTTCCCCTCCAAGTTTTGGAACGCAGTTGCCGCATTTGTGATCCTTGGGATCGTGAGCGACTCGTTCTCATTCACGATCCCCTTTGCCAAGGTGAGCACGTCAGTCTCTTTCGTTCCCTTCCTGGCTGCTGTTCCTCTCCTTCCTCACCCGTGGCCTATGGTGATCGGAGGGATAACCGGTTTCGTAGCCGACCGATTCGTTCGCCGCAAACCACTTCTTCGAGTCTGGTTCAACACAGCGCAGTACATGCTTGCGACAGGTCTCGGTGCGCTGGTCTACTCGGAGTTGGGCGGCAGAGTCAGCCTGGATTCGTTTGACTTTGCACTGTTTCCCTTTGTTTCCCTCGTCTTGGTGTACTTCGTCGTGAATAAAGGCAGCGTCGCGCTGGCGGTTTCCTTTAGCAGTGGTGTGGCGATCCACGAGGCATGGGATCGCATCGGCAAGGATGCCTTCGCCACGGACCTTCTCTCCAGCACGTTGGCAGTACTGCTAGTGTTTCTCTATGTGAAGCTGCAGTTGCTGGGCCTAGCGATTCTGATTTTCCCGCTCTTCCTAGTCCGACAGCTCTACCAAATGAACTTACAGTTGCAAGAGGAATTAGAGGAAAAACTCGAGCTCATGGTCAAAGCAATGGAGGCTCGGGACCCGTACACGTCCGGGCACTCTCGCCGTGTCTCGGAGTATGCGCTCGCGATTGCCAGAGAGCTAAGGCTCTCCGCGACCGAGCTTGACGCCGTAAAGAGAGCCGCCCTCCTCCATGACGTTGGCAAGATTTACGAAGAGTTTGCGCCTCTTCTGCGAAAGGAAGGCAAGTTGACTCCGGAAGAAAAGATGACGATGCAGACCCACGTCACTCGGAGCGCCCAGCTAGTTGCGACTGCAGCCAGACTTCGCGGAACAGTAGAAGCGATGATCCGGCATCATCACGAGAACTTCGACGGGACCGGATACCCGGATGGGCTGACGGAAAAGGAGATCCCAGTCGGTGCGCGGATCATCATGATCGCGGACACGCTAGATGCGATGACAACGGACCGCCCATATCGTCTGGCGATGAGCCTTGCAAGGGCGATCGAGGAACTGGAAGAGTACGCTGGTCAGCAGTTTGATCCGGAACTCGTGAGATTGGTTTCGCAGTCGACTGCGATTCGCAGACTGCTAGGAGCTGAGTCGCGTCCAGACGTTCCTCCGTCAATCCGGAAAGCCAAATTGAGTTGGGCACAGCGAATTGCTCGGTAAAGCAAGACTCACTCTCCGTGGGTAGTCCGCAGTAATACGTAGCTGCTTTCCTGCTCCAATAATGAGCTCCGCTTAGGTTAAGAGCCCTTGAGCCGCCTGCAACGCACGAAAGCCTGCCAGGTTTGGTGCTTCGAAAGCCTTCAAGGCTTCCTCGGTTTCGGCGGAATAGTGCCCCATGATCCGTTTCTCCAGCCACGCCGCGGCGGCGAGGACGTCTAGGTAATAAGCTAGGTCGCGTCCTTGAAACTTCAGCTTGGCTTCCCTGGCCATCCGTGCCGCACGTTCGGGTCCGGAGACGTGCGAAGCCCTGAGTATTCGAAGCTTCTCGAATATGCCCGCAACCGGCACGGCGCGTTCCTTTCCGCATGCAGTTTCCTCCGCCCGACGAATCAAGTCGAGCGCGAGGCCGAGGTTGCCCATGACAAGAGCAATGCAGGCGCTCTGACAGAGGTACTCGAGGGTTCCCGACCACGTGCGTTCCGTCCTGACCAGCTCTGCGGCTTGCTGGAGGCATTCGAGCGCCTTGCCTGTAACGCCGCCTAGAACATAGGCCTCCGCGAGAGCTGTAAACGCCGCCACGATGACTGGCTGATTGAGAGCTCGCGTTCCCAGTGCCACACTTTGCTCACCGACTTGGATCGCGCCACGATAGTCTCCGGTCGTGACCAGCACACTACAGAGATTCGTGCTGATGATAGACGCGCGCGAATCGTCTCCGATCTTCAAAGCGAGTCTCAGCCCGGCTGAATAGGCCTCTTCAGCTGATGCGAATTCGCACAGGTGGTACATACAGTTGCCGTAACCGGTGTAGACGAGGGACAACTCGGTGATGTTCGGACTATCAGTGAGTAGCTGTCGAGCACGTTCAAGGGACCTTGCGGCTGCTTGAACGTCAAAGAAGAAAAAGTGACAGAACCCTTGCACATAGTGAAGAATCGGCAGTCTCCCCGCCATTGGGCTTCGCAACAACTCATCGCTCTGCTTCTGAGCCGCACGGACGCGGTCTTCATCCCCGGTTGCCGCGCCCGATCTAGCGTACTCGAACAGCGCCCGGGTGACCAGCTCGACGTCACCCACCTGTTGAGCCGCGATTAGCGCTTCCTCAGCAGCTTCTAGGTAGCTCTTTCCATCATCGCGGTTGGCGAGATAAATCGCGGCCGCTTGCATGCGGGTTACGTCGACGACGTCTCGCGCGGACAGTGTCGGCTCGCGTAGGAGAGCGGCCAGCAGGGGCAGCGCAGCCTCCGCTTTCGACTGGTCGAGAAAGGCCCTCGCCATCAGCGGTCCGATCCGTGACTGGGCAGACCGGAGGGTAGACTCACGCAGCAGGGCGCCCAGCATGCGCTCGGCTTCGTACGGAGCCCCCGCATTGAGGCTGCACTCCGCACCCGCCAATCCGTAACGCAGTGCACCAGCGCCATCGTCCCCGCACAGGAAGTGCCAGGCGATTTCGAGTCGTGCCGTCTGCGGTTCCTCACCGGTGCGCTCTCCCAGCACCTCCCCCACCCTCCGATGCAAATGCCGCCGCGCCGGCCCTGCCACCGCATAGTACGCCTCCGCCCGGATCAGCTCGTTCCGAAACTCGAGCCCTCCATGTACCTCGCGTAAGAACCCCTCCTCCTTCAGCCGTGACAGCGCCTCCCCCGCGGCGGCGGGGGTCAGGTCCACGACCTGGTACAGGGGCAAGTCCGCGAGCCGACGGCCAAGCACCGCCGCGAGGTCGAGCGCCGCCCGGGTGGGCGCGTCGAGCCGCTTGACCTGCCGCTCGAAGACGGCGCCGATCGCCCGCGGGATGCCCAGGTTCGCGACCGGCTGCGTGTTGAGCGCTTCGAGGTCGTTCAACAACGACCTTGACCCATGCGCGAGCCACTCCTTCGTCAAAAGCTCCAGCGCCAGCGGATTCCCGTTGCCGGCCCTGAGGATGCGTGCCACCGGCACCTCGGCGAGGCGGCCCTCGGCGGTCGTGGTGACCGCGCCTATGAGGCGCTCGGCGGCCTCCGGCGAGAGCGGCTCGAGGTCGAGCTGCTGTAGCGCCTCGATCGTGCCGTCCGACACGAGCGCGCTCGGCGCCGCCGCCGTGCGGAGCTCGTTGGAGCGCGCGGTCAGGATCAACAGTAGCCGCGTGTGCGGGAGCTTCCGGGCCACGACGTGGAGAATCGCGGCGCTCGCGTTGTCGGCGGCGTGAATGTCGTCCACCACGAGCACCAGCGGGCTCTCCTCGGTCGCGGCGTCCGCCGCCTTGAGGAACGAGTCGGCGAGGCGCAACGGAATCACCTCCGCCGACCATGCGACGGGCTTGGGGACGCCGGGAAACGCGTTGAAGATCTCGGGCGACACGCGCGACAGCTCGCTCAGCGCCTCGGGGTCCGCCGCGCCGATGGCGCGCTGCAGCGTGAGCTGCTTCACGAGCTCGGCGAGCACGGCGAAGGGGAGCTCGCGCTCGGCGTCGTACGCTTGGGCGCGCGCCACGACCGCGCCGTCCATCTGGCAGGTGGAAACGAACGCGTTGGTGAGCGTGGTCTTGCCCACGCCGGGGTCGCCGAGCAGCAGCATGATCCGGGGCACGCGGCGGCGCACCTCGAGCCAAGCGTCGTACAGCCGCGCGAACTCCTGCTCGCGGCCGATCAGCGTCTCCGGCTCGAAGCGCCGCTCCTGGCGTTCCGCCACTGCACCGGGCGCGGCCGGCCGCGGCGCCGGCCGTCGCCCCTCGCGCAACAGTCCCGCGATGCGCACCAGGTCCGCGCTGGGGCGCGCTCCCAGCTCCTCGGCGAGCCGCGCCTCGAACCGGCCGTACACCTTGAGCGCGTTGCTGCGGTCCCCTACCCACGCCCGCGCTTCCATCAGCCCGCGCACAGCGTCCTCCGACAGCGGATCGAGCTCGAGCAGGATGTGGGCGTGCCGCTCGACAACGGCGAAGTCGCCGATGCGGCGTCCCGCGTCCATCTGCCTCACGACGCAGTCGCGGATCCGCGGCATGAGCTTCGCCCGCCACTGGTCCTTCCACTGCTCGAACAGCACTGCCCCCGGCACGTCGAAGCCGTCGAGGAACGGGCCGCGGATCTGCACGTCGCCCGCGTCGAGCCGTCGCACGTCCGCGTCCACCGCGCCGTCGGCGAGCGCGATCGTCGCCCGCTGCACCTGCACGTACTCGCGGCCGACCTTCGCCTTGACCACCGTCAGGGCCTGGGCCAGGGAGTGCCGCGCGCGATGCGCCGGGGCGTCCGGCCACAGCAGATCCATCAGGTAGTCACGCGTGAGCTTCTTCCCCGCTTCGGTCGCGAGGCGAATCAGCAGCGCGAAGTGCTTACGGGTGCGGAAGCGGATCTGCTCCCCAGTCTCGGCAACCAGCAAAGGAGCACCGAGGCTGGAGAGATGCAGGTGCGGCGCCATGACGGCTCACAGCGTTTCGGGTTGGTACTATTAGGCGGGCAAATCAACGTGTTGTCAACACGTTGAACGGCAGATAGTTATGGCTACTGGAGGGGGGTGAGTAGAAGCCGTATCAACGGCGCGGCCGCCGGCAGATCGGGCACATCTGCATCTTCGGCTCCTGACCGCGGATCAGCCGCACCGGGCCCAAATGCGCGGTCGTGTCGGCGGTGGTATCGGTCACGGTCACGCTGAGCGTCATCACGCGACCCATCACCGAGCCCTGGAATCGCGCCGGGAGCGTGGGGCCCACGGCGACCGGATAGGCGCGGAGCACGTAGTCCCCTGGCACGTCGAAGCGGCCGACGGCATCGGGCACGATCGCCTGAGGCACGTCGCCGAAGGTGCAGGCGATGTGGACGTGGGCGCTGGATGTGTCCGCGATGAGACCGGCGTTGTCACCGCCCCACGTCCCCGTGACCACGCCGCTTGCGGCACGCGGGCCCGCGAGCTCGCAGTCGCGCAGCAGCAAGACGGTGAGACCTGCCAGGACGACCTTGTTCATGCAGCCTCCATCATAGCTACCCCACGAGCCACTTCCCCGTCACAATCAGCTCCTCCGCGAGGTCCGGCGCGCTCCGCCCCGCCGCTTCGGCCGCGAAGTTGATCACCAGACGGTGGGTGAGCACGGTCGGCGCGACGGCTCGCAGGTCGTCATAATCGGGCATCGGCCGACCGTCGAGCGCCGCCCGCGCCTTGGCGCCCAGGATCAGGTACTGCGACGCCCGCGGGCCGGCTCCCCATGAGACGAACTCCTTGATGAACGGCGGCGCCTCGGCGTCCGCCGGCCGCGACATCCGCACCAGGGTCACCGCGGCCCGCACCAGCGCCTTGGGCACCGGGATGCGGCGCACCAGGTGCTGCAACGCCAGGACGTCCTCGGCCGTGAGCACGGGCGTGATCGTCGCGGCCAGGTCACCGGTGGTCGCCTCCACGATCGCCTCTTCCTCGTCCTTCGAGGGATAGCCGACCCGCAGCTCGAACATGAAGCGGTCGAGCTGCGCCTCGGGAAGAGGGTACGTGCCCTCCTGCTCGATGGGATTCTGGGTCGCAAGCACGAAGAACGGCGGCGGCAGGGAATGGGTCTGCCCTGCGGCCGTCACCTGGTGCTCCTGCATCGCCTGGAGCAGCGCGGCCTGGGTCTTGGGTGGCGTGCGGTTCACCTCGTCCGCGAGCACGATGTTCGCGAACACCGGCCCCCGCACGAACCGGAAGCCCCGCTTCCCCGTCGTCTGGTCCTCCTCGATGATCTCGGTGCCGGTGATGTCGGACGGCATGAGATCGGGGGTGAACTGGATGCGCGAGAACTTGAGGTCCAGGGTCTGGGCGACGGTCTGCACCATCAGCCAACCCGGGCACGCCGAGCAGGAGTGCATGGCCGCCGGAGAAGATCGCGGTGAGGATCCCGTCGAGCACATCGTGCTGTCCCACGATGCGGCGTCCTACCTGCGCCAGCAGGTCGGCACGCGCCGCGGCGAGCCGTTCGAGTAGCTCGACGTCGCCCTGCGGCGGGGCGGCGGAACGGGGGATGGGAGATGGGTTGGGTGCCATGCGATCTCAAAGGTTAGCACATCATACTCCCAAGCGCCACATAAGGTTGCACGCTAGGTGGTTTGCTTGCGAAACTTTTCACAAGCGGGTACCTTTGCGCCGTGCCGGGACCGCTCCGCTACGCCGGGCTCGGGGTCCAGCTCGCCGTCACCATCCTCGTCGGTGTCCTGCTGGGGCAATGGGCGGACCGCAAAGCTGGAACCGACGGCGTGTTCACGATGCTCGGAGCGTTGCTCGGTTTCGGCGGAACGCTGTACTCCCTGATTCGAGAACATTCGAAAGCCGATAAGGACGGGCAGTGACGGCGGGCCGCCGCTACCTGACCGGCGTCGGCACGGTTGCTGCGGCGGCGCTCGTGCTTAGCTTCGTCCTGCCGCCACCTGCAGCGCGACGCGGGGTGTGGATCGCCGTGGCGATCGCGCTCGCGGTGCAGGGCCCGCTCGGCTGGTGGCTGGTCCGAGCGATCGGGACCGAGCGGTTCCTCCGGGTGTGGGCGGCCGGCATCGCCGCGCGGCTCGCGGTGGTGGCGGCGTGCGGCTTCGTGATCGCGCCGCGTCTGGGGGGGGGGCTCGACCTCGGGGCCACGCTCGTCACCCTCGTGGCCGTGCTGATGTCGTGCGTGATCGTGGAGGCGCTGGTGGTGCGATGAGCCGCTTCGGGCCGACGTGGAGCAGAGTCGCGCTGCTGCTGGCGCTGGCGGGAGGGACCGCGGCGGCCCAGGAGCGCACTCCCGCTGCGGCGACGCATGAGATCGACATCATGTCCCATCTGGGCGACTCGCATGCGATCGAGCTGCCCTACTGGAAGCCCCCCTATTACGTCGAGCGAGAGCTACCGCGGCTGCCGCCGGTCCACATCGACGGCGCCACGATCGACCTGTCGCCGACCAAGCACGCCGTGCTGCTGGCGCTTGCGGCCGTGATCGTGGCGCTGGTCTTCCTCTCTGCCTCGCGCGCCGTGGCGCGCGCCCAGGCGCAAGGGCGTCCGCCGCGCGGGTTCGCGGCGGCGCTGGAGGCGATGGTGCTCTACATCCGGCAGGAGGTGATTCTGCCGAACGTCGGGCCCCACGGCGAAGGGTACGTCAACTACCTGTTGACGGTCTTCTTCTTCATCCTGACGTGCAATCTGCTCGGCCTCTTGCCGTGGAGCGCCACGCCCACCTCGAACATCGCGGTCACGGGGGCGATGGCCCTCGTGTCCCTGGCCGTGATCGAGATCTCGGGGATGCGCTCGCTCGGATTGAAGGGTTATCTCGGGACGATCTTCTTTCTGCCGGC
>WNGG01006383.1_pt1 | contig 13119 bp, 9 predicted proteins | sample 5400661 | NCBI WGS metagenome assembly WNGG01 (sample SAMN13153372, study PRJNA577476) | soil metagenome | isolation source: 100 cm soil or saprolite under Garry oak tree replicate 1 | place: USA:California | collected 2016-06-15
TATGAGCAGGCCGATCGCCGGGCGCCGCCGCTCCCGCTCCTGCACGTGCTCCTGCTCCTGCTCGGCCTCAGCCTCAGCCACGGACGCAGCCTCGGGTACGGACGCAGCCTCGGGTACGGGTTCTGCCCCGGCCTCGGCCTCGACCTCGGCCTCGGGCTGGGGGTCGGGGTCGGGCTCGGCGGCAAGGGATGGGAGGGCCTGCAGCGCCGCGCGCATCTCCTCGGCGTTCTGGTAGCGGTCGGCCGGGTCCTTGGCCAGCGCCCGCAGCACCACCGCCTCCAGCTCCTCCGGCAGGGCGGGATTCAGCTCCCGTGGCGGCACAGGCGCCTCGTAGGCGTGCTGCATCAGCGTCGCCACCGGCGTCTCGCCCCGGAACGGTACCTGGCCGGTGAGCATCTCGTAGAGCATCACCCCGGCCGAGTACAGGTCGGTGCGGGCGTCAACCGGCAGGTTGAAGGCCTGCTCGGGCGTCATGTAGGCGGGGGTGCCGATGATCGTGCCCGCAGTGGTGAGCCGCTGATCGCCCTGGGCCAGCAGCTTGGCGATGCCGAAGTCGGCCAGCATCGGCCAGGCCGGCGAGGCCATCAGCACGTTGCTCGGCTTCACGTCGCGGTGAACGATCCCTTGCTCGTGCGCGTAGCCGAGCCCCGCCAGCACCCGACCCAGCAGCTCCACGCTCCGCTGGGGCGGGAGCGGCCTCGACCCATCGGGGGACTCCGCGCCCCCCGAACCCCCCGCGATCACGTCGGCCAGGGTGACGCCGTCGCTGACGTACTGCATCACCAGGTAGGCCTGGCCGCCCTCCTCGCCGTAGTCGTAGACCTGGATGATGTTGGGGTGCTGCAGCGCGGCGATGGAACGGGCCTCCCGCTGGAAGCGGGCGGCGAACTCCGGGTTGCCGGGGAAGGCGAGCACCTTGACCGCCACCAGCCGGTCCAGCGACGGCTGGTAGCCCTGGTACACCACGGCCGATCCGCCACGGCGGATGACCTCGCGAAGCTCATACTGCCCGAGCCGACCACCCGTCAGGTCGCTCATGATGGCTGTCGCATCGCGTCCATTCCTGCCGCCATTTCTCGCCCGTACCCAGGAAGGCTACCCGGGAACCGTGGCCTGACGGAAATCGCGGATCTACCGTCTCGACGTAGACGGCAGGAATGGCCGCTGCAGCAGCGGTCGTCTCGCTTGAGGATAGACCGCTGGTCGATGTGCTCGTCTCGCTCGACGTTGTGATCTCGGCGGTGGAGGTCGTCGCGCTGGTGGTCGTGTCGGCGCTGCTGGTCGTGTCGATGCTGCTGGGCGGGGCCTCGGTGGTGCTGCTCGGAGGTTCGGTGTTGCTAGTGGTCGTCTCGGTGTTGCTGGCGGTCGTCTCGCTGCCGCCGCTGGAGCTGGTCTCATTGCCGCTGCCCGTGCCGGCGGCAGTGCTGGTGGAGCCGACCTCGGTGGAGGGCGGCGCGGCGATGATCTGCGCGGCGGCCAGGATCGTGCCGAGGTTGAGCTCGTTCTTGATCTTGACGGTCACCTTGACATTGACGTCCTGAGTCCCAGTGGAGCCGATGGGCCGGTCGAAGGCGGCGTCGGTGCCCTTGCTGACGTCAACCAGCCGCACCTGATTGATCGGGGCCGAGGCGGGAGCGATGGTCACGATGGTGGTGGGGGTGAAGCCCGGCCACACGGTCCCGCTGTACATGGAGGGCTTGGTCAGGTCCCTGGGCTGCAGCAACGGGTTGCCGCAGGCGCAGCGGGCCCGTGGCACGCCCATTGTGTCGATCAGCACGGCGGTGCCGGCCTGCAGGACCGCCTGGAACGGGGTCGCGTGGCCGTTGCGGTAGCCGTTGTTGGTGACCCGGGTGTCCAGCCGCAGCAGCACCGGGGTCAGCTCGCCGATGTAGGCGGGGATCTGGGCGACCGTCAACTTGGAGCCGCCGCTCCAGTGCAGGCTCGGGTCGCTGTTGAGGGCCGCCACCCAGGCGGCGGCCTTGGCGGGGTTGACCTGCAGGAAGGCGATCATCTGCGTCCGGTTGCAGGACGCCTGGTTCTGGGTGCCGCCATAGAGGCCGACCTGGTCGCCGCTGATTTTCAGCACGCCCTTGGGGCTGTTCACCGTCCCGGTCGTGCCCTGCCTGGAGGACTTTCCCTTAGAGTTGGAGCCAGAGTTGCGGTTGGTGGTGTTGTCGGTGAACCGGTTCGGCCCGGCGTCGCCACTGGCGCTGAGGAAGATCTCCCGGGCCTGCGCCTGGTTCGTCCCGAACAGTCCCGCACTCCAGACCGAGGCGATGACTAGGATGGCGGCGACCGCCGCCACGCCGAGTGCCAGCCCCCGCCGTCCCTCGAACCAGCCGCCCGCAGGCGCCCGCCGTGGCCGCCGCGGTGGTGGCTGGTCAGGCGGATCCCCTGCCCTGGCCGGCGGGCGGCCCGCCACCGGCGGTCCGGCGGGGAATCCGCCGAACGGCACAGACGGGCCGCCTGGCGGTGGCGTGACAGGTGGTGGGGTGCTGCGCGGCGGCGGCGCAGCGGCTCGTGGCGTCATGCCTGGTGGCGGCGTCATGCCTGGTGGAGTCATGGGCGCGCTGGGCGCGTAGCGCTGGGCCTGGTGGGCGGCGCGGGCCGCGTCCAGAACCGTCACCACGTCCTCGTAGCCGGGGTCCGCGACCGCCACGGGCTCCAGCTGCCTGATCGCCTGGTCGAAGCGACCCTGCGAGAAGGCCCGCACGCCCGACTTGTAGGCAGCGGCCAGCGGGTCCGGGGGGGCGACCAGCCGCGCCGATGGCCGCTCCAGCGCGACCCGGACCGACTGGATCGCCTCGCCCATCTCCTCGGCGCTGTGGTAGCGATCGGCCGGGTCCTTGGCCAGCGCCCGCAGCACCACCGCCTCCAGCTCCTCCGGCAGGGCGGGGTTCAGCTCCCGAGGCGGCGGGGGCGGCTCGTAGGCGTGCTGCATCAGCGTCGCCACCGGCGTGCCCGCGTCGAACGGCACCTGGCCGGTGACCATCTCGTACAGCATCACCCCGGCCGAGTACAGGTCGGTGCGGGCATCGACCGGCAGGCGGAAGGCCTGCTCCGGTGCCATATAGGCGGGCGTGCCGACGATCAGCCCGGTGGCGGTGAGCTGCTGGCCGCCCTGCGCCAGCAGCTTGGCGATGCCGAAGTCGGCCAGCATCGGCCAGGTCGGCGAGGCCATCAGCACGTTGCTCGGCTTCACATCCCGGTGGACGATCCCCTGGCCGTGCGCGTAGCCGAGCCCGGCCAGCACGTGCTCCATCAGCTCTAGGCAGCGGACCGGCGCCTGCGGCTCGCGGAGCAGGTCGACCAGGGTGACGCCGTCCTCGACGTACTGCATCACCAGGTAGGCCTGGCCGTCCTCCTCGCCGTAGTCGTAGACCCGGACCACGTTCGGGTGCTGCAGCGTGGCGATCGCGCGGGCCTCCTGCTCGAAGCGCGCGGCGAACTCCGGGTCGCCGGGAAAGGCGAGCACCTTGATCGCTACCAGCCGGTGCAGCGACGGCTGGTAGGCCTGATAGACCGCGGACATGCCGCCACGGCGGATGACCTCGCGGAGCTCATACTGTCCGAGTTGGCGGCCGGTCAGGCCGCTCATGGTGGTTCTCGCATAACGCCCACCCTGCCGAGATGTCTTGTCTCGGCTCCCCCATCTGATAGTACGGCTTGCCTCGATCTGGCACGTCGCTAAGTTTGACTAGGTTGAAGGTACGTAATCGGCATGACGGTGTATGTGTTGATCAATGCGCTATCGCTGGAGTGTGGAGCGCTGCGACGCTGGGTGGTCACTGGGTGGTCAGGGAGTCATGCGGGCCGACGATGCCTGCTGGCCGGGTGAACGATCTGGACGGATTGGAGAGGTCGAGCAACGTGAAACTCGTGACGGGCGAGCTGCCGGGCTGAATCGCGTCGACTGCGCTCAGCGAGAAGCCGGGCCAGCGCTGCCCCAGGTAGCGCTCCACGGTTGCCGCCGCCTGCAGCAGCGGGTCGCCGGACTGGCAGCGCAGGCGCGGCATGCCGCGCCGGTCGATCAGCACGCCAGTCCCTCGCTGCAGCACCGACTGGTAGGAGACCGCGCGCCCGTCCTTGAAGCCGACGTCGATGAAGCGGGTGTCGGTGAGCAGGGCCACCGGGGTGAGGTCGTTGACGAGGGTGGCGATCTGGCTGCTGTCGTGGACGCTGGTGTTGACGGTGCCTCGGTCGCTCCAGTAGAGGGCCGGGTCGCGGTTCAGTGCCTCCCTCCAGGCGGCAGCACGGCTCGGGTCGTTCTGCAGGGCCATGATCAGCTGGCTCCGGTCGCAGCCCTGCGGGTTCATGTTGCGGTTCCCGCCGTACAGCTTCGACTGGGTTCCGCGCTGCTTAATGATCTGCAGCGGATGCGGCGAACTGAAGATCGGCTGGGTCCTGGAGGAGGCGGAGGCACTGCCCACGAACGGTGCTGGTCCAGGGTCGGCCATGCCGATGAGCAGGATTGCTTGCACCTTTGACTGCTGCCAGTGGTTGAGCCCCCACAGCGCGCCAGCGGCCAGCGCGACGATCGCCAGCAGCGCGACGGCCAGCCGCCTGCGGCCCCTGGAGCTGGACGGCGCCGCCCCTGGTGGGCTGGGCGCTGGTAGTGGTTTCCAGACCACTATCTGCGAGGGCTGCCGCAACGCCCCTGCCTCGGGCGCCGGCACCGGCACCGGCACCGGCCGCGACGGTGGCGTCACCATCTCCTGGTCCGACCACTCGCGCCGCCTGACCGGCGGCGGGCTGCTGGCCACCGGCGGCCGCCTGGTGCTGGAGGCGTTCGGCGTGACCGGCGCACGGCCCCGGCCCTGGCTGCGCCGTTGGCTTGGCTCCTTGACCGGGGCCTGACCCAGGCCCGGCCCGTTGGTACCGTTTCTGGCTGGTGGCGGGACGAAGTCGCTGGCGGCTGGCTGCTGCAGCTCGCCGCGGACCGTCCGCAACGCAGCGGCCATCTCGTCGGCGCTCTGGTAGCGCTCGGCCGGGTCCTTGGCCAGCGCCCGCAGCACCACCGCCTCCAGCTCGCCCGGCAGCTGGGGATTCAGCTCCTTAAGGGGCGGGGGCGGCTCGTAGGCAGCCGCCACCATCGCCGCCATCGGCGTGTCCGCCTTGAACGGCACCCGTCCGGTGAGCATCTCGAAGAGCACCACCCCGGCCGAGTACAGGTCGGTGCGGGCATCCACCGGTAACCCGAAGCCCTGTTCGGGGGCCATGTAGGCGGCGGTGCCGACGATGAACCCCTGGCGGGTGATGGGCTCCCGGTCACTTTCGAGCAGCAGCTTGGCGATGCCGAAGTCGGCCAGCATCGGCCAGTCCGGCGAGGCCATCAGGATGTTGCTCGGCTTGACGTCGCGGTGGACGATGCCGCGCTCGTGCGCGTAGCCAAGCCCGGCCAGCACGCGCTCCAGCAGCTCCAGGCAGCGGAGCGGCGGCTGCGGCTCGCGGAGCAGGTCGACCAGGGTGCGGCCGTCCTCGACGTACTGCACCACCAGGTAGGCCTGGTCCTCCTCCTCGCCGTAGTCGTACACCGCGAGGATGTTGGGGTGCTGCAGCGCAGCGATGGAGCGCGCCTCGCGCTCGAAGCGAGCGGCGAACTCCGGGTCGCCGGGGAAGGCGAGCACCTTCACCGCGACCAGCCGGTCCAGCGACGGCTGGTAGCCCAGGTATACGGTTGACATGCCCCCGCGCCGGATGACCTGACGAAGCTGGTACTGTCCCAGCCGGCGACCGGCCAAGTCGTTCACGATGCCCACCATCCTAAGGCACCCATTCCTGTCGAGGATCCCCCCCTGCTACATAACTTAAGAATGCATGATTTGGTGTCCTGATACAGCTGTATTGAAATTAAGTTGCAACACATACGAGAAGGGTCGAAGGCGCAGGTGCACGGTCCTGTCGGAGTCTTGACGGTTGTCCTCTTCGAGACCGCTCTCGGTAGCCTCGGATTGCTGTGGCTGGCGCCCTTGTGGGGCGTAGTACGGCCAGGGTTCTTCAAGCTGGCCGGGGCGACGGTGCTGACCTGCGCCGCGCTCGCCTGGCTCGCCGGCCGTGGCGAACTGGGGCGAGCCGGCGCCGATGGGCGCATGGCCGCGCTCTGGCTGGGGCTGTTCGCGGTCGTGGTGCTGCTATGGCAGGTGCTGCTCTATGCGCGGCTGGCCGCCTCACGATGGGTCGGGGTCGCGGCGGTGGCGCCGGGCCTGGTCGCCGCCTGGCCGCTCGCGGTGCTGTCCGGCCGCACCGGGCTTGGCCTGCTGGCGTTGCTGACCGGCGCGCTGTTCCTCGGCGCGACCGTCGACGGGCTGCTGCTCGGCCACTGGTACCTGGTCGATCGGCGCCTCTCCAACCGCCCGATCCTCGCCCTGGCCACCTGGCTCATCGCAGGGGTCGCGGCGGCGCTGGTCTCCGCCGCCCTCGGCGGGGCCAGAGGCACGGTGGTCGACCAGTCGCTGTCGCCGCTGCTCTCCTTCCCCGACCTGACCGTCTACCTGGCGGTCGGCCTGGTGCTGCTGTGCGGCCTGCTCGCCGCCTTCATCCGCGCCCTGGTCCGCGGCAACTCGATCCAGGCCGCCACCGGCATGTTCTACCTGACCGTGATCATGGCCCTCGCCGCCGAGTTCGCCGCCAAGGTCTACTTCTTCCCGGCGTAGCCGCGGTGATGCCCACGTCCGTTGTGCCTACGGCTGGATGCGCTTGGGATCGAGGTGGGCGACCGAGGCGGTGCGGCCCGCCCACAGGGCGTTGCCGCCGCTGGTCAGCAGGAGCACGTCGTCGAGGTCGGCAACGGGCACGGCGCTGCTGACGGTGACCTGGCGGTGGCGCGGGTCGATGCGCAGGATGCCGTCCGGGGTGGCCGCCCAGACCACTCCGGCGCTGTCGGCTGTCAGGCCGGTGACCGCTCCGGCGGGGATGCGCGCGACCACGTTCATGGTGGCGGGATCGACGCGAAGCACCTGCTGGTCGAACGGGTCGGCCAGCCAGACCGCCCCGGCGGCGGCCACGACCGTCTGGGCGTAGCCGAGCGAGCTGGCCAGCGCCAGAGTCTTGACAACCTGGTTCTTCCTGGCGTCGATCACGACGATCCCGTCGCTGACGGTCGCAGCCCAGACCGCCCGCGAGGTCGCGGCGATGCTGGTCGGGACCCCCGCCACCCGGACCCGCCCGGCGACCCGGTTGTGGGCCGGGTCGACATGGGTCAGCAGCCCAGCCGCTCGGCTGCCGCTGTGGTCTTCGCTGGCCAGCCACACCGCGCCGTCGGTCGCGCTCACCGAGACGGTGCCGTCGAGGTTGGTGCCGAGGGGGATCTTGGCGACCACCCGGTTCTTGGCGGGGTCGATGCGCCACAGCGCCGCTGGCATGGCGACCGGCACCCACACCGCACCGGCGCCGAACGCGACCCCGGCGGCCCCGGAGCCGTTCGGCTCGATGGGGATCTCGGCGCTGACCTTGTTGGTGGCCGGGTCGATGCGCAGCAGCCTGCTGCCGCTCGCGGCCCACAGCGAGCCGGCGCCGAACGCGATGCCCTCATCGAAGCCGCCAAGGTCGGTGACTGCCACCACCGGCCCGTGCGGGCGGTTGGGTGCGGGGGTCGAGACGGGGGTGACGCCGCTGCCTTTCTTGGTGCTGGCGGTCGCGGGCGCGGTGCTGGTGCTGCTGGCCGCAGCCGAGGTGGAGGACCGTGACGGCAGCGCAATCGCCCACGGCCGCCCGGTCAGGCCGGCTGGGATCACCCAGACGCTTGCGATCAGCACGGCCAAGACCACCAGAGCGTCGAAGGCGTTGCGCGCCGGTCGCTCCTTCGGCATCCTCGCCTGTTCCTCCGCGCTGTTGCGTTCCTGCGCAACTCTGCCTGGCTCTACCTTATGGTCTCACTACGATCGCCTGGGCGGCGGACCCGGGACACGGCGAGGCCGTCGCTGATGGTGAGGATCACTGAGTCGAGACGGTCGTCCTCGGCGATGCGGCGGGCATACAGCCGCAGGCCCTCGGTGTCCGGGTCGGTCGCCCGGGGGTTGGCGACCCGGCCTGACCAGAGCACATTGTCGGCGATGATCACGCCGCCGGGACGGACCAGCCGCAGGGCATGCTCCAGGTACAGGGGGTACTCGACCTTGAGCGCGTCGAGGAAGACCAGGTCGTAGCCGCCGTCGCTGAGCCTGGGGAGGACCTCCAGGGCACGGCCGCCGATGGCGCGGACGCGCCCGGCGACCCCTGCCTCCTCATAGCTGCACTTGGCGAGCCGCTGGTGCTCCGGGTCAGCCTCGATGGTGGTGAGCAGGCCCTTGGGGTTCAGGCCACGGGCCAGCCAGATGCCCGAGTAGCCAGCGCCGGAACCGATCTCGACGGCCGCCTGCGCACCCACCCAACGGGCCGCAAAGCGGAGGAAGGCGCCCGCATCCGCCGAGACCGGCGGCATGCCACCGGCGGCTGCCCGCCCGCGCGCGTGCCGGAGGGCGTCGTCTTCCACCGCGGTCAGCTCGCCGAGGTAGGCGGCGATGGCATCGGTCTGGACGACCAAATGAAACTCCCTTGCAACGTGATGGTCCAATGACGGGCGCTCCCATCAGCTCAGCTTCAGCCTAGCGTCTACCGGCGCGGTGGGACATTGGTAGAACCTTCGGGGTGTGCAGGAGTAGCCGAAGGGTGGCTTCGGGGCTTAGCCTGTAGAGAAGCTTTCGTTCGGGGGCCTCGCAGGGAGGCAGAAGTTGTTCAACGTCGGCATCGGCGAGATCGCCGTCATCGTGATGGTCTGCTTGCTGGTGTTCGGGCCCGACCGGCTGCCCGAGATGGCGCGCCAGGCGGGTCGCTGGCTGGGGCAGCTGCGCCTCATGACCCAGGGCGCCCTCGACCAGCTCAAGACCGAGGCCGAACTCAAGGACGTCAACTTGCCCAACCTGCGGGTCGGGTCGCTGAAGTCGCAGGCTCGCGACTACATCCGCGAGCTGATGGACGTCGAGGGCCAGATGGCCGACCTGGAACGCGAGCGCGAGTCCCTCAAACGCTCCCTCAAGGGCGAAGTCGACGCCACCAAGGGCAACGGCAACGGAAGCGCTTCCACCTCCACCTCGGTCACCGAGAGCGACAGCGGCTCGGAGCCAACCGTGTGGGAGCCCGCCCCGGTGGACCCCGAAGCGACTTGAGTCTGAGCCCCTGCAGGCGGCTCTATCTGGACCTGGACCAGCGGCTTCTCGGCTAGGTGAGCAGTGGCAGGCGGCGGCCGGCGAGGCTGCGCTGTGGTGGCAGGGCGGCGGCGATCTTGAGCAGTTCCTGGCTGGCGGGGGCGTCGGGGTCGGAGACCACCAGCGGCTTGCCGGCGTCGGCGCCCTCGCGCAGGCGCAGGTCGATGGGGATCTGGCCGAGCAGCTCGGTGCCGAGTTCGCGGGCCAGCTCCTCGCCGCCGCCGCTGCCGAAGATCAGGTGGCGCTCGGAGCAGCCGGGGCACACGAAGTAGCTCATGTTCTCGATGATCCCGGTGACCTTCATCTGGTTCTGCTGGGCGAACTTGCCGGCCAGGACCGCGACTCGCTCGGCCGCCTCCTGGGGGGTGGTGACCAGCAGCATCTCGGCGCCGGGCAGCATCTGCGCCAACGAGATCGACACGTCGCCGGTGCCGGGCGGCAGGTCGGCGAGCACGTAGTCCAGCTCGCCCCAGTAGACGTCGGTGAGGAACTGCTGGATGGCGCGGTGCAGCATCGGGCCGCGCCACATCACCGGCTTGCCCGGCTCGATGAAGAACCCGATCGAGATGACCCGCACGCCGTGGGCCTCCAGCGGCATGATCATCCCGTTGAAGCCGACCGGCCGGCCGGTGGCGCCGAGCATGCGCGGCACCGAGAAGCCGTAGATGTCGCAGTCGATCACGGCGACGCGGTGGCCCTGCGCGGCCAGCGCGGCGGCCAGGTTGACGGTGACCGACGACTTGCCGACGCCGCCCTTGCCGGAGGCGACCGCCAGCACCCGGGTGGTCGACGACTCCCCCCAGAAGGTGATCTTCTTCTGCGGCTGTTCCTGGCCACCGCGCAGGCGGGTGACCAGGGCCCCGCGCTGCTCCTCGGTCATGGTGCCGATCTTGACGGCGACCTGTTCCACGCCGGGGAGCGGCTGCACGGCGTTGGTGACGTCGGTGGTGATGCGGTCGCGCAGGGGGCAGCCGGCGATGGTCAGCAGCACCTCGACGGTGACTACACCCCCGTCGATCGACACGCTCTTGACCATGTCGAGTTCGGTGATCGGCTTGTGGATCTCCGGGTCCATCACCTGCCCGAGGGCGGCGACGACCTCTTCACGCGTGACCATCGGGAAGTTCACCTCGCAAGGAACAGCCTGGGGTAGCTCGCGGCTCACCCCTACACTACCCGCGAGTGTAGCAACCGCACACAGCCAGGCCGGGCTCCGCTCGGGCGGCAGGGGAGGAGGCACCGACGTTGGCGGACTACGACGCGATCGTCGCAGGTGGCGGGCCGAACGGGCTGGCGGCGGCCGTGCGGCTGGCCGAGGCGGGCTGGGCGGTGTGCCTGCTGGAGGCAAGCGACCGCATCGGCGGCGGCGCTGCCACGATCGAGTCGACCCTGCCCGGCTTCAAGCACGACTTCGGCGCGGCGTTCTTCCCCATGGCAGGGCTGTCGCCCGCCCTCGGCGACCGCGACCTGGCCCCCTACGGGCTGCGCTTCGTGCACGCGCCACTGGCGGCCGCGCACCCGTTCCCCGGCAACCGCGCGATCGCGCTCGGCGCGGAGGTGGGGGAGACCGCCGCCTCGATCGACAAGGCCCACCTCGGCGACGGTGCCGCCTGGGCCGACCTCGACCGTGACTACGGCGACGCCCTGGAGGCGTTCCTGCGCGCCCAGATGGTGCGCTGGCCGCTGGCGGAGAGCCTGCGGCTGGCGGGCGCCCTTCGCCCGGCCCGCGCGCTCGGCTTCGCCCGCATGCTGCTGCAGGGCGCCACCACGGTCGCGGAGCGCTTCGAGTCCGAGGAGGCCAAGGCTTTTCTCGTTGCCCCGGCGCTGCATGCCGACCTGGAGCCGGAGATGCCGGGCTCCGGAGTGTATGCGCTGATCCTCGGGCTGCTTGGCCAGCGTTACGGCATGCCGGTGGCCGAGGGCGGCTCGGGCGCGGTCAGCGCGGCGCTCGCCGCCAGGCTCCGTGAGCTGGGCGGGACCATCCTCACCGGCCAGCGGGTCGAGCGGATCGTGGTGGAGGGCGGCCGGGTGCTTGGTGTGGAGGCCGCGGACGCCGCCTACCCCGGCCGGGTGGTGGTGGCCGCCCTCGACCCGCGCCAGGTGATCGCTGCAGCCGGAATCGATGCATTCCCCCCTGACGCAATCGAGCAGATCCGCGGGTTCCGCCCCGGCCTTGGCACCTTCAAGGTCGACTGGGCGCTCGACGGGCCGGTGCCGTGGTCGGCGGAGGAGTGCCGCCGCGCCGCCGTGGTCCACGTCGGCGACACCGTCACGGCGATGAGCCGCTCGGCCTGGGAGGCCAACCACGGCCTGCTGCCCGCCCGGCCCACCCTGATCCTCGGCCAGCAGTCCATCGCCGACCCGAGCCGCGCCCCCGCCGGCAAGCACACCCTGTGGGGCTACGCCCACGTCCCCTCCCAGCCCAGCGGCGACGCGGCGCGGCCACGGGCCCGCGGCGACTGGGAGCGCTCCGCCGAGCCCTTCCTCGACCGGGTCGAGGCCGCCATCGAGGCCCACGCCCCCGGCTTCCGCGAGCTGGTCCTTGCCCGCAAGGTCTGGACCCCCGCCGACCTGGAGGCCGCCGACGCCAACCTGGCCGGCGGCGACATCGCCGGCGGCTCGTTCGCCATCGACCAGCAGCTCATCTTCCGCCCAGGCCCCTCCTGGTGGCGCTGGGGCACCCCCGTCAAAGGCCTCTACCTCGCCAGCGCCGCCGTCCCCCCAGGCGCAGGCGTCCACGGCGCCTGCGGCGACCTCGCCGCCCTCCAAGCCCTCGCCGACCAGCGCCGCCCCCGCCTCCTAGCCACCGGCGCAGCGGCGGGCGCAGCCCTGCTCATGGCCCGGTCTGCCCGCTCGCACTCTCGAAGAAGGCGTGGTTTGCAGAGATGAGGATGGAGCGCGCGGCGGGGAGCCGCTAAAACGGCCGCCACCTGCGCCTACGCCGGGCAGGGCCGTACCAGGCTACCCGCTTGCGGCGCAGGCGCCAGATCCAGGGTCGTTGCAGGCGCATCAGCCAACGGATGCGACGTGACCTAGGGAACTGGGCCTTCACGTCCTTGACTTTCACGCCCGGAGGCGGAGTGAACTCGAACAGGCTGTCGTCCAGCGGTTCCCCGACGACCAGGTTCTGGAGACTCTGGGCGGAGAACGGCTCGCCCTCGAACAAGCTGGTCAGCTCCAGCGGCAGGCCGGTCTCCGCATCGATCACGGCGCGGATCTCCTCGGCGCCGAGTCTATGGAAGTCGCCGCCGCGCTGGATCGGGCGAGGGTGGCCGGTGAGGCCGATCGCCGGGTGGCCCTCATACGCCGTGCGCCCGGTGACTGTGAGATGGTAGGCGGCGGCCAGCCAGGACGGATCGAGGAACTCGTCGAACTGCGTCCTCCCTCCTGAATCGTCCTCGGACCAAGCCTCGCCCTCATCCGGGAGGTAGGTCCAGGTCCGCGTCCCGTCGCGGACCTGGAGCATCTTCGGGCGGCCGCCCGGCGTGTCCGTCTCCTGCTCGATGCGGTAGCGGTCGGGGGACTGGTAAGTGATCTTGGTCCGGCTTTCCCACTCACTGGGTGGAGGTGGCGCAGGACCGCTGTACATGAAACTGAACCCTCGGCCATGCGTCTGGGAGGCTCGTTCGAAGGCGCGGCGCTGGCGCTCCTCGTCGACCCACTCGCGCATCGTGGCCGACAGCGTGGTAATCCCGCTCCCTCCAAGGTGTAGCAACTCCAGGACCTCGCCCAGCTCGCTCATGGCAAGGAGGGTAGACGGTGACGGGCGCGCCGTACAGGACTAATCACCCCAGGGAGATCCCGTGCGGCGGCCCGCCACCGCCTGCCTGCTCAAGGCATGGCCTGGCTCAGGCCGTGCCGACGTTCTGGGCGCCGCCGGGGCCGAAGGTGACCGTAACGGTGCGCTCCTCGGTGCCGCGGACCAGGGTGAGGGGGA
>WNGG01017998.1_pt1 | contig 13115 bp, 11 predicted proteins | sample 5400661 | NCBI WGS metagenome assembly WNGG01 (sample SAMN13153372, study PRJNA577476) | soil metagenome | isolation source: 100 cm soil or saprolite under Garry oak tree replicate 1 | place: USA:California | collected 2016-06-15
CGAACCCGACCCGCTCCAGGACCTTGTCGAGGAGCCGGCGACGACCTTGGCGATCAGGTAGCCAACCAGGATGATGACCAGGGCGGCGGCCAGCTTGGGGACGAACGTGATCACGTTCGACCAGGCGCTGGAGACGCCGCCTTGGAAGTCGACGGCAAGCGGCATAAACGAGCTCCTTCGGCTCAGGGGTACACCGCCGGTGCGGGCGGGCACGTCATGTACCTAGCGGGCGCTGGCAGGTGTTCTTGTGGTGGAGGCGGCCGTCCGACCCTGCGGGTGTCGCTCACCGCAGCTAGCGCCGCAATGGTGGCGGTGGCCCGGGGGTCCAGGGGCCTCGCGAGGACGAAGAGCTGCCCGTCGAAGGCGAACTGTCCACTCCCTGTCTAACCTACGGCCGGGTCCACTAACCGTTCTCACGAAGTAGCGTCGTTCGACGGCGCCGAGGGCTGTGGCTGCGCGCGGCCTTGGCGGGCCGATGACTACGTTGCAGGCCATGGCAGCGGCCAGGCTGCTCCGGCGTGAGCGCGGCCCGGCTGGCCGGCCCGGCGCCGGGCCGCGCTCGCGTGCCGGCGTGGCTCAGGCTGCCGAGGGCACGCGCCCCCAGCCACCCAGCAGGGCGCGGATCCTGGCGAGCAGGCAGACGGCCGGCAGGCCGGCCGCCGCGTCGGCGATCGGGCCCGCAAGGCTGGCCCCGCCGAACTCCACGCCACCGAAGCTGGCGGCCGCGAGGTCGGAGCGGAACAGCCCCACCAGGCCCCAGTTGAGCCCGCCCACGACGGCGAGGGCGAGCGCGAGCGTGGCCAGCCTCCGCACGGGATGAACCTCCCTTGTCCAGGGTTCGTCGAGGCTCTAGGGACCCGGGCGGGGCATGTCTCGTGGCTGTACAAGGCCCGTACAATCCCTGTAGCGTTGGGCCTGTGAACCAGCACCCGCCACCGGGCAGGCCGGCCGGGACCGGGCCGGGCTACCTGCGCATCGGCGAGTTGGCCCGACGGACCGGGGCGAGCCCGGAGCTGCTCCGCGCCTGGGAGCGGCGCTACGGCCTGCTGCGCCCCGCCCGCAGCCAGGGCGGCTTCCGCCTCTACACGGCCGCCGACGAGGGACGGATCCGCCGCATGCGGGAGCACCTGGCACGCGGCGTGGCGGCGGCTGAGGCGGCCCGGCTCGCGGCGGCCGCCGAGACGCCCGCGCCGCGCGCCGGAGCCGCCGCACCAGCGGTCCCGGCGCCCGAGACGCCCGCGGCCGCTCCCCCGCCGCTCCAGGCGGCCGCCTCGCCCAGGAACACTTCGCCTCCAACCTGGTGCGAGGCCGCCTGCTCGGGTTGGCCCGCGGCTGGGGCCAGGGCCGCGGGCAGACCGCGCTGCTGGCCTGCCTGCCTGGCGAGCAGCACGAGCTCGGACTCCTCGCCTTCGGTATCACCCTGCACCGACTCGGCTGGCGCATCGTCTACCTCGGGCCCGACACCCCGACTGGCCGGCACGGTCCCCGGGCCCTTCGCCGCCCACGCCGACGCCATCGCCGACCTCGCCCGACAGACCACGGTCGCCATCGGCGGCGCCGGCGCGACCGCCGAGCTGGCCGTTCACACCCGAGCGCACCTGCTCGACCAGGACCCGGTGAGCGCGGCCGAGAGCGTGGACCGCGCCCTGCCCGGACCTCGCCACCCCAGAGTCACGTGGTAAGGCTGGGTCGCCGAGTTGCCGTGAACTACTGTCGTGCCTGAGATTTGGGCAGCACGAGTAGAGGGTCGTGTCCGCCTCCAGGGAGGCCGACGCCCACTCTCCAGACAGGGGCGATTCGACCCCGGCCGGGTGGGGGCAGTTCTCCGCGGCGGTGGATCAGGAGGCAGAGTGGCTGGACGGGTGCCGGGACCTCGAGGAGGCTCACTTGATCTTGCCGACCTTCCCTACAGCGCATCCAAGTTGCGGGGAGGCTACTACACTCCTCCCGTTATCTCCCGATTCCTGGCCGAATGGGCGATTCGCTCTGCTGATTCAACCGTCCTGGAACCCAGTTGTGGCGATGGCGCTCTTGTGGCGCCTGCCGCTGATCTCTTGGACGACAGAGGAAAGCTCGTTGCAGTTGAGCTCTTCGCCACCGAAGCCGAGAAGGCGGCGAGACAGGAATACGCGTCGACGGAAGTCGTCAACGGGGACGTGTTCACCTGGTACCGTGGTAGGCAACTGGATCACAGCTTTGACGCTGTGATCGGCAACCCTCCTTTCATCCGCTACCAGAGTTTCCCGGAGGAGCTCCGCGTTCCTGGCTTCAGGTTGATGAATGAGGAAGGGTTGAGGCCTACTCGGCTCACGAATGCATGGGTGCCCTTCGTTGTTCTGGCAACTCGCGCACTGCGTCCGGGAGGACGGTTGGCTCTCGTACTGCCAGCCGAGCTCCTACAGGTTTCCTACGCCGGGGAGCTGCGAGAGTATCTCACCGGGAAGTACTCTCACCTGACAATAGTGACGTTTCGCCACCTGGTCTTCAACAATGTCCAGCAGGAGACCATCCTTCTCCTGGGCATCCGAGGAGATGGCGGTGGGACAAGGATATCGTTCGTCGAGTTGGACGACCCCGGCCAGCTCGATGAGCAACACATGGAGGCAGGGCGGCGGCTTGAAGTCGACTTGGATCATGGTCGCGAGAAGTGGACGCAATACTACCTCACCCCCGGGGAGCTCGGGCTGATACGAGATATCGAAGCGTCCAATGCGTTCGCCACCCTTGGAGAGATGGCAGACGTCGACGTCGGGGTGGTGACGGGAAGGAACGAGTTCTTCGTTCTCAGTCCGAGTCAGGCCAAGGCGCTGGGGGTGGAGGAGTACTGCCGACCTCTAGTTGGGCGCTCTGCCCAGATCCCCGGCCTCGCTCTGCGGCATACCGATTGGAGTCAACTAGCCGAAGCGGACTCTCGATGCCTTCTGATGCAGCCAGGGCCAAGGGATCGGGGTGCACTTTCAGCGGCTGCTCTCTCGTACGTCCGCCAGGCAGAAGCTGTGGGACTGCATCAAGGGTACAAATGCCGGATTCGCTCACCACAATGGTGGAACGTCCCTTCAGTGTGGAGCCCCGATGCGTTCCTTCTGCGCCAGATTCATGACGGGCCAAGGATCATCATCAATCGGGCGGCCGCAACGTGCACTGACACGATTCACCGCATCCGCGTCAAGGGCGACACCACGCCAGAGTGGCTGGCTGCAGCATCTATGAATTCGCTGACGTTTGCCTTCTCCGAAATTCGCGGCCGGAGCTACGGTGGTGGTGTCCTCGAGCTCGAGCCTACCGAGGCGGAGGCTCTGCCGTTCCCGCGACAGAGCGGAGTGCTCCCGCTGGAGGAGCTGGACTTGTGGGCGCGACGCAAGGATCCAGATCAGGTCCTGGATGAGGTCGACCGGTTGGTGCTGACGTCGGCGGGGCTTGGCGGAGACGAGCTCAGGACACTCAGAGACATCTGGCGGAAGCTGTCGAACCGGAGGCTTGACCGGAAGCGACGGCAGGCATCGCCAAGCCCCGCCGCGTCCGCCGCTCACGAACTGTGCGCAGGGCGAGCAGCTTACCGGTCGGCGGACTCGGCCACTCGGCGATAGAAGGAGCGAGCCTGTTCGAGGACCGCGACGAGGTCGCCGAAGTGGGCGGTGCGGGTCGCCGGATCGTAGTGGCCGTGCTGGCCCACGAACTGCTCGAGCGCGTCGAGGAACTCCAGGCACCATCGCGCGTCGGCCACACGGGCAACGCGCCGGCCGGCGACATCGACGTACACCGGCGAGGCGTGGGCCAGCACTGCCTGATCGAGCGTGTTGGGATGACCAGCGCCACGGGCCACGGCCGCGATCCAGGTCGGTCCCTCTTCCAGCGTCGTCTCCAGCCGGAGCTGGGATGCCGCGTCGCCCTCCGCCATGACCCCGTCGGGCCCGACGAGCGTCAGGTGCTCGGCCCCTGGACCCTGCACGCGGGCCCGGAGGTCGAGCCGGTCGCCGACGGCCAGGTCGAGCACGGCACCGGGTCCGTGGCCGTTCACTTCGAGCGTGAGCCACGGCCCGTTGGTGACCACCGTGCGCCCGCCGCGGATGGCCATCCGGGCGGCGTCGGGTCCGACGTCGGCGTGCAGGCCCCCGTCCTCATCGACCCGCACCACGACGATGCCCGCCGGAACATCGCCGCCGATCACCGAAACGGACGGCGTTCGCCCAGTCGCCTCGCAGCACATGGCATGAGCCTCTCAGCCGCACGCTCGGTCAACCCTCTCCGCTCTCCCGCTCGTCCCCTCGAACGTGCACCGCGGGAGGCGGAGGCTGGTCGAGCAGCGCCCGCGCGACGATGACGTCCGTGATCGCGCTGGTCGCGTAGCCCCCCCGTAGGACCGCCCTGAACGCCGCGATCTTGTCGTGCCCGCCACCGACCGCGATCACCTCGTCGACCGTGCGCAACTGCCCGGCGGTGATGGTGATGCAGCGATCCGTGAAATCGGTCGCGACCGGCTGCCCCTCGGCGTCGAGCAGGTTCGCGCACAGCTCGGCACACGCTCCCTGCGCTCGGAGCAGGTCACGTTCGCGCTGGCTGAGGGCGATGTAGAGCTGCGAGTGCGGCGGGTCCCAGGAGCCGATGGCGACGACCGCCTTGGTGAGCTGGTTCCAGCGCCGCCCCGCCTCCGCCACCTGCGGCTGGCGACGCAGCGCCTCGGCGGTCGCGTAGTCGGGGAGGACCTGCGGAGTGTAGATCGGGAACGCCCCGCCCCGGGAGACCGCGGCGACCCGGCGGACGAGCTCGATGGTGTTCTCCTGGACGTTGACGCCCAGGAGCGCGCCCGACAGCTGGACGACCGTGCAGCGGGCGAGGCGGGTGAGCGCCTCTGTCATGACGGTGAGCGTGCGGCCGTAGCCCAGTCCGAGGATGTCTCCCTCGACGACGGTCTCGGTGAGCAGGTCGGCCGCGACGCGCGCGAGATGGGCGCGCAGGTCGGTCTCGGGGTTCTCGGGGGTGTCCACGACGATCGCGTGGCGGAGCTGGTAGGCGGTACGCAGGCGCTCCGAGAGCTCGGCGTCGATCTGCGCGGGTACGCCGACCTCGATGCGGACGATGCCGCGGGCGAGCGCCTGGTCGAGGAGTCGCGCGATCTTGAACCGGCTGAGCCCGAACTCCTCCGCGATCTCGAGCTTGGACCGGCCGTCGACGTAGAAGCGGCGGGCCACCGCGGCAAGGCGGACCAGCTCGGCAGGGCCGAGCCCGTCAGCAGCGGCATCGAGCATCCCAGGGACCCTCGCACGTTTGAGCGATAACTCGCTCATACTCTCATGAACCCCTTGACAACGGCAATGACGCCCTCTTGAATGGTTACCCAACAGACGAGCTAGCTAGTGCTCATATGAGCGAACCGCCACAGCGACCCCGGTACCGCACTCCCCCGGAACGCTGTCCCCCAGGGGTCTCGGACCGCGGTCGGCACAACCCTCGATCGCCGACATCTACGTCTCGCCCTGTTGAGGGCTCGGTACAACCACCGTCCGGTCGTGGCCTTCACGAGGGGCGGTGCTCCACCCGGGAGGTGGGTCGATGCGAGTTCGGGTTCCGTCCACAGCTTGGCGCAAGTTCTCCTTGGCGCTGCTGCTCGCCCTCACCCTGGCCGCCGGCGCCTGCAGCGGAGCCGGCGGCGGCGGAGGCGGTGGATCCGCGGGGGGTGCGGGGGGGAAGACCACCATCACCGTCGCGACGGTCGCCAACCCCCAGATGCAGGACATCCAGAAGCTGGCCACCATCACCGTCGCGACGGTCGCCAACCCCCAGATGCAGGACATCCAGAAGCTGGCCGGCACCTTCGAGAAGGACAACCCGAACATCAAGGTCAACTTCGTGATCCTGCCCGAGAACGAGCTGCGTGACCGGGTCACCCAGGACATCGCCACCAAGGGCGGGCAGTACGACGTCGTCACCATCGGGACGTTCGAGGTCCCGCAGTGGGCGAAGAACGGCTGGGTCGAGAACCTGGGCCCCTACACCCAGAAGGACACCAACTACGACGCGGGCGACCTGATCCCCACGGTCGCCAAGGCGCTGTCCTACAACAACAGCCTCTACGCGGTGCCGTTCTACGGCGAGTCCTCGTTCCTCATGTACCGCAAGGACCTCTTCGACCAGGCCGGCCTGAAGATGCCCGCGAAGCCCACCTGGGACCAGGTCGCCGGGTTCGCGCGCAAGCTGAACGACCCGAAGAAGAACCAGGCCGGCATCTGCCTGCGCGGCCTGCCCGGCTGGGGCGAGCTGTTCGCACCGCTGAACACGGTGGTGAACACCTTCGGCGGCCGCTGGTACGACATGAGCTGGAACCCGCAGCTGACCGAGGCGCCGTTCAGGCAGGCCGTGCAGTTCTACGTGAACCTGGTCAAGGACGCGGGTGAGCCGGGGGCGCCCAACTCCGGCTTCACCGAGTGCCTGACCAGCTACAGCCAGGGGCACGCGGCGATGTGGTACGACGCCACCGTCGCGGCCAGCCTGCTCGAGGACCCCAAGAGCAGCAAGGTGGTCGGCAAGAACGGCTACGCGCCCGCCCCGGTCAAGGACACCGCGTGGTCCGGCTGGCTGTGGGCGTGGTCGCTGGCCCTGCCGTCGGACTCCAAGAAGAAGGACGCCGCCTGGAAGTTCATGTCGTGGGCCACGTCCAAGGACTACATCAAGCTCGTCGGCCAGCAGCTCGGCTGGGCCCGGGTGCCGCCCGGCAGCCGCCTGTCGACCTACCAGCTTCCCGAGTACCAGAAGGCGGCCGCCGCCTTCGCCGGCCTCACCGTCAAGGCGATCAACCAGGCCGACGTCAACAACGCCGGCACCCAGCCGCGGCCCTACACCGGCGTGCAGTACGTCGGCATCCCCGAGTTCCAGTCGCTCGGGACCTCGGTGTCCCAGGAGATCTCGGCGGTGATCGCCGGCCGGGAGACGGTCGACCAGGCCCTGCAGAAGGGGCAGAAGGAGGCCGCGCAGGTGGCCAAGGAGGCCGGCTACAAGAAGGGCTGACGACCGGCTCCGAGCGGAACCATCGCCGGATGATGGAGGAGGCGTCGTGACCGTCACCGAGGATCGCGCCAGGGAACCCGCGGTTGCGCTCAGGGAGCGTGCGGCGAAGGCAGCGGTGGCGCGCCGCGACCGCTGGGCGCGGCGCTCCCTCATCCTCCCCGCCATGCTTTACACGATCGTGGTCACCCAGATCCCGTTCCTGATCACCATCTGGTACAGCCTGCAGTCGTGGAACCTGCTCCGGCCGGGCACCCGCCACTTCGTCGGCCTCGCCAACTACGGGTCGGTCTTCAGCCAGACGGGTTTCCGGACCGCGGTCGTCAACACGGTGGCTTTCACCGCGTCGGCCGTGCTCTTCTCCCTGGCCATCGGCCTGGTCCTGGCGATCCTGCTGGACCGGAAGTTCCGGAGCCGGGCTGTGGTGCGGACCCTGCTGATCTCGCCGTTCCTGATCATGCCGACCGCGGGTGCGCTGCTGTGGAAGACCACCATGTTCAACCCGGTGTTCGGCATCGTGAACTTCGTCCTCAAGCCGTTCGGCGTCGGCACGCTCGACTGGGCGAGCAAGTTCCCGATGCCGACGATCATCACCGTCGCGGTCTGGCAGTGGACGCCGTTCATGATGATCATCCTGCTGTCGGGGCTGCAGAGCCAGTCGCCCGACATCCTCGAGGCCGCCCGGGTCGACGGCGCCGGGAGCTGGCAGATCTTCCGCCGCCTGACCCTACCGCACCTGCGGACCTACCTCGAGCTGTGCGTGCTGCTCGGGTCCATCTTCATCGTGCAGACGTTCGACTCCATCTTCATGATCACCCAGGGCGGTCCTGGTCAGGCCACCACCAACCTGCCCTACTTCCTGTACCTGCAGGCGTTCCGCCGGTTCGAGATCGGCCAGGCGGCCGCGCTCGCGATCGTCACCACCATCGCCACGATCATCATCGCGACCATCGCGCTGCGGGTCCTGTCGAACCTGTTCAAGGGAGAGGAGCTGGCATCGCGATGAGCACCGTCGCCGAACGGGCACCGGGCCGCGTCGCGGCGAGGACCCCCGCCCCCGGCCGCTTCCGCGTAGGGAGGCTGCTGGTGCCGACACTCGCGTGGATCGCAGCCATTGGCTTCTTCTTCCCCGTGCTGTGGATGTTCCTCACCGGGTTCAAGCAGGAGGCCGACGCCTTCACCAGCCCCCCGAAGCTGATCTTCGCGCCGACGCTGGAGCAGTACCGGCAGATCTTCGCCCGCAACTTCGCCCCGTTCCTCATCAACTCCGCCACCGCCACCATCCTCTCGACCCTGCTGGTGCTGGCGCTCGCCATCCCGTGCGCCTACGGGCTGGCGATCAAGCCGGTCGAGAAGTGGCGGGACGTGCTGTTCTTCTTCATCTCCACGCGGTTCCTGCCGGTGGTCGGCGCCATCGTCCCCATCTACGTCATCGCCCGCGACCTCCGGCTGCTGGACACCGTGACCGCGCTGATCATCCTCTACACCGCCATGAACATGCCGATCGCCGTGTGGATGCTGCGCTCGTTCTTCCTGGAGGTCCCGACGGCGATCATGGAGGCCGCCCGCATCGACGGCGCGACGCTGCGCCAGGAGCTGGTGCGCGTCGTGCTGCCGCTCGTCGCGCCCGGCATCGCGGCGACGGCGCTCATCTGCGTGATCTTCGCCTGGAACGAGTTCTTCTTCGCCGTGAACCTCACCTCCTCGCGGGCGGCCACCGTGCCGGTGTTCCTGGTCGGCTTCATCACCAGCGAGGGGCTGTTCTGGGCGCGGCTCTCGGCCGCTGCGACCATGGCCTGCCTGCCCGTGCTCCTGGCCGGGTGGGTCGCCCAGAAGCAGCTCGTACGCGGGCTGACGATGGGAGCCGTCAAGTGATCGCAGTCGTCGTCGAGCGGCCCGGGAAGGTCAGCATCCAACAGGTCGACGACCCGACCCCCGGTCCTCGGGAGGTCCTCGTCCGAGTCGACGCGTGCGGCATCTGCGGCACCGACATCCACCTGCTCGACGGCGACTCCCCGCTCGCCCGCTACCCGCTGATCCCCGGCCACGAGTTCTCTGGCGAGGTCGTGGCCGTCGGTGCGGAGGTCGAGCACCTTCGGGTGGGCGACTTCGTCGCCGTCGACCCGAACCTCTACTGCGGGGAGTGCCGCTTCTGCCAGGCCGGGCGGAACAACCTCTGCGAGAACTACGCCGCGATCGGCGTCACCCGAGCCGGAGCGTGCTCCGAGCTGGTCGCCGCGCCGGCCGCCAACGCCTTCGTGCTCCCTCCCGACCTGCCGCGCGCCTGGGGCACGCTGGTCGAGCCACTGTCCTGCGCGGTCCACGGCTTCGACCGCCTGGCGCCCAAGCTGGCCGACCACTACCTCATCTACGGGGCGGGGACGATGGGGCTGCTCATGGCGCAGCTCGCCCAGCGGGCCGGCGCCGCCTCGGTGGACGTCGTCGACGTCAAGGAGCCCCGCCTTGCTGTCGCCGAACGACTCGGGGCCGACCGCGCCGCCGCGTCCGCCGACGAGCTGGACCGGCCGCGGGGCTGGGAGGTCGTGATCGACGCCACCGGCGTGGTCCGCGCGATCGAGGACGGGCTGCGCCGGGTGGCGCGGGGCGGGACGTTCCTGATGTTCGGGGTGGCTCCGGCCGAGGCGGCCGCCACCTTCTCGCCCTTTCGCATCTACAACGAGGAGATCACGGTCATCGGCTCGATGGCGGTCCTGCACAGCTTCGGGCGGGCGCGCGACCTGCTCGTCGGCGGCACGATCGACGCGGCCGCCATGATCACCCGCCGCGTGGCGCTCGAGGACTACGAAGACGCGATCGCGGCCTTCCGTAGTGGCGCCGGCCTGAAGACCCAGGTGGTCCCGGGGGCTGACGGCAGGATACCGTGATGCCTGAAGCGCGCCAGGCGCAACTGCCTGAAGCGCGCCAGGCCCCGTGACCGCTCCGGCCGAGGACACGAGGTGCGCGGCCCGTTCGGCCACGACAGAGGGGGCATGACGCTGGGAGGAGCAGGATGGGGGACTTGGCGCTCGGGATCGACTGCAGCAGCACCGCGGCGAAGGTGGTGGCGTGGGACCACAGCGGGAAGGCCGCGGGCGAGGGCCGGGCCCCCCTCGACCAGGTCCATCCCCGGCGGCACCGTAGCGAGCAGCGCGCGGAGGACTGGTGGGAGGCCACCAGGGCAGCCATCGGCGGCCTCGCGGAGGCCGTCGACACCGACCGCATCGCCGGGATCTGCATCACCCACCAGCGCGAGTCGTTCGTGCCGGTCGACGAGGGCAACCACGCGCTGCGCAACGCGATCCTCTGGGACGACGCGCGGTCGCAGGCTGAGCTCGACGAGCTGGGCGAGCGCTTCGGGCACGACGAGCTGCACCGGCGCACCGGCCGGGGCCCCTCGGTCGCGCAGGCGTCCTCGAAGCTGCTCTGGCTCGTGCGGCACGAGCCGGAGATCGCCGACCGCGCCCACAAGTTCGTGGACGTGCACGGCTTCCTGGTGCAGCGGCTGACCGGGAAGTTCACGACGAGCCTCGCCTCGGCGGACTCCTTCGGGCTGACCGACGTCGAGCGGGGGGCGTGGGCGGACGACCTCGTCGCCGCGATCGGACTGCGACCCGATCAGTTCTGCGACACCGTCAAGCCCGGCGAGGTCGTCGGCGAGGTGACCGCCGAGGCCGCGCGGGCGACCGGGCTGCCGGCTGGCATCCCGGTCGTGGCCGGCCTCGGCGACGGCCAGGCGGCCTGCCTCGGCGCCGGCGTGACCTCGCTGGACCGGGCGTACCTCAACCTCGGCACCGCGGTGACCGGCGGCCCGATCGGACGGAGCTATGTCACCGACCGGTCGTGCCGGACCCTCTACGGCGGTGCGCCGGGCACGTTCCTGTTCGAGAACGTCCTGCGCGGCGGGCTGGCGACGATGCGCTGGTTCATGCGCCACTACGGCGACTCGTTCGAGGAGCGGGCCGACTTCGACAGCTACGAGGCCGCGGCGCGCGACATCGGGCCGGGGTCGGGCGGGCTCCTCCTGGTGCCGTACTGGAACCACGTGACGAGCCCGTACTGGGACCCCTCGGCGAGCGGGATCGTGGTCGGCTGGCACCACGGGCACCACCGGCAGCATCTGTTCCGCGCGATCGAGGAGGGCATCGCCTTCGAGCACCGGCTGGCGATGGAGGGTATCCAGCGAGCGACGGGCGAGCGCATCAACGAGTACGTCATCCTCGGCGGCGGGTCGAACAGCGACCTGTGGTGCCAGATCATGGCCGACGTCCTCGGCGCCACCGTCACCCGGGCGCACACCGCGGAGGCGACCAACCTCGGCGCGGGGATCCTCTGCGCGTTCGGTGTCGGCTGGTATCCCTCGGTCGAGGAGGCCGCGGCGTCCATGACCGACGTGGCCGAGAGCTTCCAACCCTCCGACCGCGACCGCGAGCTCTACGACGCCCTGTTCACCGAGGTCTACCTGCCCCTGTTCCCCGCGATCCAGCCGCAGCTCCAGCGGCTGTCGCGACTGCGCGCCGAGTTCCCATAGGAGGCGTTTGCGCATGACCACCATCGCGATCCTGGGAGCGGGCGTCATGGGCTCAGCCCTGACGTTCCCCCTGGCCGACAATGGCCACGACGTCCGCCTCGTCGGGACCCACCTCGACCGCGACATCATCGACAGCGTCGGGGCGACCGGCGTCCACCCCGGCCTCAAGTGCAAGCTCCCCGGGTCGGTCCGCCCCTACCAGGTCGAGGAGATTGAGGCGGCCTTCGGCGGCGCCGAGGTCGTGGTGAGCGGGGTCAACTCCTTCGGGGTGCGCTGGGCGGGGCAGCGGATCGCCCCGCTGCTCGTGCCCGACACGCTGGTGATCGCCATCGCCAAGGGCATGGCGGCCACGGAGGACGGCGACCTCCGCATCCTCCCCGACGTGCTGGCCGAGCAGGTGCCGCCCGAGCTGCGCTCGCGCATCCCCTGGGCGGCGATCGGCGGCCCGTCGATCGCGGGCGAGGTGGCGGCGCGGCGCGACACCTGCGTGGTGTTCACCGGACATGAGCAGGCCGCGCTGGACCGTCTGGCGGCGACCTTCCGCACCGGCTGGTACCACGTGTGGACCTCCACCGACCTCGTCGGCGTCGAGGTGTCCGCCGCGCTGAAGAACTGCTACGCCCTCGGCGTCGGGTTCGCCGAGGGGGTCCTCGACCGCCTCGACCAGACCGGCAGCCCCGACCGCAACCACAACTACGAGGCGGCCCTGTTCGCGCAGGCGGCCTCGGAGATCGGCGGGATGGTGCGCCTGCTGGGGGGGCGGCCCGAGACGACCGCCGGCCTGGCGGGCGTGGGGGACATGTACGTGACGAGCACCGGGGGCCGCAACGTGCGGGTGGGCCGCCTGCTCGGCAGCGGGCTGCGGTTCGCCGAGGCCCGGGCGCGGATGGGCGGCGTCACCCTCGAGGGCGCCGCGGCGATCCGGGTGATCGGCGGGGCGCTGCCGAAGCTGACCGCCCGCGGGATCATCGGGCCGGAGGACTTCCCGCTGCTGCGCCGCCTGCACGCCGTGGTCGGTCTGGACCAGCCGCCGTGGATGCCCTGGAACACCTTCTTCGGCGGCGAAGCATGAACTGGTCACCCATCGCGCCCACCGGCCCACGCGGCAGACGGAACCCCGCCGACGTGATCGCGGTGGCCGGTGAGGCGCTGATCGACCTCGTGCCGGCGGGCCCGGCCAGGCTGTTCGAGGCGGCCCCCGGGGGAAGTCCGGCCAATGTTGCGGTCGGCCTGGCACGGCTGGACGTGCCGGTACGCTTGCTGGCTCGCATCGCTGACGACCTGCTCGGCCGCCTGCTCCGCGCCCACCTGGCAGGCAACGGCGTCGACCTGTCATACACGGTGCGCGCACAAGAGCCGACATCCCTTGCGATCGTCGCGCTCGGCGAGGACGGCGTCCCCGAATACGACTTTCGCATGGACGGCACGGCCGACTGGCAGTGGCGAGATGTCGAGCTTGCCGCCGCACTGGACAGCCAGCTCGCTGCGCTGCACGCCGGCTCGCTCGCGCTGACTATGCCGCCCGGCGCCGAGGTGCTCACTCGGCTGATCCAGCGCGCCCGCCAGCATGCGACCGTATCCTACGACC
>WNGG01007843.1_pt1 | contig 13114 bp, 9 predicted proteins | sample 5400661 | NCBI WGS metagenome assembly WNGG01 (sample SAMN13153372, study PRJNA577476) | soil metagenome | isolation source: 100 cm soil or saprolite under Garry oak tree replicate 1 | place: USA:California | collected 2016-06-15
CGCACGGCGTTGCGGATCGGCCGGGAGTACAAGCTCAAGTTGATTCTCGCGGGCGCGGCCGAGGGCTGGGAGATCGCGGGCGACATCGCTGCGGCGGGCGTCCCCGTGCTGGTCGAGCCGATGGACAACATCCCCTCCTACGACGCACTTGGCGTCCGCTACGAGAACGCGGCCATGCTCGCCAAGGCGGGCGTGAAGGTCTCGCTGCTGGAGACCGATACGCACAACTCGCGCCGCATCCGCCAGCAGGCGGGCAACGCGGTGTCGTTCGGCCTGTCGTGGGATCAAGCGCTGCGGGCCGTCACGCTCACCCCCGCCGAAACGTTCGGCGTGGCCGATCGCTACGGCTCGCTCGATGCGGGCAAAGTGGCGAACGTCGTGATCTGGTCCGGCGACCCGTTCGAGATCTCGACCGGCGCGGAGCACGTATTCATTCGGGGCCGGGAGGTTCCGCTTACCAGCCGGCAGACGGAGCTGTTACAGCGGTACCGGAAATTGCCGCCGAACTTCTGACGGTAGGAGACGGTAGGTGAGAAACACGAAGGGCGGTCGGGGTGCTTCCCCTACCGCCCTTTACCGTCTCCTACCGTCCCCTACCGTCTAGTTCTTAGGGTAAACGCTCACCTTCATCCGTCGCTTATCCTTGTGCTCGAACTTCACCACGCCGTCCACCACCGAGAACAGCGAGTCGTTCGACGCGCGGCGCACGTTGGTGCCGGGGTGAAACTTGGTGCCGCGCTGGATGACGATGATGCTGCCGGCCGTCACGTGCTCGCCGCCGTAGCGCTTCACGCCCAGATACTTGGGATTCGAGTCGCGCCCGTTGCGCGAGGAGCCGACGCCCTTCTTGTGAGCCATGCTGTCCTCAGCCGACCTTTACGTCGGCGATCTTCACTTCGGTGAACTGCTGGCGATGCCCGGCTTTGCGGCGATACCCCGTGCGGCGCGCGAAGCGGAAAATGCGCACCTTCTTGTCCTTGCCGTGGCGCACGACCTCGGCCGTCACCTTGGCGCCCTGCACCGTCGGCTTGCCGGTCGTCACGTCCTTGCCGTCGCTCGTCAGCAGCACCTGGTCGAAGGTGACCTTCGCTCCCGGCTCGGCCTCGAGCAGTGGCACCCGGACGATCAGACCCGGCTCGGCCTTGAATTGCTGGCCGCCGGTGGAGAAAATGGCGTAGGTCATGGGAGCGGAACTCTAGTGGTGACTTGGGCTTCGGTCAAGTAGCGGTCAGCCATCAGTTATCAGTCGTCAGCGCTTGCTGATGGCTGACGGCTGACGGCTGATGGCTCAGGCGACGGCGTACAACTCAGTGACGTCTCTCCCCGCCGGCTTCGCCATCATGCGGAACTCGTCCAGCCGCATCATCGCGCCTTCTCCAACTGGCGCAAGAAGTTAGGCTCCTGCTCCACGAGGTACAGCGCTACCTCGGGATGCAGCCGCACCGCCAGCTTGCGCTCTTTGTGATCGGCGCCGGCGCGGCGCAGCGACCGCTCCATTCGCCGCACGACGACCTCGGGGCGGAAGACGCGCCCCGACCCGGAACACGTCGGACACTCGGTGGTCATCGACTGCCACAGCGACGGCCGCACCCGCTGCCGCGTCATCTCGATCAAGCCCAGCTCCGACACGGCGAATGCCTTGGTGCGCGCGCGGTCGCGGCCCAGGTGCGTGCGCAGCTCGTGCAGGACCTTGTCGCGGTTGCCGCGCGTCTCCATGTCGATGAAGTCGACCACGATGATGCCGCCGATGTCGCGCAGCCGCAGCTGCCGCGCCACTTCGCGCGCCGCCTCGATGTTGGTCTTGAGGATGGTGCTCTCGGGATCCTTCTTGCCCGTGTAGCGCCCGGTGTTGACGTCGATCGAGACCAAGGCTTCGGTCGGCTGAATGATGAGGTAGCCGCCCGTGGGCAGGTCCACCCGCGGCTTGAACAGGTTGCGGATCTCGGCTTCGATATCGTACTCGTCGAACAGCGACGTCTCGTCCTGGTAGAACTTGACGCGCTGCAGCAGGTCGGGGTCGATCTGTTTCAGGTATTGCTCGATTTCGTGGTGCAGCGGCTTCGAGTCCACCAGCAGCGAGTCGACGTTGTCGCTGAACAGATCGCGCACGATGCCGCGGGTGAGGCTGGTCTCGCGCTGCAACAGCGCCGGCGCCCGCACCGACTTGGCCTTGCGCTGAATCTTCTTCCACAGGCCGAAGAGGTGGTCGATCTCGCGCTTGCAGGTCGCTTCGGTGAGATCGTCGGCGACGGTGCGGATGATCCAGCCGCCTTCGTCCTTGGGCACGAGCCGCGCGACCATCTCGCGCAATTTGGCGCGCTGATCGCGGTCGGCGATCTTGCGCGACACGCCCACCTTGGACGCGAACGGCATGTACACCAGGAAGCGGCCGGCGAGCGAGATCTGCGCCGTGACGCGCGGACCCTTCGTGCTGATCGGCTCTTTGATGACCTGGACGACGCGCGCTTCGCCGCGCTTCAGCTCGTCGCCGATGTTGGGCAGCTTGCGCCGGAAATGGCCGCCGCCACCGCCCCGGTGACCGTGACCGTTGCCACCGCCGCCATTGCCGTTGCCGGGCTCGTCGGTCTCGTCGTCGGCTTCGCCCGGCTCTTCGTCCTCGTCCGCCTCGATCAGGTCGGAGGCATGGAGAAAGGCGCTCTTTTCAGTGCCGATGTTGAGGAAGGCAGCCTGGATGCCGGGGAGGACGGCCTCGACCTTGCCGAGGTAGATGTCCCCCACCATGCGGCGGGCGTCGGGACGATCGACCAGCAGTTCAACAAGGCGGTCGTCCTCGAGAATGGCGACGCGGGTCTCCCGCGTCGTGCCGGAGATCAGAATCTCGCGCTTCAAAGCAAGAACCCTCGATCCCATCCGGGAAACACCCGTGCGGGATCCTGAGATTGGTGTAGCAGGGGCTCGAATCGTCGGAAGAACTTGGGGGGAACACCACAACCCGATTGGCGGGCACGCGCGACGCCCACGCCCCACGAAGCGCGAGTCCGGCGCGCGATGCCACCCTCCAATCCATACGGTAAACTTAAGCGCCCTTGTGACTTACGTCAATTGGGCGTATCGTAGTGCATTCCAATGACTAGGGCGCACGTTCTTCTCGCCATGTTGCCGCTTGCTTCGCTTGCCGCGGCGCGCTCCGCCGCCGCCCAAACGCTCACCTATCCGCCGGCGCAACGCGGCGACGTGGTGGACGATCACTTCGGCACCAAGGTCCCCGATCCGTATCGCTGGCTCGAGGACGTGGATGCCCCCGATACGCGCGCCTGGGTCGCGGCCGAGAACCAAGTGTCCTTCGCCTACCTCGCGGCTATTCCGCAGCGTGACGCGATCCGCCGCCGTCTCACGGCGCTGTGGGACTACGCCCGCTACGGCGCCCCGTTCAAGAAGAAGGGCCGCTACTTCTTCTTCAAGAACGACGGGCTGCAGAATCAGGCGGTGCTGTACACGCAAAGCGCGCTCACGGCCCCGCCTGCCGTGCTGCTCGACCCCAACACGCTGAGTGCCGACGGCACCGTCGCGCTCTCGACCATCGAGCTGTCGGACGACGGGCGCTATCTGGCGTATGCGACTGCGGTGAGCGGATCGGACTGGAACGAAGTGCACGTGCGCGAAGTCGCGACGGGCAAGGATCTGCCCGACCACGTGCAGTGGGTCAAGTTCTCCGGCATTTCCTGGACGCACGACAACGCGGGGTTCTTCTACAGCCGCTACCCCACGCCCGCGGGCGGCAATCCGATGCTCGCGGCGAATCACGATCACAAGCTCTATTACCACACGCTCGGCACCGATCAGGCGCAGGATCGCCTGGTGTACGAGCGGCCCGATCACCCCGACTGGGGCATCGGCGCCGGCGTCACCGAGGACGGCCGCTACGTGATCCTCACGCTGTGGCTTGGCACCGACCGCCGCAATCGCGTGGCGTTCATCGACCTGAAGGACGCGCAGCACCCCGACCTCGCGGCGAAGCCCGTGGCGCTGCTCGACGACTTCGACGCGGGCTACGGCTTCGCGGCGAACGACGGGCCGGTGTTCTACTTCCTCACGGATCTCGCCGCGCCGCGCAAGCGGCTGGTGGCGATCGACACGCGCCATCCCGAACGCGCCCGCTGGCGCGAGGTGATCCCGCAGGGCGCTGACGTGATCGAGAACGTGGTACTGGTGCACGAGACCTTCGTGGTCACCCTGCTGCACGACGCGCACTCGCTGATCAAGCTGTTCGCGCTGGACGGCCGGCCGCAGGGCGAGATCGCCCTGCCCGCCCTCGGCGCGGTGGGCGATCTCTCGGCCGAGTCACGGCGCGACACCGAATTGTTCTTCTCGTTCACATCGTTTCTCTATCCCACCACCATCTTCCGCCACGACTTTACCACGGGCCAGACGGCCGTGTTTAAATCGCCGCAGATCGATTTCAGTCCGGCTGCCTACACAACGGAACAGGTGTTCTACACGAGCAAGGACGGGACGCGCATCCCGATGTTCGTGACGCACAAACGAGACCTCGTGCGCAACGGCCAGAATCCGACCTATCTGTACGGGTACGGCGGGTTCGACATCAGCCTGACGCCGGCGTTCAGCCCCAGCGTGCTCGTGTGGCTCGAGATGGGCGGCGTGTATGCCGTGCCGAACCTGCGGGGGGGCGGCGAGTACGGCGAAGAATGGCACGAAGCCGGCATGCACGACAAGAAACAAAACGTATTCGACGATTTCATCGCGGCGGCCGAGTATCTGATCGCGCAAGGGTACACCAGCACGCCCAAGCTGGCGATCGGCGGCGGCTCGAACGGCGGCCTGCTGGTGGGCGCGGCGCTGACCCAGCGGCCCGAGTTGTTCGGCGCGGCGCTGCCGGCCGTCGGCGTGATGGACATGCTGCGCTTCCATCAGTTCACGATCGGCTGGGCGTGGGTGACGGAGTACGGCTCGGCCGACAGCGCGGCGCAGTTCCCCTATCTCTACAAGTACTCGCCGTATCACAACCTGCGACCGGGCACGGCCTATCCTGCGACGCTCGTCACCACGGCCGACCACGACGATCGCGTGGTGCCGGGCCATTCGTTCAAGTTCGCGGCCGCGCTGCAGGCGGCGCAGGCCGGCCCCGCGCCGGTGTTGATCCGCATCGAGACCAAGGCGGGACACGGCGCCGGCAAGCCGACCGGCAAGATCATCGAGGAAGCCGCCGATCGCTGGGCGTTCCTCGTGCAGAATCTCCACGTGGCCACCCACCTGCCCTGACCGGGAGACGCGCCCCCATGCCCAAGGTCGCCTGCTCGCTCTGCAACACGATTGTGGATGCGCGCACGCTGGTGAACCCCAACAATCTCGAGCCGCCGCTGGTGGAGATGATCCGGCGCGAGCGCCCGGAGTGGGAAGGCAAACGCGGGGTCTGTAGTAGCTGCCGCGAGCAGTTCCGGGCAAAGAAATTCCTGGGCTACCTGGAGGACGAGTACACCAAGATCTCCGAGATGGAGAAGTCGCTGGTGACGCAGATCGCGCGGCGCGGCCGCGTCAGCAAACTCGTGCACCAGGAGTTCGAGGCGACCATGACGTTCGGCGAGCACATCGCCGACAAGGTGGCGCAGTTCGGCGGCAGCTGGACGTTCATCATGATCTTCGGCGGGATTCTGCTCGTGTGGATGACGGTCAACGCGGTGATTCTGGCACAACGCGCGTTCGACCCCTACCCCTTCATCCTGCTCAACCTAGTGCTGTCGACGCTCGCGGCACTGCAGGCGCCGGTGATCATGATGAGCCAGAACCGCCAGGCCGAAAAGGACCGGCTGCAGGCGAAACAGGACTACGAGATCAACCTGATGGCGGAGATCGAGATCCGCGACTTGCACGACAAGCTCGACGGATTGCGCTACAAGCAATGGCACGAGCTGTGGCATCTGCAGCAGCGCCAACTCGAGCTGCTCGAGCACCTGCACAAAGAGCTGTCACACCCGGAGGAGAAGACGCCGGAGCCGGCGCCGTACCAGGCGCCAGAACTCTAAGAGTGGCTAGACGGCTGGGCGGCTAGTCTTACGAGGTGCTGGCGCGGTCACCCCCGCCCCCACTCCGCGATCCCCACCCTCGGTTCGATGTTCGTGCAAGCATTCTCACGAACCACGTACCGCCACAGTCGAAGCCGGTTGGTGACTTCCACCGGGATCTTCTGTAGTTGTTGCCACCATTTTCTTGTGTCCGGCACTGCGATGCCAAACGCCAGGTCGTCGCTCCAGATCTTCATCGACAAGAGCAGCTGCCCGAGCGAGGAGTACAGCGCTTGTTCTCGCTGTCTCCCCGATTCGCCTTCCACCTCAACAAGCCTCGTGCCTTCGTGCGGGTGTTCGGCCACCACATCGACCGGCCCGTACAGCGGGTGGGTACCAATCGTCACGCCCAGCCGGCGGAGTTCCTGTAGGGCTTTCTTTGCACGGCCGATTTTCCCGCGCGCGTGGCGGCCACCCACACCCCTCTCCATCGGGTCGATGTGCATCGTAAGCCGCCAGCCGGCGGCTGGTTAGAACGGAAACCTAGCCAGACCGAGTTTGACCTCGAGTTGATACATCCCCGATCCCACCATGGAGCTATCCGTTGCACGCACACCCAGACGGCTGATGACAGGTATCAGTCTTCGCGATGCATGTATCGCCGCACGCCTTTCCTGTCTTACAAACTTTGCAACAGCCCGAGCCGGTCGCATCGCTACACGCAGCAGTGAGTCCCGGGCCGCCGGCCACTCCCAACGTAAGCAACACGAACGCGATCAAACGAAGGGCCCTTAGGACACTGCGCGCCAAGGACATAGGAACTCCTAGGTCAGCTGTACGGTGCGCGTCCGCGGTCACGACAATCGTCGCAGGGTCGCGAGAGTCTTGCCCTCGCGCGACACGACAATGCCATCTGACCGGTGTGAATGGACTGTGAACTCATACGATATGCCGACATCGTCCGCTTCGACAAACCGGTGGCTGCCCTGATAAACAAGCCTTGCGAGCCTGCGCCCGGGCGTCCGTACAATGAGGGTCTCAGAGTCAGCATAGACTGGAATCTCGGATCCCTTGTAGAGGTATGTCCCCACGTACGGCGCGAGTTCGGTCGCGGACAAGAAAGAGGTCTCAGTCTTCGGCTCTGGCACACCGAGAATGTGCCGGCTAATGCGCTTTTCGATCCGCTCCGCTTCATGGGACTCACTATTCGTCATCACCACAACGGTTAATCCCGCGGTTGGGTAATGCGCCAACTGCGATGAGTACCCGCCGCTTGTCCCATCGTGACCAATCTCCCGATAATCGCCAAGGGAACCGAGGAAAAAACCATATCCGTACCCAAGTGTCTCGCCTGTGAGCAGCGCACCTGGTGTGATCATGGTCTCGTAGGTCTTCTGCCTCACCACCCGCCCGCTGCTCATGGCAATCCGCCAGTGCACCAAGTCCATCACCGTTGAATAGAGGGCGCCGGACGAGAACGTCTGCGTGGAAGAGGGCGCTTGAATGGTGGCAAACTGTCCGGCGCGTTCCGCATACCCTTGCGCCAATCGCTGCGAGGGCGCGTCGCTGGAGGCGCACCACGTGCTGGTCAAGCCGGCCTGGTGGAGAACGCTTCCCCGTATGCGATCGGCCCATGATTCTCCCGTAACTTGCTCGATCAGAGCCCCAAGGAGGCAGTATCCAACATTGCTGTAGCGCCAGACGAGACCCGGTGCAGCATCGAACAATTCATCGCCCAGCAGCTCACATATCGAGTCTTTCGACCACCCGCTCGCTGACGGCCCCTGCACCAGCATCCCCACGTCTGCCTCCCCCTTGATTCCAGCCGTGTGATTGAGCAAGTGACTGATTGTCACGGGGGTCTGCAAACGCACGGCCTTTTCGAAGTGCCTGGTCAGGGGATCATCGAGCCCGATCAGCCCTTGTTCCACAAGCTGCATCACGGCGGTTGCCGTAAACTGCTTGGTCATTGAGCCGATGCCATATACGGTTCCGGGGGTCGCTGGGATCCGTCTCTCAACATCAGCGAAACCATATCCGCGTACCTGCACTGGGAAGTCCTTGTGCATGACCGCGACCGTTAGGCCAGCAATCCGTCGCGTGCGGAGAGCATCCGCCGCTGCAGCATCGATGACCTTACGAAGGCTTTCTAAATCCATGACGGGCATCTATCCAGCGTCTGACTGAATCAGTCTGGACTGCCCGTGAAGCTCCTCCATGAAACCGACTGCGTTCTCAGTCGGCCGCGGGCACGGCGCGATATGCTCGCTGTGTTTCTTGGTCGCCGATTGAAAGAAACCACCGCAGAACTCGCGAACGCCGCACCCTTCACACACGTCCAGGTAGACATTCTTCCAATCGGATATCGACTTGCGTGCGTAGGGCCAGACCGATCGCGGAAGGGTGCAGAGCTGATGGTTGTATATCGATACGGCCATCCCGCGCATAGCAAGCGCGAGGGTGGCTTTTTCAAGCTGAGCCTGATAATCGACCGGATCAATCCACAGCACGTCCAGATTCTTTGGCGTGAAGCCAAACATCTCAAGACCCATGAATGCCACGTGTTCAACAAACGGAAGGTTCCGCGCGATGAAGCCGGCAAGCTGGGGCAAACGTTCGTAGGTCTGCTTGTGCAGCACCACCCGCAATTCCAACCTCACGTTATGCATCGCAAGGTTGTAGAAACCCGCAATTGTCTCGTCGAACGCACCCCGGGCCTGGACTACATAGTCGTGCTGGTGGTCGAGGTCTGAGTAGAGCGGTATGCCGAGCATGAGATCGTGGTGGGCGATCGCGGCAAGGCGCTCAGCGAAGACCGCGTCCTTGAACCGGCGACCGTTGGTCAAAACGTGAAGCGCCGTGCTAGGAAGGCAATGTGCTGCTTTCTCAAGGATCGCCACGAAGTTGTCGCCTAGGAGAGTCGGCTCTCCGCCACTGATCACGAGCTCGACAGCGCCGGGGTCAATCAGCTCGAGCAACCGGAGTATTAGCCCGACGCGATAGGAATCGTCCTCCGTCTTTGGGGGCTGCGAACACATGAGGCAGAAGCTGTTGCAGTTCTCAGTCGTAAGAATGGTGTTGAACGGCGAGGACCGTCGGAACAGTACATTCACCGCGCCAGAGGGGTTTAGCACAACGACATCCCCGAGGCCGAGGTACTCTAGGTTTGGTGGTGCGTATATCGACGGCCCTGGGTACGCCGGTGCCGTTCCGACACTGTCAGTGCATAGGACTCCAGCATACGCTCCAAGATCGTTGCCAAATGCGGCGAGGCGGGATGCCGAGCCGTAGGCGATATGGTCACGGCGAGCACTCGTGGATGACACTGGGTCTGTTGCCAGTTTCCCGATGACCCGCTCCGCCACTCGGCGGGCATGCCCCTGCGACCAAAGGCGCATCCGCTATACGGGAATCTCGGGGAGGAGAACGTCAGGTGGCGTGTTGTGGACCCACGACCAGAAGAGCGCGCGCACAAACGGGTCCTCCCCGTGATAGAGTCGCAGAAGATGTTTGATGATCTCCATATTGCGCCCGCAAAAACGGCTGGTTGGGCGGTGACCGAAGATATCCCCCTGCGTGGCGTAATTCTCAACCGGGTCGGCACCGCAGAACGACTGGAAGGCGCAGTCCGAGCACCCTGGAAGGGACTCGACACAGGAAGCCGCGACCAGGGATCGCAGTAGCTCGCCACCGAAGATGTCTTCGTACGAGTCTGCGTGGACGTTTCCGAGACGAAATGTGGTGTCCCCCATCTGCGCGAGCATGCGGGCCTCGTCAGTGGCGTAAACATCCCCGTCATAGTTGTATACGGCCACGCTGATGCCTGCCCCGGCTGGCGACTGAAGGTCCACGTAACCTGTTGGAAATGGGGTGAGAATCTTTGTGAGTAGGATTTGTGCGTAGACCTCCACCATCCAACGTCCTTGACGATTGGCCTCAATGACGTGATTTAGCGCGCGCTTGTAGAACAACAAGAAGGCGTCTAGATCGTAGCCAGTCTTCGCCTCAGTCTTGACCGCGAAGCCATACGGACTCAAGGGGCGGAGGAAGATCCGATCAAAGCCTTGCTGCATATACTCCCCGACGATCTCCTCGGGATACTCAAGACTCAAACGAGTTGTGGTCATTAGCGCGGACACTGCGTCACGCCCAAGAACTTGCCGCACATGCTCTATGCCCCGCACGGTCGTTTCATACGCGTCGTTCCCAGGCCGTGGGCGGTTCGCGTTGTGGACGGCCGCTGGCCCATCTAGCGAGGTCGATACGCGAATTGCATGCTCTCCGAGGTATTCAAGGATTTCGGCGTTGAGGAAGGAAAGATTGGTGGCCACGACGAAGTGGATGTTCTTGCCCGCCTCGACATTCCGTCGCTCCGCTCCCTCCGTGATATAGCGGATCAGGTCGAAATTCAGGAGCGGTTCTCCCCCTTGGAATTCGATCTTGATGTCTTGGGCAGGCGAGCGAAATGTTAGATCCAGCGCTCGATCAGCAGACTCGCGCGTCATGTCGTATTTCTCGCGATTCATGCTCACGCGCGAGACTTGGCAATAGTGGCACGAATGGTCGCAGCGAAGAGTCACAACAAAGATGTGGAGACGCGTAAAGCCCTGAAGAAACCCTCGCTTCGTGCGGTACTTCGTTGCCAGCAACGCTAGAGGCGTGGCTGAGGAGGAGTCGTGCAGAAAGTGCTTGCCCTTTAGGTCTTGATAGACCTGGGTCGCGGTTTTCAGGCGATGACTGACAAGAGCATCAAACTCGGCCGGCTGCAGGATGTGATGCTCGCCAACTTCGTTGACTACGATTTTCTTGTCGTCGTAGTCCAGGAAACGAAACGGTAAGAGCTGGTATGTTTCAGGAGGCGCCCCGTAATGCAACGGCGTGTGGAAGAGAGTCTCGGACACTAGGCGCCACTCACTAGACGGCGCTCAAGGGCAGCACAGAGTGTGTAGTTCAGGAATTCATCGGCCGTCTCTGGTGGGGAACCTTCGAGGGGGACAATCGTCAACGTCGTTGTGTCGTTTAACTCCTGCCGCTCGACCTTACACAGACTCTTGAACGCGGCGCGTGCCTGTTCAATCGCGCTCGTGGGATAGAGCTCGTTCGAGAGTTGAACCGTTCTAGGGGGCGGGAGCACGAAAGACCGCCTCAGCAAACGCTTGCGCCACAATCTGTTCTCGGATAGCGCTCGTCTCCCGTGTAATATCAGCCCGTACGCGTTGGTTGATCAGCTCATTGGCGAACGCCCCAACGACGTCTGCGAGCACGACGCTCCCGCTGATGCGTCGAAACTCAACCATGATTTCGTGTACACTCTGTTGTTGCAGGAACAGGTAGCAGCGATCTGTGAATGTGTAGCAAGCGCGGAACACAGCGTCCGGACTGTACAGCGTTGTATCTACCAGCAGATGGGCAACCTCGGCGCCCACACGCTCGGCCCGGGCCGCGTCGGTCTCTTGAGAGCTGAATCCACCACTCACTGGCTAGACCCAGCCGCCCGAGGCATGGGATGAGTGCGACGCATGGGAGGCATGTGAAGCATGGGAAGCGTGCGACGCATGGTTTGGACTGGCGTACACAGGCCGCACGCGGCGGAGACGGAGCGTGTCGCCGGGGTGACGAACGACCAATGACTCCGCGCGCGTAAGCAAGAACTTCTGTCCAAGCGACGTGAACCCCGAATCGATGACCGCCGCCGAATCTGAGGGAGGTTTAGCCGGTTGCTGACCCGACGCTGGCAGGGCCAATCCCAGCGATGCCAGTGTTGTTCCGAAGGCCGCCCGGGCGAGAGTTGCGCGCTCATCAGCAGAGAACAACGCGACGATCGACTTAACCCATTTCGGCATCTTCATGACGGCCTCGTAGAGAGGGGACACACCGATGATTACTGATACGCATCCGCGCGGCCCTGTCAACTAGGGCCTATCCCTACGTCTTAGCCCGGGCGACTGATCACGAGAAGTGTCCGGTAGTCTATGAGCACTCGACTTGCCCCTGCATGAGCACGGGGCGCCGGTGCGGAGTACCCAGAGAATCCCGTTGAGCACGTCGCGCGGATCGCGCCACGGTCGGCCGCGGCGATCCTGCCGCACGCGGGGCTGGGGCAGCAACGGCTTGAGCACCGCCCACTGCGGCTCGGTCAGGTCCATGGCCACCCCAAGGGCGAGGGTTCACCATCGACGAGCACCCCAATCTATGCCCCACGGACCCGGCCTCCAAGATTTATGAGATGAGTTCTAGTCGATCAGCTCCCCCAGCAGCTGCCTGGCGATCACGATGCGCTGGATCTCGCTCGTGCCCTCGCCGATCTCACAGATCTTGGCGTCGCGCATCATCCGCTCCACGGGGTACTCGTGCATGTAGCCGTACCCGCCGAGGAGCTGGACGGCGTCTGTGGTCACCTTCATCGCGGTGTCGCCCGCGAAGCACTTGGCGATCGATGCGAACAGCGTCATCCGCGGATCCTTCGCGTCGACCATGGACGCTGCCCGGTACACGAGCAGGCGGGCCGCCTCGATCTCCATCTCCATGTCGGCGATCATGAACTGCAGGCCCTCGAAGTGGCTGATGGGCTTGCCGAACTGCTGGCGCTCGGTCGTGTAGCGCACGCTGAAGTCGAACGCACCCTGGGCGATCCCCAGGGCCTGCGCCGCGATGGTCGGCCGCGAGTAGTCGAGGGTCTGCATGGCATAGGTGAAGCCCTGGGACTCCTCCCCGATCAGGCGGTCCTCGGGGATCTCGGTTTTCTCGAAGTACACCTCGCGCGTGGGCGAACCCCGGATCCCCATCTTGTGCTCGAGCTTGCCGAAGCTCACGCCGGCATCGTCGGTATGGACCACGAACGCGCTGATGCCCTTCGCCTTCAGCTCCGGGTCGCGCGTGGCGAAGACGGTATACGCGTCGGACACGCCCGCGCCGGTGATGAACCGCTTCGTCCCGTTCAGGCGAAAACCGTCGCCGGGCAGCCTCTCGTATCGGGTCTTCATGGCCACGGAGTCGCTGCCCGACCCCGGCTCGGTCAGGCAGTACGACATCTGATGCTCGCCGCGGGCGATGCCACCGAACAGCTCCTTCTTCATGTCCTCCGACCCGGCGAGCATGACGGGGATCGCGCCGAGCCGGCTGACCAGCGGGAT
>WNGG01007707.1_pt1 | contig 13108 bp, 15 predicted proteins | sample 5400661 | NCBI WGS metagenome assembly WNGG01 (sample SAMN13153372, study PRJNA577476) | soil metagenome | isolation source: 100 cm soil or saprolite under Garry oak tree replicate 1 | place: USA:California | collected 2016-06-15
ATGGCGCGCGGCAGGCGCTGCGTGCCGCCCGAGCCGGGCAGGATGCCGAGCTTCACCTCGGGTAGGCCGATCTGGGTACGGGGTAAAGCGATTCGATAATGGCAGGCCAGCGCAAGCTCGAGGCCGCCGCCCAGCGCGAAGCCGCCGATCGCCGCGACCAGCGGTTTTTTCATCGCGTCCTGCTGGTCGTTCACATCGGGCAGGTCCGGCTTCTCGCGTTTCTGGCCGAATTCACGGATATCGGCGCCGCCCGAAAACGCCTTGGCCGAGCCGATGAGGATCGCCGCCTTGACCGCGGGATCGGCTTCAGCCTTCTGCAGGCACTGCATGATTGCCGCGCGCAGCGCGTTGCCCAGGCCGTTCACGGGCGGGTTGTTCAGCGCGATGACGGCAATGCCGTCGCGGACGGCGTATTGAGCGACGTCGGTCATTCGTGGACTCTCTAGGGGAGAGTCAGGATTCTAACTCGGTAGAATGCGCCGCAAGGAGGAGCCGTTGGAACCAAGGCCCGGCCAGGCACTGTTGCGCGTGCAGGACGTCGGCGTGCGCTTCGGAGGCATCGTGGCCCTCGACCGGGTGTCGTTCGAGGTCGCGGCGGGGCAGATCGTGGGACTCATCGGGCCGAACGGCGCCGGCAAGACCACGCTCTTCAACTGCGTCTCGCGGCTCTACCCGTGCGACAGCGGCGAAATCACCTTCGGCCCGCACCGGCTGCTCGAAATGCCGCGCCACCGCATCGCGACCCTCGGCATCGGGCGCACGTTCCAGAACCTGGCGCTGTTTGGCAGCATGACGGTGCTCGAGAGCGTCCTGGTGGGCCGGCACAGCCGCACGCGCAGCGGTTTCTTCGCCAACATGCTGCGGCTGCCGGGCGTCGCGCGCGAAGAGCGGGCGAGCGCGGAGCGCTCGCGCGAGCTGATCCGCTTCATCGGCCTGGAAGCGGTCGCCGCGACCCGTATGTCGGACCTGCCCTTTGGCACGCAGAAGCGCGTCGAGCTGGCGCGCGCTCTGGCGAGCGAGCCGGCGCTGCTGCTCCTGGACGAGCCGGCCAGCGGCCTCAACCACGAGGAGGTCATGGCGCTCGGCTCGCTCATCGGCCAGATCCGCGACCGCCTGCGGCTCACCGTGCTCCTGGTCGAGCACCACATGAACCTGGTGATGAGCATCTCCGACCGCGTCGTCGCGCTCAACTTCGGCCGCAAGATCGCCGAGGGCACGCCCGAGGAGGTGCGCTCGCACCCGGAGGTGATGCAGGCCTATTTGGGGAGTGCGTCTTGATGTTGCGGAGCGGACTCTGATGCCGCTTCTCGAGGTCGGCAAGCTGCATGCGTCATACGGGCCGACGCGCGTGCTGCACGGCATCGACTTTGCCATGCAGGAAGGCTCGATCACCGCGCTGCTCGGCGCGAACGGCGCGGGCAAGACGACGACCCTGAGAGCATTGTGCGCGATGGTGAAGACCGCCGGCGAGATCAGCTTCGCCGGCGAGCGTATCGAGCGCCGCGCTACCGAGGACATCGTGCGCCTGGGCATCGCGCACGTTGCGGACGGCCGCGGCACGTTCGCCAATCTCTCGACCGAAGAAAACCTCAGGCTCGGCGCCTACACGCGACGCGGCCGCGACGCGGTGCGGGACGACCTCGAGCGCGTCTACGGCTACTTCCCGCGACTGAAGGAAAGACGCAGTCAGCAGGCCGGAACGCTCTCGGGCGGCGAGCAGCAGATGCTCGCCGTGTCGCGCGCGCTGATGCTGCGGCCACGCCTCATGCTCCTCGACGAGCCTTCGTTCGGGCTCGCGCCGCTGCTGGTGCGCGAGCTGTTCGGCATCCTGCAAACGGTGAACCAGCGCGATGGCGTGAGCATGCTGCTCGTCGAGCAGAACGCCGCGATGGCGCTCGATCTCGCCGACCACGCGTACCTGCTGGAGACGGGCCGCGTCGTGCTCTCGGGCCTCGCGCGCGACATCCGGCGCGACGACGCCGTGCGCCGCTCGTATCTGGGCTACTAGCTTGACCACTCAAGCCCTGATGTTCCAGGTGCTCGCCGGGCTTGCGACCGGCGGCATCTACGCGAGCCTCGCGCTCGCCCTGGTGATGATCTACCAGGCGACGCACCTGGTGAATTTCGCGCAGGGCGAGATGGCGATGTTCAGCACCTACATCGCCTGGAGCCTGATCAACGCGGGCACACCTTATTGGCCGGCTTTTTTTCTGACTATTTTTTTTGGTTTTGTCCTGGGCGTGCTTATTGAGCGAGTGGTGATCCGGCCGGTGGAGAACGCGCCGGTGCTCGCCGTGGTGGTGGTGTTCATCGGCCTGCTCGTCATCATGAACAGCGTGGCCGGCTGGATCTACACCTACACCATCAAGAGTTTTCCGAGCCCGTTCCCCGCCGAGCCGCTGTTCGGCATCCGCTACATGTCGGCCCACCAGCTCGGCGCGATCGGGGTCACGCTGGTCGTGCTTGCCGTGCTGTACGTCTTCTTCCGCTTCACGCCGGTCGGGCTCGCGATGCGCGCCGCGGCGCAGAATCCGGTGTCGAGCCGCCTGGTCGGCATCCGGGTGGGCTGGATGCTCGCGCTGGGCTGGGGACTCGCCGCAGCCGTCGGCGCCGTCGCCGGCATGATGATCGCGCCCATCGTGTACCTCGATCCCAACATGATGAGCGGCGTCCTGCTTTACGCTTTCGCTGCGGCGCTGCTCGGCGGCATCGACAGTCCTGTAGGGGCCGTGGTCGGAGGTTTCGTGGTCGGCGTGCTCGAGAACGTGCTCGGCGCCTTCGTCATTGGCAACGAGCTCAAGCTCTCGGTGGCGCTGGTGCTGATCATCGGCGTGCTGCTGGTGAAGCCCTCCGGCTTCTTCGGCAAGGTGCACGTCACGCGGGTATGACGAAGAAGAATTTTCTGCTGTTGACAATTCTGCTGGTGGTCGCGTGCGCGCTTCCCTTCCTCGTGAGCAACTACCGCACTTTCCAGTTCACGCTGGTGCTGGTGTACGCGATCGCGCTGCTCGGGCTCAACCTCCTCACCGGGTACAACGGCCAGATCTCTCTCGGCCACGGCGCCTTCTACGCGATCGGCGCGTATACCGCGGCGATCCTGATGGACAAGCTCGGTGCACCCTACTGGGCAACCCTGCCTGCCGCGGGCGCGGTGTGCCTGGTGGCCGGGTTCCTGTTCGGCCTGCCGGCGCTGCGGCTCGAAGGCTTGTATCTGGCGCTCGCGACCTTTGCGCTCGGCGTCTCGATGCCGCAGCTCCTCAAGTACCATCATCTCGAGCAGTGGACCGGAGGGGTGCAGGGAATCGTCATCGCCAAGCCGGAACCGCCCGCCGTGTTGACCAATGCGGGGCTTCCCATCAATGCGGACCAGTGGCTGTATTTCTTCGCGCTCGCAGTGACCGTCCTGATGTTCGCGCTCGGCTGGAACCTGATGCGCGGGCGCGTCGGGCGCGCGCTCATCGCGATCCGCGACCACGCTATCGCCGCGGAGGCGATGGGCGTCAACAACGCACTCTACAAGTCGCTCGCCTTCGGCGTGTCGGCCATGTACACCGGCGTCGCCGGGGCGTTGGGCGCGATCGCGGTGCAGTACGTGGCGCCCGACAGCTTCAACATCTTTCTGTCCATCGTCTTCCTGGTCGGCATCGTGGTGGGGGGCCTGGCGTCGATTTCCGGCGCGCTCTACGGGGCGCTCTTCATCCAGTTCGTCCCCAACATCGCCGACGACATCTCGAAGGCCGCCCCGTGGGCGATCTTCGGTGTCATCATGATTGCATTCGTGTACCTGATGCCCACTGGGGTCGCAGGCGCCGCTCGCCTGCTCTTAGCGAGGAGGAAATCACCATGAAACGCAAACCGTTATTCGTCGCAGCTTTGCTTGCCGCCGCGCTTTCATCGAGCGTGCTGGCGCAGAAGAAATACGATGCGGGCGTTTCCGATGCCGAGATCCGCATCGGCAATACCAATCCCTACAGCGGTCCGGCCTCGGCCTACGGCACGATCGCGAAATCGATCGCGGCCTACTTCAAGATGGTGAACGACCAGGGCGGCATCAACGGTCGCAAGGTCAATTTCATCTCCTACGACGACAGCTACAGCCCGCCGAAGACCGTGGAGATGGTGAGGAAGCTGGTCGAGCAGGACAAGGTGCTGTTCGTGTTCCAGACGCTCGGCACGCCCTCCAACACCGCGATCCACAAATACATGAACATGAAGAAAGTGCCGCAGATGCACGTCGCCACCGGGGCGACGAAGTGGAACGACCCGAAGAACTTCCCCTGGACCATGGGCTGGCAGCCGAACTACCAGTCCGAGGCCAGGGCCTACGCGGCGCACATCCTCAACACCAAGCCCGACGCGAAAATCGGCCTGCTGTTCCAGAACGACGACTACGGCAAGGACTACCTCAAGGGCTTCAGGGACGGCCTTGGCGACAAGGCAAGAGCGATGATCGTCGCCGAGGTCTCCTACGAGGTGACCGATCCCACCGTGGACTCGCAGATCGTGCAGCTGCAGGCTTCCGGCGCCAACGTGTTCTTCAATATCACTACGCCCAAGTTCGCCGCCCAGGCGATCCGCAAGGCCTACGATATCGGCTGGAAGCCAGTGCACTACCTCAACAACGTGTCGAACTCGGTCGGCTCGGTCCTCACCCCCGCGGGCGTGGAGAAGGCGGTGGGCATCATTTCGAGCGCCTACATCAAGGACGCGACCGACCAGCGCTGGGCGCACGATGCTGCGATCGGGCAATGGCGGCAGTTCATGAACAAGTACTACCCGGACGGCAACCAGGCCGATGTGTTCAACGTCTACGGCTACACGGTCGCGGCGACGCTGCAGGAAGTGCTGAAGAGATGCGGCGACAACCTGACGCGCGAGAACGTGATGAAGCAGGCTGCGAGCATGAGGGGCTTCCGCGTCGACACCCTGCTGCCGGGAATCAGCATCACGACCAGCGCCGACGACTATGCGCCGATCGAGTCGGTGCAGCTGGAGCGCTTCAACGGCAAGCAGTGGGAGCTGTTCGGCGAGGTGCTCGGCAGGTAAAAGCGAATGGCAGGAGGATCGATTCCATGCACGGCCTGATGATGGACCAGCCGCTGCTGATCAGCGGCCTGATCCGGCACGCCGATCGGAATCACGGCGACACCGAAATCGTCTCGAAGACGGTCGAGGGCGGTATCCACCGCTACACCTATCGGGACGCGCACGCGCGCGCCCGCAGGCTCGCCAAGGCGCTCGGTGCGCTCGGCGTGCGCTCGGGCGAGCGCATCGGCACGCTCGCCTGGAACGGCCATCGGCACTACGAGCTCTACTACGCGATCTCCGGCATGGGAGCGGTGATCAACACCGTCAACCCGCGGCTTTTCCCCGATCAGATCGTCTACATCTCCAATCATGCGGAGAACGTCGCGCTGTTCTTCGATCCGACCTTCGTTCCGCTGGTGGAGAAGCTCGCCCCGCAGCTGAAGAACGTCAGGCACTACGTGCTCATGACCGACCGCGCGCACATGCCGAAGACGTCGAATTTTCTTTGCTATGAAGAACTGCTGGAGAAAGAAAGCGACGCGTACGAGTGGCCCTCGTTCGACGAGCGCACTGCGGCGGCGCTTTGCTACACCTCGGGCACCACCGGCAATCCGAAAGGGACCCTCTACACGCATCGCTCGACCGTCATCCACGCCTACGGCGCCGCGCTGCCCGATGCCCTCAACCTCTCGGCCCGCGACTCGGTGCTGCCGGTGGTGCCGATGTTCCACGCCAACGCCTGGAGCCTGCCGTACGGCTGCACCATGGTCGGCGCAAAGATGGTCTTCCCCGGGCCGCACCTCGACGGCAAGACCGTGTACGAGCTGATCGAGCAGGAGAAGGTGACGCTGTCGGCCGGGGTGCCGACCGTGTGGCTGATGCTGCTGCAGCATCTCGACGCGAACAGGGTGAGGTTCTCGACGCTCGACCGCACGGTCATCGGCGGCTCGGCCTGCCCGGTGTCGATGATCCGCAAGTTCCAGGAGGACTACGGCGTGCGGGTGTTCCATGCCTGGGGGATGACCGAAATGAGCCCGCTCGGCACCGTCGGCACGCTGAAGGCGAAGCAGGCGAAGCTCGACAAGGAGGCGCAGCTCGCCGTCCAGGCGAAGCAGGGCCGCGGCATTTTCGGCGTCGAGATGACGATCGTCGACGAGAAAGGCGGGGAATTGCCGTGGGACGGCAAGCGCTTCGGCAATCTGATGGTGCGCGGGCCGTGGATCGCAAGCGGCTATTTCAAGGGCGAAGGCGGGGATCCGCTGCGCGATGGCTGGTTTCCGACCGGCGACGTGGCGACCATCGATGCCGACGGCTACATGCAGATCACCGACCGCTCGAAGGACGTGATCAAGTCGGGCGGCGAATGGATCAGCTCGATCGACCTCGAGAACATCGCGGTCGCCCACCCCGCGATCGCCGAGGCGGCGGTGATCGGCGTCAAGCACCCCAAGTGGGACGAGCGCCCGATCGTGGTGGCGGTAAAGAAGCCGGGCCAGGAGATCTCGAGGGACGAGCTGCTGAGATTCTACGAGGGCAAGATCGCCAAGTGGTGGATGCCCGACGACGTGGTGTTCGTCGCCGAGCTGCCGCATACCGCGACCGGCAAGCTGTCGAAGCTGACGCTGCGGCAGCAGCTCAAGGACTACCGTCTCCCCGGCTGATGAGCTTCGTCCTGTCGAAAACCGAGAACCGCGTCGCCCGCATCCAGCTCGCGCGCCTCGACAAGAAGAACGCCATCACCGCCGAGATGTACACGCAGATCGCCGAGGCGCTCGCCGCGGCGGACCGCGATCCGCAGGTGCGCGCGCTGCTGCTGCACGGCGCCGCCGACTGCTTCACCGCGGGCAACGACGTCGGCGACTTTCTCAAGCGCCCGCCGAGCGGCGAGGGCTCGCCGACCTGGCGTTTTTTCGAGGTGCTGCCGCAGCTCTCGAAGCCGATCGTCGCCGCGGTTGGCGGCCCGGCGGTCGGCATCGGCACGACGCTGCTGCTGCATTGCGACCTGGTCTACGCCGCGCCCAACGCGCGCTTCCAGCTGCCCTTTGTGCCGCTCGGAATCGTGCCCGAGTTTGCTTCGACCTACCTGCTGCCGCTGCTCGCCGGCTACCAGCGCGCCGCAGAGCTGCTGCTCCTCGGCCAGCCGTTCAGCGCCGAGAAGGCGAAGGAAGTCGGCATCGTCACTGATGTGGTGGCTGCGGAAAATCTGCTTTCAAAGGCGGCTGAAGCGGCCGGCATGCTCGCCGCCTTGCCGCCGGAATCGCTGCGGCTCACCAAGCAGCTGATGAAGAAGCGCCACGGCCAGGCGGTCGCCGAAGCCATCGCCGAGGAGGGCAAGATCTTCCGCGAGCGCCTGTCCTCGCCCGAGGCGAAAGAGGCGATGTCGGCGTTCCTCGAGAAGCGCAAGCCTGACTTCTCGCGTTTCTAGCGCGCTCGCCGCGCTGCTCGTGGCGGTCGATGTCGGCCATTACCCCGAGGAGCCGGGCGTGATTTCGGCGAGCGGCAGGCCGGAGCTCGAGTTCAACCGCGAGCTTGCGGCCGAGGTGCGGCGCTCGCTCGAGGCGAGCGGTTTCGAAGTGCGCATGATTGAAAACCAGACGCGTTTAGGGCAAAGAACGCGACAGGCGCGCGGCGCGAGCCTGTTCCTGTCGATCCACCACGACTCCGTGAGAGAGAGATACCTTCCCGATGCGCGGCGCTTCGCCGGCTTCTCGCTGTTCGTCTCGCGCTTCAATCCGCAGCCGCAGAAAAGCCTCGCCTGCGCGAGCGCCATCGGCGCCGAGCTGCGCGCCGCCGGCTTCACCGCCTCGCGCTATCATGCCGACCCGGTCCTCGGCGAGAACCGGCCCTTCGCGGACGAGGTCAACGGCGTGCACTTCTACGATAACCTCGCGGTCGGCCGCAGCGCGGCCATGCCGTCGGTGCTGATAGAGGCCGGCGTGATCGTCAACCGCGACGAAGAGAGCCGCATGCAGGATCCCGCCGTGCAGCGCAGGCTGGCCGGGGCGATCGCGCGCGGCGCAAAAGAATGTCTTCGATGAGAGTTTTCCTGGCCGCTACGCTGCTGGTCCCGCAGCTCGCGGCGGCTGACCTGTATCGCTGGGTCGATCCGCAAACCGGCTCGGTGAAGTTCTCCAGCGCGCCGCCGCCCTGGTACGAGACCGAGCGCGGGCCGAAGGTCGAAAGGATTCCGTACAAGGAACCCGCCGCGGGGCCCGCCGCAAAGCCGGCCGCTGTGGAGAAGCCCGCTGCCGGGCCGCAGAAGGCGCAGAAATGACTGCCATGCCCGGCGTGCGCGACCTCGAGCACCGCGTCGGCGAGGAAGTCGCGATCTCGCCCTGGGTCGAGATCACCCAGGAGCGCATCGACAGCTTCGCCAGAGCAGTCGAGGACTTCCAGTGGATCCACGTCGACCCTCGGCGCGCGCGCGCGTCGGCCTTCGGCGGCAGCATCGCGCACGGCTTCCTCACGCTGTCGCTGCTCTCGCACCTCTCCGAGATGACGTTCTCGTTCTCGGACCGCAGGATGGGCATCAACTACGGGTTGAACCGCGTGCGCTTCACTTCGCCAGTGCCGGCGGGGTCACGCGTGCGCGCGCGCTTCACGCTGCTGAAATACGAGAAGCTCGAGGACGGCGGCGTGCAGGTGACCTGGAACGCGCTGATCGAGCGCGAGGGCGCGGACAAGCCGGCGCTGGTCGCCGAATGGATTGGCCGCCACTACTATTGAAAGCTCCCTATGACATTACGTTGGAAACAGCGCCCGCAAGGCTCCAACTGGGGCGAATTCGGCCCGCACGACCAGCGCGGCAGGATGAACCTGGTGACGCGCGAGAAGGTGCTGCAGGGCGTCGCCGAGGTGAAGGAGGGCGCGAGCTTCTGCCTCTCGCTGCCGCTCGACTACCCGGGCGGCAGCGCGCTCAACCCGCGCCGTAGCCCGCCGCGGCTCGCCGCGACCTTGCGCGACAGCGGCCCGCACAAGGGCGAGCAGAATTTCTGCTATCCCTTCGACCAGGACCTGCCGGGGGCGACCGACGTGGTTTGCGACGACGTGGTCCTGCTGACGCTGCAGTACTCGACGCAGTGGGACTCCTTCGCGCACGTCGGCAGCCGCTTCGACGCCGACGGCGACGGCCAGCGCGAGATCGTCTTCTACAACGGCTTCCGCGGCGGCGAGCACATTGTTCCCGGCGCCGAAAATAAGTCGGGAACATGGGACCGGTATGAAGGGACCGAAGCCAAGGCGCTCGGCATGCAGAACCTCGCCGAGCACGGCGCCCAAGGGCGCGGCGTGCTGATCGACCTGCAGCATCACTTCCAGCGGAGAAGACACGCCGTCCGCGGCGACGAGCTCCTCGAGATCCTGAAGAAGGACAAGGTGCAGGTGGAGAAGGGCGACCTGGTCTGCCTCTACACCGGTTTCGGCGACGTGATCATGGAACAGAAGAAAAACCCCGATCCGAAGGTGCTACACGGCGTCTGCAGCGGCCTCGACGGGCGCGATCCGAAGCTGCTGGAATGGATCTCGGACAGCGGTCTTGCCTGCCTCATCGCCGACAACTATGCCGTCGAGCTGATCCCGACCGGCACGGACTTTTCGACGCCGCACGCGCTCATGCCGCTGCACGAGCACTGCATCTTCAAGAACGGCATCCACCTCGGCGAGCTGTGGTATCTCAGCGCGCTCGCGCGCTGGCTGCGCGAGCACGAGCGCAATCGCTTTCTTCTTACCGCGCCGCCGCTGCGGCTGCCGGGCGCCGTCGGCTCGCCGGCGACTCCGATCGCTACCGTATGAAAGTCGCGATCATTACCGGGGCGTCATCCGGGATCGGCGCTGCTACCGCAATCATGCTGGCGAAGCGAGGCTGGCGGATCGCCGTCAATTACCAAAAAAATAGAGAGCATGCAGAAAAAGTTGCGCGCGAGTGCGGCAACGCGATCGCGCTGCAGGCGGACGTGTCGCACGACGCCGACTGCCGCCGGCTTGCCCGCAGCGTGCTCGAGAAATGGGGCGCCATCGACGCGCTGGTGAATAACGCCGGCACCACCAAGGTGGTGGCGCACAACGATCTGGAAGGCCTGACGGCGGAGGATTTCCAGCGCATCTTCCAGCTCAACGTCGTCGCGCCCTTCCAGATGGTACGCGCCTGTGCCGTGGCGCTGAAGGCAGGCCGCGGCGCGATCGTCAACGTGTCCTCGGTGGCGGCGGTGCTCGGCACCGGCTCCTCGGTCGCTTACGCGGCATCGAAGGCGGCGCTCAACACCATGACCTTCTCGCTTGCGCGCTCGCTGGCCCCGGAGGTGCGCGTCAACGCGGTCTGTCCCGGCCACACCAACACGCCCTGGCACGTCGCGGCGCGCGGCGCCGAGGCCGCGGCCGAAGTCGAGCGGCGCTATGCCTCGATCGCACCGCTGAAAGCGGCAAGCGAGCCCGAAGACGTCGCCGATGCGATCGTCTGGCTGCTGGAAGGTGCAAAGCGCGTCACCGGCGAAATCGTGTTCGTCGACGGCGGCATGCACATCGCCGCGCCGCGCTGACCAGCGCATGCAGTACGATGGGATGCGATGTGGGAGACCATGGCGATAGCGCTGATCGCCGTCGGCGCCCTGCTCTGGGCCGACAGCCTGCGCGCCCGCGAGCGCGCGGTGAAGGCGGGCCGCTCGGCGTGCGAGCGCTACGAGCTGCAGTTCCTCGACGATACGGTCGCCTTCGCGCGCCTGCGCCTGGCGCGCGACGAGGAGGGCCAGCTCAAGATCGCGCGCACCTACACGTTCGAGTTCTCGGACACCGGCAACAATCGCCGCCATGGCGCGATCGTCATGCTGGGCGGCGAAATTCGGGACCTGCAGCTTGAGCCTTATCGCATGCAATGAGCACCAAGTGGCTCGCGGGCAAGGTGATCGAGAACCGGCACTGGAGCGGGACGCTGTTCTCGCTGCGCACCGACGGGCCGCGCCTCGCGTTCGAGGCTGGCCAGTTCGTGAGGATCGCGCTCGATATCGCGGGCGAGCGCGTGGCGCGGCCGTTCTCGTTCGTCAACCCGCCCGAGGACCCGCTGCTCGAGTTCTACGGCGTAATTGTGCCGGAGGGGCCGCTCTCGCCGCATCTCGCGCAGCTGAAAGCCGGCGACACGCTCTACGTGGCGCCGAACCCAGCCGGGTTCCTGGTGCTCTCCGAGGTGCCGGACGCCGAGACGCTGTGGCTGGTCTCGACCGGCACCGGCATCGCGCCTTTCCTTTCGATCCTGCGCAGCGCGACGCCGTGGCAGCGGTTTCGCAATGTCGTGCTGGTGCATGCCGTGAGGTATGCGAAGGAACTGGTTTATCGCGACATCATCGAGGTGCTTCTCGACCAGAGAAAAAGTGCCTTCCGCTATGTCACATTCGTGAGTCGCGAGGCGGCGCCCGGATCGCTCGCCGGCCGCATTCCGGCGGCGGTGCGCGATGGCAGGCTCGAGGCGGCCGCGGCATTGCGGCTCGCAGCCGAGACCTCGCAGGTGCTGTTGTGCGGCAATCCCGCCATGCTGAAGGACACTTCATCCGCGCTCGCGGAGCGCGGCATGCGCAAGCACCGGCGCCGCAGTCCCGGACAGGTGACGGTGGAAAGCTTCTGGTGAGCCGCGCGCTGCGCTCAGCGGTGACAGGCATGACGCTGGCACTCCTGGCGGGCTGCAGCACCGTGCGCTTCACCTACGACAACGCCGACGCCTTCATCCGCTGGCGCGTCGGCCAGTACCTCGACCTGCAGGGTGAGGCGGCCGACGAGCTCGACGAACGCATCGATGGCTTCCTGCGCTGGCACCGCGCGCAGGCGCTGCCGAAGTACGCGCGCGACGCCGACGAGGCCGCCCGGCGGCTCGCCCGCAGCCTCTCGCGCGCGGAGCAGGTGCAGCATATCGAGCAGGGAATCGCCGAAGAAAACCGCAAGTTCGCGAGGGAGAACCTGCGGGGCAGCGAGCGCGAGCGCAGGGAGCGCCGCGCACAGCGCATCATCGATCGCCTGGAGGACTGGTTGGGGAATCTGTCTAAGGCCCAGGTCGAGCGCATCAGGCAATACTCCGAGCGCGCGCCGCTCACCGCTGAGCTGCGCGACCAGGACAACAAGCGGCTGCAGACCGACGTGCTGGCGATCATCCGCGCGCGACAGGCGCAGGAGCGTCTCGCCGAGCGCGTGGTGAACTGGGAGAAGGGGCGCGACCCGGCGTATGCCGCCGCGCGCGCCGCCTCATGGCAGGAATTCTTTGCGCTGCTGCTCGACATCGATCGCATGGAGACTCGCGAGCAGCGCGCGCGGGCAGTGACACAGCTGCGCCGCTACGCGGAAGACTTCCGGGTGCTCGCCTCCAGGGCGCCGGGCGGCGGCCGGTGAACGATCCGGCGCCGCTGCGCAGCATCGAATCCGCCCTCGAGGCGGTGCAGGCGAGCCATGCAGGGCGTACCCGCTATACGCAGCTCGAGTACGAGGCGCTGCTCGCGAACGCCTCGATCGGCATCGCGTTCACGCGCGAGCGGCGCTTTTTCCTCTGCAACCCCAAGTTCGCCGAGATGTTCGGCTATGGGCCGGACCAGCTGATCGGTCAGCCGGGCGAAATCGTCTATCCGAGCCCCGAGAGCTATGCGGCGCTCGGCCAGCTCGCGGTTCCCATCCTGTCCTCGGGACGGCAGCTCGACCTCGAGTGGGAGATGCAGCGCAAGGACGGCGCGACCTTCCTGTGCCACATCATCGCCAAGGCGATCGACGAAAAGGACACGCAGCAGGGGGGCACGGTGTGGATCGTCGAGGACATCACCGAGCGCAGGCGCCACGCCGACATCGCCGCGCGGCTGCTGCGCGAGCAGGACGCGATCCTCGGCACGGCGTCGGTCGGCGTCGTGTTCCTCAGGGACCGCAGGATCGTGCGCTGCAACCGGCGCTACGAGGAGATGTACGGCTACCCCCCGGGTGAGCTCGACGGTCAGCCGACCTCGGTGCTGTACGCCAACGCCGCGGACCTGGCGAACGCGGCCTCGGCGTACGAGCTCCTCGCGCGCGGCCAGACCGCGCGCCGCGTCGAGCAGCGCCGCCGCAAGGACGGCAGTACCTT
>WNGG01008118.1_pt1 | contig 13107 bp, 13 predicted proteins | sample 5400661 | NCBI WGS metagenome assembly WNGG01 (sample SAMN13153372, study PRJNA577476) | soil metagenome | isolation source: 100 cm soil or saprolite under Garry oak tree replicate 1 | place: USA:California | collected 2016-06-15
TGAGCCGGGAGAGCATCGCGTGCAACCGCGCGTCACGGCCCGCGATCACCAGTCCCTGGAGCGCGCCGCGCGCGGCGAGGAGCGCCCGTGTCACGTCGGGCAGCCGGCCGAACCCGCCCTGCGAGCCCGCCATGGCCAGGACGACAGGCACGCCCGGGTCGAGGCCGAGCGCGCGGCGGGCGGCCTCGCCGTCGCACGGTACCTCGAACTCGTCCCGCACCGGCAGGCCCGTCACCACGACGCGCTCGCGCGGGATCCCGTGGGCGATGAACTCGTGCTGGACCTCCTCGGCGGCGACGCAGTAGCGATCGATGCGCGGCGCGATCCATTGCCGGTGCGCGACGAAGTCGGTGACGACCGTCGTGTGCGGGGGCACCCGCTCGCCCGCCGCGGCGAGCGCCGAGAGCACGACGGCCGGCGTCGCGTGGACGGAGACGATCAGGTCCGGCGCCTCGCGGGCGATATAAGCCAGCAGGCGCCCGGCGCCGAGCCGCGTCACCCCGAATGTGAACGGCGAGTCGGCGGGAAGTGTGTCGCCGAGCGCGTAGGCCGCGCCCCAGAACGCGGGCGCGCGCCGCAGCACCGCGTAGTAGAGGCTTCGCGACGCGCGCTCGAAGAGGGGGTGGACGAGATCCCGGAAGTGGTCCACGACGGTCGCGCGCGCGCCTGCCCGCTCGAAGCCGGCCGCCAGAGAGCGCGCGGCCGCGTTGTGGCCGGAGCCGTAGGAGGCCGAGAGGATCAGGACGCGCGTCATCCCGCACCGTGGATGAAGTAGCGCACGGCCTCGCCGCGCCGGAGGACCCGGAAGAGAGGCATCGTCAGCTCGAGCGCGAGCTTGACGGCGCCGCCGCCGACGCGGCTGTCGATCACGCCGAGCACGAGCCGGGCGCCCACGCCGCCGCGCTCGCGCATCATGTGGCGGAGGCTCCGCGTGAGATAGCGCGGCTTCGTCTTGTGCATCGCCCGGACCACGCAGCCGCCGGCGCGCTCGACCATCGCGCCCATCGAAGCCGGCGTGAAGTGGATCAGGTGGCGCGGGAAGTCGAGCCCGGACCAGTAGCGGCCGAAGAGCGAGCCGCCGACGCCGGCGACGTTGGGGACCTCGACGATCATCAGGCCGCCGGGCGCCAGCCAGCGGACCATGTTGCGGAGCGCGCCGAGCGGGTCGGGGAGGTGCTCGATCACGTGGAACGCGGTCACGAGGTCGAAGGACTCCGGCGGGAAGTCGGCGTCCACGGGGTCGCCGACGAAGATCCGCGGCGTGACGGTCTTCGCCTTCACCGCCGCCTCGGGATCGAACTCGATGCCCGCGACCTGCCAGCCGACGGCCGCCATCTGTCGTATGAAGCGGCCCGACGCGCAGCCGACGTCGAGGAGGCGGCCACGCCCGGTCCACGGCGGGAAGTTCTTCCTGACCTTTCGCCGTCGCGCCAGCGCGCGCAGCCGATCGAGCGGACCGGCGCCCGTGACGTCGAGGTGGCGGTAGCCGAGCTCGCGCGCCAGGACGCGCCGCACGGCGACGGAGCCGTCGCGGAGGATCCGGGAGAGCTCGGGGTCGCGCGTGTGTGCCGGGTAATTGGGCGGATAGGCCTGCGCGAGGTGGTCCACCCGCACGCGCGGGTTCTGGTAGAGGAGCCCGCACCCCTCGCAGCGCGCGGCGTGGAATCGCCCCGGTACGCCGAGGGCGAGGTCGCGCTCGACCCAGAGCGTCCGCGCCGAGGAGGCGCCGCAAAGCGGGCAGGCGATCGTCTCCAGCGGCAGGGCTTCCACGGCCACGGAAGAATCGTATCATTGGTGCCGTGGCCGCCCGGGACCTCTACGCCGTGCTCGGCGTCACCCCGGCGGCGACCGCCGACGAGCTGAGGACGGCGTACCGCGACCTCGCCAGGCAGCATCATCCCGACCGGTTTGCCTCCTACGTGCAGAAGCTCGCCGCGACGCGCCGGCTGCAGGAGATCAACGCCGCCTACGCCGAGCTCCGCGACGCTCGGCGGCGCCAGACGTATGACGGCCGGAGAGGGCGCGTGCCAGCGCCGGGGTCGCGGCGCGGCGCGCGTGCGTCACGCGCCGCGTACGGATTCCGCTTCTCGCTGACGCGGGCACAGCGTGTCGGGATCGTCGCGGCGCTGGTGCTCGGCTGGATCGCCGCCTACTGGGTGATCCACATGCTCGCCCCGACACTGCTCGGCGGGCGCGAGCCGGTGCGCGATCTGGTCCTGTCGTTCGTGATCGCGCCGGCGCTCGTGATCTTCGGCGGCGGCGTCGCCGCGAGCGCGGCGCTGGCCGTGGCCGTCGTCGTCCTCGCGCCCGTCGCGTGGCTCCTCGGCACGTGGTCCCGGGCCCGCGAGCACCCGGCGCGCGTGAGACGGGATCTGATGCTGCGCGCGGCGGCCCTCGTGCTCTCGGCCGGCGTCCTCGGCGTCTGGGCGCTCGACGTCAAGGGCGCGGTCGTGCTCCTGCCCGTTCTGTGGACGACGCCCTTCGTCGCCGTCGACACGGTGGCGCTCGTGACGTACGCCGTCTGGTCGCGCCGCATCGCCGCCACGACGGCCCTCGCGCGCACCCTCGGCGCCGGACTGCCCTGACCGTGGCGTCGCGGCGAGCGCTCTACGAGGCGCGGACGGCGCTCTGGATCACGCTCGGCTGGGTCGTGGCGTCGCTGCTCGTGCACTGGATCGTCCGGCGCGTGCCCACGTACGCGGCGCGGGAGCTGACCGCCACGGCGACGGGCGTCGTCGTCGGCCTCGCCAGTGCGTGGTTCGAGCTGCGCGCGATCCCGGCCCGGTGCGCGCGCTGTCCACGGGTGCTCTCATCCTGGTTCGGACGTTTTTCTACGTGATCCTGTTCACGGTCGCGATCCACGTCGTGACGTTCAGCCTTCTGGGTATTTTCGAGCACGAGGGTGTGTTGGGCTACTACTCGTCCGGGTCCTATCACGACATCATGGTGAGCGGCCGCTTCTTGACGGGGCTGGCGATCCTGACCTTCGTGAGCTTCCTCATCAACTTCGTGCGCCAGCTCAACCGGATGCTCGGCCCGGGCACGCTGGTCAGCCTGCTCCTCGGTCGCTATCATCGGCCCGTCGAGGAGGAGCGCATCTTCATGTTCCTGGACATGAACAACTCGACCGCGATCGCCGAGCGGCTCGGGCCGCTGCGCTTCAACGACTTCAAGAACGACTTCTTCCACGATCTGGCCCAGCCCGTGCTCGAGACGCGCGGCCGCATCTACCAGTACGTCGGTGACGAGGCCGTGGTGACCTGGACGCTCGAGCAGGGGCTCCGGCGTGGAAACTGTCTCCGCTGCGTCTTCCTCGCGACGGAGCGCATCCATGAGAATCGGGATCGCTATCTCGGCAAGTACGGCATCGTGCCGGAGTTCAAGGCCGGGCTGCACGGCGGACCGGTCGTCACGGCGGAGATCGGCGACATCAAGAAGGACATCGTCCACAGCGGTGACACGGTCAACACGGCGGCCCGCGTCGAGGCGCAGTGCCGGCCGCTGGAGCGGCGCGTGCTGGTGTCAGGCGCGTTGCTGAACCGTTGTCGCGTGCCCGAGGAGCTGGAGGTCGAGGACATGGGAGAGCGCGAGCTGCGCGGCAAGGCCGAGGCGCTGCGGCTCTACAGCTTGCGGGCGCGGGCGTAGAAAGACCAATGCGCGGCGGTTGACCCGCGTCCTGTAAGTGGGTAGATTCTCACGCACGGACGATTAGCTCAGTTGGCAGAGCACCGGCCTCACATGCCGGGGGTCACTGGTTCAAGTCCAGTATCGTCCACCATTTCAAAACGCGGGGTTGCAGCACGCCTCGCGTTTCGCGTTTCGGGCCCGATGCCCAAATAGTGCCTATTGAGAACCGTTGGAAGGGGGATTGGATGACCGTGCAGCGCACCGACTGGGTTGAGGAGTTCGTCGCCAAATTCCTCGGATTGCCGCTCGCGATCGACACGATCCTGCTCCGACCACAGCGTCGCGATCGCAAGAACGACAAGGAGGTTTGCGACGTCCTCTTCGCGCTGCGGCGCGCCGGCGTGGCGGTCTCGCTGAAGAGCCAACAGGATCCGACGATGCGCAGCGGCGCAAAACTCGAGGCCTGGTGCGCGAAGCATGCACGCGCCGCCGCCGCGCAGCACGGGGGCGCTGTCCGCACGCTCGCGGAGAGCCCCCTGTGGTGTGTGCACCCGCGCCGCGGCCGAGTCGAAATCGAGGCCGGAGCGCTCGACCTGCTCCACGCCGTCGCGGCACTCGAGACACGGGAACCCATGGTTCTGCCGCCGGATCTCCCGGAGCGTGCGCCGACGAGCGGCGTCCCCTTCACGTACCTCTCAACCAACGACCTGCTAAACATCGCGGTCGAGCTGCGCGCGTTCCCGGACATCGTCGCCTACCTGAACGCCCGGTTGAGGCTCCCGCTCGCCGTGCGCAGAACGATCGGCTATGAGCGCGTGTTATGCACGTACTACCTGCTCAACGACGAGACCTTCGACGGCTGCGACACCGTCGAGGCCGCACGCGCGGCGATCGACGCGCGCGACGGAGAGTGGCGGCAGCGCCTCGGCGAGAAGAAGAGGTTGGACGGCTACGCGACGATCGTCGAGTCCGTGGCGAACGCGTTGGTCGCCGTTGACGCGCCCCAGAACCTCCGGTTGCAGGAAGAGCTGTGCGACCTACGGCTGGGTGCGCGCCGCGTCCTCGGGCGGGCGTTCGAGGACGTGCGCGCGCGGCTGGCCGAGTCCGCGCCCCCGTAGGACATGGTGTACATGGCCGTACCCGACGCGAAGCCCAACTTTGTGTATGGCATCACCTCCTCGCGCGGAATCGAGCCCGAAGAGGTGAAGAGGCGTGCGCGCCGTCTGCTCACCGCGGCGCTCGCACAGTACGGACACCTGCGCGGCATGGCGATCTCCGACGTTGAGATGGGCCGGAGCTGCGAGTTCGCGTACATAGAGGCGCCGAACGCCGACGAGCTCCAGCGGCTCGCCGGCGAGGCCGGCCGCGCCCTTTTCGGGAAGCTGCGCTTGCGGCCCTTCGAGGTGGGCACGCTCCCGCGTGAGGGTTGGCGATGAGGGGCCGGCGAGCGGCGGTCGGGGACGCGGGGGCGACAAGGGCGTAACCGACGACGAGCTGCTCGACTACGCCCGCGGCCCTCCGATCCCAAATATCTCTTGACAGCGATATAGCTCCTATGCGATAGTCTCCTTGTCCCTGGCAAGGCCCGGCAAGGAGAAGTTCGCATGGCGAATGTGGGACAGCAACCGTGGCGCATCGTGGAGTACGAGAGGACGCGGGACGACTTTCCAATTCGGGATTACCTCGCAAGCCTCGACGAGCGGCACGCGCGGCAGGCGGCCACGCTGCTAGCCAAGCTCGCGGAGCGCGGCAACCAGATGCGGCCGCCCGACTCAGTGGCCGTGGAGGCACAGCGCAACCTGCTCGAGCTGCGCGGGCATCAGGTCCGGATCTTCTACATGTTCCTGCCGGGCCGCGTGATCGTCCTGCTTGACGGGATCCTGAAGAAGCAGGATAAGATCGCGCGCCGCGATCTGGATCGCATGCTGGCGTATCAGCGCGAAGTGGAGCAGCGCGGGCCGCGCGCGCCTTAAGGGCGCATCGCGGGCGGGGGCTGATGGGCCCCGGGGAAGTCATTGGAACACTACAAGGGGGAACGGGTGATGGCGACGACGGGCAAGGCGGCGTCGCGGGGCAAGAAGGGTCGGCAGTCGGCCATGGCATGGACCATGGCCATGTTGAATGATCCGCGTCACAGGGACGCGATTGAGGGACTGATGACGGAGCTTGACGTGCGGCAGGATTTGATCCAGCTGCGCGAGCAGCGCGGCCTGACCCAGGTCGAGCTCGCGAAGCGTGTGGGCATGACGCAGTCGGTGATTGCGCGGCTCGAGAGTCCGAAGACTGGCAACGTGGAACTGAAGACGCTCGTGCGTGTGGCGGCGGCGCTGGGCGCTCGCGTTCGGATCGCCTTTGAGCCGATGCCGGCGACGGTGAAACGGAAGTTGGCAGCCGCAGCGGGTTAGCAGCTACGCTTACCCTCGAAAGGAGCCGAACAATGGCGAACCTTGTCCAAATTATTCCCGTGTCGCGGGAGCCGGTGGCGGACGAATAGGCTGAGTCTATCTCATGGCGAACCCCCGGCTCGATGGTGTGCGACTGAAACTCGCTCGGGCTGAAGAACACCTGGACGCGCTCGAAGCGGAGATGGGGCGCTATCTGGACGGAGATGTCTACATTCTGGTCCGAGACGAGAAGTGTGATCGCACTGTCTGGCATCTGTGGATCAAAGAGGAGCCGCCGGCCCGGTTCTCCATACTGCTCGGCGACTGCATCCACAACCTCAGATCCGCCCTCGATCACATCGCGTGGCAATTGGTTCTCGCCAATGGTGCGGCTCCAGATGAAGACACTGCCTTCCCCATTTGGGACCGAGAGCCACGCGACGGTGTATTCGCGCCGAAGGCCATTCGTGGGATGTCCAAAGATGCGTTGACACTCATCGAGAGTGTGCAGCCGTATCAGGCTGGAGATCGCGCGAGCGAGCATGTCTTGTGTTTCATCCGTGGCCTCTCGAATACTGACAAGCACCGGACACTGAATCTGACCGCCGCGAGTCTGAAAGGCATTAACGTTCGGATCCTCTTCGGCCCGGATGAGCGGGTACTTCACGAATCCAGCGTGCCTGCCGGTATATTTCGCCACCGCGCAGAAGTAGCCTCGTTTCCACTCCGCACCGACGAGATAACGCGAGATGACGTGAAGGTGGAGTCTCGGGGCGACATGTTTATAGCGCTCAAGGAGCCCGGGCCGTGGGGACCGGAGGAGCCCATCTTGACTCTCGCGGAGCAAGCGTCGCGCTACCTGAGGTTTGCCGTGCTACCCGCCGTTGAAGCGCTCCCAGAGATGAAGTGACCGTTCGTCTCTCATCACGGAGGGGCGGAGATGGCGACTAGGAGCAAGCTGCGGATTGCGATCGAGGAGCTGGAATTCGAGACCTTCGGTCGGGCGATCCCGAATCCGCGGAGCGCAGGTTGCGAAGTCCTAAACGAACTGGAGGCTGTGCGGTGCAACTTGCCGCGATGACGGCAGCCGGGGAATCGCGTTCAAAGGCCCGCCGGTCGCGCTTTCGCTTGACCGGCCGACTCAGCGTGATCCCACGTTCCTGCGCGCGCCGGATTCGCCGATTATTTGGGAGCGGACTTCTCCGAAGGGGCGCGGGAGGTTCTTGTGGCGGACTTGACCCGAGAGCATCTGACGGTAGCGCGGGCGCTAGGCGAATCCCACACGGCGGCGGTGGTGATGGCGGGCGCCGTGCTGAAGGAACTGTACAGGACGTTGCGCCTTGGCGGTGGTGTATTTCGGCCACGGGGCATGGCTGAAGAGCTTGAAGCGCAGACGCTTGTCGAACTCTGGGCCTACCTCGCAGCGTTGCTGGTGAGCATGGTGGAGAGGTGGCCCACGGGCCTCCAGCCGTCGGATCTTGATCCGATCCTCGTCGTTTTGGAAGGCATGTTGGTCGACGTTCAGGGAGCGAACTACCGATCAGCGTATGAAGAGTATCGTCGCCGCCACCGAGAAGGCAGGTCGTCATTGGGCGTCGTCGATTCGGAGCTCTTGGGGGGTAAATATGGTGGCCTCCACGAGGAGTTTCTCGTGCGGATTGCATTGGTCTGGATGGTCCCGTCACGCGCAACGATCGCACCTATTGCGCCATCGTGGAGGGTGCGAGCAGCTGATCGCACGCAGCAAGCCTTTATCGGCGTAATGTCCGATCTAAAAGACAGAAACTCGAGGGCGGGTTCCGGAAGGATTTGAAGGGTCTATGGGCTGCCGCACCTGGGTCAAAATGACCGAGGCTGGGATTTCGGGTCGCGTTGGGCGAATCGGTCCGTGCAGATCCCTGATGCTCGTCGACCGGCAGCCCTGAGCGGGGTTTGTATCGGCGCGCGGCAGCGCGCGCCTGAGAGCGTCTGCTCCTGCGCGAGGTCTGGCCAGGCGCGCCATTCTGAGCTGCCCGCCGGCGTCTCGCCCAGCTCAGACTTCTCGAAACGTGGAGCCCGTCGCCTTCTCCCCGTAATTGCGACACGCGGCGATCATTCCGCCCACGTGATCCCACCTGACGGGCGCGGATCGCGGCGCGATGTCGCAGTCCGCGAGAAACTACGACATGCCATGCGAGCGCTAGATCCGCCGGCGGCTCGTTCGGTGCTCGTGAGCCGCGCGGACAGTCAGGCGTGCCCAAATAGTCCTAACGGCGCTGTCGCTCAGCCTCACTGGCTGTCCTTCAGACTCCAAGTCTCGGTGTGAGGCTGCGGTAGCTAACTGGCGATTGCCGTAGCGTTTCTGTCGCTCAAGACCACTCGGTGCCGCTCAGCGTAGAATGTGCGCGGGGACGGGCCTGAGGCGACTCACATGCCGGGGGTCACTGGTTCAAGTCCAGTATCGTCCACCATTCACAACGCGCGCGAGCGTGAGCCTCACGTCAGCCGGTAGACGCGCACGGGCGTCTCCACGCCCTTCAGCTCGCGCAGGCCGAGCTCCTCGGCGGCGACCGACTCGCCCAGGCGCGTGCGCGTCGCCTCGCTGATGACGATCTCGCCGGCGTCCGCCAGCGCGGCCAGCCGCGCGGCGACGTTGGTCGTGAGGCCGGAGGCCGTGTAGGTCCAGCGCGCGCCGGCGCGGCCCTCGATCTTGGTGGCGCCGAGGAGCGCCGACCCGGTGTTGATCCCGATGTGCATGGCGACGGACTCGGCGTCGTCCGCGAGCGCGGCGTTCAGCTCGGCCGTGGTCCGGTGGATCGCGCGGGCGGTCTCGACGGCGTCGCGCGCGTGGTTTCCCTCGTGGAAGAAGACCATGAGTCCGTCGCCGGCGGTCTCGCTGACGTCGCCGCCGCGCCTGACGATCTCGTCGAGGAAGGCGCCGAAGTAGCGCTCGACCAGATGGCTCAGGGTGTCGCCGGCGAGGCGCGCGGAAAGGCGCGTGTAGCCGGTGACGTCGGCGAAGAAGACGCTGACGTCCGTCTCGCGCTTGTCGAGCGCGGCCCCCTCGGGTGACGCGTCCACCAGCTGCCGCACGCGCTCCGGGACGAACTTCGCCAGCGTGGACCGGATGAGGAGGCTGCGCTCCAGCTCGCCGGCGTACTCGACGACTTGCCGGTGCGCGACGGCGTTGGCCACGGCCACCGCCGTCTGGTCGGCCAGGGTCTCGAGGAGCGCGAGGTCCTCGGCGGTGTAGGGCGCCTCCGCACGCTTGGGACCGAGCGTCAGGAGTCCGCGCACCTCCTCCCGGAAGCGCAGCGGGACGACCACCTCGGCCCCGAGGTCCCGATAGGCATCCAGTGCCGTCGGCTCGATCGCCGCGAAGCGCGGATCGGCCGCGAGCTGGTAGGAGGACAGCGCCCCCGCCGACTGCGCGAGGACGCTCACCAGCGCGACAGGCGGCGCCCCGACCACGAGCCGGACTCCCCGCGCGTGCATGACGGACTCGATCGTCTCCGTGACGCGGCGGCCGATCTCGTCGAGGTCGAGCAGGCTCGTCATGGACCGGGCGAGAGCCTGGATCGCCGCCGCGTGATCGTACCGCTCCCGGAAGAACGTCCGGTCGACCGCGCGCTGCACGCCGGCGCGCACCGGCAGGAAGAGCAGCGCGACGACGAACATGAACATCCCCGAGAACCACGGCGAGCGCGCGAGGTCCGCGGTCGCCAGCAGCGCGTTGGCCCCGGCGAGCGCCAGCGCGTAGGCGCCGGCCACGAGGACCGCGAGCGCCGTGTAGGCCAGCGAGCGCCGGATGATGAGCGTCACGTCGAAGAGCCGGTAGCGCACCGTCGCGTAGGCGATCGCCGCCGGGTAGAGCAGCACGAGGGCTGATCCCCACTGTGGATCGAAGGGCGGCGGGTAGAGGTGCGTCAGCGGCGCCAGCATGAAGAGGAGCCAGCCGCCGAGTCCGAGGCCGATGCCGAGGATCAGCACCTTCGTCTGCTGGTTGACGAGGGGCGAGGCCGCGCGCCGGCGCGTGTCGAGGAGCGCCCAGATCTTGATCGGGAACGAGAGCACGGCGAGCGCGAGGAAGATCCCGCTCGCCAGCGGATAGAGCGGGCCGCGCAGGAGCATCTGGGGCGCCAGCGTCCAGACGGCGCCGAGGGTGAGCACCGAGACCGCGCCGAGCGCCAGCGCGCAGGCGTAGAGGGCCCGGATCACGCCGCGCCGGCGCAGCCACTCCTCGCGAGACGGGTTGACCGGATACGTGAGGAAAAAGATCCAGCCGTGGACGCTCAGGAGCGTGGAGATCCCGGCGACAGCGAGCGTCGACAGATTCTCGATGCCGAGCTGGGCGTTGGCGAGCGTCACGTTCGACACGGCCCAGAGGCACATGTACCCGAGGAATGCGCGGTTCGGCCACGCGGCGGGGTTCTGGGCGTGGACGGCGACGCCGACGGCGAGCATGAGCGCCGAGACGACGAAGTAGCCGAGGAGGTGGCGGCCGACGTGCGTCCACGTCAGCGGCGCGGGTGCCAGCGTAGCCGTGAAGCGTCGGCCGCCGCGCTCGAGCTCGTAGCGGACGGGCGCCTGGCTCGCGGCGATGCGCGCGTCGAGGGTGATCGGCGAGCCGCCGCCGTCCACGGCGACGATGCGATCGCCCCACGTCAGGCCCGCGGCGCGTGCCGCGGGCTCGAAGGGCGACACGCGGTAGTCCACGCCGTAGAAGAAGCCGGGGTAGGGGCTGCCGACGCGCACGGCCACGCCCAGCGCCACCAGGAGGAGCACGGCAGCGCTGAACACGGCGGGGTGCGTGAAGGGCCGAGCGAGCACGCCCTATGATACGATCCCGCCATTCCGTCTGAATCGGAGACAATCGCGATGAAGGTCGCCATTTCGGTCCAGCGCTTCGACGAGACCCTCCGCGTGGACTACGATCGCCTCGCATGACCCTCGCGCGCCGCCTGGCCGAGTTCACCGCGGACCTCGCCTTCGAGGCCATCCCGTCCGAGGTCGTCGCGAGCGCGAAGCTCCGCTGCCTGGACGTGCTGGGGATCGCGCTCGCGTCGTCGCGCCGGGAGATCGCGCCGTCGCTCATGGGCGCGCTCGCGGGGTGGGGGGCGCGCGGAGACTGCACGGTGATCGGCGCGCGCGAGACGGCACCGCCGCCGCTCGCGATTCTCGTGAACGGCGCGCTCGCACACGGTCTCGACTTCGACGACACCCACGCGGCCTCGATCACGCACGCCTCCGCGGTGGTGTGGCCGACGGTGCTGGCGCTCGCCGAGGCTGCCGGGCTCGACGGCCGCTCCGCCGTCACCGCGGCCGTCGCCGGTTACGAGGCGATCACGCGTATCGGCATGGCGGCTCCCGGCCGCTTCCACGCGCGCGGCTTTCACGCGACCGCGGTCTGCGGCGCCCTCGCCGCCGCGCTGGCCGCGGGCAAGTGCGACAAGCTCGACGCCGAGCGGCTCACCTCGGCGCTCGGGATCGCCGGAAGCTTCGCGTCGGGAGTGCTCGAGCATCTGGAGGATGGCTCGTGGGTCAAGCGCGTGCATCCCGGCTGGGCAGGCCACGCCGGCGCCGTCGCGGCGGCGCTGGCGCTGGGCCGCGAGTGGGAGACGCTGCGCGTCGCGTTCAAGGCGTACCCGTGCTGCCACTACAACCACGCCTATCTCGACTGCGCCCTCGACCTGCGCCAGGCCCACGGAATCGAGCCGGAGGCGATCGAGGGCGTCGAGTGCGTCGTGCCGGAGGGGGAGGTACCCGTCGTGTGCGAGCCGCGCGCGGCGAAGCTCGCGCCGCGGACGCCCTACGACGCGCAGTTCAGCCTGCCGTACTCGGTCGCGGCGGCGCTTCTCGACGGCCGCGTGGGGCTCGCGACGTACGCGCCGGCGCGGCTCGCCGATCCCAGGCTCCTGGCCCTGGCTGCGCGGGTCACGCACGCGGTGGATCCGCACTCGCGGTTCCCGGAGACGTTCCCCGGACGCGTGCGAGTGCGGCTCAGCGGCGGCCGCGTCCTCGAGGCCGAGGCGGCGGAGCCGCGCGGCGGGCCGGGCCGGCCGCTGCCGCCCGAGGCGATCGTCGAGAAGTTCCGCGACAACGCGGCTGGGGTGCTCGACGACCACCGCATCGCCGCGCTCGAGCGCGCCGCGCTCGATCTCGACGCACTGCGTGAAGCGCGCGAGCTCACCTCACTCTGTAAGGGCTGACGCGCGGCTCGATCCGGTACAATGGTTGTATGAGGCGTTGGATCGCTCTCGTCATCGCGGCTCTGGCGCTCGCCGTGGCCGCGCCCGCGTGGGCGCAGGTCCAGATCGAGAGCACCAAGACCGTGAAGCCAGGCGAGGGACCCGAGTTCAGGATCGTGTCGCCACCGCTCCAGAAGGAGGAGCGGCCGCGCGACGCCGACGTCTATCCCGGGTCGCGGCCGCGGGTCGAGCACGAGCCCGCGTTCATCGAGCCGGCCGCCACCCAGTACCAGACCCCGACCGGGAGCGGCCGCTACGGCCTGGCGGGCTGGGTGTCGCCCAACACGCCCGTGGGGCACCAGATCAGCAACTACCACGAAGTCACGGGCTATTTCGGCCTCGGCTTCTCGATCACGTGGGACGGCCCGCCGCCAGTAGTACCGCCCGCGAAGCGCCCGACGCCACGCTGATCGGCTGATGCCGCGCCTGCGCGGCAACCTCCACGCCCACACCACCTACTCGGACGGTGTCCGCTCGCCCGGCGAGCTGATCGCGGAGTACGAGGCGCTCGGCTACGACTTCCTGGCGATCACCGACCACGAGGACCTGATCGGCCCTCCCTACTGGCGCGCCTTCGAGCAGCTCGCGCCGAGGCTGCTCCTGTTCCAGGGCGTCGAGCTGAACTGGCCGGACTTCGAGCAGCACGTCGGGCGCGTCATCGGCGAGCGCGAGACGCTCCACGTGCTGAACCACCCGGCGCGCTACCGGCTCTCGGTCGCCGAGACGGTCGAGCGCGCCCGGCGGATCGGCGCCGGGGGCATCCGGCTCGACGCGGTCGAAGTGACGGACACCGGACTCGAGCAGCCCAGGTACGCGACCGCGGAGATACCGCTGGTGAAGATCGCCACCGACGACGCGCATCGCCCGCC
>WNGG01010851.1_pt1 | contig 13106 bp, 17 predicted proteins | sample 5400661 | NCBI WGS metagenome assembly WNGG01 (sample SAMN13153372, study PRJNA577476) | soil metagenome | isolation source: 100 cm soil or saprolite under Garry oak tree replicate 1 | place: USA:California | collected 2016-06-15
CAACGTGTACACCGAGTCGCACAGGATGCCCACGACCTGGGCCTTGCCCCCGGCGAAGCGCTGCTGGAGCGCATTCAGCGCGGGAGCCTCGCTGTTTCAGGTATTGGAAAACGCGAACGCGAAGAAGGCGAGGACCACACGCTGTCCGCGATAGGCCGAGAGCTTGATCTCGCGCCCATCGTGTGAGCGCAGGGCGAAATCCGGCGCCACGTCGCCGACCTTGAGGGTCTTCGTCTCGCTCGCGATCTTCGTCCGACCCTTCGGTGGTTGCGGTAGCACGCTCCTAGACTAGCCGCATGCAGAAGATCGACGAGCGCCGTCGAATCACCGTCGATCGACGCGCTTTCAACCACTACGAGATCGCCTGTCCGTTCTGCGGCGAGAACGTCGGACCGCGCTTCGTCACGCGCGAGCATCTCGACATCCCGCCGAACCCGCCCTATGCCGCGACCGTGCGATGCCCGCGCTGCAAGGAAGAGTTCGAGGTGCTATTCGGGGCGAGCTAGCGACTTCTTGCGCTAATTCGTGACGTTGATGTAGAGGAAGACGCCCTCGTCTTCCATCCACGTGACCGCATCGATGACCGGGCGCAGGTGGATCGCGTAGAGGCCCGGCGTCATCGGCGCGCGTACCTGGAAGGTGAACGTCCCGACGCCGCCCGGCGTGACCGTCGCTTCGGTCTGCGGCGCGACGCGGTTGGCGGAAAGCCAGTTGACCCCGAGAGCGGCCCACTGCGCGTTGTCCTGGTTCACCGCGAGACGCGCCTCTTGACCGAGGGTCCCGCGGATCCATGCCTGGCTACCGGCGTTGCGGAAGGCGATAGACAAAAGACCGCTGACCTGCCCGACACGCAACGTCGGGAAAGCGGACTCGGACACCCAACGGCTGTGATAGTCCACGACCGTCGTCACAGGAACGAAGACGCCCTGGTCCTCGAGCCAGGCCACACCGTCAACAACCGGGCGTAGGGGGATGCGAACCGTGCCCGCGCTGAGTGGTGCCTTCAGCGCGAAGGTGAACGACGCAAGGGCCCCGGGACCGACCGATGCTTCGTTCTGAATAGCGACGCGGTTCGCCGACGGCCACCCGACGTTCATTCCGAGCGCGCTGAACGAGGCGCTGTCGCCATTCACGCCGAGCGCGACCTGGCTGCCGGCGACGCCCTTCGTCCACGTCTTCGTTCCGGTGTTGCGGAAGAGCAGGGTCGCCTGCGACATCGTGGCCGGCTGCATCGCGGGGACCTGCGTCTGCGACATCCATGCGGAGTGCAGACCGCTGTCCGGGAGCGTCGACGTCGGACCACCGCCGCTCACCGTCGAGCCCGTGCTGAAGTCCCACTCGTTGGTAAGCCACTGGCCCGCGACGGTGATGTCGAAGCGGACGTGATAGGTCGTGTTCGTTGCGAGCGGGCGCTGCGGAACGATCACCTGATAGTCGTATTCGAACTGCTGCGGCGCGACGTAGAACGGAAGACGGGTCCCGCTCGGCGCGACGAGCTCGGCCGCCCGAAACTGCACGTTCTGTCCGGCCGAGTACACGATCATGATCGGGTAGCCGTACGGGCCCGAGCTGCCGGCGGGGACCGGGCTCGGCGATTCTTGCCCGCTCCACGAGGTCGGGATGTTCGTCTGCATCTGCGCAGGCGAACGAACGAACTCGACCGGACGAATTCCGAAGTTGTAGACGATGTCGCCGACGTTGCTCTGGCGGCCGTTCAGCTCGGAGTGACCCCAGCCGATCGTCGTCGCGTTCGGATGCATCAGGCCGAGCCGGTGATACGGCGCGTCCCAGAGCTGGCGAACGCCGCCGAGCTCCGAACCGCCCGTCGCGACCTCACTCACGAACGATGTTGTCCAACCCTGCGCGATCAATCGGTCGCGCGGCCCATACCCGGTGTAGTACGGGAGGCCCGCGGTCTCGTAGTGCCCGAGGATGCTGTTCGCGCTGTTGTAGTTCGCGTGGTTCTGCGCGGCCTGCACGAGTCGCGGGTCAGACACGGTCGTCGCGAGGGGCATCGCCACGAGAGCCAGGCTGACCGGAAGGCTCACGAGAACGCTGAGAAGCGCGGCGCGCGCGAAATCCCACCTCATCGCATTTAGTTGAACGGGGTACACGCTCGCGCCGTTATGTCAGCGCGGTAACAGCGGGATCTTTGTAACAAAGGCAGACATTCCTGTGGCAGCGCCGCCCGCCCGCGGCGCCCCACGTAGTCAATGTGGCCTAGTGCTTCTTCTTCGCGGCCTTCTTCTTCTTCGGCATGTCGGTGATCACCTCCTCCCGTCCGCGAACTTTGGAAGCGCGATCGTGAAAGGGCATTGTCGGTGCACTCGCCTCTCTGTCAAGGGCGCGCGCCGCCCGACGGACATGGGCGAGGCCTTTGCGTAGGAGCTCGCGGTGCGCCGGATCATTCAACCATCGCGACGCGCCGCTCGGATGCGGCAGTGGAATAAACGCCACGCCCTGCTTCACGCGCGAACGGACCACCGCATCTTCGAGTGAGACCTTTCCCCAGAACCGATCGATAGCGAGACCGCCGAGGAGAAGGATCACCCGCGGCCGGAGAAGCGCGAGCTCCTGATCGAGCCAAGGAGTGCAGAGCGCGACCTCGACCGGCGACGGCCGACGATCGCCGCCTCCCGTCGGAGACTTTCCCGGGAAGCATTTCGTGATCGCGGTGCGGTATGGGAGAAGGTCCTCGTCGATTCCCGCCTCGGCGAGCCAGCGACGGAGCTCCGCGCCGGATCGACCACTGAAGGGCTGACCGGTCGTGAGCTCGACGGCGCCCGGTGCCTGGCCGACGATCGCGATGCGATCGCGAATGGACCCCGCGACGACGGGGCGAGCCCACTCGAGATATCCGGCGTCGACGCACTTCGTGCAAGCCCGAATGCGTCCGTGGAGGCGACGGAGGATGCGTTGGCGGTCAGTCGATATGAGACCCATAAATTGAGCTGGTGAACTAGTTGTTTACGGTCGGGGTGCCGGGATTCGAACCCGGGACCTCCTGAACCCCATTCAGGCACGCTGCCAGGCTGCGCCACACCCCGAAAAATTCGCGCCGTCTCGCTAGGGAGTGTAGCGGTGAGGCGGCTTTGTCAGTTTGTGTTGAGGACCACTCTTGGAGGCTCGTCGCCGGAACTTGTAGATCAAATTGCACTCGCGGCAAATCCGCCGGAGTCGGCCGCCGCGGAGAGCAACACCGCTATACGCATGACCACGAACGCAGTGAGTTGCATCTCCTTTTAGTCGAACTTGGGGGCGAAATGCCTTCAGCGCCGTGGTCGCCTGCGTCACTTTGACTGCGCCGAGCCTCTCGATGCGGCCAAGCCCGTCGAATGCCGCATGAAGTCTCGTCAACACCTGAGCTGGAACGCCGACATTTCCATGTTGACTAGCCGACACCCGGATCTTGTACCACTGGGGTCCGTTCTTTCGTTTCATCGAACGCGCCAACCCGAAACATCCTTCAGCATCCATAAACCCGGCGGCCCCCGCTCGCTCGCGATCGTCGGCACTCGCGGTCGCGACGCTTGTGGCGGCGTGCGCGATGTGATCGTTGCGGCGGCGGCGGCTCGCTCGTGCTTTCAGGCGACCGCTTCGATAAAGGTCGAGAGTTTCCTTGAGAGCCGCGGACGCCTGCGCTCGCTTGAGGGGACCAAGCTGGCCCCAGAGCAGTGCGATCGTGGCCTGGGTCTCCTCGAAGCCCCGCGTCTTCCACACATAGATCCCGTATTCGTTCGGACCGACGATCTCTCCCATTCCCAGCATCGCAGCTCGAAAGCGACGGAGGACCTCCGGAACCTCGCCGTCGCCGCGCTGCGGAGCCGTCGCCTGCACGCGAAGATAGCGACTCTTCTTGTTCGGGAAGTAGGCGATCGTCGAACCCTCGCCGTCGAAGAACCCGGCGGCCCAAGCGATCTGCAGAGGATCGAACGAACTTAGCCGGCAATCGTCCGGCAGCGCGTCAGTCGTGCGACGAGTCTAGCACATCCGTTCGAGACTGAAAATAGTGGCGCTAGCGGCGCGCGGCGCTCGGTTGCGCCACGTCGGGTTTGGTTGCGCCTATCGGCACGCGCGGGATCACGACATTCAGCGTGCTTCCCTTGGCTCCGCCGCTTTCGGCCCAGATGCGCCCGCCATGGCGAAGGACGATCTCCTTGCTGATATAGAGGCCCAGGCCCATACCCGCGGCATCGCGCGCCGCGCGATCCGGCGAGCGGTAGAAGAGACCGAAGATCGACTCGAGCTCCTCCGCCGGGATCCCGATCCCCTGGTCGGTGACGGAGAGCCTCACCCCGCCGTCGTCCGGACGGACGTCGATCGTTATCGCGCCGCCACTCGGCGAGTATTTGATCGCGTTCGTGACGAGGTTGTTTAGCACCTGCTCGAGGTGATCGCGATCGGCGGTCACGACATTCTGCGAGTCGCGACGGACGGAGATCTCGTGCGCCGTAGTCGTGAGCTGCATGCGGGTCGCGACCTCGTTGGCGAGCTCGCTCAGATCCACGTCGCCGTAACGGAATTCGATCCGCCCCGTCTGGATCCGCGAGACGTCGAGGAGCTCATCCACAAGCCGCGCGAGCTTTCCCGTCTGCCGGTAGACGACCTCGAGCTGCTCGGTGATCCCACGCAGCCCCTCGGCGACCGGCGCGGCCGCCTCTCCCTCACTCAGGCGGCCAACCCTCCGCAGGGCGACCTGCAGAAATCCCGACATCGCGGTTATCGGCGTCTTGAGCTCGTGGGACGCGATCGAGAGGAACTGCGACTTCATCCGGTCGAGCTCCTTCAGCTGCTCGTACCGCTCCTTGAGCTCGGCGGTCGCTTCGTCGATCCGCTGCTGCAGATACGCGTTCAGGTTGGCGAGCTCGGCCACGCGCTGGCGCAGCTCCTGGCCCAGCCGGCGGCGCTCGATGCCGCGCGCGACGGTGCTGCGAAGCTCCTCGACCTCACTGGGCTTGACGAGGTAGTCGTACGCCCCCGCCCGCAAGGCCTGGATCGCCGATTCGAGCGACGCGTAGCCGGTGAGCATGATCGTGACGGTCTCGGGATAGCTCTCGCGGACGGCTTTGAGCACGTCGAGGCCGTCACCGTCCTCGAGCCGCAGGTCGGTCAGCACGAGGTCGTACTCGGTGTCGCGCACCATCGCGCGCGCCTGCGCGCCGCTCGTCGTCGTCGCGACGTCATAGCCGTCGAGCTGGAGGATCGCCTTGATCGTGACGACGACGCTCTCCTCGTCGTCGACGACGAGGACCTTAGGCTGCTCGCGCATCACTTGGTGGTCCTTGCACCGGCAACGTGATCATGAAGGTCGTCCCGCGACCGACGCGGCTGCGCACGCGCATCGTGCCGCCGTGGCTCTGCACGATGCCCTGCGACACCCAGAGTCCGAGCCCCGTCCCCCTGCCTGGCTTGGTCGAGAAGAACGGCTCGAAGATCTGGGCCAGGAGGTCGTCCGGGATCCCGTCGCCGGTGTCGCGCACCTGAATCTGGACGGCGTCGCGTCCGAACACCTCTGTTTCGGTGCCCGCGCCCGCCTGCGTCGTGACGGTGATAGTGCCGCCTCTTGGCATCGAGTCCGCCGCATTTAGCAGGAGGTTGAGGAGGACCTGCTTCAGTTGGTCAGCGGAGGCGAGGATGCGGGGCAGTCCCGGGTCGAGCTGATTCGCGACCTGCACCCCGCGCTCGCGAAGCCGCTTCGCGACGAGGGCGCCGGCCTCCTCCACGAGCGCATTGAGATCAGTCTCAACCATCGCTTCCTGCTGACGATAGAAGCCGAGCATCTGGCGGAGGATCCGCGACATCCGCTGCGTTTCGCGCGCGGCGATATCGAGGTACGGGCGCTTCGAGGAATCTTCGCCGAACTCCTTCCCTAGAAGGTACAGCGCGTTTTGCACGGCCTCGAGAGGATTGTTGATCTCGTGCGCGATCGAGGCGGCGAGTCGCCCGGTGGCGGCCAGCTTCTCGGAATCGAATAGCACCTGTTCGAGCCGACGACGTTCCAACTCCCGGAGGCGTCCGATGTCCTGCATGACCGAGACGATGGCGACCACCGCGCCGCGCGCGTCGTGGATCTCGGTCGCGCTCACTTCCATCTCGAGACGATCGTCGTTGCGCGGATCCGTGAGCCCGATCTCGCCACGCTTCGACATCGCCGGATCGAGCCGAAGGCCGGCGAGGAAGGACGTGAACCGCGCGTCGTTGGCGAGTGCCGCATGGCTCGCCCGTGACGTCGCTGACGGCGGCTTGAAGAGGCGCTCCGCGGCGGGATTCATGGACATGATGTGATTGTCGTTGTCCACCACGATGATCGGGTTGGGGACGTTCCGAAGGACGAGGTCGAGGCGGTCGCGCTCGATGCGGATCTCCTCCTCCGCGGTTTGCAGCCGTTGGCGGCCACGTGCCAGCTCTTCGCCGATGTGCCGGATGTCGGTGACGTTCTTCAGGACCGAGACGGTGCCCCGCATGCCGACCCGGTAGTTCGTGACAGGTGTTGTGATCACTTCGTAGATCAGCTCGTCGCCCTCGATCGGATCCACGAGGGTGACCTCGCGGCCCTTGGTCGCCCCGACGCGCTCCAGGTTCCAGGTCGAGAGCGCCGCAGTGAAAAGGAAGTTGTTCATCCAAACAGCGCGGCGCTTCCCCGCACTGTCCTCGTCGCTCGCGCGGAAGAGGCTCTCGGCGCGACGGTTCTGGAGCACCATGTCGTTGTTGGAGTCGGTGACAAGCACGGCGTCGCCGACGCCGTTCACCATCCACCAGAGCCATTCCTTCTCGATCGCGTGCGCTTCGCTCGTGTCGCGAAGAAGATCGACGTCGCGTTGCAGGCTAAGCGCCTCCTGCGCCTGCCGCGCGAAGGGAACGAGCCCGTCGACGTCGCTTTGGGTCACGCCGGACGCGCGAGAGAAGAGGACGACTCCGGTCCACTCGCCGCGCGCCTCCCAGCCCGGCGGTGGGATGACCTTGCCGTCCTGGCCGGCAGGACTCCGCTCCGCGGTGCTTCGGAGCGGCGCGGCGACGATCGGTCCGAGCCGTGCCCTGGCGAGGGTCTCGCGGGCCGCGGCGGAGATCCGTGCATCGCTGATCGCATCGGGGATGCGTTGGGGGAGGCCGCCGCGCAGCGCGACTACGATCGGATCGTCCGGCTGGCTGACCGCGATCACGAGCTCTCGAGCGATCTCGTCCGGGACGCCGATGCCGAAGCTTCCCGCGAGAGCCGCCCGCTCCTCGTCGTACAGGAGGACGACGGCACGCTCGAATCCGTGCGACCGCATGAGCTCGTCGAGCAGTGGCTCGAGCGTCTCGCGCGGATCGCGCAGGTGCGGCGCCGGGCGCCGCTGTCTGCGGTCGAGGACGTCAGCCATGCACGGTCACGTGCTCCGTTAGGCGCGCTCCGACGAACGTGAACGGGTGGTCGCGTCCACCGACCCGCCTCCAGCGCCGAGGCTGCCTCCACGTTGCGCCGGCATGAGGCCAAGCGCGTCGGCGTACCGGAGGTACGTATCGATCGAGGCCACGACGACTCGCGCCTCGACGGTCACAAGGTCGATGCCCACGAGAGAGATGCGGACCCAGGCGTCGATGATGATGCCCTTATCCAGGATCCGATCCAGGACATCGATGAGGCTCGACCCGCCTGGTGCGCGTTCAACTGGCATGTGTTACCTCCCGGGCTTTCGTGATCGCTCGAGGTCGCGTTCGAGTTCGCTGATGCGCTTTTCCAAGCGGCCGATCGCCGTCTGATCGTCGCCGTCTCGTCCAGTGAGAGTCCGGTCGTACTTCCACCAGTTCAAGCCGATCTGCTCGGCCTTGTCGATCGAGCACACGAGCAAACGAATGCGGATGGTGAGAAGCTCGACGTTCGCGAGAGAGACCGAGATGTCCCCCGCGACGACGAGGCCTTTGTCGAGGACGCGATCGAGAAGATCCGCGAGCGTCGTCGTCTCGCGCGGGACGGCGACTCCCCTCGCCTGCATGCTCATACGAGCCTCCCCAGCGGGCCGAGTCCGAGATTCAGCTCAGACGGGTCGAGCCCAAAGGCCCGCGCCATCTCGTGGACCTTCTGTTCGAGCCGCATGAGCGCGAGGCCCATGCGCTCCACTTCTTCGTCGGTCAACGTGCCTCCTTCCATACGCCGCACGGCTTGCCGTTCGAGCAGCTGTCGCAGGAACTCGACGAGGGCGAGCACGAGGTTGGCGAGCCCATGTTCGACCCCCTCGGGGTCCACATCCACCCGTTCGGGCAGGATGCCACGAAGTCGCTCCACTTCGCGCCGGAGATCGTCCAGTTCAGCGTCGATGCTCAATCGGTCCTCGCGAACGTGTACGGCGGCCAGGGCCCGTTCAGGACGGGGATGACATCAGGAAATCGGGCGGCGACCCGCTCGAGCTCCGCCTTCCGCTCGGCCGCCTGTTCGGTCGGCACCAGGACGGCCAGCGATACGGCCACATTGTCGCTGGTGCACGTCTCATGCCAGACGAGTTGGCGGTCGATAGTAAGCTCGGCGACGACACGGTCGACCATGGTTTCGGCGCGTGCGCGCCGGGCCTCACGAGCGGCGAACTCCGCGCGACGGGCCTCCATGTATTGCCGCCCCGGACCCGCGGCGGACTCGATCAATAGCGGCCCGGGCGACTCCCGCCAGAGCAGCGTCAGTGCGAGCTCGGTCTTGCCGGCAACCCGAGTGAGAGCGGCGTGCAAGGCGGCAGCGCGCTTGTCCAGCGACGCGCGCGCGTCATCGGAAGTCGCGAACGCGGTGCCGAACCGAACCGGGAGACACGGTTGCGCCGCGCAGATGCGCTCGATGAGGCGGTGGTGCTCCAGCGCGTCGGGGCGCTCGAGCTTGATGTCAGGAGCCCACTCCGTGCTCCAGAGGCCGAGGTCGCCTGCCTCAGACCAGGCCAGCGGCCGGCCGCGAAGGCCCTCCTGAGAGAGCGTCGCCGGCGGAGATGCCGCGATGGCATGGGCGAGGAGCGTCACGACGCGCGCCGTTCCTGGGCCTTCTCGATCGTCTCGACCGCCGCGAGGACCACGTTCAGGCCCAGATAGATGAGGTCGATCCCCGCGACGGAAATCGTCGCCTCGCCCGCGAGCACGACCCCCTTGTTCAGAAGGCGATCCACGAGCTCGAGCAGCGACGTGTCCTCTGCGGTGAGCTCCTTCATGCGGAAGCGACGCGCTCGCTCGGAAGTCCGCCGAAGCGGTACGCCGGCCACGGGCCTGAGAGCCGCACCCGATAACCCTCGGAGGCCCCGGACGCGCCGAGTCGCCGGACGACGTCGCCGAGCTCGACCTCGCGGTCGCGGTGAGCGAGCACGCTGAAGCGTGCGATGGCCGCGGCCATCGGATCTTCGATCAGCGGTTCGCGGTAGACGCGTTCGGCGATCGCCTCGATCGTCGTCCAGGCTTCCTCGGCGACGGCCGCATCACGTATCCGCCGCTCCTCGCGGATGACTTCGTCGCGTCGCTTGCCGAGCAGGAATGCGCGACCTGGCGCGGCCGTGGCTATCTCGGCATCGAGCGCGCCGACGGCGCCGCCGGTGGGCGCAGTGGATCCCTCGCGTTCGATCGACACGATCCATTCCGCGCGGCCCTCGACCGCGCGGAGCCGGTCGGCGAAGTCGACAGCGCGTGTGCGAAGGAGCTCTCGCACGCCGTCGGCGTCACGGTAGATCGCGCCGAACGAGAGCGGGATGACGGCGTTCGCGAGCTCGAGGAGCCTGCCGTTCACTTCTTGATGGGATGCGGCTCGCGGCGCGAGCCATTCGAGGTCTTGCAGCCGCTCGTTGAGCGGTTCCTCCTCGTATTCGGACGCGGGAACGGGGCTTGTCGCGCCGAGAAGATCACCTTCGACGATCGCTTCGACCCGGCCACCATCGATGCCGCGCAGGTTTGCGGCGGCGATGGCGCCCTCCGCGTTCGCGTTCGCCACGGCGTAAAGGTAGCGGAGCTCGCCGGTCACTCGAGCTCCTCAGGCACCTCGATGACGACCGTGCGTTTCTCGCCATCCGCGGGAGCCGACGCCTCGGCCGCCTCGCGCGCCAGCTCTCTCTGTCGCTCGCGAATCTCACGCAGGCGGGCCAGGATCACGGCCTCGCGCTCCGCGTACTCCTCATCGGTGACGCGACCTTCTTCGAGCTCGATCTGCAGCTCGAGGAGCTGCTCGCGCACGGGCTCCTCGTCGTAGAGCTCGTGCTCGGCGTATTCGACCACCTTCTCGATGCAGTACCGGACACCCGCCATCGGCGCGGTGATCGGGAGTGCGAGGAGCTTGAACAGGATCATCGACCTACACGCTGGCCGATCGCTCGAGCTGGAGTCGGATCGTCACGAAGTTATACGGGGGCCACGGACCCGTGTATTTGAAGCTGAGCTTCCCCTCGTACCGCTTCCCGATCTCGTGCACTTTCTGATCGAACTGATCCTGCTTGTCTCGCCCGACCAGGAACGCGGCATTCATGATCATCTTGTCGCCGATCACCTTGTTCGATCGCGACGCGATCGCGGCGCCCTGCAGCTCCTGGTAGATCTCGCGCACGTAAGAGTCCGCCTTGTCCGCGAGCGCCTGCTCGACGAGCCGGCCGAGCTGCATCCGCGCGAAATAGGTCGACGTCTGCTGGTTCGATTCGATCTCGGCTTTGAGGCGCCGCAGTTCCTCGTTCTCCTGCTCGATCTCGCCGAGCACCGACTCGCGGTCCCAGTTGACCTTCAGGCCGAACTCGAGCTTGTCCTTCATCTTCAGAAGAACGTCGCGGAGGGCGTCGTACGTGTCTTTGAGGAACTCGGTGGTGTCCTCTTCGGTCTTGAAGAGCGTGCCGAAGCTCATCGGCACGGGGGTGAAGCCATTGTCGATCATCACCACCTCGTTCACGTGCTCGTGGGTAAGCGCGTTCTCACGGGTCGGGTCGTAGACCTGGAGCGCGGCGCGGCTCACGACGGCCGCGAGGTCCCGGTAATGCACCGTGAACACGTCATCGCCGCGGCCGCCGATCCCGATCTTGCCGAAGGTGCGCGGCTCGCCGCACTCGATGATGCAGTACACGTACACACCGCTCGAACCGTTCGATTCGCCCGTCGCCGTCGTCGCGATCGTCGACTCCATCAGACCTCCGATGCGTCGGGGGGCTCCGCCCCCCGGCCCCCGACCGCTCCCGCCGGGACGGTGAGCTGCAGGAACTCACGCGTGAGCTCGTAGAGCTTGTCGCGGTCCTCGCGTTGCGCTGGGCGCAGGCCATAGTGATTGATGACCCGTATTTGCGTGCTGAGCCACTCTGTCCAGCACTCGCGGCAGATCCGCGCCTCGATCTCCGCCCCGAGCGAGCCGGGAAGCCCTACTTTGCCCGCACCCTCGCGCTCCTGTCCGCAGCGCGCGCAAACAACCACCGCCACACGGTCATGTTACGGAAGAACATCACCAAAGCCAGCCGATCCGGCCGATCGGCCCATAACGGAAGATCGCTCGGCCGAGCACGTTCGCGAGCGGTACCTGGCCGAACGTCCTGCTATCCGTGCTCCGGTCGGGGCAGTCACCGAGCACGGTGCACGCCCCGTCGGCCACCGCAGCGACGCGCTTCAGCATGACGTTCTCCCCGTCGCGCGGGTCGCGGACGAGGACGATCTCCCCGACCCGGGGGGCGCGCGACAGGGTCGACACGACGATCCAGTCGCCGGCGCGGAGCGCGGGTTCCATGCTTCGGCCCGTCACGGCGACGCGCTGGAGCAAGACGAGCTAGGCCCGGGCTGCGGCCAACTTCGCGACTCGCGTCGCCTGGGGGCCGCCGGCCTTGGTCCAGACGTCCGCGATCTTGTCGATCATGTCGAGAAGGGTCTTGGCCTCGCCGAGGTCAAGCGAGCCCTTGACCTTGGAGCACTGCTTCGCCGCCTTCCAGCAGAGCTCGGTGATCTCGGGGTACTTCTGGACGTGCTCGGGCTTGAAGTAGTCGCTCCAGAGGACGTCGATGTGGTGCTTGGCGAGCTCGGCCCGCTCCTCTTTGATGACGATCGCACGGGTCTTGAACTGCTCATCGCTCGACGTGTTGTACTTCTCGATGATCTTGTAGCAAGACTCCGCTTCGATGCGCGCCTGCTCGGGGTCATAGACGCCGCACGGCAGGTCGCAGTGGGCCGAGGCAGTGACGGTCGGCTTCAAAAGGCGTGTCAAGAACATGACTTTTCCCCCATTTGTTGAGTGCCTGTCCGTTGTATCACGACTCAGGGATTGGCATCCTCGAGCACCACGTCGTAGTTGATGTAGCCGTTGACCACGAGCTGCCGCGGCGGCTGCGAGAGAAGGTCGCCGCGCTCGCCGCGAAATGGAGCGAAGACTTCGACCTCGTAGGTGCCCGGCGGAACGACCATGTGGTAGCTCCCGCTGATGTCGGTGTCGGTTCCGATCAGCGGCCCGTCGGCATCGTTCAGGTTGATCGTCGCGCCCTCGAGGGGCACGCCTCGCGTATCGCGGATGACGCCGGACACCCGCACTCCCTTTCGCAGCGTGAGATCGAGCGTGCGGTCGGCGTTGCCCAGGCTGATGTCGTTGGCGTCGACCCACGTGCGCTTGCGAAGCCAGAACTCGTTGATCAGATCGCTCTCCGGCGGAGCGAGGACCTGGACCGTGTACGTCTGCGGGCGAGTCGTGACCGTGTAGGACCCGTCGGCGCCGGTCGGCCGGCAGATGCGTCCGGTCGGGAATCGCGTGTCGACGCAAACAAAAGCGCCGCCGACCGGCACGCCCTCCGTGGTGGTTACGACGCCTCGTAGCTGCGGGCCGGGATGCAGCTCGACGTCGATCTGCCGATCGCGGTCCATCCCGATGTCTGTCGTGTCGACGCCCTCGAGGACGTCGTCGTACCACTGTGCGACGAGGCGAACGTTGTCAGGCGGGACGGTCCACATGAAGTACCGGCCGGGCTCCATGAGCGCGAGGTATGAACCCTTCTTGTTCGTGCGGACGCAGTCCCACGGGAGGGGCGCCGCGAGGGTCCTCGTGCAGACCTGCGCGTTCTCGATCAGGCCGCTCGGCCCGCGCACCACGCCGCTCAGCAGAACGCCCTTGATCATCGTGACGCCGATGCCCTCCGCGTCCGCGGAACGCACATCGACGAGATCTG
>WNGG01006400.1_pt1 | contig 13105 bp, 14 predicted proteins | sample 5400661 | NCBI WGS metagenome assembly WNGG01 (sample SAMN13153372, study PRJNA577476) | soil metagenome | isolation source: 100 cm soil or saprolite under Garry oak tree replicate 1 | place: USA:California | collected 2016-06-15
TTCACTGGTGTGACTGGTTGGGGCGTGGTTTGTGCGGGCGGCTTTAGCATGATCGGCTTGTCAATGTAATCTATCTGGGGCGGTAGGATGCGAACGTTGATTCCGAAAAGGCCCTGCTTCAACTGAACGTCGGCGACTGCTGTCTTTACGCTCTTCAGCACCGGGTCCCCTACTCTGGGCAAGTAACCGGCCTTGAACTTTTCAAAACGTGACCGTTCTGTTGTGAGTTTTCCTCGGATTGTGATCTCGACACCGAGGGCTTGTGATTCCATTACTCTCTGGATGGCCCAGTATGCTGCACGTCGGAAGTGGACACCTCGCTGGAGGGCGGAGGCGACCTGGGACGCAACGACCTTGGGGTCCTGCTCCGGCACCTCAATGTTCGCAACGGAAAGTTGCGGGTTCTCGATATGGAATTTGTCCTCAAGGACCTTTGTTAGATCTCGAATACTCTGGCCTCTTCGGCCAATAACCATTCCGGGTTTCGCAGCGTATATCACAACTCTCGTGCCAACAGGGCTCTTTGTCAGCTCGACGTGGCTGTACCCGGCACGTTTCAGCTCGAGCGCGAGGTGCTCGTCGATTTCGAGGCGTCGAGAAACATCTTTGACAAAATACTTGGTAACGGACAAGAATTATTCCAGCTCGTAGCCGACAAGTTCGATATGCGTCATCGTTCCCTGCAGAAGATCGGATCGACCGAAGGCTCGCGGGTTTCTCTTGGGAACCTTGGTCCCGCGCTGCGCGGCCGCATGAATTATCTTCAACCGCTCCGTGTCGAGATTCCGATACTCAGCGTTCGCCTCCAACTCCTCTAAGAGCTTGAAGAGTCTGCCAGCAGCTTTCTGGGGAAAACGGCCCGCATAGAAATGCTCGTTCAATTGTCGGCGGTGCGGAACTTCCTTGTGAAACCGACGGTAGGCAACTGCTTGTTTCAACTCGATGACGCGCTCGAGAAGCCGTTTCGCGTCGGAGAGCTTCATTCCCCTGATCGTTCGGCACAGTTCTACGGATGCTTTCGGTGATATGCGGAGTTCGCGGCCAGAACACTTCACAGTACGGTCTGGGTCCAAGCCCGTAACTGAATATCCTCGTTCTGGCAATCCTTTTTCACCGGAAGCTTCGAGGAGCCCCAGGCCTCAAGCTAAAAACCCTTTGTGGGAACCGAGACGGAGAATGCTCGTTTTCCCGACGGTGGGAGGTCCAGGAAATAGCCAGCATCACTGGTGTCATATTGTCACAACTCAAAGCTGGCTAGCAGGTCATGGGCTTGGTGGCTCTAGTTTCGGAGGATTGCTGACTCGCCTCTACCGCCGCATGATTGTACCTAGGTATCCAATCTCCAAAGACGGACTGGGTCAACGCTCCCCTAGGAGGAATAGCGTACATTTTTGAAGCCCCGTATGGACTTTCCGAGCGCCGTGGTCTATTTCGAAAAAATAGGCATGTTTTTCGTAACTTTTCTTTTGGCGTAACTTTTCCTTTTCTGTAACTATTCTTTTCTGCTAACTAATATGCGACCCCCCCGGGTGGTCGATTTTCCCGCGCCACGCCCTTCGTGAAAACGCGCGGAATCCACGTTCACCGGTCATAGCCCGGAGGGCCTTCCTTCGTGAAATCCGCCCCGGCCCCCATTATCCCGCCAAGCAACGAACGATCGAAGAAAATAGACAACGAAGGTTGTCCGTTCAGCGCCTGCCTTCTTTGAAGGGTCTGATTGGCGACGATTGGTGGTGTAACCTGTGGATTGGCCACAGGGTTACTGTAGCCTTATGGAAGCTTCCGTCCGCCCTAGCCTTGGTCCATTATGGAAACCGCGATCGAAAGGGTCCATACTGGGATCCCAGGGCTGGACCACGTTCTCGAAGGTGGCTTCCCCAAAGGCGCCCGAGTCCTCCTAGCCGGAGGAGCGGGATGCGGGAAGACAATATGCTGCGGACAATACCTCTACAAAGGAGCCACAAAGTTCGGCGAACCAGGAGTCTACGTCAGCACCGAAGAACCACCCTCCGAATTCAAAGCAAACATGCTACGATTCGGCTGGGACTTCAAGAAACTAGAAAACGAGAAAAAAATCGGCATGGTCGACGCCGTCTACCAACGCGTCGAATCAGAACTCACCGAATCGGAAAGCCTCCAGTCAATCCTCTACAACCTACGATCAAAATTATCAGAAGTCAAAATACTCGTCGAACAACTAGGAGCAACAAGACTCGTCGTAGACTCATTACCAGGATTCGGCTTCCGAGTAACCGACCTGAACACCCTACGAGAGATATTCCTCGAAGTCGGACTCCTCTTGAAAGACGTCGGATGCACCACAATAATGACCACGGAGATCGTTGAAGGCTCAGGATTGATCAGCCGATACGGCATCGAAGAATTCCTAGCAACAGGAGTCATGGTCTTGTCACTCGTCCGCCAGAGCTCGCCGATAAGGAAGCTATTCGTCCGGAAGATGCGTGGGACAAGCCACAGCCTAAACGACTACGCCTTCGCCATCGGACCAGACGGCATCGTCATCAAGGGTCCGGTCGGTGTTCGAAGTGTCAGCCACGGCCGCAGGCGCCTCCACAGCAACAGCGGGAGAAAGCGCCGAAGCCGCCGGTAACACGAGCTCCGAAGAAGTCGTGACAGGTAACATCCCAGTATCCCAAGGGGAAGGGGTAGTGGAACAAGGGGTTCAAGTGGAACAACCAGCACCCGACCAAGCAGGATACCAGCCAGGGTACCAAGACCAGTACCCGAACAGGCACGACCACCAGGGACGACAACAAGCGTAGAGAAAAAAATGGCTACCATTAGAAGTGGAATTGGCGCGTTTGACGAGTCGATCGGCGGCCTCCCGTCAGGCAGCATAATCACGTTTCTCGGCGAAGCAGATACCGGTATGACCACGTGCGCCGAACAGATCCTCTACCAAGGCCTAACGGAAGGAAGGCCGGCTGTCTATTTCACGACAGGACGGTCGTGGGAGGATGTTGTCGGCGAGATGGCGGTTTTCGGCTGGAACCTTGACAATTATTTCGAGAAGAGAAAGATGTGGTTCATCGACAGCTTCAGCATGAAGAGAGAAAAGATCTCTGGCGAGGTCTCTTGGGACATTGGCCCAGCCAACCTGCTAGCCAAAGAGTTCCCACGGGTCATCACGCCTCTAGGAACCACCACGATCGTGATCGATAGCTTGAGTGATATCATTCGCTCAGCACCTTTCCCAGCGGTTGAGCAGACTTTGAAGATCTTGCAAAATCACGTAAGGTCTACTGGTGGGCTAGCGTTGTTGCTGGCATCTAAGGGGATTCACACTGAGCATATCGAGAACACTGTTCAGCACTTGAGCGATGGGGTTGTTGACTTGTCCACGGAACCATTCGGGAGTGAGGATTATGCGAGGAAGATGCGAGTATTGAAAATGCCAGGAGCATTGGGAGACATGAAGGTCTACGCATACCGCGTAGGCCCAGCAGGGATCGAGATGGCAGCACTTCACAGAGTGAGATAGAAAAGATGATAATGACATTACAATTCGAAGATGTCATCGGCCTTCTAGCGAACCCTACGTTCCTCTGGTCAATCCTTGCGGCAACCTGGGGAGCGATCGGCTACAGGATGATCCGCCGGCGGAGACACGGGCCAAAGACTGGTCCCTCGCAAGCATCAGGTGCGGTCAGCTTCAGCCTCACAAAACCACGTCTCTCAGAGGAGGAAATCTTCAGGATTCTTACCACAACGGAAGTGAACATTCAGATTGTGCGGATCTGCGAGACGCCCAAGAGCGCAAAGGAAGTCGCGAAAGCGCTAGGCGACGTCTACCCGGGACACAAAGAGAAAGGATTCCCTGCAGAGAAGCTCGGCGAGCATCTGGCTAACCTTGAACGACTGGGAGCGGTCAAGTTCAACGGAGAAAAATGGGCCGCGAGTGATGTCGGTGTCAAGATGGTCCGCAAATATTTCGGCTAGCACTTTTGAGTGATCGAGCGCCAGATCTATTCTCGGGAACCGCGCCCACTCCTGTAATTGGGAGGCCCGTCATATGGTTCTGGGCGATTCGCCTTTCCGAACGGGTTGAGTGAACTGATGATCACCGGAACTGAATCCTTGACCGAGGGGACTGACCTAGATCCTGTAGCTTCCGAAGGCTAACTATTTTCGTAGGCCTATAGACTGGCCCAAGAGGAGCTTGTCGGCCTTCGCGAGAACCCCTTCGAGTTCTTGTTTCTCTTCAGCCGTCAACTTATCCTCGGCCAGCTTGAGCAGAACCCTCGCCGTCAATATCGAGAGTGGTACGGTTACCTCTCGTTCCTTACCTGGAACTATCTTGTATACGTAGGGATTCGCCTCAGTCGAAACCGAAGCGTCAGCGGCGAATGCTGCGGTCCGGCGCATGTGGAATAGACCGATTATGACGCTGATTGGGGAGGCGATTACGACTGCAAGAGCCGTGAACTCTGTCAAGTGTGGAAAGATTGACACCAATGAGGTGTCGGCTATGGCGAGCTTGTAAATCACGATAATGTTGCTCACAAAGCCGATGAGGAAAGCTATGTAGGTGCCGTAGCCGACTCTCAGATAGAACCAGCTTCTAAAGATTATACGTTCAAAGTTCATGGGATTAACGCGCCCCTTCTCCTCCTATAATTCTTTCAGATTTAGCCCGAATGAGAGGTCCCGGAAGCATCTAGAAAAAGTCAATACCATGTGTTTGGTACAATGGGGCTGAAAATGGAACCTAGACGACCGTTTGACCCTCTGCATCCGGTGCCGATTGAGCCACTTCCCTCCCCCATGCGGCCCTCAGGTCAGTACGTCCCGAGAAACGAGGAGACCATCCGAATCCTCAAGGAATTGCTAGACCGACTCACTGGGATTGAAAACAGACTCAAGATCATAGAGGAACATTTGAAGACCCGACGGTAGCACCCGCGTAGCCTCAACCGAGCCCAGATTCTCTGTACTTGAGTTCTGACTTCGCAGCCACTATGAAGTCATTTTCGCTCAACCCTTTGACAGAATGAGTGGACAGGGTTAGCTTCACGCGTCTCCACTTGATCAGAATGTCGGCGTGGTGGTTCTGTTCCTCAGCGATTTTCCCTATCTCGTTTGCGAAGGCTAGACCATCTAGGTAGGACGTGAAACGGAACTCTTTCTCAATAGACCCGTCTACCAGATTCCATCCCGGAAGACTCCTCATATACTGTCCGACTTCCTCGCGCGTCATGGGAGAACCTTTGCGTTCTATGCTAGACTTCGCCGCGAGCTGTTCGAGGGTCGACATGAATCTCGTAAATACGATCTCCACTGGTAATAATAATCTTCCAACCGTTGGCGAACAAGTCCTTCGTGAGTTCATCCCTTTCTTACTCGACTTCTGCTCTTAGGCCGTGTCCGATGTTAGGAGTCTACGAATTCTGGCTGCGGGAACGGGACAACGAATCTTCCTCCCTTGTCAAGAAACTCTTTTTCTTTGGCGAGAATCTCCTGCCTGAAATTCCAGGCGAGGAGAAGATAATAATCGGGAGGCTTCGTCCGAGCCAACTCGGGACTCACCACCGGTATCTTGACGCCGGGGATAAGTTTCCCCTGTTTCAGGGGGGTCGTGTCGCTCGCATAGTCAAGGATATCTCGACCTATGCCGCAGTAATTCAAAAGAATGGTGGCCTTGGCGGGAGCGCCGTAACCAGCTATTCTCTTTCCCTCCTTCTTTAAGCTCAGAAGCATATCCCTAAGGTGATGAGCCAACTTCGGAACCCGCTCCGAGAAATCTCTTAGGGCCCAGAAATCAGCTTCCTTCTCCTCACGAGCGGACATTTCTTTCACAAGGGGTGATGGTTCTTCAAAAGATGGAGAAGCAAACCCCCTGAAAGTTCCTCCATGAATCGATGGATAGTACTCTAGATCCACTAGGAACAGCCCCTCTTCTCGTAGAGCCCTCGTGAGAGGCTTGAGTCCAAAATAACTCAAATGCTCATGGTATATCATGTCGAACGAATTATTCCGGAGAACATCCGCCACCCAGGGCACTTCGAAGACGAATAGCCCGTTAGGCCTCAAGACGTGCGCAACAGTAGCCAGGAAGTCTCTGAGACTTCCAACATGAGAGAGAATGTTGTTCGCAGTGACAAGCCGAACCTTCTCCAGCCTTTTAGCCAGCTTGAGATCGAAGTAGTCAGTGAGGGTAGGTACTCCTGCCGCCTCAGCAATCGACGCAACATTCCGAGCTGGCTCTATCCCTAGAACTCTTGCCCCTCGTCTCTGAAAGGCCTTGAGAAGGGTTCCGTCGTTGCTCCCGACATCAAGAACACGGTCCTTAGCAGTCAAATCGAGACGTCGGGTAATTCCTTCCGCGTATCGATCAAAATGTTCCATCATTGTCTTGGAAGCAGATGTAAGGTAGACGTAGTCTGTGAACATCTCAGTTCTCGGAACCAGGTCGGCCAGTTGTATGAGGGCGCAATTATGACAATAATAGACTACGAGTGGGTAGGCAGCATTCGAAGTCGAGGTGACATTAAGGAGTCGATTTGCCAGGGGAAGATTGCCCAAGTCAACCATGGGAACCATTGCTCGATGTCTAGGCGACCAGGGCGAACCCCCCAGAGGGAAGTCCGATAAACCGCACCCTCTGCAAGGAAGCCACGAACTCATCGCATGCTTCGCCTCACGGAGTTGGGCTCCGCGGAGTTCGATTTCAACCATTTCCCATCGAATGCTGCTTCTTCTAACCGGCATTACAAGTTCTTTCATTTTGGCCCTTCAAAGCGGGGATTGGCTAGACACATGCGTTCAGTTGATTGAAAAGTTGGAGGGAGGCTCCCCGCCCAAGCAAAGGAGTAATATCTTCTTGTTTCATTTTTTGGGCCGTGAAAGGAATCGTGCTCCACGGAGGAGCTGGGACAAGGCTACGCCCGCTGACTCACACTGGCCCCAAACAGTTGATTCCAATCGCTAACAAGCCGGTATCTCAGTACGGCGTAGAGGATATGATAGCTTGCGGAATTAGAGAAATTGCTTTCGTTCTTGGAGATGTACATCCCGAGAAAGTAAAGGAGTACTACGGCGATGGATCAAGATTTGACGCGAAATTTGCCTTCGTCACCCAAGGAGAGCCATTGGGAATAGCTCATGCCGTCAGCCTCTGCAAAGATTTCATCGGCGATTCTGCTTTCATCGTCTACCTTGGCGACAACCTCATCAAGGGAGGGGTGAAAAAATATCTCGATGATTTTCTGGCTTCTAGTCTTGACGCTATGATCCTGTTGACTGCCGTGCGAAACCCATCCCAATTTGGAGTGGCTCGCCTTGCCGCAGATGGCCAACTCTTAGAACTGCAAGAAAAACCGAAAAATCCGCCCTCAAATCTGGCATTGACCGGAATATACCTATTCAGGCCGGCTATATTTGATGCCATAAGGAGACTCCAACCCTCGTGGCGAAATGAGCTGGAAATTACCGATGCCATACAAACTCTCCTGCAGTCAGGCAACAAGGTCGACTACCGGAAGGTGGAAGGGTGGTGGAAAGATACCGGGACGCCCGAAGACATACTAGACTCTAACCGGTTAATCCTAGACGGGATCACACCCAAGATAGAGGGCACCCTCGAGGAGATCGAATCCATAAAGGGCCGAGTAGCGTTGGGTCATGGATCACGAATCGCTAAAGGAGCGGTCGTCAGAGGGCCTTGCATCATCGGGACCGACAGCACTATAGGATCCGGGGTCTACATAGGACCCTATACTAGCATAGGCAACCATGTCTCGTTTTCGCGAGGCGAAATAGAGGATTCCATTATTATGGATAATTGTCGAATTGAGGTCAGTAATAGAATCACATCGAGCATAATAGGGCAACACTGTTCCATAATCTCGGGCACCACAGCTTCGACCGGCCGGCTCAGTCTAACCTTAGGCGAAAATTGCGAGATTAGACTCTGAGATAAGTGGCCAACTTGGAGAAAGTAGTCGTAACCGGCGGACTAGGATTCATCGGGAGCAACTTCATCCACCACATTATCCAGAGTAACGAACATAGCAAAGTAACGAATCTTGACTATGGAAAGAGCGGTAACGCCGCGAACCTCAAAGACCTTCGAAGGCATCCGAGGTATAGGTTAGTCAAAGGTGACATATCAAACCCGAGAACTTGCCAAGAAATACCTAGAAATACGGACTATGTCGTAAATTTCGCCGCCGAAACGCATGTCGACAGAAGCATTTCCAACCCTGAACCGTTTCTGAACAGCAATCTCATCGGTTTCTACAACCTATTGGAAGCCTCTCGCAAGTTTGACTTGCAGAAGCTTGTACACGTTTCCACGGATGAGGTGTATGGCTCGATCAACTCCGGGTCCTTCTCAGAGCAAAGTCCTCTGAATCCCTCGAGCCCTTATTCAGCCACGAAGGCGGCCGCGGATATGCTCGCTCGAGCCTGGCATGAAACCTACAAAGTGCCGGTAGTGATTGTCCGTTGCACGAACAACTTCGGACCTTACCAGCATCCCGAGAAGTTCATCCCTAAGGCCATTCTTCGTAGCATCAGAAAGATGAAAATTCCTCTGTATGGCGGTGGGGGGCAGATTCGGGACTGGACATATGTGGAAGATTTTTGTGATGGTATCAGCAAGGTCGTGGAAAAAGGGGCCCCTGGTGAAATCTACAACTTTTCGTCCGGAAACGAGTTTACGAATCGCCAAGTCGCGGAGAGAATCATTCGTTATCTCGGGGTACCAGAAACCGGGGTCGTCGATGTCGACGATAGGCCTGGCCACGATTTCAGGTACAGCATATCATCAGTGAAGACTCGCGAACAGTTGGGATGGCAGCCGCATCACTCGTTTGATGACGCGCTGGGCCGAACAGTTGACTGGTACGTCAACAATTCTTCATGGTGGAAGCCCCTGGCATCGGCAAAGGTCTTGTCCGCGACTCCTTGGAAAGAGAGCGAATAAGACAACGAAAGTTCTGATAACTGGCGCTAGCGGACTCCTTGGGGTGAAACTTGTTCAGGTCGCGCGGGGGAGAGGGCACCAGGTCTTCGCAGCATACAAGGAGCACCCGCCCACCTTCGGCACTCCAGTCTCGCTCGATATTACCGACGAGGTTTCGGTATACAAGACCATCTCCCGGATAGAACCCGATGTAATTGTCAACAGTGCCGCTCTGACGGACGTAGACAAATGCGAGGTGAACCCCCAACTCGCCAGAGACCTAAACTCGACTTCTGTTGAGTATCTTGTAGGCTCTGCCAAGGAATCGTCCTGCTTCTTTGTCCAAATATCCACAGACTTTGTATTCGACGGTACGACGGGGAATTATTCGGAAAACGATCGACCCAATCCAATAAACCAATACGGTCTCACAAAACTATCAGGAGAGGAGGCGGCCAAGAAATGTGAGGAAGGTCGGTGGTCCGTTGCCCGGGCAAGTGTAGTGTATGGCTGGGGACGCCCTGAGAGACCCAACGCGGCAACGTACATTATTGATAGTTTGTCGAAGGGCCGGAAAATTTTCATCGCAAAAGACCAATATTCAAGTCCAACTCTCAACACAAACTTGGCGTTAATGGTGATAGAGATTTCCGAACGACACCTTCCAGGAATAATTCACACCGCAGGCGCGACGCGACGCAGCCGGTACGACTTCGCCCTTGGTCTCGCTGATCGCTGGAAGCCACCGCTCGAGAGGAAACTGATTCTTCCCACAGAAGCCGGAAACATACAGTGGACAGCGAAGCGGCCCTTGGATTCTTCGCTGCAGGTTTCACGGGCAGCATCGCTGCTTGCAAATCGGCCCTTAGAAATTGATGAGGCTTACCGCCAGTTTATTGCAGAAGAACCGGCAAGAGCCTACATCGATTAGACGAGAATGAAAACCCGATTTTATTTATGGGATGGCTTGTTCCAATCGTAGCTTTGAGAAACTCTTGGGTCTACAATGGTCGGGTCGTTCCAGGGCCTTCGTTCCTCGTCAGGGTCCTTCGCATTGTAAAGTCGATTCAAGAAGTAGACCGTCAACGAAGGCTCGTTTCCCAGGGTCTTGGTTCCATGCCAGTATGAACCTGGAACCCGAACGGCCTCTAACTTTTCCCCGCCAGTCACGATTTCTGAGAGCTGCCCCCGTGTGGGCGACGCAGGAGAGTCATCGTAGGCGCATATCTTCAGGGTCCCTTTTAGAACAACAAGGTAGTCGATCTGTCCTCGGCTGTGGCGGTGCCAGGCACGAATTACACCGGGATAGCTGTAAGAAAGGTTGCTTTGAATGACCTTGTCCTCGCCGAGGAAATCTCGCCAATCTTCCCTGAAGATTTCTGCGAAGGACCCGCGCTCATCCACGTTCCTTCTGAGTTCGTGAACTCTGACGCCGGGAAGCATGGCCGTTGCCACCTTTCGCTCTTTATTAAGACTGGAAGTGATCAAGCCTTAGAAACACGATGGCTCGATGCATGAAAGTTTTCGGAGAACAATGCAGCCTCGAATCTCGATTTCCAACCTTTCGAAGCAAGATTTCTGAGATTAGCTGTCGTGAGACTGTGTGTTAGCACCTTGCGGGAAGATTGATTACTTTTATCCATCTCTGCTCATTTTATACGTTCATCAGTATAGTTTGAGAGCTTTCAGGTGTAAGTATTCGTCATGATCGAGAAAACCAGCCTCTCCCCTCCCTCAGAGATAGTACGGGACGCCCTCTCCAAACCCACCATCTTCAAAGATGAAGGCCCCCTCAGCCTCGAATGGCTTCCAACCCGGCTCCCCCACCGGGAAAACCAGCTACGCTTCCTCGCCGAACTCTTCCGGTCGGTCATCGACAAACCCGGAACCACAAGCCCCAAGGTCCTCATAACCGGTGACATCGGAACAGGCAAAACCGTCCTCACCCAGCGGTTCGGTAAGGATATCCAGCGCACCGCCAAGACCCTGAAACTCAACCTCGCCTACATCCACGTCAACTGCCGCGAGTATCGGGGCAGTCTCTTCATGATCCTCAAACGAGTCCTCCAAACCTTCACGCCCCAATTCCCCCAGCGAGGCTTCTCAAGCGAGGAATTACTACACATCCTCCTAGACCAGGTGGAGGACAAGAAACTCCACGTCATCCTCACCCTCGATGAGGCGGACTCGCTCATCAAAGCAGAAGGGTCCACCAGCCTCTACAACCTCACGCGCATCCAAGAAGAACGTCCCGGCCGCCCCGTGAGATTATCTCTCATCATAATTCTGCGGGAGATAAGGAACCTCGAAGACCTCGATAGGAGTACCCAAAGCACCCTCCAGCGAAACGTCATCCGCCTAGACCACTACACCACCCCACAGCTGGAAAATATTCTGAGAGAAAGATCAGAGCTCGCGTTCAAAGAAGCCACCGTCCCCGAAGAAGTTCTGAACTTCGTCGCCGACATGGCCACGCCGGGGGGCGATGCTCGCTATGCCATCGAGCTACTATGGAGAGGTGGAAAATACGCAGACACGGAAGGTGCGAGAGAGGTGAAGCCTGATCATATCAGAGCGGCCGCAAACAGCGTATACCCTGTTCTCCGCACCGAATACTCCCAACACCTCAACCTCCACGAGAAACTAATACTCCTAGCCCTCGCTCGGGTCTTGGAGAGAAACAATTCGACGTACGCTACGATGGGCGATGTGGAGATAGCTTACCGTATGGCTTGCGAGGAGCACAAAGAAACGTACCGGGCACACACACAAGTCTGGAAGTACGTCCAGAACCTGAACGCTACAGGCATCCTCTCCACCCAGCTTTCCACCACCGGCTTCAGAGGAAAAACTACCCTACTGGGAATCTCCTCGGCCCCTGCCTCCGCCATACGCCGATGGCTCGAATCAACCCTCTCCATCAGAGCCTAGCCTTGGCCGGAGAAAACGGTCCACCTCTAGAAAGGATCCTTTCGAGCAGTGGTAGAATACGAATACTCACCCTTCTCTCCGACGTGGGAGAACTGCACCTGACTGAGATTGCGAAAAGGACAGAGCAGAGCTATAGCGCTACGGAGCGGCATTTGGACGATCTATCCGAAGCAGGAATTGTGGAAGAACGAGATTATGGACGGGTGAGAGTCTTCAAGTTGAACCTCACTAACGATCGTGCGAAACTCTTGCAGGAGCTGATCCTGAAGTGGAATCATAATCAAGAGTTGCAACCTGTCCAGGCTCAAGCTTAAACCTCTCACGCAACTCTCTCTGGTGTACCTCTGCACAACGCTGGTTTGACACTTGGAAAAATGCGTCGAATGCGGACGTGTAACACAACAGAACAAAAAGTGTGAGTATTGCGGCAAGACCTTTTGCGAAGATCATATGCCCAAGCACCAAGCTTGGGAGCATCGTCATGAGGGCCTCGCCGATGACGCTTCTAGCCTCTGGAAAAGAGCCAAAAGACCCTAGGTAAATGGAAGCAAGTTTTCCCATCCGTTCTGATCCCGATCCTCGGGACTGGAAGGTCTTTATGGGGCGGCCGGACTTACTGTTAGAACAATAGTTGGCTCAACAGTTCGAAGCCCTAGGTTTCCAACCCCGGCTTCTTCAGGGAATCAAGGATATGGGCTTCGACGAGATGTTCCCAATTCAAGCGGAAGCTATCGCCCCTATTCTCCAAGGAAGAGACATCATTGGGCAGGCACACACTGGGTCAGGAAAGACCCTTGCATATGCGCTTCCGATACTCCAGAGGATCGACAACCACGTTCACGGGCTCCAAGCGCTCGTGCTAGTCCCAACACGTGAACTCGCAGTCCAGGTTGCGGGAGAATTCGAGCGCCTCGCACGCCACCTCCCAATCAGAACTGTCCCGGTCTACGGTGGCCAGAGCATAGGGGTTCAGCTCAACAAACTAGAAAAGCCGACGACCAAAGTCATCGTCGCCACTCCAGGCAGACTCCTCGACCATCTGGAGAGAAGAACAGTGGACCTAGACCGGGTCCGATTTGTGGTGCTGGACGAAGCGGATAGAATGTTGGACATGGGTTTCATCGACGATGTGAGGTTGATACTCGAAAGAGTCCCGGGTCCCCGTCAAACAACCTTGTTCTCGGCGACTATGCCTGACGAGATCATCAGGCTCGCCCATCACTACATGAAGAATCCCCTGAGAATTTT
>WNGG01006404.1_pt1 | contig 13103 bp, 19 predicted proteins | sample 5400661 | NCBI WGS metagenome assembly WNGG01 (sample SAMN13153372, study PRJNA577476) | soil metagenome | isolation source: 100 cm soil or saprolite under Garry oak tree replicate 1 | place: USA:California | collected 2016-06-15
CCCGCCGGTGATCATGACAATCTGGTCATCCGGGCGGGCCGGTGTTGCGTCCGGGCACCCGGTGATCGCAGTATCGACTACGGACAGACAGGAATCTCCGTGATCGCGTGTCCGTATGTGCGGGTGCGCGGCTGCCGGAGATCGCATCATCATGATTGTCAAGCTGGGCAGAGGACAACCGCGCGGGGATCATGCCGCGGCGGGCCGCGGGCCGGGATCGGCGGGTGCCCGGCCCGGGCCGGCGGATGGCCGCGTCAGGCGGCCGGGACGCCGCCTGGTGTCCGGCCTGCTCGCGCTGGCCGCCGCCGCGGCCGGAGCGTCGGCTTATGCCGTCACCCGGCCGCCGGGCCCGGGCGCCGGCCATCAGCTGCGGCCCAGCGGCATCCCGGCGGGTATTTCCACCGCCCTGGCCGATCTGATGAGCCTGACCCCGCTGCCCCGCACGCCCGCGCCCGGGTTCACCCTCACCGACCAGGCCGGGCGGACGATGTCCCTGTCCGGCTTCCGCGGCAAGGTCGTGGTGCTGGAGTTCATGGACGACCACTGCACCGACATCTGCCCCATCGTCGCCCAGGAGTTCGCCGACGCCTATCACGACCTCGGGCCGGCGGCGGGCAAGGTGATCTTCGCCGCCGTCAACGTCAACCCGGACTACCGGTCCGTGCGAGCCGTGGCGGCCTTCTCCGCCGAGCACCAGCTCACCACCATCACCGGCTGGCACTTCTTCACCGGATCCCTCGCGGCGCTGCGCGCCGCCTGGCGTGACTACCACATCGAGGTCGGGCCGCAGCGCCCGGGCCGCGACACCATCCACACCTCGGCCATCTACTTCATCGACCCCCAGGGCAACCAGCGCTACCTCGCCTCACCCGAGGATGAAGGGGCGACAAAACCCCGCACCGCCTACGGCACGAACAACGAGACCGGATACGTCCCCCCCGGCCAGATGGCCGACTGGGGCCACGGCATCGCCCTCCTCGCCCGCAGCATGACCGGGTGAGATCCGCGGTCCCAGCAACGCCCGCCGCAGCGGACGGGGTGAGCGTGGCCACCCTCGCACTTCCAGGGCCCCGGCGCAGGGCCTGCTTCCGACCGGGTCAGCTCCAACATGCTCGGGTTCGCCGTTTTCCTCAGCGCCTGGCCCCGCGTCTTCCTGGCCCTCGCCATGCTCCTGGTCTTCGCGGGGTGGGTGGTGTTCCAGAATTTCGCCGGCATCTACACCGGGGCGGCCACCGACGTGGGCACCGGCCCGATCCTGATCCTGCTCGCCTGCGCGTTCTGGCCGACGCGACCCGGCCGGCCGGTAACCTATTCTCCTTAAGTCATTAAGAAGAGCACGCCGGGTAGCTCACCTAACCCTTGGAGACCGGATGGCCAAGCGCATGCAGGCAAAGCAGGACCGGAAGGCCCGCATCGAGGCGATGCGGGCCAAGCAGCGCGCTCAAGAACGGCGCAGGCGGCTGGCCTGGTTCGGCGGCGGCGGGGTCGTCATCGCGGCCGTGATCGCCGTGGTCGTCGTAGTCGCGATCTCGAAGAGCGGTGCCGGGGCCCAGGAGGCGATCCCGCCCGCCGTCACCGGGACCACGACAACCCAGGCCGCCGCGGTCACCGTGCCGGACACCACCGGCATCAGCGGGGTCGTCGCCTACGACACCAACGGATATCCCGCCAGCAGCCACACCGGACCCGCGAACCAGGCGCTCTCGCACCTCCACGTCACCGGGCCGGTGCAGTACTCGGTCACGCCGCCGGTCGGCGGCGAGCACAACGCGGTATGGATGAACTGCGGCGTCTACGACAAGCCGGTACCCAACGAGCGCGCGGTGCACAACCTGGAACACGGCGCCGTCTGGATCACCTACCAGCCATCGCTGCCGCAATCCGAGGTCAGCCAGCTGCGCGCCTTCTCCGGCCGCCAGAGCGTGCTGACGCCGAGCAGCGGGGGCGCTGGCTCACGGTACATCGACCTGACCCCCTACCCCGGGCTCCCGGCCCCGATCGTGGTCTCCTCGTGGGGATTCCAGCTCCGGCTCAGCTCGCCGGCCGACCCCAGGCTGCAGCAGTTCGTCAGAAAGTTCCGGGCGTCCCAGAAGTACACCCCCGAATATGGCAGCCTGTGCACCGGCGGCGTCGGCACCCCGCTCCAGCAGTAGCCAGCGGTAACCCGCCCGGCGCCTGATCGATCAGTCGTTTCAGGCCCGCGTAGGTCACCTGCCCGATGATCCGCCCGGCGATATCGCCGTTCCTGTCGAGGACCAGCGTGTCCGGGATCGCGGGCGGGATGAGGCGGCCGAACGCCAGCTCTGTCCGGGCCGACGGGTCGTACAGGCTCGGGTAGCCGTGATAAAGCGGTGAATTTCTGGCGCATCGTCACCCAGCCACATGCTCAAGCTGACCAGGCTGCTGCATTTCCACCAGCAGGACCGGACGGACCTGCTGGACTACTACGAGCGGGCGCCTTCGGCACGGACACGAGCACGGCGATGCCACTGCTGGACACCGCCTCGGTCCGGCGAGCGGGCCAGCAGCCGATGACGTTCAGCGCTGTCGCCGACGGCAAGCCCGTGACGCTCATCCCGGTCGCCCGCGCCCATCACCAGCACTACACCGTCTACTGGCGGAGGGCAGACCTGGCCCCGGCGCCCGTCCCGGGGCGCCGCCCGGCACCGCGCCGCAGCGTGTCACCTAAGGAGGGTAGGTTATAGTGCCCTGGGCGACGGGCAGAGGCAGGAGAGAAATCAGATGAGCGGCGTGGGCCAGCTGGTGATGAATGGGCCGCTGATCCTCGCGGTGCCGGTGGCCGCGGCGGCGGGCGCGATCACGTTCGCCTCGCCGTGCTGCCTGCCGCTGATTCCCCGGCTACCTGTCCTACGTGGCCGGCATGTCCGGCGCCGGCGCGGAGCGCTCTAGTGGCGTCGGCCTGCCCCCGGCCGACGGGAATCGCGAGGAGGCCGGGGGCCGGGTGGCGGGCGAGCTTCCTACCGCCCGCGCTGTGGCGGCCACTATCACGCGGGCCGGCGCATCCGCTGCGGCGACCGCGGCCACAGCCGACGGGCGGAGCGCCGGCGGGCGCGGCCGCATGGTCGCGGGCACCTGGCTTCATCCTTCGAGGGGACGACCGCCAGTGGCAGCAGGGTCAGTCGAGGTGCGGATACGTGTGGTCGAGCCAGTCGCGGAGCTGCCGCCACTGGGTCGGGTGGATGTCCAGCCCGCCCAGGTCGGACGGGATGAACCACCGGACATCGCTGGCCTCGTCGTTCACGGTGGGCGTGCCGCTGACAGGGCTGCCGAGGAGGATCAGCTCCCACTCCTGGCGGATCTCCCCGTCGCTGTAGGCGACGATATGGCCGGGGTCGGAGTAGACGCCGAGGATGCCGGTCAGCTCCGCGCAGACGCCAGTCTCCTCCAAGGTCTCACGGATCGCGCACTGGCTCGGGGTCTCGCCTAGCTCCTGCTTGCCCATTGGTATCGCCCACTGGCCGGTGTCGCGGCGCCGCTGGAGCAGGACACGGCCCTGCTCGTCGACGACGAGGACGCCGCATGCAGGGACCAGGCTGTTCGGTGCGGGGGCGGCGGGGTCGTCCAGGTACTCGGTGCGTCCCATCAGACCTCCTCACCGTGCCACGGCTTCGCCGTCTCCCACACCCGCTCGAAACAGGCGATGTAATGCTCGGCGAGTTGCCCGCCGTCGAGGCGGCGCAGGTGCAGTGTCGGGTTCGCGGAGGCGGGTTCCCCGTAGGCGTGCGGGTTGACCATGATCTCGTCGTCGTACCGGAACAGCGACGAGTACAGCGTCGTCGAGTGGAGCCGCATCTCGACCCCTTCGATGTCGGCTAGCGGCCGGTAGTAGGTGAGCGCTGACCGGATCTTGTGTGCCAGGGTGCCGCCGAGCTCTTCCTCCTGGTCGCGGGTTGCGACGGCTTCGCTGTCCGGGTTCCCGAAGCACAACCTGACGTCGACTCCCCGCGCCGCGGCGGCGGCGAGCATCCACGCGACCTTCGGCTGGGTCTGCACGTAGAACGTGCCGGAGAACACCAGGACGTCGATATGCTCGCGCGCGTCGGTCATCATCCTGAGCCATACCTCGCGGGGCACCGACGCCCGGTCGGAATACAGGCGGACCAGCTCGGACTGTACAGTCTCGGCGCGGCGTGCTGGCCGGTGCGCGTCGGGCCACAGGTAGCTCTCGTCGTAGCCGAGGCGGCGGGCCGCGGTCCAGCGGTGCGTGCGATGCGGGACGCGGCCAGAGATCCACCGCTCGGCGGTCTTGGGATCGACGCCACAGCAGAACGCCAGGTCGTCGACGGTGACACCTGTCCGCATCATCGCTGTGCGCAGCCGTTCGTTCACCTGCCCCATTCAACGGGAACGTTTCGGGACGTTTCAAGCCCCTGCCGGGACGTTTCTACGCGCGAGACGTCCCGGAAAGTGTCCCGTGGCGGGTTGGGGCGTCCGGGCTCAAGCGGTGGACTAGGGCCATGCAGACGGCGACACAACCAGCCGATGCGCTTGCCGGGCTGACGTCCGAGTTCACCAGCTGGCACATCTGGCGTGGCCGCGACGGGAGGGGCGCACCGAAAGGCTGGTACGCGACCCGCCGCCGGCGGCTGCGCGCCGAGGAGCTGGACGCCGGGCTCACGGGGATGCTGAGCGCTGACGACGCGGTATCGCTCCGCGGCCAGCTCGCGCAACAGCAGGTCATCGAGCAGCGGACGGCCGGTGCGCTATGAGGTACCGCGAGATCAGGACGAGCGACCTGGACAGGGCCCGTGCGGCAGTGGCTGCGTGGCGGGCTGACCATCCCGAGGGAACGCCGGACCAGCTGATCGAAGCACTCGGCCCGCAGTTCCACCCAGACTTCGCGGTCGTGCTGCGTGGCACCCTGGTCGCCGTCGACCGGCACCGGGCCAGGGCCGTCACCGGGATCATCACCGGGCCTGCGAGGGAGGGCCGGTGAGCAGGCGTACGCCAGCGGGACGCGGGATCATGTCCCATACCAGTTGCGGTTGCCGGTACACGGCGTCCTGCTGGCGTGCGGCGGGCGCGGCGGCGCGGGTTGACAAGCGCGCCGCCGCGTCCGGGACGGAGCCCCGGCCGTGAACGACCGGCACCTGAAGGTCGTAAGCAGCCAGCCCGGCGCGGTGGCCCGGCGGATCGTGTTCGAGCGGGCGCACCCCGAGGTGGCCATCGTCCCGCCCGCGGGACTGAGCGACAGGTGGCGGGCGATCGTCTCGCCCGGCAAGATCCCCGGCAAGCCCACCGAGACGACCATCGGGTCCTACGGGCTCGGCGGGCTGATGGATCAGCTCGACGAGTGCTACCCGCCGGCTGGCGGCGCATGAAAACAGGGATGGCGCGCGGGCGCGGGAATGCCAAGAAGCGCGTGGCGGACATGTCGCTGCCGCCCGAGCAGCGGGGCCGGCAGCGCAGAGGCAAGGGAGGGGCACCAAGGGAGTGGTCGCCCAGCTGGACCACGGCAACAATCCCGAGGCTAACAAGCGGCGCAGGGCGTTCGGGAAGCGCGAGTCCCGAGCCCGGGACGAGCCCCCGCCTTAGCGGGGGCGCCAGGCGGCGCGGCAGCTCCTCCCCTCGGCTGCCGCTCACGCGCCCTCCGTGCCGGGCGCGTGCGGGAAAACGGGCGGCTGCCGCTAGCCGGGCGAGAGCCCGCGGGCCGCCCGCGTCTCCCGCGCCCGGCACGGCCCCCCGTCTGGACTCCGTGCCGGATCGCAGGCGGACAGGCCCGGCAGCGGCGAAAGGCAGCGACGTGCCGGGACCCGGGCTAGCCGCGATCCGGCACGCGCGACGTCACCCGGCGAGAGCATTATTACCGTGACGTAAGGACCGGAAAGCAAAGGGTTCGCACCGGCCGAAGGAGCCGTCTTGCCACCCGGAGGACCTCCCTCCTTCGATCCCGGCGTTCCGAAATCAGCCCGGATATATGACTACTGGCTGGGCGGCCATGACCACTACGAGGCCGACCGTAAGCGAGCCGATGAGATTGAGCAGGTGTATCCGCCCGTGCGGACGACGGTCCGTAACAACCGCGAGCTCGTCGGGATGAAAGAAGAGATCCATGCCGGACGGGAGGCGGTCAGCAGCCGCATTCCTCGCCGTGCCAGGCCTCGATGCCTTCCCGGGCCGCGACGGCGGCGATGCCCAGGCCGATGACGGGGTCGAGCCACCAGCCGCCGGGCCAGGCGGCGGTGACGGCCAGTACCAGCAGGACCGCGGCGGCCTGCGCGCCGCACAGGTAGTTCTGGGTGCCTTCCCCGGTGGTGGCCGCCGAGCCGAGGCGTGTCCCGAGCTTGTGCTTGCTGTAGCCAAGCAGCGGCATCTCGGCCAGCGCGACCGCGGTCAGCACGATCCCGATCACCGTGCCCTCCGCTTGGTGGCCGGTCACCAGGTCGGCCGCGGACTGCGCGGCGATGTAGGGGGCGATCAGCCAGAACGAGACGGCCACCCCGCGCTGCGCGCGGCGTTCCGCGGTCTGCGACAGCATGCGGGACCCGGTGAACCGCCACACCACGATCACGCTGGCCAGGCCCTCCACCGCGCTGCCCAGCGCCCACCCGGTCAGGGAGACCGACCCGGAGGCCAGCCCCTGCCACAGCCCGATGCCGCCCTCGACGCACATCCACGCCAGGCTGATCCAGGCCAGCCGGCGCGCCCACCGGGCCGCCCGCAGCCACCCGTCATCCCGTGCCCCGCCGCGGCGGCGGGCGCGGCGCCGCCGCAAGCGCCCGCGCATCGCCCGGCCGGCTCACGCGCTCCGGGGAGGTTCCGCAAGCGGCAGCACGCGGCGACCACCGCCGCCCGTTCGCTCACTCACCGGATGCCTTCCAGTCCTGGCCGGCCGGCGGGGGCGCCGGGGCCTGCGCTGCCTGCTGTGCCCCACTCCGGGCACAGCGCGACCGCGCTGCCGGTCGCGGCCAGCACCGATTCCGCAGCGGCCAGCAGTTCCCCCAGCTCCGGGCGGGCAATGCGGAACAGCGACGCCCGGCCCACCGGGCGCGAGGCCACCAGCCCGCAGTCCCGCAAGCAGGCCAGGTGCGCCGACACGGTCGCCTGCGCCAGCCCCAGCTCACCGACCAGGTCCACCACCCGCGCCTCCCCGCCCGCCAGCCGGCGCACGATCGCCAGCCGGGCGGGATCGGCCAGCGACCGGAACAACGCCGCCGCGGGCGCCAGTTCAACCCGCCGCACCTGGGTATCCGACGTCATCATCGTCACAGAACGATAATAGCGGTCATCTGCCGGCCAGTCCCAGCCTGGGCGCAAGTGGACCGGGTCGTGCGCGGCACCGCACGATCCAAGCTACTCCTAAGCACCTTAGGAAATTGGGTTATGATGGCGGACGCCAACCGCGGTCCGCTACGCCACGAACGCTGGCGATCCATGCGCCCAGGGCTGGCCTGCCGGCGCGAGCTCGCCGCCAGGCGGTTGCCGGCGGGCGTCCGGCCGATGCCCGGCCAGGCGGGTGCGGCGGCGAAAGGATCCGCAGGACTATGGCGCAAGCGAAGAGCAGAGTCCGGCGCAAGCCAGTCCGGCGGCAGCCTGCCGGGTCCCGGAATCCCCGGGCGGAGCAGCCCGGGGCCGAGCGGCCCCAGGCGGAGCGCCCCCAGGCGGAACGCCTGGCCGAGACCCCGTCCGCGCCGGGATGGGTCATCGGGCTGGCCGCGCTGCTGCTCGTGCTGCGGTCCCGACCCCCGGCGGCCGGGACCGTCTTCGCCGGGGCCCTCGCCGCGTACACGCTGTGCCGGCAGATCCTGTTCCGCTACCGTGAGGAGCCGCGCAGGACTTCCCTCGGGCGCCGCGCGTCCATGATCGCGGCCGGGCTGGTGCTCGCCGCGGACATTATCGCCGCGATCGTGGCCCGATGAGGTACGCCGGCCGGCGCCGGCTGGCAGGCTAAGGCCGGGCCACGTCGATCATCGCGAGCTCGAGCCGGCTGTGGCTTGCGCGCGGCGAGCCGCTCGACGATGCCGAGCTTGAGCCGGTCATGGGCTTCGATGGTGAAGCCGAGGGCCTGCGCGTGCCTGGCAGGCCGGCGGCGGAGGTACTCTCCCTGGACCGGGACGCTGATGAGCTCGATGAGGGCCTGCGCGGCGCGGGCGGGCCAGGGCACGGCCTCGACGTGGTCGGCGAGCAGGAGCAGCCCGCCCGGGCGCAGCACCCGGGCCATCTCGGCCACGGCCGCGCGGTCGTCGGGAATCGCGCACAGCGAGAACGTGCAGACCACGGTGTCGAAGCTGGCGTCACCGAACTCCAGTGCCTGCGCATCACCCTGGCGCAGGTCCGCGGCCAGGCCCAGCTGCCCGGCCCGGTCACTGGCGATCCGGAGCATCTCCGGGCTGTGGTCGATCCCGGTCAGCCGCACGCCGGCCGGGTAATGGGCCAGGTTCAGGCCGGTGCCGACGGCGACCTCGAGCACCTGCCCGGCGGCCAGGGAGCAGACCCAGTCGCGGCTGCCGGCGAACAGGTGCCGGTCGAAGAATCCCATCTGCCGGTCATAGGAATCAGCATGCTTGTCCCAGTAGCGGCGCAGCCGCTGCTGGCGGCGTTCTTGCGTCATGACTGCTGTCCTTCGCTTCGCCTGCCGCCGCCGAGGCCGCGGGCGAGCCACACGGCCGCGAGCACTGTCAGGATGATGACGGCCAGCGCCGCGATGGTACCGAGGACCATCATCACCACGGCGATCCCATGCATTCCGTACATCATTTCGGTGGACATCCTTTCGGCGGGAATCTGTTCGGGTGGGTGGTCCGTCGGGCTTGTGCTCGCACGCCGTTCACGCGGCAGCAGAGGGCTGGGGTGCGCGGCGGCGAGCCGCGCCCGGTTGCGGCTGCGCCGTGGCGGCGTCGCTGTGGCCGCGCAGGGTGCGCACGGCTATCGCGCCGCCGACCGCGACCAGGGCGGCGGCAGCGGCCAGCCCGGCGGAGTAGCCGTGCAGGAACGCCGCGTGCGGGGTGGCGCCGCCGGCCAGCGCGGAGGCCTGGCGGGCGGTCAGGATCGCGCCGATGACGGTGACGCCGAGCAGCCCGGAGGCCTCGCGGGCAGTGTTGAGGATCCCGGCGGCCACGCCCGCCCGGCCTGGGGGCAGGGCACCGAGGATGGCCGCGGTGACGGGCATGGTCAGCCCGGAGCCGGTGCCGATCGCGGCCAGCGGCGCCATCAGGGAGGCGAAGCTGGCGTGCTGGCCGAGCAGGGCGGTGGCCGCCAGGCCCGCGGCGACCAGGCCCATCCCGGCGGCCACGGTCCGGCCGGTCCCGGCCTTGCCCGACACGAGCGGCGCCACGGTAGCCGAGACGGCCATCAGCAGGGCCATCGGGACGAACGCCAGCCCGGCCCTGGTGGGTGAGAAGCCGAGGATGCCCTGCAGGTACAGGGGGGTGAAGAAGTACACACCCAGGACCCCGAACCCCCATAGCACCAGCGTCGCGGTGCCGCCGCTGAACACGCGGCTGCGGAACAGGGCCAGGTCGACCATGGGCGCGCCGGAGCGGGACTCGGCGGCGATGAACACTCCGGCGGCGGTCGCGGTCACCGCGAACGCGGCCAGGATGACCGGCGAGGTCCAGCCGGCCGCGTGGCCCTGGATCAGCGCGTAGGTGAGGCCCGACAGCGCGAGGGTGGAGGTGGCCAGGCCGGGCAGGTCCAGGCTGCGGCGGGCGCTGCGGCCGCGGGATTCGCTGATCGCCGCCGCTCCGGCGCCGAAGGCGATGATGCCGAGAGGCACGTTGATGAAAAAGATCCAGCCCCAGTGCCAGTGCTGGCTGATGAACCCGCCGGCCAGCGGCCCCAGGGCGACCGCGAGCGCGGTGACGCCGCTCCAGGCGCCCACGGCCCGGGCCCGCTGCCGCCCGTCGGGGAACATCGCGGAGATGATCGCCAGCGTGGTCGGGGTGGCCAGCGCCGCCCCGGCGCCCTGCAGCACCCGGCCGGCCAGCAGCACGCCCTCCCCCGTGGCCAGCCCGGAGACCAGGGAGGCGGCGGTGAAGGTGGCCATGCCGGCCAGGAACAGCCGCCGCCGACCGTACAGGTCGGCCAGCCGGCCGCCGGCCAGCAGCAGGCTAGCGAACACCAGCACGTAGCTGCTGGCCGTCCACTCCAGCCCGCCAAGGCTCAGCCGCAGGTCCCGCTGGATCGAGGGCAGCGCGACGTTCACCACCGTGTTGTCCAGCGAGGTCATGAACGTGGCCAGGCTGACGGCGGCCAGCGCCAGCGCCCGGTTGCCGCGGATCGTCCCGATAGCCATCGCAACCTCCTATGTGAGCGATGCTCTCTTCGAGTACATCGCTCACAAACGTAAGTTCCGGCTGCCGCTCTTGTCAAGAGCGCCGATCTCGAAGTTTGCGCCGATCACATCTGGCTGGCATACTGGGCGCATGCGAACGTCCCCAGCCGCCGCCTCCCCGGCGCCGACCCGGCGAGTCCGGCAGCGGGCCGCCACGACCGAGGAAATCAAGGCGCTGGCCCGGCGTCAGCTCGCCGAGCAGGGTCCCGGCGCGCTGTCGCTGCGGGCGATCGCCCGGCAGATGGGCACCGCCTCCTCGGCGCTGTACCGCTATTTCCCCAGCCAGTCCGACCTGGTCACCGCGTTGTGCGTGGAGGCCTACGACTCCCTGGCCGGCACCGTCATCGCGGCCAGGGACGCCCAGCCCCCCGGCGACCACGCCCGGCGGTGGACCGCGCTCTGCCATGCCTGGCGCGGCTGGTCGCTGGAGCACCCCGCCGACTTCGCGCTGATCTTCGGCACCCCGCTGCCGGGCTACCAGGCGCCGCCGGCGGCCACCGCGGCGGCCGCCGGCCGCAGCATCGCGGCCGCCGCGGCCGTGTACGCCGCCGCGGTCCGGGCGGGCGCCGCCGACCCCGCCCGCGCCCAGATCCCCGCCGGCCTGGAAACCGAGGCCCTTTGGGGAACCCTGGCGGGAGACAGCGGGATGGCCGGCCAGCCCCAGATCGCCGGGATCGTCATCAGCGCCTGGGCTGCCCTGCTCGGCTACCTGGTCGCCGAGATCTTCGGCAGCCTGACCCAGCTGATCACCAGCACCGACCTGCTCTACCAGGCGCACGTGCGCACGGTGATGCGCGGCATGGGATACCAGCCCGCCCTCATCGACCCCCCGGCCACCGGCCCGGGCGGCTAAGGCCGGGCCACGTCGATCGCCGCGAGCTCGAGCTGGCTGTAGGTCGTCGCGCCGAACCAGGCCCAGGCGATCCGGCCGCGGCCGTCGAGGATGTAGGTGGAGGGGGTGGCCGCGGGCGCCGCCGTCCCGAACCGGGCGGCGATCAGGTCGCCCGGGTCGCTGATGCTGGGGTAGGGATGCGGTAGCCGCGTTCGAACGCCAGCCCGGCGGAGGGCTCCTCGCGGATGTCGATGCCGGCGAAGCGCACGCCCAGGAAGCGGGTATCGGCGGCAACGCGGGCCAGGACCCGGGCCTCCTTCCGGCACGGCACGCACCATGACCCCCAGAAGTTGATCACGACAGTGTGACCGCGCCAGCCGGCGATGTCCAAATGCCCGCCGGTCAGCGTGGTGCCGGAGATATCCGGCGCGACAGGCCGCTGCCCGGCGGGGATGACCCGGCCGACGGCCGGCAGCCCGCCGGACCCGGAACCGGCGAGATGCACCACCACAACCGCCAGCAGCCCGGCGGCGGCGGCGGAGATGACGAACCGGACCCGCCGTGTCACCAGGTGCCTCCTAATTCCCGGAGTAGGCGAAGCCGCGGCTGATCAGATGATCGGGGTCGACCAGGATCTCGTGAGCAATCCGGTCACCCGCGCCGATGGTCAGCTCCACCCAGACGCCGGAGCCGGGAAATCCCAGCAGCAGCACCTGCTGGCCCCCGCTGCCCGCCACCAGGTCGGCCACCGGAACGACACCGCCGGCGTAGGGCTCCACTGAGAGGAATGCCCGGCCGCTGACGCCGGTCGAGTGCGGCGTGCCTGCGCCCAGCGCGGTGTCGCTGGTGACCTGCTCATCCATGGTCATGGCGCGGACCTGCCGCATCGCCGCGAGGACACGGCCCAGCAGTGTCGCGCCCGGCGCCGGCGGCCACGGGACATCTAGCGAGGCGGTCCCGCCGGTCCAGCCGGAGGCGGCGGCCCGGATCGTCAGCAGGTTGTCGCCGCGGACCCACCGGGCGGACGCGGCGAAGCAGCCGCTCCCGCAGCCGCGCACCCCGGGTGCGCTAACCCCGGCGCGCGGGCCGGCCAGTGTCATCGAGACCGTGAACCGCGGGGTGCTCGCCCCGTTTTCCTGCGGGGTCGCCAGGTGCACGACGATCTGCCCGGCGCTGGCGGTAGCGTAGATGCCGATCTCGCCGGCCCGGCCGCCGAGCGGCACCAGCGGTCCGCTGGCCGTCGGCGGGAACGGCAGCGCCCCGCCCGAGCCGGCCAGGGACGGTGCGGCGATGGTGCTCAGCAGCGCGGCGACCGCTAGCACCCCGGCCAGCGTCCCGGACTCGATCCGGGTGGCCAGCGCGGGTCCCGCCCCGGGGGCCGGACGACGGCGCAGCCACCTGCGCCCGGCCAGCGCCAGCGCGGCAGCCGCCCCGACCAGGGCCGCCTTCACGATCAGCACCCAGCCGTAGTGGGTAGTGAACAGCGACCCCAGCGGCACGAGTACCAGCGCGGAGACCACACCGGTGACCACCACCAGGGCGAACAGCCACGCCGCGGCCGTGGCATACAGGCGGACCAGGGCCCGCACCGCCGCCGGGTGCTCCCGCCAGGCGATTCCGGCGCGCACCACGTACAGCAGCATCCCGGCCCGCCACCCAGGCGAGGGTGCAGTTCGCGCCTGGTGTGCTGGTGGACGGCCGGCCGTTCGGCTACGGGCGGCTGTCGGAACGCAGGCTGCGCGCCCGATGACCGGCTCGAAGACGCCGGCGGCGATGGGCAGGGCGAGGGAGTTGTAGCCGATGGCCCAGCCCAGGTTCTGCCGCATCTTGCGCAGCGGCCCGCGATCCGGCCAGCGGTGGCCTGGTTGTCGCCGGTCAGCCCGAGGTGTCACTCGCCAGCCCGAATCGACGAGATCATCGCCAAGTCCAAGGAGGGCGAGCCGCCCCGGACCGGGTCACTGAATCCGTTCGACGGAC
>WNGG01006405.1_pt1 | contig 13102 bp, 12 predicted proteins | sample 5400661 | NCBI WGS metagenome assembly WNGG01 (sample SAMN13153372, study PRJNA577476) | soil metagenome | isolation source: 100 cm soil or saprolite under Garry oak tree replicate 1 | place: USA:California | collected 2016-06-15
GGGGCGAGCGCAAGTCCGGCGAGCCGGTCTGCGATCCCCCGATGGGCGAGGTCGTCGACGCGGAACAGCGCCACGTCGGCACACTTGCCCGGCGCCAGCGCACCGCAGTCGTCGCGTCCGAGGCATTCGGCGCCACCCTGCGTGGCGAGCCGCCACGCGCTCCGGGCGTCCAGCGCGCCAGGCCCGCCGTGCACGCGAGCGAGCAGCAAAGCCTGGTGCACCTCCCCAGTGAGGTTCGCGTACTCGTTGCTGGCCGCGCCGTCCACGCCGAGGCCTACGCGCGCGCCGGCGCGCAGAAGATCTGCGACCCTGCAGGCGCCGGCGCCCAGCCTCATGTTGCTCGACGGGCAGTGGGCGATCCCCGTCTTGGTCTCGGCGACTCGACCCACCTCCGCATCGTCGAGATGGATGCCGTGCGCGAACCAAACGTCATCGCCAGTCCAGCCGAGGTCTTCCATGAGCTGCATCGGACGTTTGCCGAATCGCTCCAGGCAGAACTTCTCCTCGTCCAGCGTTTCGGCTACATGCGTGTGCAGTCGCACGCCGTGCCGGCGCGCGAGGGCGGCCGACTCCGCCATGAGACGTGGCGTGACCGAGAACGGTGAGCACGGCGCAACCACGACCCTGCACATCGAGCCTGGTCGTGGGTCGTGGAATCTGTGGATCACATCCTCGGTCGAGGCGAGAATCGCATCTTCGTCTTCGACCACCGAGTCGGGAGGCAGCCCGCCCCTCGACTCGCCGAGCGACATCGAGCCGCGACACGGATGGAACCGGATGCCGAGCTCGCGAGCCGCGTCGACCAGCGCTTCGAAGATTCCTTTGCGGCCGGATGGGAACACGTAGTGGTGATCGGTCGAAAGGGTGCAGCCGCACAGCAAGAGGCGCGCCATCGCCGCGCGCGCCGATGCTCGCACGCTGTCCGCGTCGATACGCGCCCAGATCGGATAGAGCGTGCGCAGCCATTCGAACAGCGTCCCGTCCGGCGCGTAGCCGCGGGTCGCCCACTGATACATGTGGTCGTGCGAGTTGACGAGACCCGGCACCGCGACGCAATTTGGTTCGTCGACAACCTCGTCTGCGTGCGGCGGCTGCCCTGAGCCGATCTCGTCGATGACGCCGTCCCGCGCCAGCACCCAACCGTTCTCGATCTCCTCGCTCCCGGTGAAAAGCAGCCCAGCCCGGACGAGGAGCGTCAAAGGGTGATGTCGTGCGGTCGGACGGGCACGCGGTTGATGTCGCGGCCGGTGGCGGCACGGATCGCGGCCACGATCGCGGGGCCCGAAGAGATGGTGGGCGGCTCGCCCACTCCTCTCAGCCCATACGGCGAGCGCGGGTCGCCAAGCTCCAGCACATCCATCTGCACCGGAGGCATGTCGAGGATGGTGGGAAGCAGATAGTCGGTGAAGCTCGGGTTGCGGATGACGCCGTCCTTGACCTGGATCTCCTCCATCACCGCCAGTCCCAGTCCCTGCGCCGCCCCGCCTTCGAGCTGGCCCTCGACTGCCTGAGGGTTGATCGCCTTGCCCACGTCTTGCGCGGTCGCGAGCTCCACCACCTTGATCAGGCCGAGCTCGGTGTCGACGTCGACCACGGCTCGGTGGGCTGCGAAAGCGAACTGCATGTGGGCGTTTGCCCGGCCGGTCTCAGCGTCGAGGCGGAAGGTCTTGCGCGGCCGGAACTCGCGCGTCTCTTCGATCGTCTCCTCACCGAGGAGGGTCGCCAGGTTGACGATCACCTCGCCTTCACTCGACACGATCGAGTCGCGTTCCATCCGGAGGCCGGACAGCGCACCGCGCTTTCCGAGCTCCGACTGGGCCAGGGCGAGGACCCGCTCACGCACCGCCTCGCAGGCCGCCTTCACCGCCCCGCCGGTGATGTACGTCTGCCGCGAGGCGGAAGACGAGCCCGCGGAGCCGACCTGGGTGTCAGCGGGGAGCACGACGACGTCGCTCACGCCAAGCTCGGTCCCCGCAATCTGCGCCTGCACCGTGACCAGACCCTGCCCCACCTCGGCGGCGGCAGTGTGCACCTCAGCGCGAGGCCGGCCGTCGACGACGGAGAGGCGGACCCTCGCGGTCGAGTAGTCGTTGAACCCCTCCGAGTAGCCGACGTTCTTGAAGCCGACGGCATACCCCACCCCGCGCCGCACGGCCTCGCCGTGGGTCGTGTTGGACACCCCGCCCGGCATCTCGGTCAGGTCGCGGCCGGCCACGGCCGGCATGGGCATCGCCTGTACCCGCCTGAGCAGCTCCGCCACCGGGGCGGGCCCGTCCAGCTCCTGGCCGGTGATCAACTGGCCGCCCGTATCGAGCGCGTTGAGGATCCGCAGCTCGACCGGGTCCATCTTCAGCGAGGCGGCGAGCTTGTCCATCTGCGCCTCGTGGGCGTAGCAGTTCTGGACCGAGCCAAACCCTCGCATCGCACCGCAGGGCGGGTTGTTCGTGTAGACGACCCAGCCGTCGATCGCGGCGTTGGGACACTGGTATGGGCCAACGGCAAAGCAGCAGGCGTTGGAGATCACCGCCGTGGAGCTGGACGCGTAGGCGCCGCCGTCGAGCAGGACGCGCGCTTTGACGTAGACGAGCCTGCCGTCGCGAGTCGCGCCGTGCTCGTAGCGCAGCCGGCCGGGATGGCGGTGCACGTGGCCGACGAAAGACTCCGAGCGCGAATACGAGATCTTCACCGGACGCCCTGTGCGCAGGGCCAGCATGCATGCGTGCGCCTGCATGGAGAGGTCCTCGCGTGCGCCAAACGCGCCTCCGACCCCTGCCAGCGTGAGCCGCACCTTCTCCGCCGGCAACCCGAGGCACTCGGCCAGCTGCTCGCGGTCGACGTGGAGCCACTGCGTCGCGATGTACAGGTCGACTCCGCCCTCGGCGTCGGGGATGGCCAGCCCCGACTCCGGCCCCAGTGGCGCCTGGTCCTGCATTCCAATCTCGTACTCGCCGCTGACGACGACGTCCGCGTGCGCGTCCTGGTCGCCCCACCGGATCTTGATCTGGCGGGTGATGTTGCCGGCCGGATGCAAACGTGGCGAGTCCTCGCCCAAGGCGAACTCGGGGTCGGTCAGCGGCACCAGGACCTGGTAGTCGACGTTCACCTTTTGCGCCGCGCGACGTGCCTGCTCCGGATGATCCGCTGCGACCAGGGCCACGGCCTCGCCCCAGTAGCGAACGACATCTGCGGCGAGCACCGGCTGGTCGGGGATCTCGAGACCGTATGCATTGCGACCCGGGACGTCCTCGTGCGTGAGCACGGCGCGGACGCCGGGAGCGGCGATGGCTTCAGCGGTGTCGATGGACACGATGCGCGCGTACGGGTGCGGGCTTCGCAGGGTCGACCCCCACAGCATGCCGCCGATCTGGAGGTCTGATGAATAGGGGAAGTCGCCCTTCACCTTGAGGACGGCGTCGGGGCGCTGAGGGCTCTCGCCTACGCGACCGGCTACCTGGGAATGCTCAGGGAGCTTGGGCCTCTTGAGTGTCATCCCGCAGCCATCCGGCTCGCCGCCAGCTGGACGGCGTCAATGATCTTGGCGTATCCGGTGCAGCGGCAGATGTTGCCGGCCAGCGCCTCGCGGATCTCGAGGTCGCTCGGTTGCGGCACGCGCCGCAGCAGGTCGTGCGTCGCCACCACCAGGCCCGGCGTGCAGAAGCCACACTGGACCGCGCCGCACTCGACGAAGGCGTCCTGCACCGGGTGCAGCGCCGCGCCGGCGCCAAGGCCCTCGACAGTGAGTATCTCCCGACCCTGCGCCTGCCCTCCGAGCACGAGGCACGCGCAGACGAGCACACCATCCACATAGACGGAGCAGGACCCACATTCCCCCTGCTCGCAGGCGTTCTTCGAGCCGGGCAGGCCCATGCGTTCCCGGAGCATGTAGAGGAGGCTCTCCCCTTCCCACACCCCATCGGCCGTCAGCGCGCGACCGTTGACCGTGCAGGTGATCCTCACGCCGCCCTGCCTCGGTATTCGTCCCAGGCCCAGGCGAAGCTGCGCCGAGCCATCACCGCGAGCGCATGCCGGCGATATGCGGCCGTGCCGCGCACGTCGTCGATGGGCCGCGACGCCCCCGCCACCAGCTCGCCGAAGCGCGCGATCGCGGCTGCATCCGCGTCGCGCCGGCTCTCCCACAAACCGCCTTCGTCGAGGACTCCCTCGAGGAAGCGCTCCGCCTCGTCGGCGCCCACCGGCGTGGGTGCGGCGGAGCCGATGCCGGTGCCGACGTGCCGGCGGGCTGGGTCGAGCGCGAGTGCGAACGAGCAGACCGCGATCACCATTGCGTTGCGCGTGCCGACCTTGGAGAACTGCTGGGGCCCTGGCGCGGGCTCGATGAGGAACGCTGCGATCAGCTCATCCTTCTGCATTGCATTGCGCTTGGGGCCGGTGAAGAACTCACGCGCCGGCAAGCGCCGGCTGCCGCGAATCGAGGCGAGCTCGACGGTGGCACCCGCGGCAAGGAGCGGCGGGTGCGCGTCACCGGCCGGCGACGCCGAGCCCAGGTTGCCGCCGACCGTGCCCCGGTTGCGGATCTGCGGTGATCCCACGGTGCGAGATGCCATGGCCAGGCCTGGCAGCTGGCTTGCGAGCTCGTCGATGATCCGCGCATAGGTCACCCCGGCTCCGACGCGGAAGACGCCGTCCTCCCTGCCCCACTCCGTCAATTCAGGTACGCGCGTCAGGTCGATGATCGACGCCGGCCGGATGCGGTCGAAATTGATGTCGACCATCACGTCGGTCCCGCCCGCGATGGGCACGGCCTCCGGGTGCGCCGACTTCATGGCGAGCGCTTCCGCCCAGCTCGCCGGCTGCAAGAACTCCATCTACCAGGCCTGACGTGACTCCGGGGCGTCGTCGCGCGTGACCGTCCCCTCGATGAGCCCGTACGGCCGGTCCGACGCGTAGAACACCTCGTTATCGTTCTCGAGCCCGAACGGCGACAGGTCGACCACGAAGTGGTGCTTGTTCTGCATCGCCAGACGGACCTCGGCAACCTCAGCGTGCGCCTTCAACACCAGCTCGCCCATCGTGTACAGGGTCTGCTGCAGGGCCAGGCTGTGCTTGGCGGCGAAGGCCTCGATGAGCAGCCGTCGTATCCCCTCGAAAGCCGCCCCCCAATCGACGTCGGTCTGACCGTAGCGCCAGCGGGCGGTGACCGCCGTCGACAGCACGCGGTCGTGCGTCTCCTGAAGCGTTGTGTAGCGATCCCTGGGGTAGCCCCAGAACTCCGAGCCGGTGGACTTGAGCAGCACGAGGTCAAATAGGCCCGACACCACCCACGCCTCATCAGCCATGCACGTCACCACTGTCGAGCGTTTCTCCGACCCGCCGCGGATGAACGAGTGCGGATGCGGCTTGCCGCCGACGGTGATCCGCGTCCACGGGTGCTCCTCAATCGACACGCGAGCTCGATGCACTGATTCGAACTCGTGCACGAAGTGCCGGGCGAGGCGGAGCGCGAAGTCCTCGATCTCACCGACTGGACCTTCTTTCGCGAAAGCGAAGACGGTGTTCTTCTGAGTGTCGGTGGGGACAACCTTGCTGTTGTCGCCCTCCAGGTGGCTGGCGGCGAAGTCGCCCGCCAGCGCGACGCTCACGGTCACGTCCTTGATCTCGTGAGTGCCGCCGTCGCCGCCCTTCGTGACCCGAACCAGGTGCGTCTCCGCCTTCCCGTACTGGTTGTCTCCGAGCACGATGCCACCCACGGCCTTACGTCCCTCTGTATGTGGAGTAGCCGAAGGGGCTCAGCAGAAGCGGCACGTGCAGGTGCTCACCCGCGTCCCAGAGCGTGAAGACCACAGACACGACAGGGTAGAAGCCCGTGATCCCGAGCTCTTCGAAGTAGCGCGCGGTATCGAAATCGATGCGGTAAACGCCCACCGCGAGGTCTCCCCCGGCAAGCTCGCGAACCCTGCCGTCCGAATCCGTGACCGCGCGGCCCACCTCCGACCAGGCGCCTTGCGATCCACGATGGCTGAGAGTCACGGACAGGCTCGTCGCCGGCCGGCCTCGCGAGACATCGAGCACGTGGGTCGAAATGCTCATCCAGCCAGCATGCGCTGCAGCCGGAGGCGGTTGATCTTGCGGTGCTCATCCGCAGCCTCCTTGATCTCGGCCGCGGGCTCGTTGTCCATCCTCCGGCGCAGCTCGGCCAGGACCTCATCCGCGGTTCGGCCTGCGGCGGCGATCAGGAACACATGACCGAACCGGGCCTCGTAGCGGCGGTTCTCCTCCGCCAGCTCGGCCAGGGCATCGGGCTTCGCGTTCATGACCCGAGCCTGCTCTCTCTCGGACGCGCCCGGCGAATGGCCGCCGCGCTCCCCCAGGCGCGGATGTCCAGACAGCGCTGCCAGCCAGTCGGGTGGGCCGAGCTCCGTCCAAACGGAGTCGGCCGCTGACAGGACGGCCTCCAGGTTTGCGTACGGCCGGCCGCCGGCCACCCGAGACGCCCACCGGTGCGATGCGCAGCACGCGTAAAGCCGGCTCTCCGCCTCGACGCGGGGCAGGCTGTTGAACGACGCGAGGCCATCACTCGACACCCAGCGGCACCAGCTCGAATCTTGCGACGTCGACCAACCCGCGGTCGGTGATCTTCAGCTCAGGGATGACAGAAAGCGCGAGGAAGCTGAGCATCACGAACGGGGCGTTCATGGTCACGCCCATGTCCACCAGCCGCCTCTCCATCGACCGCAGGCGCTCGTACACGCTCGCCAGCGGCTGGTCGCTAATGATGCCGGCAACCGGCAGCGCCAGCTCCTCGACCACACGCCCACCCTCAGCGATGACGATGCCCCCGCCGATCTCGGCCAGGCGGTTTGCGCACGCGGCCATGTCGGTGTCGTCGACACCGAGCACGACGACGTTGTGCGCGTCGTGGGCGACCGTGGATGCGTATGCGCCGCGTTTCAGGCCCACGTTGGTGGCGAACCCGAGGCCGATCCGCCCGCTTGCATGGTGCCTCTCGACGACTGCGATCTTGACCAGGTCACGCGCGGGATCGGCGGTCACGCTGCCGTCTTGAGTGGAGGGCGGGACGAGGTCGATACCGGTCAGCAGCTGCCCAGGGACGACGCGGATGACCCGGATCCGCTTTGAGGCGGCGGGAACGAGAAACGATGCCGGCGCGACCGGCGCCATGTGCATCGTCTGGCGCACCCACTCCGGCACGGCCATCGTCACGTGACGCGGCGGCGCGCCACGTTTGAGCGCCTGTCGCGGCATGAAAGAGCTGAGGTCGTCGAGCACCAGGATGTCCGCCTGGTAGCCGGGGGCGATCGCACCCAGGTGCCACAGCCGGTGGTATATGGCCGGGTTGATGGTGGCCATCACGAGCGCGTCCTCTGGGCTGATGCCCTCCTCCACCGCGACCCGCACCATCTGGTTGATGTGACCCTCCTCGACGATGAAGCTCGGTTCGCGGTCGTCGGTGCAGAACATGCAGCGCTCGCTGCCGTAGCGCGTGACAAGTGGCAGCAGGTCGCGAAGGTTGCGCGCGATAGACGCCTCGCGCAGCATGACCCACATTCCCATCCGGCGTTTCTCGAGGGCTTCTTCAAACGTGGTCGCCTCGTGATCTGAGCGAATGCCGGCGGCGATGTATGCGTTCAGTGCCAGACCACGAACCCCAGGCGCGTGGCCGTCGACGTGGTTGGTGAGGCCGGTCTGCAGCTTGGCGATTTCCGCCGCGTCACCGGCGATGACGCCGGGGAAGTTCATCATCTCGGCAATCCCGATCGTGCGATGCCGGCGCAGCAGGCTCTCGATGTCGCCCGTGGTGAACGGCCGGCGCGGTGATTCGAAACGCGACGCGGGTACGCACGATGGCGCCATCACGTAAACGTCGAGAGGCAGGTCCTCGCAGCAGTCGAGGAGCCAGTGGATGCCGTCGGTGCCGAGGACGTTCGCGATCTCATGCGGGTCCGCCACCACCGCAGTGGTGCCATGCGCAAGCACCGCCCGGGCAAATTCGTCGACAGTCAGCTTGGCTGACTCGATGTGGACATGGGCGTCGATGAAACCGGGCACCAGGTAAGCACCGGCCACGTCTTGGCGCTGCAGGCCCTCGTATCTCCCGAGCCCGACCACGTGCCCGTCCTTGATGGCGACGTCGACCTCGAGCCACTCCTTGGTGAACACCGAGAGCACGCGGCCTCCGGCCAGCACCAGGTCGGCTGGTTCGTCGCCCCTAGCGACTGCCATCCACTTCGCGTCGATGACGCTCAAGAATAAAGACTTCCACGGTTATCCTCTGCCAGTGATCCTGTCCATCGGCGAGCTCGTGGTCGATGTCACGATCGTCCCGCAGACAAGCCTGCGCGCGGACGACGACACGCCCGCCCGCATCACGATCGGCGGCGGCGGGCAGGCGGCCAACTTCTGCGCCTGGGCGGCGGCCCTTGGAGAACGCGCCCGGCTCATCGCGAGGCTCGGTGACGACGACAACGGCCGGCATCTCGTGGCCGAGATCGAGGCCGTGGGGGTCGAGGTCTGCGCGGTCTGGGCATCTGAGCCCACGGGCGTGATCGCGGTCCTGGTCGGCCCGAACGGCGAGCGCTCGATGGCCACACAGCACGGCGCCGGCATCGGGCTGCGGTCTGAGGACCTGCGGGATGAGTGGTTCCAGGGTGTTGGCCTCATCCACGTCCCCGCGTACTCGCTGTTCCTCGACCCTCTCCGGAGCGCGGCGCGGGCGGCCATCGAGGGCGTGCGCCGCTCGCAGGGCCTGCTTTCGATCGACCTTTCGTCCGTGGCCGGGATCAAGGAGTACGGCACCCGCCGGATGACCTCCGAGATCGAACAGCTCAAGCCCGACCTTCTCTTCGCCAACGAAGCTGAATCCACGGCCCTCAAGGTCCCGCTCGAAAAGCTGGCCGAGGTCGCGGTGCTGAAGCTCGGGGCTGCGGGATGCCGCGTGATGGGGCGCACGATCCCCGCACCGCCGGTGGTCGAGGTGGACGCCACCGGCGCCGGAGACGCTTTCGCGGCGGCCTTCTGCCTCTCGTACCTGAATGGAGCCACACCGATCGATGCGGCGCAGCGGGCCGTGTCGGTCGCTTCGACCGCGGTCACCCAGTACGGCGCACGTCCCCGTTGAGCGGCCTGGTCCAGCTGTCGGCCGAGGTGTCTGAGGCGCTGGCCGGCGGCCGTCCGGTCGTGGCCCTGGAGACGTCGATCGTCGGGCAGGGCCTGCCTGCCCCGCACAACCTGCACGCGGCGAGCGCCAGCGAGGCGGCCATACGCGATGAGGGCGCGGTCCCGGCCACGATCGCGGTTCTAGATGGCCGGCTGCGCGTCGGCCTGGACTCGGCCGAGCTGGAGCGCATCGCAGCGGGCGCCGGCAAGGTCAGCTCACGCGACATCGCCCCGGCGCTGGTGCGGCGAGAGGTCGGCGCGACAACGGTGGCGGCGACCATGCGCGCGGCCTCGATGGCCGGGATTCGCTTCCTGGCCACGGGGGGCATCGGCGGCGTGCACCGCGGCCGTCCGGAGGACCAGTCGGCCGACCTGGAAGAGCTCGGCCGGACGCCGGTCGCCGTCTTCTGCGCCGGAGCCAAGATCATCCTGGACCTACGTCTCACCCTTGAGCGGCTCGAGAGCCTCGCGGTGCCGGTGCTGGGCTACGGCTGCGACGAGATGCCGGCGTTCTATACGCGCCACAGCGGGTGTCGGGTGAGCGCCCGAGTGGACGGAGAAGAACAAACCGCGGCAGTGCTGCACGCTGCGTGGGAAACCGGCGCCCGCGGCATCGTGATCGCGGTACCTCCACCCGGCGAGCTCGATGACGCCGAAGAGCTGGTGCGCCGTGCGGTGCGTGAGATGGAGAGTGTCTCTGGGTCCGATCTGACTCCGCGCCTGCTCGCGCGCGTCGCGGAGCTGTCAGGCGGCCGTTCGCTCGACCTCAACGTGGAGCTGGTGGTCAACAACGCGCGCGTTGCGGCTCGCGTGGCATCGGCGTTCAGCGCCGGGCGCCAGACCTGAGCCGGCCACGCAGTAAAGACAGCACAGCCGCTTCCATCGACCGCACTGGGGATCCGTCCGCCGCCAACGTGCCGGCGCCGTTCAATGCGGTGTCGAGCGAGTGGTCGAGATAAGAGTCGATCACCGCCGGGTGCACGTAGCTTCGGCGGCAAACGGCCCGAGTGTTGCCGAGTCGCCGCGCAACCTTGTCGATCGCGGCGACCACGTTGCGCCTGGCCTCGGCTTCGGATTCGAAGCTCGTCACCTCTCGAAGCGTGAGCGCTGCCAGCACAGTCCCCGCCCAGGTCCGGAAATCCTTCGCCGTGTAGTCAGCACCGCTCGTCTCCCGCAGGTACTCGTTCACGTCTTCCGACGAGACGGTTCGACCCTCCCCGCTTTCGTCGACGTAGGCAAACAGCACCTGCCCGGGAAGATCCTGGCACTCCTTGACGACGCGGGCCACGCGCCGATCGGCGACAGCCGCCTCGACCTCCTTCCCACTCTTGGCTCGGAACTTCAATCGAATCATCGAGCCGCGCACCTTCGCGTGCCGGTCGCGCAGGGTCGTCAGGCCAAACGACTTGTTCTCGCGAGCATATTCGGTGTTGCCGACGCGGATGAGCGTGGTCTCGAGGAGCCTCACGATCGCTGCGATCACACGCTCCCGTGGCAGTCCCGGCCGGCGCAGGTCTCGTGCGACGCGCCGCCTGATGCGTGGCAGCGCCTTGCAGAAGCCGATCAGGCGTGCGTATTTCTCGGCGCCGCTCAGCTCAGTCCACCGCACGTGATACCGGAACTGTTTGCGACCCCGCGCGTCGCGACCGGTGGCCTGGATGTGGCCGCGAGGTTCCGCACAGATCCAGACCTGCTCCCACGCGGGCGGAATGGCGAGCGAGGAGATTCGCCGCAGGATTCGTCGGTCGCGGACGACACCGCCACCGGCGCGGCGATACTCAAATCCGCGGCCGCGCCGGACACGCCTGATCCCAGGGGCCGAGTCGGTGGAATAGACGAGGCCCTTGTGCCGGAGCGACCGGGTCCGCAGCGGCAAGATCACCTAAACGAACAACGCCGGAGATGCCCCCACAGCCCTATTCCGTCAGCCGTGGAGCGTGCAGTCTCGGCACCCATCGCGGAACGGCTGCCAGGTAGCGCTCGTAGTCGAGACCGAATCGCTCCTTCAGCCCCGGCTCCTCGTGGAGCACGACGGCGAGGTGGAAGAAGAACGCGACCACGAGCGACCAGAGCAAGAGGGCAGCAGACCACAAGAAGGCTGTCTCGCCAAGCAGCACGGCCACGATCCCTATGTAGATCGGGTTGCGCACGAATCGGTATGGCCCGCCCCTGACGAGCATGCGCGGCGGGTCCCATGGCGCGGGCGTGCCCCGGCCGCGCGCGATGAACTCCACCCAGCACCACCCGGTAAGCAGGAGGCCGGCCGCGCCGACCACAACGCCGATGAGCCGAAGGCCGGGATTGACCACGGCGGCCGAACCCGCCAGGCCCGCCGGCACGTAGAGCACGACCGTGGCGGGCACGACCACGGTGAAGAGGACCGTTCGCAGCACGAGCATGAGCGTTTCGCGACGCGACGAGCTCACCTGATGAAGAACGCAGCTGCGGCGATGACGATGTAGGCGCCGAAAAGCTGCACCCCCTCGAGCCAGTTGCTGCGACCGTCGAGCGATATGACCGCGACGATGAGGGTGGCCAGGAACACGATCGCCACCTCGAATGCGTTGAAGACGAAATCCATCGGGTGCCCGATCGCAAGGCTGATGAAGACAAGGATCGGCGCGACGAACATCGCGATCTGTGTGGACGAGCCAACGGCGATCTCGAGCGTGATGTCGACGCGGTTCTTGGCTGCGAAGACGACCGCGGACCCGTGCTCGGCGGCGTTGCCGATGACCGGGATCAGGATCAGGCCGACGAAAAGAGGCGGGATGCGCAGCGTCTCGATGGCGGGGGTCAGCGAGGACACGAGCAGCTCGGACTCCAACCCGACGAATGCCGCCGACGCGATGAGCACCAGAAGGGACCTGCGCTGCGACCAGGTCGGGGTCTCTTCGCGATCTGGCGCGTGGAACAGATGGGCGTGCGTGACCTGCGTGAACGCGATCGCGGCCAGGTACAGGCCGATCAGCACCACGGAGACGACGCCGCTGACCACCTCCTTGCCGACGAAACCGACATCGGGCGTGCTCAGGATCAGGAGGGCGGGCACTAGCAGGCCCGCGACCGCAAGGAGAAGCGAGGCCGAGTGGACGCCGGCCGCCCGCGCGCTGAACTGCTGTTCCTCATGCCGGACGCCACCGACGATGAAGGCGATGCCGAGCACCAGCAGCAGGTTCCCGACGATCGATCCGACCAGCGACGCCTTCACGATGGCAAAGTTGCCGGCGCTGATCAGCAGGATGGCCACGATCAGCTCGGTGATGTTGCCGAGCGTCGCGTTGAGGAGGCCGCCCATCCGCGGTCCGAGCCTGATCGCGATCTGCTCGGTTGAGCGCCCGATGAGGTCAGCCAGCGGAACGATGGCGAGGGCCGAGGTCAGGAAGACGAGCACGGGCTGGCCGAGGAAGTCGGCGACGATCGAAATCGGGATGAAGAGGAGCAGCCAATCGGTCGAAAGCCGCGGAAGGCGCCTCATGCGCCTCGCCAGCTTACGGCCTCAGGCGCGAATCACCGTTGCGGCTAGACTCGTGCAGTCGATGCATTGCCACCGCTTCGATTCCGCACGTTTGGCGCCAAAAGCTCGTTACGAAGCATGAATTCCGCACGTTTGGCCCCAAACGCGCGGATTGCGCACCGGCTGCAGCGGACCGTATGACTGAAGCCGCGCGTCCTAACCCGCTGGGCAACTACCGCTTCCTGGGCCGTGAGGGACGGCCGTTTTCCGACGGGGTGGTGGCGGACCAAGGCTACGACCTGGTTCACGCCAGGTTCGAAAGTCCAGCGCCGCTTGACGCCGGACTGGCAGCCGCAGTACGCCATGTGACCGCTGCCGGAAGACCCGTGCAGGCGATCGCCGGCTTCGAGCTGCGCATCCCAGAGCCTTTCACTCCTCAGGACTTCGCTGCGTTCAACGAGGGCTACGTCGCCAGCCTCAGGTCGGTGGGCGTGGAGGTGGACGGCTTGA
>WNGG01015560.1_pt1 | contig 13101 bp, 13 predicted proteins | sample 5400661 | NCBI WGS metagenome assembly WNGG01 (sample SAMN13153372, study PRJNA577476) | soil metagenome | isolation source: 100 cm soil or saprolite under Garry oak tree replicate 1 | place: USA:California | collected 2016-06-15
CCACTAACATTATATGCCGCAATTGGTAAGTTACAGTGTTCCCGAACTTGCTGTATCACATCAAGGTAGGCTAGCGCGGGCTTTACCATCACGATATCGGCCCCTTCGCTAATATCTAGATCAACTTCACGCAATGCCTCACGTACATTAGCAGGATCCATTTGGTATGATCGGCGATCACCGAATTGCGGTGATGAAGCTGCCGCTTCGCGAAACGGACCATAGAATCCCGAAGCGTATTTAGCTGAGTAAGCCATTATCGGCGTTGAACTATAACCATCGTCATCCAGGGTATGCCGAATTGCCCCAACACGACCATCCATCATATCCGATGGAGCTACTACATCGGCTCCTGCTACTACATGTGAGAGTGCCATTCGTGCAAGTAGTTTCAGCGACTCGTCATTCTGAACATTTCCATTATAAATTACACCGCAATGGCCATGGTTGGTATATTCACACAGGCACACATCAGTTACAACCAGCATATCTGGCGCTTCTGCTTTGATACGACCGATGGCCTGTTGAATGATACCCTGCGAATAATACGCTTGAGACCCCACTTCATCTTTTTCGGAAGGGACACCGAACAGCAATACTGCTGGAATACCGAGATTTAAAATACGCTTTGCTTCTTGCCCTACATATGCAAGTGGCCATTGCTTAATTCCTGGCATCGAGGAGATTTCTCGCGGATTGTCAATGTTCTCTGCAATAAAAAGTGGGTAAATAAGTTGTTCAACGTTCAGGTAGGTCTCGCGTACCAGATTACGCAATGTATCGTTTTGACGCGTACGCCGCATACGGATAGTGGGAAACTTTGCCATCATTATTTACTCCAGACTCTCTGTCAAAGCCAATTTTACTGCCTCCACCGTCTCTTGAATCATCTTGTCTTCCATGGCAAGCGAAATAAAACAACTCTCAAATTGGGAAGGAGGCAGGTACACACCACGCTTTAACATACTCCTGAAAAAGTGCGCATAACGTTGGGTGTCTGAGGATTTGGCGCTACTATAATTGACAACACGCTCAGCAGTGAAGAACAAGCAAAAAATTGCGCCAATTCTCACAAATTGTACGCCACCGCCAAACGTTTGTAGTACTTGATCTATGCCACTACTCAATAATTGTCCTTTGCGCTCAAGCTCTACATATCGTCCTGGTTTGCGCAACTCTTCGAGTGTCGCAATACCAGCAGCCATTGCCATAGGATTACCCGAAAGTGTTCCTGCTTGGTACATTGGCCCTAGTGGTGCCACAAGCTGCATGACTTCCCGCCGCCCTCCGTATGCTCCTACGGGAAGCCCTCCACCGATAATTTTCCCAAGACAAGTCAAGTCAGCTTGTATACCAGTACGTTCTTGCATCCCGCCCAGAGCGACACGGAAACCAGTCATCACTTCATCAAAGATCAGTAATGCTCCGAATGCTGTGCATATATTTCTTAGTTGCTCAAGAAACCCAGGACTAGGCAGCACCAACCCCATATTGGCTGCTGCTGGCTCAACAATGATCGCCGCAATATCATCAGGATAGATTCGAAATAACTCCTTTACAGCCTCGATATCATTATAAGTGGCAATCAGGGTGTTACTCGTAGCTTCAGCAGGTACGCCTGGACTGTCTGGCAATCCCATTGTTGCCACACCAGAACCAGCTTGTACAAGAAGCATATCTGCGTGACCATGGTAGCAACCACTAAACTTGATGATTTTGCTACGTCCAGTGAATGCTCTGGCCAGACGCAGAGCGCTCATAGTTGCCTCTGTACCGGAATTGACAAAACGTATCATTTCTATCGATGGTACGCTCTCGATCACTAACTTTGCCAGTATACTCTCTGCTTCAGTTGGTGCGCCGAAGCTAAATCCACGCATACTTGCCCTTGTCACTGCTTCCAACACAGATGGATAACCATGACCTAGAATCATTGGCCCCCACGATTGAACGTAATCAAGGTAGCGATTCCCATCTACATCATATAAGTACGGACCTTTCGCTCGATCGATATAAACAGGATTGCCTCCTACACCGCGGAAGGCGCGCACGGGGCTGTTCACACCGCCTGGCATAATTTGCTGTGCCTCTTCAAAAAGAGCTTGCGAACGACTAAGTATCAGACTTTTCACATTTCGAGTTTTGTTCTCCATGTATAGGTTCCTCAAGCTCCTATTGCTTCTAAAATCTCTTGCAAAGGCTGCGCTACACAGGTGAACATTGGTGTATCTCTTAGGGTATATTTACTCGCCTCTGTCTCGCGTAGTTGTTGCACCAGATCAAGAAAATCACTGACAACATCCGTTTCGAATGCCACAACAAACTCCTGGTCATCCAGGCCAAAGGAATATGTGGTATTCAACGAAACAGATGGATACGTCAAACCGACGCGAATATGTTCGTTCATCATGCGCTTTCGGTCTTCTAGGGGCAAGGCATACCATGCCCGAGTCTTCACAAACGGGTAGACGAAGAGGTACTTTTTATCCTCAGGTGTAATTACCAGGCGCGGATCGTGTGCGCCACGAGCGTTTTTGCCAACATAGACAGAACGTTTTGTCATCGAAAGAAATGCATGAATTTCACGCAAATATGGCCCCATCTCACTACATCGAATCTTACTACTAATTCCCTGTAAATCTTCAATAGCATAACTAGCCTGCCAGAGCATAAAATCACAATCCGATCGCAATCCGTAAAGGCCAAAACTGCGCATCAAATGCTCTTGTGTGTATTCTTCAAAAATTGTGATTATTTCCTGTTTGCCCTGCTGGCGCTTCTCTGCCTGGAGCAATTGCCATTGTGGATCAAGTTTATAGAATGTAAAGCGCACCAACTGGCGCGGTTGCTTCAATCCAGGATTAGAAGCTTGTTGCTCAGACTGTACTTGTGTTGTTTGCAATGTCTGTTCTGTCATTCTTTTTCCTCATTTCGAATAATTGCCTCTACAAGGCCAGCTATCGTATACACCTGTGCTTCGATATGAATATTTAGTCCACATTCACGCGCAGTCTGCGATGTAATGGGGCCAATACAAGCTATTTTTGGACGTGCAAACTCTGCTACACAACGTATAAATGTTTTGGTGAAGCTAACATTGTACTCCATAAGCCATTGCATAAAATTTCGAACCGTTGATGAACTGGTAAATGTGATTATATCAAGCTCCTGAGCTTCTAGTTGGCGCAGGATCATTTGCCCTTGTTCATCTTCTTTATCAATGCCGATAGTTCGATATGCTGCTACGACATCCACTTCTACACCCACTCTCTGTAGTTCATGAATCAGCACATTACGCGCTTCCGCTGCACGAGCCAATAATAACCTTTTTCCTTCTAACGGTTCTCCCTGTTTGCGAGCATCTTCAATCATTGCAGAGGTAACAGCCTCAGCAATATATGTAGCTGGTACAAGATCAGCTGTAGCTCCATATTTTGCCAGTGTCATAGCTGTTGCTGGGCCAATCGTCGCTTTACGCACTTCGCCAATTGATTCCACTTGATACCCCAACCTGATCAGGCGTTCGAAACAGTTCTGTACTCCATTGGCACTTGTGAATACCAACCAATCATACCAAGCTGCTTCGCACAAGCGCTTCAACGCATTATCCAGAGGCTCCCAATCCTCGGGATCAACTATACGTATTGTCGGGAACTCCACGGGTATAGCTCCAAGTGCACTCAACTGAGAACTAAAAGTGCCTGCTTGCTCGTGTCTTCGAGTATTAAGAATGCGTCGACCTTCTAAAGGTAAGCTTTTCACTGTTTGTTCAGACATCTTGACGTCCCCGAATCTGCATTTCATCTAACGTTTTGATAATCTCCGCTGCTCCCTCTGACAACGCCTGGTCGGCAAGTTGCACCCCTAGTTGCTCGACATACTCAAAATGAGTATCAGATGTCCAGGGAATAGAACCCTGCACTCGCACCTGTCGTTGGCCATCCAGGCTAATCACTAATCCCTTTAAAATGAGCTCATCACCTTCTATTGCTCCATATGCAGCAACTGGAAGTGAGCATCCTACGCATAGCCGACGCATAAACATGCGTTCTGCGCTCGTAGTCGTCTGCGTTACGGTATTCCTGAGAGGTGCTATCAGCATCTGTATCTCTTGCTCATTACGGCACTCCAACGCTAACGCACCCTGCCCTGGTGCAGGCATCATTACTTCTATTGACAGATAGTTCATTCTATTTGCTAATTGTTCACGCTTACCCAATCTATGCAATCCTGCGGCAGCAAGCACAATTCCGTCATAATCTCCTGCATCCAGCTTATGCAGCCGTGTATCAACGTTCCCTCGCAATGGTAAGATCTCCGATTCAGGGAAAAGCGCTCGAATTTGCGCTGATCTCCTCAAACTGCATGTACCAATACGTAGGTATTCAGAGCGATCTGACTCAAACAACGAACCCGGGTCACTCTGACTATTCACTAGCAGTACATCCCTGGCATCTTCACGCGTGCCGACCGCAAATACGCATAATCCTTCAGGTTGAGTGGTAGGCAAATCTTTCAGGCTATGGACAGCCAGGTCAATATTCCTTTGCAATAGAGCATGCTCAATCTCCATTACAAAAACCCCATCACCTCCCATCTGCGTCAATGGAACGCCTGTTTTAGCATCACCCGTCGTCTGAATTCGCTTGATTATTATCTCTAATTCTGGCTCTTGTTGATGCAGATGCTCGACTACCCATTGTGTCTGTATCATAGCCAGCTTGCTTGCTCGTGTTCCGATGATTATGCGTTTCATATGGTTGTTCTTTCAAATCAAATAGATATTGTAATGCTTCTGAATAAATGTGTTCTTGACCCTCTACAGCAGTCTCTTTGAGGCGTAGCATCGGGATATGTAATAACTTATTCACTATACGTGTTGTCAGTTCCTGAATTATGGCAGTTTCACGTTGTGTAAGGCCAGGCAAACGTTGGAGTGTGCGCTTCAATTCTTGTTGCCTCAATGCATCTGCATAGTGCCTGAGCGCACTGATAGTATCGACTACGTTTAGCGACCGCAGCCATCTTTCAAATGCGCTCGCTTCCTGAATTATGATCTCCTGAACCTGTTCAACTTCCTGATATCTCAATCGAATACCCTCGTTTACACCAATCTCTAAATCATCCAGGTTATACAGATGCACACCTGGCATATCAGCTATTGCCGGGTCAATGTCACGCGGAAGCGCAATATCGATTAGAAGTATTTGTCTCCCCGAACGCTGCTTCATTACATCTAGCATCATTTCAAGTGTGATTAATGCGCGAGGAGCAGTAGTAGAGCTAATAACCACATCCGCTTCCACTAGAGATTTGGCAAGTTCCTTAAAAGATCGATGTGTAGCACCAAACCGTTTGGCAAGGTCGATAGCGTGCAAAGGTGTTCGATTTATAATGATCAATTCTTGCGCGCCATTATCGCAGAGATGGTGGGTAGTGAGTTCGCTCATTTTTCCTGATCCCACTAGCAGAACACATGCCTTATGAAGATTGGGAAATAATTTCTTTGCCAGTTGCACGGCAACAAGACTAACAGAGGCAGCATTGCGGCTGATTCCAGTTTCACTTCGAGCACGCTTGCCCGCCACAACTGCTCCACGAAATAACGCCGATGTTATGGGTCCTGCATAACCACCACCCTGAGCTATTTCCAGGGCTTCCACTACCTGCCCTTGTATCTGCGACTCTCCGGGCACCAGGGAAAATAGTCCACAAGCAACACCATACAAATGTGACACCACCTGCTCATCAACAAAAAGATAGCTGTGAGCTTTGAGTTCTGGGAGAGTGATTCCACTTACATTGCTCAGAATCCGCAAAAGATGAATATACTCTTCCTCTTCCTCAATTTCGGAAAAGACAGCATATATCTCAATGCGGTTACATGTCGAGAGTAAAACGCATTCCTGAGCGACATTACGTATTTCGTAAAGAACCTGGGGTATCTGCCGCTGAGTACACGACAATCGTTCTCGTAATGCTATGGGCGCAGAAAGGTGATCTACACCTACAAGGATTATTTGCACAAAACCTCACATCATTTACTATTTTTTGTAATCTATAGAGATTTTAGCGGTTTTTCTCAAAGAGTCAAGAGCGAAATATAAGCATTTTATCAGGTAAACACTGTAATTTTAAAAAGGGTTATAAATCTTCAAGTCTTCTCAAATCTTGGTGGTTGTGTTAGTATCCAAAAGAAGATACAAGAGGAGCAGATATGAATTAATGGATAGTCCAGATAAACCAGAAACAACAACTGAGTCTTTCGAGGACACGGACGAAGTGTCACGCACCACACCACACTTATATACTAGAACAACATCAAGACCTGCCAAGCCGCAAAGCCAGGTGAGGAATTTCGACTGGACAGCACTTGGTATTGTTATTCTCATAGCAGCTTTTTTCGCTATCACTGCTCGACTTCATGCACAACCAGCAACTTCGTTTGTCCCAACAGTAGTGCTCAGTGCTACTGGTTGTGGCCTGCTCGTCACAGCTATTCGAAAATTACGTACTTCACAGGGAGTTGGTTTGCGAGAAGCCGCTTTGGGTGGCTTTTTCATGGCGTTGCTTCAATTTACAGTAGCTATTACCTATCCAGGTGTATTCGATTCCATCAGCGTTGGCCAAATAGTAGGAAATGATTTTCTGATTACCTGGATATTGATTGCAGGTTTCGCAATCATCTTTAGTTTAGCAGGCGCAACTCTTGGACACCTATCATTCGCACCTCTACGTCCTTTGCCAACCAGATCATCAAGAGATAGCATAGAGGAAGAAATAGCAAACACTGCATCGAGACACGCAGATGAACAGAGTACTGCCGGAACGAGTGGCCGTGACATCCCTATGGAGGATTTCACTGAAAAACCATCATCTCATCAATCACAGCGTTCAATTATCAGTTATTTCCTTACAATTCTTCTACTTGGGCTGGCTCCTACCCTAGCGGCTTATGTATTTTCAGCCGCCTATGATTTCACTCTCAGCTTCAATCAATTTGTCCCCGGTCCTTATCCGACACTACGAATTCTCAGCGCACTCCTACCCTGGCAAATTCCAATACCTATTGACTTGAACAACGGTATTAAAAACATTATCATTTTCAGCCTACTATGGCGCATTCCGCTCTTCCTGGGTAATCCTTCACCCTTTGACCTTCAAGCTCTTGAACCATACATTTTCAATGGAGCCGCATTCGCTTTGCTTCTTCTTACCATGTATCAACAGAGTGCTCGAAGAGCAAATCAATTATCTGATCCTGGATGGGTAGCCTTGCTGTCTTTGGAAGCAGCTTTAGGCTTGATTCTGGTATTGCCAGCAAATCTATGGGTGCTGAGAGGGTTGGAGGGACTCATACAATTTCATGATATTGTTATCCCTATACGTACTATCTCTATCTTGAATCCACTTACATTTACTTTGAATCTTATCACTGGACCACTTGTCTGTGTAGGTTTAGGTGTAGCGCTCAGAATATTTCTGAGTAAAAGAACAATATAGGAAAAAAGCACCCTCTCGATATCCCTTCGCGTATTCACTCGTTCTACAGATGAAGGTAGTGTCAATTTGCCTTTATAAAGAGGCATATGTAACTATATCATAAGTACTAAGAAATCTAAGTAGACGCGCCATTGGGAATCTTTATCAGCGTCAAATTGATCCTGGTACCCTTTCAGGCCGTAGTTATGATTGTTGTGAGCAAAGTTTATGATTCGTTGTCGTCAGTGTAATGCCAAGCTAACTGAGCAAGCTCGTTTTTGTAATGTTTGTGGGTTACCCCAGAATACCCGAGAACCTGAACTGGAGAATTCCACACTTAACGGACAAAAAGCACTCTATACGAATAGTACTAACCATTGTGAAAATTGTGAAACTGAACTTCCAAAAGAGGCACGCTTTTGTGTAGTATGTGGCACTGCTCAAACTTCTAAAAAATCATATATACGCCCTAAAACTGTCGCACGTCCACCTATTTTTCCAACACGGCCAACCCGTAATGGCTTAAAATCATCCGCTGCGATACAACAACTTAATACCTCAATACCTGCACTATCTTCTGAACCTCCCGTAGCTACGACAAAACTCAGATTCCGTCCAGGGTGAAAGTATCTCTGATATTTCAATTCAGATCCCTGAAGAGCTTTCCACTCCAGCTCAAACACCTGGTCTCATCCGCCCTATTACACCAAAATCTTCTACCCGTTCTGTTATCCCTTCACGACCGGACTCCGGTGGACAAACTATATCAAGCCAACAGTCAATACAAATATCACCACCTCCTGAATACCCAACATCTTCACCACCCACAAAAGTATCTTCGACTCCAAAAAATCAAGCACATCAGCGTTCAAGTTCTTCGTTCATGCAAACAGATGTAGGCAGCCAGGATAAACAGCAGATTGCTAAATTAGCAACGCAGCGGAACCAGGCATATTCTCAACCAAAGGTGAACAGAAATAGTGTACAGAGTCGCCCACACGAACAAATTGCTGGAGTTCAAATGACCCAAGTTGAACCTTCATCGCAGAATTCTACTCAGTATGAATCAGATGAGTTATCATTGAGAAGCTCATCTACAGAGCATGTTAATGGTAAGAATGACGTTTCAGATTCTCCTACGATGGATTTACTCAATCCTGCTAGTTTTATGGCTACCAGCAAAGCAGCAGAGCGATGGCGTAAGAGTTGGCGCGATCGACAGGACACCGAAGCAGGTCCGGCAGAAAATGTTTCAAGAGGTCAAGCTTCTGTTCCTATGCCTCTTACAACGATGCAACAGAGCCTTGCACACAGGCATGCCATTCAAAAGAATGACAAAAAGCAACAAGGCAAACGCTCGGTAAATTTTGGCACCTGGATTGCTATCTTTTTGATGATCTGCCTGATAATTGGTCTTGGCGCCTATATCATTGTTAGTTATATGCCCAACACACCTTTCGGGGCTGCATATGTCACACCTCAAACAAACATTACACAACCTACATTAGCTCTAGTAGGAACAAAATCTCAAACTATCAAGATTGGCCAGTCAATTCAACTCCATGGAGAACAATTTGGCGTCAACCAGACTATTATCTTCCTACGCGACACTGCTATTCCGATCGTCGATACAAGAGGCAACAACATTTCTACTCTCACCAATAACAAGGGAGCATTTGACGTTACAATTCCTACTGACAGCCATTGGTCAACGGGTTCTCATTCTATCGAAGCATTGGATAAAAGCAGTAGCCAGAATGCCTTCCAGACTATACAGGTTATACCCGCAGGGACTGCTACAACCACCAGCACAGAACTCTCAGTGTCCATGCAAGGGAAACCCGCTTCACTACTAACATTCAAGGCTGTCATTGGCCAGAGAAATCCAGTCCCGCAACAAATAACTATCACCAATACGAGCGGGTCACCACTAAATTGGACCGCTACGACATCTACAAATAATAATTTGAACTGGTTAATGATTAACGACAACAATAATTATGGTCAGTTGGCAATCTCCCAGCCACATAGCATTTTAATCAGTGTGAATGCCGCTGGATTAAAAAGTACCGATAAAAAACATTACTACTTGGGACAAATTATTTTCACCATAAACAATACTCAACTGTTGACACTTCCTGTACAATTGCAAATAGTAGATGCTACACCTGAGATGGTCTTTAGTCCAAGCCCAATCATTGCTCAAATCGGAACAGGAAACACTTGCCGGCCTGGTGTGACTTTGACGCTCATCAATCTAGGCAATGCCGCTATAAGTTGGGCAGTAAACCCTGATATTAACATCAAAGGCAATATCAAGTTCGTAAGCAATGGGCAGCTTTTGGAATCAGGGACTCTATTGCCTTCTGGATCTCAATTGCCTTCTGGTCAGCCGGGCGATACCATAGTCTTGACCTTACAATGCAATAACGTCGGGTTTGGGCAACATTACCATGTCTCAGTGTATGCTAACCAGATGTCCTGGTCAGAGTCAGTTATTGTTCAATGACAATCGTGGTTGTAAATTCTCTTATTACATCATCATTTGCTTTTATACACAGGAGGATTTCCTAACTCATGAATAATCCAACGTTTCTCTCGCTCTTTAGCCTCGTTTTTATCCTCCTCGGAAGTTACAATGTATTTACAGGCTCTAGGCGCATACGGGAAGCTCACACACGTGGTGTCACTCTCATCTGGTATAAACAGATTAATATCCTGACAGGTGTCGAATACATTCTGCTAGCACTTGTATTTATTGTCAGTTCCTTGGTCAGATCCAAAGCGATTCCCCCTGCTCTCAATGGAATAGTCGTTCCGATTTACTTTGTGTTATTGCTGGCAGCCGCTATTCTCGCGGGACTTGTTATTCGTCAGGGCATTATCAATGCACGCACCATTCGTGCTCAGTCTCGTTCTTCCTCAACTACAAAAAGCAACGGTACAAGCGCCATAGTCGAACAAGCAGGTGATGAGGAGCACACTACAAACCTGGAGCGACGCCGAGAGCGACGCAGCAATGCTGCCGCTGCTCGCCGTCGGCGAGCAGGAAAAGCCTAGAACCAACTAACGAGGTAGTTGTCCTGGTCACCATAACGAAAGCGCACCTCCCATGCGCTTGTGAGAAGCAAATGTGTGCCATTGGGCGAACAGCGCAACAAAGCAGCGCTACCAGCTAGAGGTTGATCCCTAGAGCTACAAGAAGCTCTGATCAGGAAATTGAAACCTCCCCTTTCATATGCACTCTGTCTTGCACTTGTTGCCAGGCTGCATGTACACATTGCTTTAGCAATAATATATTCGTCAATGGACCAACACCACCAGGAGTCGGTGTAATAGCTCCAGCTACTTCGTTTACATGTGTGAAATCAACGTCACCTACAATACCACCTCCCGGTAACTCATTGATACCAACATCGATTACAATTGCGCCTGGACGTACCATATCCGCAGTTATCATATTTGCACGTCCAACTGCCGTCACAAGCACATCGGCCTGTCGGGTAAAGCCAGCCAAATCGACAGTATGTGAATGACTTACTGTAACTGTAGCGTTTTTTTGTAACAGCATCATAGCAAGTGGTTTACCTACAATATTACTACGAGAAATGATGACAGCTCTTTTACCCTCAAGAGGGACTTGAACGCGATCAAGAATCTCCATCACTGCGGCTACAGTTGCTGGCAAAAAACTAGGTAAACCTAGAAAGAGATTTCCCGCGCTTCGAGGACTAATTCCGTCGATGTCCTTACTAGAGCTGATCATATCCGCTACCATCTTTTGCGATAGATGTCCTGGCAAGGGCATTTGCACGATTATACCCTGGACTGTATTGTCACAATTCAATTGCATCAATATTGCGCGTAGCTCATCAGCCGAAATACGTGTAGGGAATTGATCCAACCTTGCCTTGACACCAATCTCGTCTGCAACTCTCAAAATCGCTTTAGTGTATACACCCGAAGCTGTATCACCACTTACACGTACAATAGATAGACCTGGAGGTCTGCCCTGCTCATGTACATATTTTTCGATATCCGCCCGCAACTCGGCTTTTATCTTCGCACCTATCGCGCGTCCATCCAGAATTATTGCCATCACGCTCTACCCCCCACTATATTGGTAACCTGCTCAACATCTTCTGCAATGATCGCTAATGCTGTATTCAAACGATCTCCTAATTCCACAACCAACTTATCATTCTTCAGTGATCGCACATTTATACGCACCATGAAAGATGCGCCTTTGCCAGAGCATGAAGCAAGTATAGCCCCAGTTGCTACATCACTTAGTACAGTATTACTGCCAATCTCAGCAATCCTTTGACAACATCGAATCAACTCAGCGGCACATTCAACCACTTCAAGTGGCACTAAGGCAGCTTCGACAAGCTGCTTCTGAATCATATCTGTACGATATTTTCGCTCTTCGCTCGTCTCGCGTGGCAACTTATAGCACGCTGCAAGACGCCCATATGCTTCAATATCTTCCTGCATAAGTTGTTGAAATCTACTACGCAGATATTCAGTCCTTCTGAGCAGTTCTTCAATTTCCTGCTGTACATCAGCATATGCCTCTTTACCCATCGTAATCCGACAAACCATACTTGCGAGCGCAGCCCCCATTGCACCACTCAAAGCAGCAGTGGAACCTCCCCCAGGAACAGGCTGTGCAGATGACAATTCACACTACCAACATAAGCACATTCACTATAAAGCGAACATTGAGCGCATTTAGGGCGCTGCGCATGACAAACTTGACGCCCATGTCGTATCAAGTTTACATGCAATGAGTATACCCATTCCGGCGGTGTGATTTTTGCGAAAAGGGTGTGAGCTTGTTCTACTGTGACCTTTGGACCTATGAGTCCGAGTCGGCGTGATACCCTGAACACATGAGTGTCAATAGGCATGATGGGGCGATTAAGGTTAAACATGAGTACACATGCTACCGTTTTAGGACCTACTCCAGGCATACTCCGTAGATAGTACCAGGCATCTTCTGACGTACGTCTTGTCAGCTCATCGTAGAAATACTCCGAGAGTGATTTTGTCACTCCATGTTCCTGCTTCAGTTCGGTCAACATAAGCAAAACATCCTGAATTCGACGAGCCTTTACATTAGCGAGTCCACCGGAGCGTATAGCCTCTGCTATCAGATATATAGGCGCATCGCGTACATCTTCCCATGTCCTAAACGTTACAATCAGGTGCTTATATGCACGATCTGAATTGCTATCAGATGTATGTTGTGAAAGAATGGTGCCTATTAAACCTCCCAGTGGATCATAATCGGGTTCGTTCTTTGGTTCACCATACGTTCGTAAAAGCAATTCATAGACTCTTACCAGGTGTTTCGTTGGTGTAATCGATGTAGCCATTCTAGACTCCCATCAAATGATATTATCTTGCACCGTTATTTTACCCTTGATATCGAGTTGGAGCAACGTCTAAACTTGAAGGGAATCATAACAATTTCTCGTTGGTTACAAACTCTGATGTATAATTGATGTAAGCTTTACCTTTTACGGAGCTTTATGAGCAGGCAAGTCCAGATTTTGACGCAAGATACTTAAACATCCCATATATTTCTACTCACATTCTCAGGAGGCTCATCCA
>WNGG01015727.1_pt1 | contig 13089 bp, 12 predicted proteins | sample 5400661 | NCBI WGS metagenome assembly WNGG01 (sample SAMN13153372, study PRJNA577476) | soil metagenome | isolation source: 100 cm soil or saprolite under Garry oak tree replicate 1 | place: USA:California | collected 2016-06-15
CTGGAGCCGACGCGCGAGGATCGGCAGCGTACCGCGCTTAAGCTGTTTGCGCGCTACAAGGGACGCGAAGCCGCACTGAGCCGGGCGAAGCTGTTCACTGATCTGCTGCGCAGCGACCTTGGCGTTTCTCCCGAAGCAGCAACGCGCGCCTTGATCGACGCGATCAAACGGGGCGATTTTGAACCGGCGCCTGCGCCTGATCTCGAGCGGCTTGCAGTGCAAAGCGTTGCGAAACCGGCTGGCTTGCCGGACACGGCACCGATCTCGCCTGCGCCGAGCGAGACCAAAGCGTCTCCGGTTCCCATTCCGATCGTGCTTGCGGCCGAGCAAGCGCCGCGCACGACGGCGCCGGCCGGGCTGCCGTTTTGGCATCGCGGGCGGCTTGCCGCCGCATGGGTGACCATCGTCCTTCTGGCGATTGGCACGATCGCCGTGCTGGGGCTCGAAAACGGAGCCAGAAAACCGTTGCCGCTGACTGATCTGCATCGCAGCCCGGCCATCGTGGTGCTGCCCTTTTCCGCCGACAATCTCGGGCAGTCAGACGATCCTGCGTTCGCCCGGGCGCTCACCCATAACCTGATCGGTTATCTCAGCCGCTTCGGCAAGCTGCGGGTGATCTCGGAGCAGACGTCGGACTTCTATCGTGATCGTCGGATGGACGTGGCACACCTCATGACGGACTTCGGCGTGCAATACGCGATCGCCGGTCACGTTCAGGGCAATGACGGCGCTCTCAGGATAGACTTTCAACTGGTGGACACGGCGACCAGGACAAATGTCTGGTCCGACCATCTGCAGCGGGAGCGCAGCGACCTAACGCTCATTGCGGATGAAGCGGCACGTGGAATCGCTCGGGTGCTTGCGATCGAGATTGGCCGTGTCGGCGCTCTGCGCATGCGCACCAAACCGAGTTCACAGCTCACGGACAGTGAACTGGTTGCACGTGGCTATTTGGCTCTACACCGGGGCACCACGCGGGAAAACCTATCCGATGCCTTGACATCGTTCGATGAGGCTTTGCGGCGCGATCCGCACTATCAGCCCGCCCTGCTGGCTGTTGCACGGGTGCACATCATCGCGGCGATGAATTTTATCGACCTTGATCCTTCGCCCGATCTGAGCCAGGCCGAGCGGCTGTTGAACGAGGTCCTGGGCAAGTCTCCAAATTCGATTTCCGCACTCTACAGTCTGGCGCTATTGCAAAAGTACCGCCGTCAATACCAGGCGAGCATGCGGTCTTTGCAACGCTGTCTCGAACTCAACCCAAGCTTCCTTCCAGCACAGGGCCAGATCGGAAACATCCTCACGAGAACCGGACAACCGCAGAAGGGATTGGAACAAATCCTTCGAACCATCCGCGTCGCGATCCCCAATGATCCGACGCTAGGCTATTGGTATCTATTCGCCGCCGAGGCAGAGCTCGAGCTCGGCCACGATCGGGCCGCTCTAGACTGGGCCTTGCGCGCCAACACCTTCATGCCCGGGTCTGCTCTCGTCCAGGCCTGGCTGGCGTCCATTTACGCCACTGTTGGCGATAAGTCGAACGCTGCGAAGTACGTTGCGGCTTTGACGAAAATGGCGCCGGGTCGCACGCAGTTGTTCATGAAACGACCGATCGAAGACACCGGTAACGTCAGCGGTCGACGCGGACCGCGGATCTTTGATGGCCTGCGTCTGGCGCTCGGTGCGTCGGTGGGCTGAGTCCACGGATCGCTGTCCAACCAGCGCGAGTGAGCGATCGCAGTCACCCGGCTGCCAATTCGATCACTTTGTCGTGCCCACCGACCGTCAATCGGCGTGAGAGACTGTCTCATTCATCCAAGGACTAACTGCTTAAAATTACACCGTGCTCGGCGCCTCCGCCTCCTGGTGCCACAGCAACAGGCGCCGCCGCACCAACATCATGCCCTTGACCAGCGCGTAGCCGATCACCGCGATCTCGACGATGCCGGCGAATACGCCGCGGGAATCGGCAAAGCGCGAGGCGGTGTTCATCGCGCCGCCGAGCCCATAGCCGCCCATGAACATCTCGGTCACGATTGCGACGATGAGCGCGATGGGAAGAGCCACCTGCAGCCCGGTGATGATTTGAGGGAGCGCCGCCGGTAGGGCGATCTGCCACAACAGCTCGCGCTCCGTTGCGCCCATATTGCGCGCCGACCACAGCAGCTCGCGCTCGACGCCGCGGATGCCGACGATCGTGGCGGTGACCACCGGGAAGATCGCCTCCACCACGATCATCGTGATCTTGGACGTGTCGTAGACGCCGAGCCACAGCATGACCACCGGCAGGAAGGCGATCTTCGGCATCGGGAATCCGACCGAAATGATCGGATCGAAGAACCAATAGGTGAATCGATTGCGGGAAATCGCCATGCCCAGCGCGACGCCGGCAACGGCCCCGATCAAAAAGCCGGTCAAGGCGCGGTAAAGCGTCACGCCGGTGTTGAGCACGAGGTCGCCGGCGACGAGATCGTGCCAGATCCGCTCCAGCACCGCGCTCAGCGCCGGCAGCATATAAGGCGTGAACGCGCCCGAGCGCGCCGCCAGCTCCCAAGCGACCGCGAGCGCAACGAGGGAAAACACCCGCGCAAAGCCCCAGCCCGCCGTCCGCAGCCAGCGATAGGCCGATGGCGCGCGCGCCAGTTCGGCCAACGGCCCGCCCGGCATGTCTATTCCCGCCACCGCAGCATCCTTTGCATGAGAGCCAGATAGATCCGATCGGCGATGAACCCAAGCAGCGCGACCGTGAGCACGACGGCGAACATCGCATCATAGGTGCCGCTCGCGCCAAGGAAGCCGATGAGATAGCCCAGCCCCTCGCGTGCCGCGATCAGCTCGGAGCTGACCAACAGGATGAAGGAGAGCGCGAGCGCGGTGCGGATGCCGTTGAGCAGCTCCGGCATCGCGCTCGGCACCACCACGTCCCACAACATGCGTAGTCGATTCGCCCCCATGCTGCGGGCGGACCAAACCAATGCCTGCTCGCTCGAACGCGCGCCATTGAATGCGCCGACCGTAACCGGCAGCATGCAGCCGAGAAAGATCAGCAAAATCTTCGAGCCGTTGCCGAAGCCGAGCCACAGCACCGTGACCGGGATCAGCGCCGATTTCGGCATCGGGTAGAACATTTCCACCAGCGGACTGAGCAACACGTTCACCGGCCGCCACCAGGCCATAAAGATGCCGAGCACGGCGCCGACCACGATCGCCAGAGTTAATCCGGCGCCGGACCGCCACAGCGAAGCCGCGCCATTGCTGACGAGTTCGCCGTCCTTGAGCAGATCGATCCAGGCCGCCGCCACCGTGCTCAGCGGCGGCAAGGCGAGCGTGGAGACGAGGCCGGTGCGGGCGCCGAGTTCCCACGCCAGCGCAAGCAAGAGCAGCGGGAGGTATCGCAGCAGCGCCGCCTTCATGCGGCGCTGCGTTCCGGGAGATGTTGCGATCATTGCCGGCTCGATCATGACGCCCGTCCCGTTTGCGCTTTGATCGCCTCGATGCGCACCAGGTTCCAGATCTCGTCGACCTTGTCGATGAAGCCCTTGTTCTTGAAGATCGCAGGGTCGCTCTTGTCGAACTTGGTATCGACGATCGCCTTGATGCGGCCGGGCCGCGCCGACATCACCGCCACGCGGTCGGCGAGATAGACCGCCTCCTGCACGTCGTGGGTCATGAAGATCACGGTCTTCGGCGTGCGCTGCCAGATGCTGAGCAGCTCGGACTGCATGAGGGCGCGGGTCTGGGCATCGAGCGCGCCGAACGGCTCGTCCATCAGCAGGATTTTCGGGTCGAAGGCGAGCGTGCGGGCAAGCGCGGTGCGCTGGCGCATGCCGCCGGAAAGCTGCGAAGGATAGCTGTCCTCGAAGCCGGTCAGCCCGACCAGATCGATGAAGGATTGCGCCCGCTGCTGGCGTTGGTCGCGCGGGAGCCCCATCCGCTCCAAGCCGTAGAGGACGTTGGCGCGCACCGTCTTCCACGGAAACAGCGCGAAATGCTGAAAGACGATGCCGCGATCGGGACCCGGCGCGCCGATCGGCTTGCCCTCGATGAGGATCTTGCCGGTTTCCGTGGGGAGAAAGCCGCCGATGAGATAGAGCAGCGTCGACTTGCCGCAGCCGGAGGGTCCGAGCAGCGCGACGAATTCACGCCCACGCACGTCGAGCGACACGTCCTCGAGCGCGAGCACCGGCCGCCCGCTCGGTGGACGGTAGCAATGGCTCACGCCTGCGATGGTGATTTGCGCCTGCGCCATGGCCCGCAGCCCCTGCCCGCCGCCTTCGACGGTCCGGCAAGCTAGCGAAATCGCAACGGCCCGGCAAAGCCCGCAAAAAGGCTATCGCGAGCGCCGCTATTGATGCTGCGGGGCGAGGTCATCGGCGGCAACCCCAACCGCGCCGACGGACGGTGCATCTGCGACGACGGCAGCGCCCGCGGAAGGCTTCGCGGTCAGGCGAGACCTGCAGGGATCGGCGCAGCCGGGATCCTCGTGAAAGTGCTTGACCAAAAGGTCGATGAAGCTGCGGGCCTTCGCCGAAAGATGGTGGCGATGCGGGTAGATCGCGTTGATGGCGTGCTCGGTCTGCAAAAACTCGGTCAAGACCGGAACGAGACGACCCGATTTGATCTCATCGATGAGCAGAAAGCTCGGCGCCAGTGCGAGTCCCTGGCCGTGCACGGCCGCCAACCGCAGCGCGTTGTCGCTGTTGGCTTGCAGATTTCCCGCCACGGCAACCGATTGCTCGCCCTCCTGCCCCGCGAACCGCCAGTCGTTGCCCCACGCCGAATGGGAATAAACGAGACAATTATGATGCACCAGATCGGCCGGCTGCCTTGGAATTCCGCGCGCGGCGAGGTAGCCGGGCGCGCCGCACACCACGAAACGGTAGGTGGCGACGCGGCGCGCGACCAGGCTCGAGTCCGGCACCGACATGTTGCGGACGGCGAGATCGAATCCCTCCTCCACCAGATCGATCATTCGATCGGTCATCGTCAAGTTGATGGAAATCTCGGGATAGACCGCCACGAACTCGGCGATCACGGGCGCGAGCAACGGCGGGATCGCGATCGAGGTGTTCAGGCGCAGCGTGCCCCGCGGCGTCGACTGCAGCGCCTGGGCGATCTGGTCGGCATCGTCCGCGTCCGCCAGGATCTGCAGGCAGCGCTCGTAATAGGCGTGACCGACCTCGGTCAGGCTCACGCGGCGCGTGCTCCGGTTGAGAAGCCGAACCCCGAGCCGCTCCTCGAGCGATTGAACGTGGGCGGTCGCCATGCTCGGAGACATGCCCAGCGTCCGCGCCGCCGCGGAAAAGCCGCCGCTCTCGACCACCTTCACGAAGGTGGCCATGCTGGTCATGCGGTCCATGCGATCACCTGATCATGCCGTCAGGCTCACAGAGATGTTCCGTCATTTTCGCCTAATTCAAGTTGCCCGCGATCACGTTTGCTCACATTTTCGGCAGGCGCGAATGTGGCTTCCCGCCTGATGGGTCGAGCGCAGGCGTGGTGCGGCCAAACCAAGGCCTATGGAACCCGCTTGTGTTCCCCGGGCCAGCACTTCGAAGGCCCGAGCGGATACTGCGGCATGCTTACCGCGTACCGCATCGAAGCGTTCTCGGTTCCGTTAACGTGGGCAAGCGCGCGACCCACGAAACCCACGCACTCGACGATGATGGATCCGTCATCGGTGGGATCCGCCTCGTCGATGATAGAGCCTTCGCCAGCGACGCCGCCGGTCGCGAGCTGATGGCGGGTGCCGACCCCAATGCCGCCATCGAGCGGATAAGCGCCTGCTTCCTCCGCGAGCAGCATCAAGGCCGCAAGCACGACCGCGGGCGCGGCGACGAGGGGCTTTCGTGACCAAGCTTTCTTGCCCATGGCCCGCTCCTGTTCTTGCATAGCGAACACGCTGCCGATGGCCGCAGGCCTCGACCGCGCGGTTGGGACATAGGGTCGGCAAGTCCCTTAATAACCGAGAGAACCCCAAACGGGCTTTGCGCTAATTTCGAACAATCGGCATCGCCGCGACTCAATTCCCATTCGCAGGCGCGATCATCAAGAACATGAACGCGACCGCCTACGGCGCTACCGCACCGGTGTGAGCAGCGGCTCGGCGAAGTGCGCGCTGAGGTTGTCGATCATGAGCCGGCCGATCGCGGTGCGGGTCCCGACGGTGGCGCATTCGTCGCCTTGGGAAACGCGCCGACGCTCAGCACATCGATCCTCGTGAGCGCGTCAAACCTCGAAGACCTGCTTCGGGGTTTTGTGCAGGCACGCGCGCGGGCCGTCGGACTCGATGAGATAATTGTCACAGATCACGGCGAAGATCGAGGGCGTCTCGTAGCCCGGATGGACCGCGAGGTTCATATGCTCCGCGATCGTCATGGTCTCGTCGCAGCGCACCAGCGGCCGTTCCACGAGGTCGTAGCCCTGGCCGTGGCAATAGAGCCGCAGCTCGGGCGGCAACGCGCGGCCGCGCATGTAGTCGTCGTGGCTCGCCGCGATGTCGGCGCAGGATGCGCCCGGCTTGAGCAGGCGCAAGGTATGGGCCTGCGCCTCCTTCATCGATTCGAAGCCGTCGATAAGTTCATTCGATGCCTTGCCGAGCACGATGGTGCGCGCGATCTCGGTATAGAAACCGCCGGGTCCGTTGTTCTCGATCAGCAGCGTGAAGTGCTCGCCGGGCTTGAGCCTGCGCGCCTGCAGATGGCGATCGATGAAGCGCGATGCCTGCCCGAGCGGGGCCGAGGAGCCGAGGAAAAGTCCCTGCTCGCTGCCAAGGAGCCGGCCCTCGTATTGCGCGAGCGCGGTAATGTCGTTGTCGGTCATGCCGCGCTTAATCTTGTTCAGCACGCGCGTGAAAACCTCGTCCTGCATCTCCGCGGCCTTGCGGATGAGCCCCCTCTCCTCCTCGCTCTTGATCGCCTTGAGGCGATCGACGAATTCGGTCGCATCCACGAACTTGGCCTTGCCGGCGAGCTCGCGTTCGATGCGCGCGACGAATCTGTGCGGCATGGCGCCGCTGGCGATCCATCCGATGGTGCGGTAGCCGCGCCGCTTGAGTTCTTCGGCAACGAGCTCCGCCTGGTATTCGTCAGTATAGGCAACGCTGGTAAAGGCCGGCGTGAAGATCATTTCCCCGATGCCGCGGTTGGCCTCGTCGCTGCCGTTGATCTTGCGACGCCCCCCGCGCGCGCCCATGTCGACCACGGTCATCAGATCCGAGGCGGGGAAGACGACGCTGCGGGGATAGCCGTTGCTCAGCGGCGTATCGGTGAACCAGCGGACCTAGCCGCCGAGCCAGTCGTTGTTGTTCTGCATCACCAGCGCGTCGATCTTGCGCTCCGCCATCGCTTTGCGGACCGCGGCCCAGCGCCGTTCGAGCTCGCGCGTGGAAATGGGATTGAGCAGCCGTTCGTCCATCATCTCTTCGTCCATGCTGCGGAACCTTTGGCCCAGATAGAGCGGAGCAAAGCCGGGAACCGTGCTGCGTTGCAAGTCTGCCCCGCCTCGGGGCGGCTACGGATTTGCCAAGCCGAGCAGCGCCGCCGCGTTGGTTCCCACGATTGCCTCTTGCTGCGCCGGCGACAGCGTGTCGGTATCGGTGACGAATTCGACCGGCCTTACTTCGCCCACGGGGTAGTCCGAGCCGAGCAGCACCCGCTAAGCGGCGATCGCGATTGCCGCCGGGATGGATATAGATCACCGCGCCGAGCTCTTCCGCCTTGCCCCAGAACGGCCGCAGCTGCGGATCGCCGAGCTCCATCGCTCCGGCCGTGGTCGAGATCGCCGCGCCCTTGAACCCCAATTCACGCACGCATCGCTCGAGCTCGGCGACAGCGAGCGTCGGCACATGCAGCGGCAGCGTGCCGAGCCCGGCCAACCTCGCCGGATGGGCGGCGACGGCCTTGGCGATCCAATCGTTGGTGGTGCGCGCGAGCCGCAGGCTCGTTTGTGCGTCGGCCCATTCCAGGCCCTGATGCACGAGGCTTGCGCTCAGCACCTGAACGTCGACGCCCATTGCATCCATGTTGACGACCTGAACGTCGACGCCCATTGCATCCATGTTGACGATGCGGTCGGTGAGATCGCTCATGCGGGCGACCACCGTGGCGGCGCGGTCTCTGATGCTCCTTCGCATCTCATCGGTGACGCCGGGGTCGGTGGGCAGCTCGGAAAAAATATTGTGCTGCGCCGCCAGGGCGTAGACCTCGGGCACGATGACGTGGGCGTGGAAATCGACTGCGCGCGGACGCGCGCGGCTAGACAACGGCATTCCCTGATCCCATGCAGGACGCGCGTCTCCCGCGACGTGGCAGCGACGTCACCGCAGAGAACGCGTCAAGACACCTACCGCAAGCGCCTTCCGGTCGAAAGCCGACGGAAACCGCTTGAGCCCTATAACGCGATACATTCGTATCGTATCATGCGCCCGTACGCGCCGGCAGAAAAAGCGCGCGCCCCACGGATCGGGCGGCGGCGCAGGCTCAAAGATCATCGAGCAGATCGGCCTGCAGCCGGACTGACCGTTGGCAAGATGGCGGAGACATGAATGGCGAAGCGCAAGCAGAGGGCCCGTAATGTCCGGCGCGTCGCGGCGGCAGGGCAAGCCAAGGCCGCTTCGGAGCCTACGCCGGAGGATCAGATTTCCTATAGCGCGCTCTCGCTGCACGCGCTGTTCGAACAGCAGACCCGACAGTTGCTCGATCGCGCCGACCTCGACGCGGAGCAGAAGCAGAACATTCTCGTCGCCATGAGCTGCCCCTGTTGCGGCGCTGGCGCGATGTCGTTCACCGCCAAGCTCAAACGCTAAATGGCGCCGCCCCCCGAGGGAACGCCGCCAAATCCACGGCGGGCATCGCGACCCCCTCATGCGGACTACGCCCTACGCCGACTTCGCGTCCGCGGCGGCGCCATCGCCGGATCGGCGCGCCGCGCGCAACGTCTCCGTTGCCGCCGCATCGACCTCGAAGGTTTGCGGATCGAGCACGACGCCGTAGAGCTCCGCCGCGGACTTCGCGGTCACGTAGCCTTGGCGCACGTCGTCGCGAACCTGTTCGATCGGCCGCTCGAGCGGGTTGCCGTAGCCGCCGCCACCGCCCGAGCGGATTTTGAAGGCGTCGCCGGGCTTGAGTTGCGCCACCAACACCTTGGCGTTGGGGAAATCGGTCTTCCAGTGTCCGCCGATGCGCAGCTCCACCGCGTTGCCGCTGCCGTCGAGGCCGCCATTGAGCCCCCATGGCCGGCAATGGGCGCGCTCACTCTGATTGTTGACCACCATATTCGTGCGCGCGCGCACCACGCGCTCGACCCCGAGCCCGCCGCGGCGACGGCCGGCGCCGCCGGAATCGGGCACCAGCGCGTAGCTCTCCACCACGATGGGAAACTTGAACTCGGCCTGCTCGTTCGGGCTGTTGTGGGTATCGCCGTCGTTGATGCAAACCGTGCCGGAGACGCCGTCCTCTGTCATCTTGGCGCCCCAGCCGCCGCCCAGCGGCCCGAAGCTGCCGATGAAGAACTCGGAGGTGCGGTTGTTGATGCCGTGAAACGACGACGCCAGAAGATCGGCGTGGTGGCCGGCGATGACGCGACCAGGAATGGCCGGCGCCAACGCCTTGAAAATCGTGTCGACGATGGTCATCGGATAGGTCATCCACCAGCGCATGGGTGCCGGCCGCACCGCGCTGACCACCCGGCCCGGCGGCACGATGGTCTTGAGGCTGCGGAACGAGCCGTCGTTGATGGGATAATCCGTGGGCGAGGTCAGGCACTTGTAGGCGACCTGCGCGCAGGCGTAGCCGGTGGTGATGCCGGAATTGTAGAAGCCACGCACCTGTTTCGACACCTCGCTCAAGTCGACGGTCATCTCGTCGCCCGCGACCACGACGCGCACGCGGATCGGCACCTTCTGGCCGATGTCGATGCCGTCATCGTCCATGTAGGATTCCGCCTCGTAGATGCCGGCGGGGATCGTGCGCGTGCGCGCGCGCGCCAGTTGAGCACCGCGTCGCGCCCGTAGCGTTCGATGAGCTCGAGGAAGCGCCGCTCGCCGGTCTTCACCGCGATGACCTGCGCGCGCAGATCGCCCATGGCCCGGCTCGGCAGGCGCACGTTCTGCCGGATGATGTCGACCACGGTCGCATTGACCACGCCCCGGTCCTGATATTTGAGGATCGGGACCTGCAATCCTTCCGAAAAGATATCGGTACTCATGCCGCCGAGAATGCCGCCGATGTCGAGCCAATGCGCCATGCAGCAGGAGAACGCCACGAGCCTGCCCTTGTGGAAGATCGGAAGCGTCAGCGTGACGTGGTTGAGATGGCTGCCGGTGAGATAGGAATCGTTGGTGACGTAGATGTCGCCCGGCCGGATGTTGCCGGCGCCGAAGTGCTTGATCTTGGCCTTGACCGTCTCCGCCATGCCGCGGATGAACATCGGCAACCCGATGCCGATCGAGATGGTCTCGCCTCGCGGCGTGAACAGACCGGTGGTGAAATCGAGCGCCTCGTAGATGATGATGTTGTAAGCGGTGCGCATGAGGTTGGTTTTCATTTCCTCGGTCACCGCGATGACGCCGTTGCGCACGATCTCCGTGACCACGGGATCGACCTTGCGCGTGGCGCGCGGCTTGCGCGCGACGGTCTTTGTCCTTTTTGCCATGGCGCCCTTACCGGCCTCCCGCCACTTTGATCATCAGATGTCCGCAGGCGTCGACTTCGAGCCTGTCGCCGGGCAGCAGCACGGTCGTCGCGGCGTGTTCCTCGATCAGCGCCGGCCCGCTGATCCGGTTGCCGGCAGTGAGCGCCGCGCGGGCGTAGGTTGGCGTCGAGCGGAACTTGCCGTCCAGGTAGACCGGCCGTCTGCCGGTGAAGGCGGCCTTGTCGGGCGCGCTTTTTCCGCGCGCGACCCTTTCCTGCGGCGGCTTGCGCATGATGCCGGTGACGGTGCTGCGCAGGCTCACGATCTCGGCACGCTCGTCCGGCGCCGAGGTGCCGTAACGCAATTCGTGCATGGCGTCGAACAGGCGTTTGATCGCGCGCCGGTCTTGCCGTTCGAACACCTTGAGCGGCAGGTCCACGGTGACCGCGTGCTCCTGGCCCACATAGCGCATGTCGGCCGCGCGCTTGAGCGTGATCTTCTGCGGCTTGATCGAAGTGCCGGCAATCGCCGCACAGCCCTGGCGCTCGAGGTCGCGATAGACGCGTTCGATTGCCGCAAACGGCGCGTCCTCGAGCCGCGTGAACCAAGTGCGCACGAAATCGTAACGCAGATCCGAGAACAGCATACCGAAGGCGGAGAACACCCCGGGCGCGGTCGGAACGATGACGGTCCTGATGCCGATCTCGCGCGCGACTTGCACCGCATGCAGCGGCCCGGCGCCGCCATAGGCCACCAGCGCGAAGTCGCCGGCATCGAGACCGCGCTCGGTGGTGACCTCTTTCACCGCATAGGACATCGCGGTCGCGGCGATACGCAAGATACCGTCGGCCGCCTCCGTCACGTCCATGCCCAGCGGCTTCGCCACGCGCTCGGTGAGCGCGCGTTGGGCGGCTTCGAGGTCGAGCCGCATCTCGCCGCCGAGGAAGCGGTCGGCGGCAAGCCGGCCGAGAACGAGGTTCGCATCGGTCACCGTCGGCTCGGTGCCGCTGAGGCCATAGCAGGCCGGGCCGGGTGCCGCGCCCGCGCTTTGCGGGCCGACCCGCAGTCCGCCCTCTTCCACCCGTGCGATCGAGCCGCCCCCGGTGCCGACCTCGAAAATGTCCATCATCGCGATCTGCACCGGCAGCGCCTGATCGTAGCCGCCGATCAAGGCGGCACCGCTGGTGAGCGCTTCGCCGTTGTGGATCACGCCGGCCTTGGCCGTGGTGCCGCCCATGTCGAAGGCGATGGCATTTTTCAGCCCGAGCGCACGACAAAGCGCCTGGGTCCCGATGACACCCGCCGCCGGCCCCGATTCCAGCATGTGCACGCAGTGGCTCTTGGCCTGATCCGCTTCGTAGAGCCCGCCAGTCGACTGCACGATCAGGAACGAGCCGGAAAAGCCGTCGCTGCGAATGCGGTCCTCGATCTCGGCGAGATAGCCCCGCACGATCGGCCCGATATAGGCATTGGCGACCACCGTCGAGCAGCGCTCGAACTCGCGATATTCCTCGGAGAGTTCATGCGAGGCCGAGACGAACATCTCCGGGTGGTTCCTCTCCAGAATGGCCTTGGCGCGCGCTTCATGCTCGTGCTTGGCGTAGCAGTTGAGAAACAGGATCGCGGTCGCCTCCACGCCGAGCCGCGCCAGCGTGCGGCCGAACGCTTCGATCTCCTTCTCGTCCAGCGGCGTCTCGATCTCGCCGTCGGACAGCACGCGCTCCTTGACCTCGAAGCGCAGCGCCCGCTCGACCAGCGGCTCGTGCTTGCGGAAGAAGAGATTGTAGGCGTCCGGCCGGTTGATGCGGCCGATCTCATAGATGTCGCGGAAGCCCTCGGTAATGAGGAGCGCGGTCTTGGCGCCCGTGCGCTCCAGGATTGTATTGATGGCGATGGTGGAGCCGTGGAGAAACAGTCCGGCGGATTTGTAGTCGCTGCCCGCCTTCCCCACCCCGGCATCGATGCCCTCGACCAGGCGTTGCGGCGTCGATAGCGCCTTGCCGAAGGTGAGCTTGCCGGTGCGGTCGTCGAAGGCCGCGATATCGGTGAAGGTGCCGCCGATGTCGGCCGCGAGCCGAAGGCTCGAACCGTTGGCCGTCGATGGAATGCGTTGTTTCATGTTCGCTTCGGCGACGATCGCACGTTACGCGCACCGCGCACGCGATGAGAGCCCTCTCCCGGTCGCGGGAACGGGGTCAGGGGTTAGCAAGCTCAGCGGCGGAAGGCGAGACAATGCTTGAAGGGACGGTGCAGGAGAAACGCCCATGGGACGGCCGCCCGGTCCGCCTCATTCGTCGGACATGCGTATGAGCGGCCTCCGTCGCGCCCTGATGTGCCCATCGGCCGCAGCGCCAGGTCTCGGGTCCCCGCGCGCAATCCTCCTTTTGCCTGAGCGCTAACGGTCTGAAATCTATAGGCATTTTTGCTGATAGAAATTTTGACACTATCCGCGGA
>WNGG01008302.1_pt1 | contig 13088 bp, 11 predicted proteins | sample 5400661 | NCBI WGS metagenome assembly WNGG01 (sample SAMN13153372, study PRJNA577476) | soil metagenome | isolation source: 100 cm soil or saprolite under Garry oak tree replicate 1 | place: USA:California | collected 2016-06-15
CGATACCCCGCCCCGCCAGACCTCGTGACTCTCCTCGTCAAGCTCGAGATCGGCGAACTTGAGCCGTGGTGACGGCTCAACCCCGTCCCCGCGGGTGCGGCGGAGTACCGCGCGGATCCGGGCGATCACCTCTTCCAGGCTGAACGGCTTCGTGACGTAGTCGTCGCCGCCCAGTGTCAGCCCGCGGATCTTGTCCTCGGTGGCGTCGCGCGCGGTCAGGAACACCACGGGAGTGCGCGTCCCGCCGCCGCGCAACCGCCTGACCACGTCGAACCCGTCCATGTCGGGGAGCATGATGTCGAGAACGATGAGGTCAGGGCGGTGCCGGACCGCCTTCTCCACGGCTTCGGTTCCGGCTGCGGCGGTCACCACATCGAAACCGGCGTAGCGCAGGCTCGCGGCGAGCAGCTCACAGATGCTCGGCTCGTCTTCGACGACCAGCAGCCTGGCATCAGGGCGTCGGCCGTTACCCGTCGGGTTGCTCATCACACCATCATCGCCCTCATGTCTGAACGATCACTGAAGGCTAGCTGAGAAGCAACTATGCCCGGCACCTGATGTGCCGCTGCGCTCAGGCGCCTGATGTGCCACTGAGCAGGCTCTTGGGTACCGGCCGGTCGCTGCCTAGGTCGTTGAACAGCGCCGTGGCCTTAGCATGATCGGTCAGCAGCACGTCCTGGCCAGACGCGGTGGTCGTGCCACCGGCCACCGGGACCGTGGTGGTCTGCGGGCCGCGCAGCGCGAACGCCACCCGGACCAGTTGGTAGAGATGCGTGCCCTGGTCCACGGTAAGCGCGTTCACCGAGTTCGTGGCGGTCGGGATCGACCTCAACGGGTTGAGGAAAACCGCCGGGCTTGTGGCCTTGCCAAGCAGTGCCTTGAGGAACGCCCGCTGGTCCTGGACCCGCTGCAGGTCACTGGCCGTAAACGAGTGGCGGTCACGCACGTAGCCGAGAGCCTGGCCGCCGCTCAGCGTCTGGCAGCCTGGCTGCAGGCTGAGACCCGACGCCGTGTCGTGCAGCGCGTGCTTGACGCAGATGTTCACCCCACCGACCGCGTCCACAACGCTCACCAGCCCACCGAACCCGATTTCCATGTAGTGATCGACGCGCAAGCCCGTGTAGTTCTGCACGGTCTGCGCGAGCAGCTTGGGTCCGCCGAAGGCGAAGGCAGCGTTGAGCTTGTTCTGGCCATAGCCCGGTATGACCACGTAGAGGTCACGCGGCAGGCTCACCAGAGTGGGCTTACCGCCGTTGCCTGGGATATGCAGCAGCATGATCGTATCGGAGCGCTGCCCAGTGACGTCGTGACCTGTCGCAAGCTGGTTCTCCTGCTGCCTGGTCAGGCCCTGCCTGCTGTCCGATCCCGTGATGATCCAGTTTTGCCCGGCTGATCCAACCGGCCTGCCGGAGTAATCGGCAAGCACCGCAGCCCGGTGCAGCTTCGCGTCCAGGTAGAAGTACATACCGGCGGTCGCGGCCAGCAGCACCACCAGCACACCGGCAATGATCTTCAATACCCGGCGGCCACGCCGCCTGGTGCCGCCACCGCTTGCACGGCTGGCCTGTACGCCGGAGCCGCGCGGCGGTGGCTGATCCGGCCACGCGGTACCGCCCTGACCCTGACCCTGCCCCTGGCCCTGACCCTGCACCTGGCCGGGCCATGCCGTGCCCGGCGGCGGTGCCGCGGCGGCTTGATTTCCGGCGTTACGGTATGGAACCTGCACCGTAGGGCGTCATTGCGGAACCACTCCTCCGGCCACCCGTCCATGATGCTGATACCTCACCCGTTCACCTATCACTAGGACGGTTTCACCATAGGTGGCGTTGTAGGTGCTTGGGACGGGTTGTCCGGACGTCGCTCAGGCGGCCAGCTCATAGGAGGGCACATGCTCGGGCCGCACCCGTTCCGAGCGGACGACCTTCTGCTCGGGATCGGTGAAAACAAGCCGCAACGGAATGCCCACGGTGGCGAGGAATGCGACCGCGCACAGCGGGATATTGAGCCATACCAAGTTCGCCATGACAACCTCCATGTCTGCCATCTGAACCGGCAAGGATGCCGGCTGGTCATGACAGACAGCTTCGGCCGCCGGGCTCTGCCGGCAGTTGGCGCTGCTTCTGAGTCAGCTATGAACTCGGGCGCTGCGGCTCATCAGGCGCTGTGACCTGCATCATTTCCTGCGCCGCCGGCACCGGCTGTTCGCACCACACGACCTTGCCCGATCTTGTTCTGCGGGTGCCCCAGCGCTGTGCGAGCTGGCTCACCACGTGCAGCCCGCGGCCCGATTCATCGGTGCCTCCCGCGTGCCGGAGCCTGGGCAGCGCCGCAGAATCATCGAGAACTTCGCACACAAGCGTGCGTTCAAGCACCAGCCGGATGGTGATCTGCCCTCTCGCATACCGCAAAGCGTTGGTTACCAACTCTGATACCAGTAGCTCTGTCGTCTCCGTCAGTTCGGTGAGCGCCCATTTCTCCAGCGACAACCGGACACGGTTGCGGGCCTCGCTCACCGATGACGGATCCGCGTCAAGAGTCCATACGGCGTGGTGGTCCGCGGGCAGGCGGCGTAGCCGAGCGATCAGCACGGCGATGTCGTCACGTTGCTCGTCGGCGTAGACACCTTCCAGCGTTGCCTTGCACAGATCTTCAAGCGGGCGTGCCAAGGAGTCGGCGTCGAAGATCTTACGCAGCCGCGCCAGCCCATCATCGATGTCGCGAGTTCGGTTCTCGACCAGGCCGTCGGTGTACAGCACGATCAGGCTGCCGTCGTCGATTGCGAACTCCTGGCTGTCGATCGGACCTTCGCCGATCCCCAGCGGCGGGGCGGGCGGGACCTCCAGATAAATGCTGCTGCCGTCGGGGCGGACGAGCAGCGGCGGCAGGTGGCCGGCCGAAGCGACCTCACACGTTCCGGTGACCGCATCGAAAACGGCGTACGCACACGTGGCGAAGTGGGGTTCCCGCTCGCCCAGCGTCCGCATCAGCTCGTCGAGCTGCTGCAGGGACTCTGCGGGCGAAAGCTCGAGTCTGGCGAGTGTCTGGATGGCCGCGCGCAGACGGCCCATGGTGACCGCGGCACGCACGCCGTGCCCGGCCACGTCGCCGACGACAAGGGCGACGCGTGCTCCGGGCAGAGCGATCGACTCATACCAGTCCCCGCCAACCTCAATCAGCTTGCTGCCGGGCAGGTAACGGTGGCGGACCTCGACAGAGGAAGGCGCGGACAGCCCGGTGGGCAGCAAGCTCCGCTGCAGTGTCAGGGCTGTTGCGCGCTCACGGCTGTAGCGGCGGGCGTTGTCGATGAAATCGCCGCCCGGGAGGTGAACTCCATGCCGATCTCGGTGTCGTAGGGATCGAACGGACGGTAGCCAGGCTTGCGTGAACAGACAAAGAAACCGAGCGTGGTGCCGCGCGCGATGAGCGGAAGCAGCAGAATCGAAGCGCCGGCGAGCAGGTCAGCCACCGGCGTGCGCCCCCACGCTTCGGCCAGGTGGTTGGCACTCTGCACGGCGAGGCTGCTCTCACTGACCGGCTTGCCCGAGTCCATGCACCGCACGAACATCGATCCCGGCGGGTAACGCAGCACCTCGCCGGTCGGAAATGCCGCATCCCACGCCTGATTGGCATCGTCGTACGCAACGGCGACCCGCCGAAGCAGGTGCTGCGACCCGTCCTGGGCATCCTGGGTGTGAGCGGGGAACTCATCGTCGCCGACCAGACTCTCCAGCACGAGCAGTCCGCCGGCGTTGCAGAAATGCGGGACCAACACGTTGACCAGGCCCCGCCCCATCTGGTCAAGGTCGAGCGTCGCGCCGATGCGGGTAAAGGAGTCATCGAGCAGGGCGCGGCGCATGAGCGCTGGGTCAGTGAATCGCTCGTCGTTCGACGGTGCGATCCGGATGACCACGAGCGCGGCTGGGCCCGGCTGGTTCGCGAATACCGGCTGCACGGTGACCACCGCTTCGGTCACCGAGTCCTTGTCGCATTTGATCGCCAGCATGACTGTGTTCTCGCGATCAGATCCGATCGCGTCCAGTAGCCCTGCCACGGCCGCGCGCTGCTCGGCCGCCTCGGCCACCAAATCGCTGAGATTCGACCCGAGCAGGTCATCGGGTGGCAGCCCGAGGGCGCGAGGAACGGTCCGGTCGTACTGCAAGATCCGGCCCGTCTGATCCACCCCAAGGATCAGCGTCCGGGCGGACAGGCTGAACAGGTAACCCTGGCTCGCAGAAGCAGAGGGAACCGACCCGGCTACGGTCTTCCGGCCGACTCTCCCAGATGCCATTGGCTCGCTCCTGTCACCCGGCGTCCTGCGGCGATTTTGGTGAGCTCCGTGATAGACCATGCCTCGCATCGATAGGGCGGCCCGTTAACTAGCCCGAACTTTACCGGTGCCCGTCTCGAAATGACCCAGCTTGCGCACGCCCGGCCTGCGGGGCCGGGTCGCTGTCGAGAATCCGGCCTACGATCGAGTTGTGGTGCGGGTGCTGGCGGTGTCCGACGAAATCGATGAGGCGCTGTGGGCTGGTGTCGGCGTGGCGCGCGGCGCCGAGCTCGTCCTCGCGTGCGGTGACCTGCCGTTTGACTACCTGGACTACTTGATGAATGCGCTGGATGTGCCGCTGGTATTCGTTCCGGGCAACCACGATCCGGATGTGTCCGGCTACCGGACCTCGCGGACCGGGCTGACGTTGCGGGCTGGCCTGCCGGCCCGTTCGCCGTGGCCGGACGGCGCCGTCAACGCCGATGGCCGGATCGTGGACGCGGGCGGCCTGCGGCTGGCCGGCCTGGGAGGGTGCCTGCGGTATAGAGATGGTCCCAACCAGTACACCGACGGGCAGCAAGCCCGGCGCGCCTGGGTCCTGCGCTGGCGGGCGTGGCGGCAAGGGCTTCGGGACGGAAAGGGGGTCGACGTGCTGCTCACGCACGCGCCACCGAGAGGAATCGGCGACGGCGACGACGCACCGCATCAGGGCTTCGCCGCGCTGCATTCCCTCGTCGCGCGGCTGCAGCCGACCCTGCTACTGCATGGTCACGTGCCGGTCTGCGGCGCGGCCACCCCCGGCCAGCGGCTGGGGAGCACGATCGTGCGCAACGTGACTGGCCGGCACCTGCTCGACGTCGATCCGGGCGGGCGCGAAGTCCGGGAGATGGGTGCGGGGCGCAGCCGTGCATCGTGAGACCGGCTTGCCGCAGGTGGATGTGGAGGACGACTTCATCCGGGCTAGGCGGCGGCAGGTGCTGGCCCGGCTCAGCCATCGACTGCGCCGCCAACCGGACGACGTCAACCTCCTCCTCCCGTTCGACGAGGTCGTGGCCGCGCTGGGCTGGCGCGGCGAACACTACCGTGGCCTGCAGACGATCCGGCTCGACACGGTGGTCGGAACGGTCGACTCCCGGCGCGACTTCGACCGCAGGTTCCGGCCGACGTCGGACCGGGTGCGGGAGCGGTGGGAGCGGCTGGCGCTCGCGCAGCGGCGCGGCGCGCCGATCCCGCCGATCGACGTTTACCGCATCGGCGATCTGCACTTCGTCAAGGACGGTCACCACCGTGTCTCCATAGCGGTGGCTACCGGCCAGAAGACGATCGACGCGTACGTGACCGAGGTGCTGACCCAGGTGCCCGCCAAGGGCATCTCCCACCGCGGCGACCTGCTGATGAAAAGCTACGAGCGGATCTTCCGCGCCCGGGTGCCGCTGCCAGCCCAGGCGCTAGCCAAGATCACGGTGACGGACCCCTGGTCCTACGCGCAGCTCGGGGAGGCTGTCGAGGCATGGGGGTTCCGGTGCATCCAGGATGAACGCCGCTTCCTTGACCGGGACGAGATCGCCCGCCGCTGGTACCGCGAAGAATACACACCGGTCGTGCGGATGCTCCGCTCCGCCGGCCTGATCGGCTCGGGCACCGAAGCCGAGGCCTACCTGCGGGTCGCAGCCGAGCGGTACCGACTCATGCTGACTCACGAATGGAACGACGAGGTGATCGAGCGGCTCCGCGCGCACGTCAAGAAACCTCATTGACCAGCTGCAGAAAGGTGGTCCGCACGTCAAACGCGAAGACCTCATGGGGGTGAGCGATGGGATTCGAACCCACGACACCCAGGACCACAACCTGGTGCTCTAACCGACTGAGCTACGCCCACCAAGACCGCGCGACGCGCGCTTGATGAAGCATAGCCGCAACCACCGGCTCGGCCGAACTCGCGCGCCCGGCGAGCCTCACCCGGCCGTGCTGGCGAGCCTCACCCGGCCGCGCTGGCGGTGTCTTCCCCGGCTGGCACCGGCACATTGCCTTCAGCCGCGGGCGCCGCCATGTACATCCGGGCCAGTTCCCGTGCGGTAGCTGAGTCGGGCCCGGGCCGGGGCACAAAGACTGCCGCGCGGTAATAACGCAGCTCGAGAATGCTCTCGGTGACGTCAGCGAGCGCTCGATGCCCACCCTTCTTTTCTGGGCTCGCGAAGTAGACCCTCGGGTACCAGCGCCGTACCAGTTCCTTGACGCCGGACACATCGACCATTCTGTAGTGCAGGAACGCGTCCAGTTCGGGCATGTCGCGTGCGAGGAAGGCCCGGTCGGTGGCGATGGAGTTCCCGCACAGCGGCGCCTTCCTGGGGTCGGGCACATAACCGCGCACGTAATCGAGAACCCGCTGCTGCGCCTCAGCCAGGGTTACCCCATGCTCAAGCTGATCGAGCAGCCTGGACGCGGTATGCATCTCGCGGACCACGTCGGACATCTGGGCGACTGCCTCGGGCGGCGGCTTGATGACGAGGTCGACGCCACTGTCAAGCATGTTGAGCTCGCCGTCAGTGACCAGGCAGGCGATCTCGACGAGGGCATCGCGGCCCAGATCAAGACCCGTCATCTCGCAGTCGATCCAGACGAGCCGGTCGTTCATCCCCTCAGCTTAGAGCCCGCGCGAACAGGCACGTACGCCGAAGATTTTCCCGAACGGCTGCCGCGGCGCGCACCAGCTACGGATCTGCGGTGCCATCCCGCGCAGCCGACAACAGCGGCGGCACGCCGCTGTTGCCATAGGACCGCAGGCGAACGTGGGCAGGCACGGCCACGCCCGGGGGCAACGCCGGGTCCCCCTCAGGCTCGCCAAAAGTCGTAATGACCGGGAGGACTCCCGCCCACAGTTCCGGATAGTGATCCTCGGGCTCGTCAACGGGCGGGCCCGACCTTACCTTCACCGACGCCTCACTGAGCGACAGCGCGAGCACCGTGGTGGCCGCGAGTTCCTTTCGTGTCGGCGTGCGGGTGGCCGCCCACTGGCCGGGAGCCAGCTGCTCAACGATTGCCCGCAGGCCGCGCAGCCGTTCAGGATCGGTGGCGATGGCCCGTGCGGTGCCGAAGATCATCGCACTGCGGTAGTTGACGGAGTGGTGGAATGCCGAGCGGGCGAGCACGATGCCGTCGAGGTGTGTGACGGTAACGCACACTGGCTGACCAGCCGCCGCGGCGCCCAAAGCCCGGTTCGCGGCCGAGCCGTGCAGGTACAGCGTGTCCCCAATGCGCCCGTAACCAGTGGGGAGCACCACCGGCGAGCCGTCCACAAGCACGCCGAGATGACAGACGAGGCCTTGGTCCAGAACGGCGTAAAGCTCCGTGCGATCGGTGCGGCCGCGTTCGCGCTTGCGGTGCAGCCGGGTGCGTGGGGTTGGCGACAGTGGCACTTGCGAGTTCATGGCCCGTAGCATAGACATCAAGTGGACTGATCGAAATGGCCACTTCTCTGCCAAAGGAGATATCCACTTGGAGCGGGTCGGCGTCGAGCCACCGGTGCTGCTCGATCGCGCCGACGGCGAGCCGCTCACGGCGCAACTGTCCAGCCAGCTCCGCGAGGCGGTGCGCAGTGGCCGTATCGGTGCGGGAGACCGGCTGCCCTCTACCCGCGCGCTCGCCGCGTCGCTCGGCGTCAGCCGCACCGTGGTCACCGACGCGTACACCCAGCTTTACGCGGAAGGATGGATTGAGGGCAGGCACGGTTCCGGGACCTTCGTTGCCGCTGGCGCAGCCAGCGGCGGCGCGGTGGGTCATACCGCCAACCGGGATGCGGGACTCGGTCTAGGGACGATCGCCACCCGCGCCGACGTCGCGGCGCCTGTTCGAGGCAAACCCGCCATAGCGCAGCATGCGCGGCCAGCACGTAGCCGCACCGTAGGACACGTGATTGACCTGCAGCCCGGCGTGCCGTGGGCGGGTGCAATTGACAAGGCCGCCTGGCGCCGCGCCTGGCGTCGAGCGGGCGCGGCGCAGGTCTCGGTGTCACCACCGCCGGTTGCTGATCCGGCTGGGCTGCCCGAGCTGCGCCGCGTGCTGGCAGGCTACCTTCGGCGAAGCCGGGGGGTGAGTTCGTCGCCCGGGGAGATTATCGTCACCCGCGGCGTCGCGAACGGCCTCGACCTTATCGCTGCCGCGCTGCTGCGGCCGGGCGATGCTGCCGGGATCGAAGAACCGGGATGGCCGGCCGCCCATTCCATCCTCGTGGCGCGTGGTGCCCGCATCGTGCCATGCCCGGTTGATGACCATGGCCTGGTCGTTGACGCGCTGCCGCCTGGCTTGCGCCTGATCCATACCACCCCGGCTCATCAGACGCCGCTCGGCGGGCGGCTTCCGGTGCCACGACGCCAGGCGATGCTGGCGTGGGCGCGCCGGACCGGCGCGCTGATCGTGGAGGACGACTACGACAGCGAGTTCCGCTACGACGTCGCACCGCTGCCCGCGCTGCACTCCCTGGACCCCGATGTGGTGGCCTACCTTGGCACCACGGCGAAGACACTCACTCCGGAACTCTCCGTGGGCTGGCTCGTCGCTCCGGCGCAGGTGTTCACGCTTGTCACCGAGATGCGGCTCAGCCTGGCCGACCGTACTCCAGCCACCGTGCAGCACGCCACCGTGAGCCTGATCGAAGGCGGTTACCTGGAACGGCATGTCCGCCGGATGCGGCCCGAGTATGCGCGGCGGCGCAGCGCTGTTACCGGGATCCTCGCCACACTGCCGCCCCCTGCCCGCCTGCTCGGTGATACCGCCGGCATGCACGTGGTCCTGGAGCTACCCGCGGCGGTAACGGACGCCGCTGCGGCCGTGGCGCGCGAGCGCGGTGTCGCCGTTGCCACGCTGGACCGTTATTTCAGCGCCGAAACGGCACAGTCCGTGCATGGGCTGGTCTTGGGTTACGGTGGCGCGGCGCTACCCCAGGTGAGGAAGGGCTGCGAGGTTCTACGCGAGATCGTCCAGCCGTTGCTTGCGCCCAGGCCTTCCGGTGGCCAGTCTTTCTAGGCACTGATCACGCGCAGTTGCTGCCGCGCTGCTCAGCGTGCGCTGCTCAGCTGAGCCTCGTCCTTGTCGGTCTGGTGAATGCGGCCGAACTGAATGGAACCGGCGCATGCCGCTGCCGTCCACTCCCGGCGCGGCGCGTCCCTTGCCCAGCGCGGCACCTCGATAGCCGGTATCGTCGCAAGATCGGTGAGCCGGTTGATGTCGACGGCGCCCGGGCCTGTCGCGCCGCAGTCCGGAACCTGAGAGACCCCGAAATGACCTCCTCGCGCCCACAGTCGGCGGCTGCGCGGACCGCCGTGCGCACGCGAGAAGGGCGCGGGTGGGCCGGCCGGCCACGATCGTGATATGTGCCACGAGTCGAGCCACCAGACAATTCGTTCCAGGTCGGTCATCGGGCCCGCGGTGAACGGCTCCCTCGCGAAGCTGATCACGGCGATCTGCACGCAAAGGCGCCCTTCGGTGTTGACAGCCGCGCTCCGGCTCGGCGGCGTGGCGTCCGCCGCGCTCAGGCAGTCCGGGCCGCCAAGCGCGCGCGCGGCGCGCAGCGCCGGAATGAGCTGCACGATCTCGCCGCTCAGCGGATTCCACACAATGTGTGGCGCGCGGCCATGTTGGTCGGCATGCTTTGCCGCGGACCACGCGGATACCAGGCGCGGATCGGTTTCAAGTGTGAGCCACACCGCGCGGGGCGCGCCACCACGCGGCTCTCCTCCGTCGGCACTGGCCCGGAGACGTACGGCGCTTGGCATCCATGCATCGCCCACAGCTTCCCCCCTCTGCGCGCCGGTCTAGACCATGGCGGTTCCACGGCTCATTCCTTGCTACGTCAGGCCAGGGCGTTAGTCCATAGTCGCGGAAGGTGTACCTGTAAAGAAACGGCTGAAAGACTCGACGGATACCTCGAAGGACGTTATGGCGATCAATGGTGTTCCGGGCATCGGTGATACGAGGCGGCTGATCCGCTGGCTTGACTCACATGGCGTGCCAGGCGCTGCGGAGCTGCGCGGCATCGAGCTGGTTGCCGGCGGCAGGTCCAACCTGACGTACCGGCTGGATTTCGGTCCAGCCACAGGTGCCGGGCCCGCACGCAGAATGGTGCTACGACGGCCGCCACTCGGACATGTGCTGCCCACCGCGCATGACATGGGCCGGGAGTACCGTGTCCTTTCCGCGCTGTGCGGCACGGACGTGCCGGTGCCAACGCCGGTCACGTTCTGCCCGGCTGAGGACGTCATCGGTGCGCCGTTCTATGTAATGCAATACGTGGACGGACTGGTGCTGCGCACCGAGGAGGACGGCGAGAAGATCACATCGCGGCAGGCGAGCGAGATTTCCGAATGCCTGGCCCAGACGCTGGCCGCTATCCACGGGGTGGACATCGCCGCGGTCGGCCTGGACGGGTTTGGCCGGCCGGACGGATACCTGGCCCGGCAGCTCAAGCGGTGGCAGCGGCAGTGGGAGCTGTCCGCGACGAGAGATCTGCCCGACTATGACCGGCTGGTTGATCGGCTGGCAGAACGGCTGCCTGCCGCCGGTGAGGGCACCCTCGTGCATGGTGATTTCCGGCTCGACAATATGTTGATCAAGCTGGCACCGCGGCCGAGGGTGGCCGCCGTCGTCGATTGGGAAATGTCCACTCTGGGCGATCCGCTAGCCGACCTGGGGCTCACCCTGTCCTATTGGACGGATCCTGGCGACAGCGAGCGGCTCGGGATCGCGCTCGCGGGAGCGATCACGTCCCGCCCTGGGTTTCTCACCAGCGCTGGGTTCGCCCGCCGCTACGCGGAGCTGACCGGCCGGGACGTCTCTGGCATCGGGTATTACGTGGCGTTCGGCATGTTCAAGCTCGCGGTCGTGCTCGAGGGCATCCACGCCAGGTTCCTGCAGAACAAGACGGTGGGAGAGGGATTCGACCAGGCAGGTAGCGGTGTGCCGATGCTCATCGAGCGTGCCAACCGCACACTCGATGAATTGGCCCGAGATTAGTGATGAGGCCCGGCGCCCCGCTCCCGCCGGGCCTCATTGAGAATGACGCGCCGGGTCCGTGGCTGGTTCACAGATCCGGCGCTAGTTTCGTGCGATTTCTGTGCGCCCCTTCTTCTGCCCGGCTAGCCCGAGTTTCCGGCCAGGAACTCGGGCTAGCAGTTGGGCACACAGATGCGACGCGCCAGCGCGTCGAAGAACACATGCGCGATGTCCGATGGCCGCTCGACCGTGTAGCTCTGGCCATGTGTGATCGCCGTAACCTGCCGAAGTGCCACTTCGTTGGCGTCGGAGCCTGCAGAGACAGCGATGATCTCTACTGGGCGCCGCGGGTCGTAGTCCTGGCGCAGGCTCGAGAGCAGCATGCCCAGCGACATGTCGTGCGGTGCGGTCTGCGTGCCGGACCCGAGCAAGATGAGGGCATTCACATGGCCAGCCTTGTAATGCGCGGTCATCCACCGGAACGCAGCCAGCAGCGACGAGTACATCGCCGCAGGTGCGCCCGGCTTCGCCGTGATTGTCCGGGTGTACTGCTGCAGTTGCTGACGCCGGGTGATGAGCCCGAGCTGCTGCGGCAGCGGGCCCATTGGCACAAGCACCCGGTACGGCAGGGACCCGTTCAGTCGGTAGTTGTACTCCCATGTGCCCATCTCTGTGCTGTCGGGAAACAGCGACAGCCCGAGGCTCGCCGCCTGCTCGAGCACCTGTAGCCGCGTTCCGCCGCCTGGCACCAGCGGCACAGTCATCGCACCGGACACGTCGTTGAGTACGAGATCGCGCGAACCGAGGCTGAGGCGCTTCCACGCCTGGAGCGCCGTACTTGCCTCCCCGGGTGCCGCAAAGGCGACGGTCGATTGCGGGCTGCCAACAATCCCGAACTGGCTGCCGCCCTGGTCCGCCTGGCCGCTTGCCGACCGGAAACCGTTGCCCCGCACGTAACTGGCCGCAAAGCTCGACCGAAGGATCTGCTGGAATTGCCGTGCTGCCTGGATCTTCAGGGCCGAGGAGGTCGTCAGCGCGAAGGGATAGTCGAGGTCGTATTCCTGCGTCGGGTAGAACGCCTTGAGCGGCACGCGTGGATTGGCCTGGTTGTAGGTTTCTATGGCCTGCTCGCTGGTTATCGTGATCGGGCGTGCGTTCCAGGGCGGCTCGGAGAGCCCGGCGAAGGAGGCTAGCGCGCGGGGGTCGTTGAAGGACGTCGTCGGTATGACGTTGTGGACGAAGTTGGTGAACTTGTCGCGCGCGGTCGGCTGACTACCGAGAAGGCGGCGGATTTCCACGATGGCCGCAAGCCCGACCGCGCTGTGCGCCGGATCGGGGAGCTGTACTTGCAAGCCCAGCGAGGTCGGCGGGCCGCCCAGCGATTGCGGGAAGAGCGTCCGCCAGTCGACGTGGCGGGACCACCTGGCCCGCTTGCCGGTGATCATTCGTGGTACCGCGATGACCAGAGGAGACTTCGCCACTGACACTCCAGTCGGGTCCACCGCGGCAGCACCGCGCGCCGAGGAGCGCACCGCGTCCACCCACAGGCTGGAATCGGGTACCCAGGCATCGATTGGGGTCTCGCCAGGGTTCGTGTTCATGCCGGACAGTTCCGTTGCCACCGCGTCTGGAGAGTCCTCGGTGACCTCGACCTGAGCGCAATGCCCCCCGACATCGCGGTCGAGGTCGTTGAAGTACTGCCCGATGCGCTGTACGGCGGGAGCCACGTCAAGTGCGGCCGCCACGTGCAGGCGGATGGGGTTCTGCTGGCACAGTGCGCGTACCAGGACGGCCCGCACGCCAATCACGAGGACGAGGACGAGGACGAGTCCGC
>WNGG01012131.1_pt1 | contig 13087 bp, 9 predicted proteins | sample 5400661 | NCBI WGS metagenome assembly WNGG01 (sample SAMN13153372, study PRJNA577476) | soil metagenome | isolation source: 100 cm soil or saprolite under Garry oak tree replicate 1 | place: USA:California | collected 2016-06-15
GGAACAGCGTCTCCCCCGAGACCGGCCTCGTCTCGAAGTGGTCGCGGGCGGGCGAGAACCTGGTCTTCCGGATCGACTGGGTCGGCCGCTCGACCCCGGCGGTCTTCGACGGGCGGGTCTGCGCGAGCGGCCGCGCCGACCTGCGCTACGAGCTCGTCGGCTGCTGGGACGCCCGGGACGGCCGTCCGCTCTGGCAGCGGCGGTTCGTCGTCTACAACACCACGATCCCGTTCAGCCGCGTGGGCTGGGCGAGCGTGAGCGGGGACCCGGAGACCGGCTACCTCTACGCGCAGAACGGAGACGGCCAGCTCGTCTGCTTCGACCGGCAGGGCAAGACGGTCTGGGAGTGGCGGCTGGGCGAGGAGATGGGCCGCAGCTCCGGCTTCGGCGGCCGCACCCACACCGCCCTCATCGACGAGGACCGCGTGATCACGAGCGTGGTCGGCACCGGCTGGGGCGACCAGGCGGCCCTCCGACAACGGTACGTGGCTTTCGACAAACGCACGGGCAAGGTCCTCTGGATGGCCACTCCGAACACCATCCCGGTCGAGGACTTCAACAACCAGGCGAACGGTACCATCGCGGTGATCGGCGGCCAGCGGCTGATGATCGGCGGTGGTGCGGACGGCTTCATCTACGCGCTGAAGTCGCGCACGGGCGAGCTGGTGTGGAAGTACCACTTCAGCACGAAGTCGCTGAACAGCCCGGTGACGGTGGTGGGCGACACGGTCTACGCGTCCCAGAGCGAGGAGCCGCTCGAGGGGAACTTCACGGGTCAGGTCGTCGCCCTGGACGGCACGGGCTCGGGCGACATCACCGCTGCCGCGACCCGGTGGCACACGGACGGCATCACCTCGGGGTTCGCCGCCCCCCTCCATCACCAGGGACGGCTCTACGTGATCACCAACTCGGGGACGATCCACGCCCTGGACGCGAAGACCGGCCAGGACCTGTTCTCCTACAACCTGGGGACCATCGGGCGCGGATCCCCCGTCTTCGCCGACGGGAAGATCTACGCGACAGAGGAAAACGGCAACGTCCACATCCTGAAGCCCGGAGCCGACCGGTTCGAGGCGCTCGACCACCAGCACCTGACCATGCCCGAGGGGCGCCACGTCGAGATCTGGGGCTCCTTCGCGGTGGCCTATGGCCGGATCTACTTCCTGGCGGAGGACGGGCTCTACTGCCTGGGGGACAAGAAAGCGCCGTTCCGGGGACCGGCTCCGGGGGTGGCGAAGGCCGCCGCCCCGCTGGCGATCGCGTCCGATCCGCCCGCGCCCTCCGACGCGAAGCCGGCGGTCCTGCTGGTCGTCCCCGGCGAGGTGATGGCCAAGGCCGGCGAGGAGGTGGCCTTCGAGGTGCGCGCCTTCGACGAGAAGGGCCGGGCGGTCCCCGCCGCGGCCGCGAAAGGCGCGGCCTTCTCCCTCGAGGGGCTGGCGGGTGCGGTCACCCCGGAGGGGCGGTACAAACCCGATCCGGCCAGGGGCACCCAGTCCGGCAGGGTCAAGGCGACTCTCGGCGCCCTCGGCGCCACGGCGCGGGTGCGGGTCTTCGCCCCGCTCCCCTGGAGCGAAGATTTCGAGTCGGGCAAGGTGCCCGCGGGGTGGGTCGGGGCCGGACGCTTCACGATCGCGGAGGGGGAGGGCGGCAAGACGCTGCACAAGGCCCCCGTCCAGACCGGCCTCAATCGTTCCAGCGTCTTCATCGGCCCCTCTTCGATGAGCGGCTACACCATCGAGGCCGACCTCAGGGCCACGAAGAAGGGACGCCGGATGCCCGACCTCGGCCTCATCAACGGCGGCTACACCCTCGATCTCATGGGCAACCACCAGCGGCTGCAGCTGCGCTCGTGGGCCTCCGAGCTGGCGTTCTCGCAGAGCCTCGACTTCAAGTGGGAGCCCGATGTGTGGTACCGGATGAAGCTCCGGGTGGACGTCCTCCCCGACAAGTCGGTCGCCCGGGGCAAGGTCTGGCGGAAGGGGGAGACCGAGCCCGCGGAGTGGACGATCTCGTACGACGACAAGGGACGCATCCCCGCGGGCGCCCCCGGGATCTACGGCGACTCCCCGGTGGACATCGATTACGACAACCTCATGGTGGTGGTGAGCCAATGAGTACGCGGGGCCGGACTTGCACCAGCGTTCCGCTCCTCTACATCCTGCTGTCCGTTGGCGTCCTCGGCGGGCTCCGCGCGGGCTTCCGCCCCGACGTCCGGGCGGCGGAGCCCGAGCGCGCGCTCTTCGGCTCCTACCCGACCCGCAACATGGTCTCCGACGAGACCGGCTTGCCCGCGAAGTGGGACGTGAAGACCGGCGTGAACGTCAAGTGGTCCCAGGCCTCCGGCTCCCAGACCTACGCGGGTCCGGTGGTGGCCGACGGCAAGGTCTTCATCGGCACCAACAACGAGGCCGTGCGCAACCCGAAGCTGAAGGGCGACAAGGGCGTGGTCATGGCCTTCCGGGCCAGCGACGGCCAGTTCCTCTGGCAGATGGTCACCGACAAGCTCCCCTCCGGCCGGGTCAACGACTGGCCGCAGCAGGGCGTCTGCTCCACGCCCTTCGTCGAGGGCAAGCGCCTCTACTACACCTCGAACCAGGCGCACATCGTCTGCCTCGACACCGAGGGCTTCCGGGACGGCAAGAACGACGGGATCACCACCGAGAAGTACAAGGACGAGATCGACGGCGACGTGATCTGGGAGTTCGACATGATGGGGGAGGCGGACGTGTTCCCCCACAACCTTTCCGTCCCCCCAGGCCCCGAGCTTCATCGCCCTCGACAAGAACACGGGCAAGCTGGTCTGGGAGAGCAACCTGCCCGGGGAGAGGATCATCCACGGCAACTGGTCGAACGCGTCCTTCGGGGTGGCCAAGGGCCGGCCCGAGGTCGTGTTCGGAGGCGGCGACGGCTGGGTCTACGCCTTCGAGCCCAAGACCGGGGCGCTGCTCTGGAAGTTCGACGCCAACCCCAAGGGGACGGTCTACGCCCTCGGAGGGCGCGGGACCAAGAACGACATCATCGCCAGCCCGGTGATCTTCGACGACAAGGTCTACATCGGGGTGGGCCAGGACCCCGAGCACGGAGAGGGGGTCGGGAACCTGTGGGCGTTCGACGCGTCCCTGAGCGGGGACGTGACCGACAAGGCCGTGGTCTGGCACCGGGGAGGCGACGACTTCCGCCGCACGATCTCCACCGTCGCCATCAAGGACGGGATCGCCTACGCGGCCGACCTCTCGGGCTTCCTCTATGCGCTCGACGCCCGGACCGGCCAGCTCTACTGGAAGCACGACGTGCTGGCCGCGGTCTGGGGCTCCCCCTTCGTGGCCGACGGCAAGGTCTACCTGGGCGACGAGGACGGCGACGTGGTGGTCCTGAAGGCAGGGAAGACCAAGGAGGTGCTGGCCGAGATGCACATGGGCAACTCGGTCTACACCACGCCCTTCGCCAAGGACGGGGTGCTCTACGTCCTGACCCGGAACCACCTTTACGCGATCGCGGAAGGGGCGAAGTCGGCCCCCGCCGCCAGGGGCGACTGACCGCCCGACGCAATTCAGGGTTTCCCCGAGCCCCAATTGCGGCGCCGCCTGATTGACGGTCCCTCCCGGTGCGGCCACTCTCGGCCCAACCGAGGAGGTTGATGCCGTGAAACCCGTTTCGCCGTGTCGCCTGCGTATCCTCGCCACCCTCCTGACGATGGCCGCCTTCGCCTCCACCGCCGCCGCCCAGAACTCCACGGGGAGCATCCAGGGGGCGGTGCGTGATCAGACCGACGCCATCCTGCCGGGCGCCAGCGTCCTGGCCTCGAACACCGAGAGCGGCTTCCAGTACTCCGCGGTCACCCGTGAGGACGGCTCCTACAACCTGAACAGCGTGCCGCCCGGCACCTACACGATCAAGGTCTCCATCCCCGGGTTCAAGGAGCAGTCCCGGACCCTCCGCCTCCAGGTCGGGCAGACCCTCAACCTCGACTTCAAGCTGACCCTGGACGCGATGATCGCGGAGAGCGTGACGGTCGTGGGGACAGCCGCAACTTCCTGAACTTCGCCGCCCTGGCCCCCGGGGTGCGGCTCTCCACCGACGAGCAGCGCAAGGAGGTCACGGCCGGAGCCCTGGCCTCCCAGCAGACGAACGTGTTCATCGACGGGGTGAGCCTCAAGAACGACGTCCTCCTGGGCGGGGTGGTGGGCCAGGACGCCAGCCGCGGGAACCCCTTCCCCCAGAACGCGGTCCAGGAGTTCCGGGTCATCACCCAGAACTACAAGGCCGAGTACCAGAAGGCCTCGAGCGCGATCATCTCCGCGATCACCAAGTCCGGGGGCAACACGTTCCACGGCGACGCCTTCGGCTTCTTTCAGGGGAAGGGGCTGGTGGCGGCGGACCCGTTCGCGGAGAAGCGGGGCGAGCCGAAGCCGGACTACAAGCGCCTGCAGTACGGGGCGAGCCTCAGCGGGCCCATCGTCCGCGACCGCGCCCATTTCTTCCTCAGCTACGAGGGGAACGACCAGGACAGAAGTAACTCGGTCTTCTTCGGCAGCACCGCCGTCCCTCCTGCGCTGGCGGCCCAGCTCCAGAAGTACCTGGGCACCGAGACCAGCCCTTTCCGGTCCGACCTCTACTTCGGCAAGCTCACCTACCAGGTGAGCCCCACGCAACTCTTGGAGCTGTCCGGCCAGGCTCGCCACGAGACCGACATCCGCGACTTCGGCGGCCAGACGAGCTTCGAGAACGCGGACAACGTGAAGAACGACGTGATGTACGCGACCGCCAAGCATCGGCTGGCCAAGGGCACGTTCGTGAACGAGGCCACCTTCAGCTTCCTGGACTTCAAATGGAACCCGGTCCCCCTGAACCCGAACCTCGTGGGGCAGGAGTACCGGGGGATCCTGCGCATCGGCGGCCGCGACACCACCCAGGACTTCACCCAGAAGCGGGCCTCCCTGCGCGACGACTTCACGCTCTTCGGGATCAAGGGCATGGGGACCCACGTCGTCAAGCTCGGGGCCAACCTGGACTTCCTGAGCTACGACGTGAGCAAGCAGCTCTTCGGAAACCCGCTCTTCACCTACCGCTCGGACATCAGCCTCGACTTCCCGGCCGAGGCCTCCTACGGGGTCGGCAACCCGGACCTCTCGAGCGACAACCGCGAGTTCGGCGTCTACGCCCAGGACGACTGGAAGGTCACGAAGAACTTCGAGCTGAACCTGGGCGTGCGCTGGGACTACGAGTCCGAGATGCTGAACAACTCGTACGTGACCCCGGCCGACGTGCGGAACGCGCTCTCCCCCTTCCTTCCCGCGAAATATTTCACGGACGGGACCCAGCGCAAGCCCTTTTACGGCGCGATCCAGCCGCGGGTCGGCTTCTCCTGGGACCTCGCCGGCGATGGCAAGACCACGGTCTTCGGGGGCGTGGGCCGCTACTACGACCGCGTCCTCTACAACTACATCCTCGACGAGCGCTTCCGCCTGCAGTACGCGGTCCGAAAATTCCTGTTCTCCGCCAACGGAGGAGTCCGGGACGGCCTCCCGACCATCCCCTGGGACCCCGCGTACCTGAGCGCGGCGGGCCTGAACGGACTGATCGCGAGGGGGACCGCCCCGAACCCCGAGGTCTTCCTGATCGACAACAACACGAAGCCGCTCAGCTCAACCCAGTGGAGCGCCGGGCTGCGCCGAACCCTGGGGCCCGTGCTCGCCTCCGCCACCTATACCGGGGTGCGCAGCGACCACGGCTTCACCTTCCTCTTCGGCAACCGCCGGCCCGACGGCAACTGCTGCCAGCAGCTCGCCCCCAACTACGGCAACGTCCTGATCTCCAGCGACGCCGTGAAAACCTGGTACGACGCCCTCTACGTCACCGTGGACAAGCCCTTCACGGCGTCATCGAAGTGGGGCGCCTCGGTCGCCTACACACTGGGCTGGGCCAAGCAGATCGGGGGCGACCTGTTCAGCCTGGACTTCCCGACCGTCGAGGCCTACCCGAGATACCCGACCCCCAACGACGAGCGGCACCGGGTGGTGGCGAGCGGCATCTTCGGCCTGCCCGGGGACGTGCGGATCAGCACGTTCATCACCTACGGGTCGGGCCTGCCGTATACGATCACCGACGCCTCGCTCGGCTTCGGGCCGAACCAGCTCAAGATCCTCCGAAACGAGGGCCGCGCCGACACCTACCAGAGCTTCGACTTCCGGCTGGAGAAAGCGGTGGGTTTCGGTGGCCCGCATCGAGTGGGGCTCGTAGCCGAGGTCTTCAACGCGTTCAACCACTACAACTACACCGACTACAACGGGTTCATCCCGCCGCTGCCGGAGGTGAACGCCAACTTCGCCACCCCCGGCCGCCTCACGGAGCCCGGCCGCCGTTTCCAGTTCGGGGTCAACTACTCGTTTTGACGTGATCGGGGGCGCCCTTCCCTCCGGGGCGCCCCCGGTCGACTTTGTGACAAGGGCGGAGCCGGACGTGTAGCGGCGTTCCCCTCCCCCAACGTGGGGAGGGGTAGGGTGGGGGTCGATGGATGATGGCCCCATGCGGCGGCTGAGCCTGGTCGTCTTCGTCCTGCTCGGGTGGGGGTGCCGCGCCCCGACCCCGGCGCCGAGCCCGCCCCCTCCCCCTGACCCGCGGGTCGCCTGGGCCTTACTCGACACCCTGGAGGAGCGGACGTTCCGCTTCTTCTGGGACCTGGCCGATCGTCGCACCGGCCTCGTCCCCGACCGCTGGCCCACTCCCTCGTTCTCCAGCATCGCCGCCGTGGGCTTCGCTCTCACCGCGTATCCGATCGGGGTCGAGCGCGGGTACGTCTCGCGGGCCGACGCGCGCCGGCGCGTCCTCGCCACCCTGGACTTCTTCCTGGACGCGCCCCAGGGGCCCCAGGGGACAGGGGTCGCGGGCCACCGCGGCTTCTTCTACCACTTCCTCGACATGTCCACGGGACGCCGGTTCGGCACGGTCGAGCTCTCCACGATCGACACCACCCTTCTCATGGCGGGGGTCCTCTTCTGCCAGTCGTATTTCGACGGCGCTCTTCCCGAGGAGCAGGCGGTCCGCGTGAAGGCCGAGGAGCTGTACCGCCGCGTGGACTGGCGTTGGGCGGTGGCACGCCCGCCCCTCGTATCGATGGGCTGGAAGCCCGAGTCCGGCTTCCTCGACCCGGACTGGCGCGGCTACAACGAGGCCATGCTCCTCTACATCCTCGCCCTGGCCTCGCCCACGCACGCGGCGGAGGAGAGCGCCTGGACCGAATGGACGCGGACCTATACCTGGGGGACCTTCCAGGGCCAGGCGCACGTGGCCTTCGGCCCGCTCTTCGGCCACCAGTACTCCCACGTCTGGATCGACTTCCGCGGCATCCGCGACGCGTACATGCGCGGGAGGGGGATCGACTATTTCGAGAACTCGCGGCGCGCGACCCACGCCCAGCGCGCCTACGTGGTGCTGAACCCGATGGGCTGGAAGGACTACGGGCGGGAGGTGTGGGGGCTCACGGCCTGCGACGGGCCGGCGGACGTGCGCCTCACGCTGGACGGGCGCCCGCGGACTTTCTGGACCTACTCGGCCCGCGGGGTGTCGCTGGAGGGGATCCGGGACGATGGCACGATCGCTCCCACCGCGGCCGCGGCTTCGCTCCCGTTTGCCCCCGAGATCGTGATGCCCGCGTTGCTGGAGATGCGCCGGACCTACGGCGACCGGCTCTTCTCGACCTACGGGTTCCTCGACGCCTTCAACCCGAGCTTCCCCGGCCAGGCCGTGCTCCGGCACGGCCGCATGGAGCCGGGCATCGGCTGGGTGGACACGGACTACCTGGGCATCGACCAGGGGCCCATCCTGGCCATGATCGAGAACCACCGGACCGGCCTCGTGTGGCGGACGCTGCGCAAGAGCGCGCACGTGGCGCGTGGCCTGCGACGCGCGGGCTTCACGGGCGGCTGGCTGGAGGACGCCGCCCCCCTCACGGCCGACGACGCTCGCGCCCGCCCGTCCCCCTGACCTGCCCCCGATTCGGGAGCCGCCGCGGGCGCTCGATCATCTCGGACGCGATTCGATCTTGAGCACGTTCGAGTCGATGCGGTCGAGGCGAGCCGAGGCTCGGAACGTGCCGCCGTTCATGATCCGGACTCGCAGCCAGAACGGGGTTCGACTGCCCTTCCTGTGAACGAGGCCATTCGGATGCAGGGTCTGCTCGGGAAGGCGGATCCCGTCGACGAACCACTCGGGGGCCTCCCCCCACGCGCACTCCTCCCCCTGGGCATTTCGCTGGTCCGAATCGAAGACGACGAGATCGCCCGGGTGGACGATCCAGTGGCCGGTCCGGGGATCCTGGACGAGCGGGCGGCCCTCGACGGAGCGCACCTTGATGAGGTAGGACGCGACGGGCCCCCGAGGCAGCAAGGGCCTGAGATCGGGGGTGGGACTCGGGTTCGGCTCGGGAGGAGGGGTCGGCTCCACCGTGGCCCCCTTCCGCGGAGCTCCGGATCGCGGACCCCGTCCGTTGCCGGGGTCACGGAGCGGGAACTCGTCGCGCAGAGCCTCGGCCACGAAGGCGTGACCCGTCGGAGTCAGGTGTCCGATGTCGTCGAGCGCGATCAAGTTGTAGGTCAAGCCGGCCGCCCAGTAGCGGAGCCTCAGGTCCAGAACCTCGGCTCCCGCGAGTCCGTGGAGGGGACGACGAAACGGGGCCACCCGCGTTTCATCGCCGAAATACGCCCCCCGATCAGGGTGCAGGACGACCTTGAAACGGGCTCCTCGCGCGCGGCAGAGGTCCGCCATTCGCTCGACGAGGCGCATCGTGAGGTCGGCCGCAGCATCGAAGCGCTGGAGGACGCGCCCGTACCTTTCCGGCCAGTGCTCGCGCGAGGAACCGGTCGCCGGTCGGCCCATCCGCTCGGGAGATTGCACCTGAAGCGTCAACAGGTTGAAGAGATCGGAGTGCTCGCGCAGACGGAGCCCCATCCACGCGATCCAGCTCCGCTTCAGGTGCGCGTGACGCAGCGTCAATTCTCCACCCTCGACCACGTAGTACGGCTTCGGCGTCCCTGCGTCGTACAGGTACGAGTCGAGCGCGTTGTCGACGTAGTCGTTTGAGAGGCAGAAGTTCAGCACCACCAGGTCCGGCGCGTACCGGAATCCTTCGCGCTCGAGGCGCAGCAGGGCCTGGTCCGTGCCGTAGCCGCTGACCGCGAGATTGACGACCTCGACGCCCGGATCCATCCCTTGAAGGCGCTCGGCAAAGGTCTCATGGTCGGCCACGGCGGCGCCGAGAGCGATGGAGTCTCCGAGGGAGAGGACGCGGGTGGTACCGGATCGGCGAGCCACGGCCCATTCCCGCCCGCGGTAGCCCGCGCGGTTCACGGTGAAGCGCTTGCCGTTCGACCAGACTCCGTTCCAACCCGGTCGCAGGGCCCAGCCGTAGAGCTCGGAGTAGACATGCGGGTGCCGGACCGGCGAGTCACTCAACGCGTCGAGGTCAGCCCGGCGGACCAGGGCCTCGCTGGCCACCAGGGTCGCCACGATGAGGAGCAGCACGGTAAGGGAGAGGATCGGTCCGACAAGGCGCGATCCCAGGCGCGGCGGGGGGGGCGGGGCCACGTCTTGGAGTGTGCATGCCGAGTGAGCGGATGTCCAGTGGGCTTTAATGCTCTCCGCCGACCCTCGCGGGGCGGGAGCCTCCTCTTGGCGCGCCCGCCCGCCGTGTGTCATCCTCGCGGGATGGGCGCGGACCTCGACCGGATGGTGCAGACGATGGAGGTCTTCGACTCCTGGGAGGATCGCTGCCGGTTCCTGATCGAGCTCGGGCGCAAGCTGCCGGCACTGCCTTGCGAGGACCAGACCGAGGAGAACCGGGTGCACGGCTGCCTGAGCAAGGTCTGGTTGAAGGCCCAGCCCGGCCCCGAATCGCCGCCGCTCCTCCGCCTGGAGGCGGACAGCGACGCCGCGATCGTCAAAGGGTTGGTGGCCCTGCTGATCGCCGCCTATTCGGGTCGGACCGCGCCCGAGATCCTGGCCTTCGACATCCGCGGCCTGCTGACCCGCCTCGACCTGCAGAACCAGCTGAGCCCCAGCCGCAGCAACGGGCTCTTCTCGATGGTGGAGCGCATCCAGGCCCTGGCCCGGAGCCTCGTGGCTACCGCGCCGCCTCCTGCGTCCCGGTCTTGAATCGGAAGACCGCGGCGGAGAGCGCGGTCTCGCTCTCGTCCAGCAGGTGCGTGTAGACCGCGACCACGCGCCCGCCCTGGGCCGCGAGCCCGATGTAGTCGCCCATGAAGACCTTGTCTTGGCAGGCGAAGGGCGCGTTCGGGCCGGCGGCAGCCGCGGTGGCGAACACGAAAGCCGCGGGGAAGGCGGGCCGGGGGCGCAACCGCGGCGCCCCTACCCGCCCGCGACCAGGGAGGCGATGCGCCCGGCCAGCTCGCGCCCGCGCGCGCCGTCGAGGGAGCCCGCCCGCCACACGATCCCCAGGCCCGCGTCGCCGAGCTTCGGGATGATGTGGAAATGCACGTGGAGCACCGCCTGGTGGGCGGCCGCCCCGTTGTTCTGGAGGACGTTGTAGGCGGCGGCCTCCGTCGCCTTCATCACCGCCCGGCAGAGGCGCGGGAGCACGCGGCCGATCGCGGCCGCGCTCTCGTCGGAGAGCTGGTCCAGGGTGGCCGCGGCTTCCTTCGGGACCACCAGGGTATGGCCCGGGCTCAAGGGGCCGACGTCGAGGAAGGCCAGCACGCGCTCGTCCTCGTACACGCGGTGGCAGGGGATCTCGCCCCGGATGATGCGGGAGAAGATGGTCTCGCTCACGCCTTGGCTCCTTCCGTGGCCCTCGCGAGGAGGGCGCGCGCCATGGCCGCATAGGTCGCAACCGCGGCGGCCTGCTCCGCCTTGTCGATGAACTCGTGCGCGGTGTGGGCCACGTGGATGGACCCGGGGCCGAAGAGCAGGGGCTCTCCCCAGCGGTCGAGCCACGGGATGTCGGTCCCGAAGCGCACGACCGCGCGGGGCAGGTGGGAGAGCTCCGGGACCGTGTGCACGTCGATGGGCTGCATCTGGAGCCCCGGCTTCACGTGGGCCCGGCCGCCCGCGATCGCCGTGACCCGGGCGAGCACCTCCGCGGGATCGGTGACGGTCCGGAACATGACCTCGGCGCGCGCCGCGTCGGGGACCACGTTGGCCTTGATCCCCCCGCCGATCACCCCGATGTTGTGGGTGGTGGGGCCCAGCCGCTCGGAGACCGGCCAGGAGGCCGCCCGCAGGTCGTGCAGGACGTCGAGCAGCTTCTCGATCGCCGACTCGCCGAGCTCCGGATAGGCGGCGTGGGCGGTGCGCCCCGCGGCCTCGATGGTGACCCGGAGCACGCCCTTGCCGCCCGTGGCCTGGTGGCTCTCCGTGGGCTCCCCGTTGATCAGGAACCGGCAGCGGTTCGGCAGGGTGTTGGCGGCCTGCGCCCCCTGGCTGCCGTCCTCCTCGCCCACCACGAAGAGCAGGCCGAGGTGGCCTCGCCCCTCCTCGCGCAGCCGCCGGGCCGCGAAGACCTGGGCGGCCACGATTCCCTTGGCGTCGCAGGCCCCGCGGCCGTGGATGCGCGTCTCGTCCTCCCGCGAGGGGATGAAGGGCGGCACCGTGTCGATGTGGGTCGAGAGCACGACCAGGGGGTCGCCTACCCGGGCGAAGACGTTGAAGCGGTCGCCCTCCACCGGCTGCGTGCTCACCTCGAAGCCCCACCCGGCGAGCTGGTCCGCGAGATAACGGCCGACCGCCGCCTCCTCGCCGCTGAGGGACGGGATGTCGATGAGGGCGCGGGTGAAGGCGGTCAGGTCCATGCCGAGCCCTGACATTATTCCATCTCTTGTAAGATGCCCGTCGCCCGCCGGGGAGCGGGTGGGAGGGTTCGCATGCACAGGCGCTTCACGATGCTTCTGGCCTCGCTCCTGGCCGGCCCGGCCACGGCGGCCGACACCCACCCGTTCTCCGTTCACGACATGCTGGCCATGGACCGCATCTCCGACCCCCGGGTGTCCCCCGACGGTCTGACCGTGGCCTTCACCGTCCGGGTGACCGACCTCGAGGCCGACAAGGGCCGGAACGACGTCTGGATCGCTCCCACCGGTGGGGGAGGGGCCCGGCGGCTGACCAGCCACGAGGCCGACGACACCCAGGCCCGCTGGGCCCCGGACGGCAAGAGCCTGTTCTTCGTCTCCACCCGCACCGGCTCGGCGCAGGTGTTCCGCCTGAGCCTGGAAGGGGGCGAGCCGCAGGCGGTGACGAGCCTGCCCCTCGACGTGGATGCGCTCGAGGTGGCCCCGGGCGGGCGGCACCTGGTGTTCGCGATGGCGGTCTTTCCGGGCCAGACTCCGGCGGAGAGCGCGGCCACGCTTCAGGCGCAATCCAAGCGGAAGGCCAGCGGCCGTCTCTACGATCGCCTGTTCGTCCGCCACTGGGACGCGTGGGAGAACGGCACCCGCAACCACCTGTTCTCGTACGAGCTCGCCACCGGGAAGCTGGTCGATCTCATGCCTCGGATGGACGCGGACGCGCCCTCGAAGCCGTTCGGGGGAAGCGAGGAGTACGCGGTCTCACTCGACGGGCGCACCGTGGTCTTCACGGCCAAGGACGCGGGGCGGGAAGAGGCCTGGTCCACGAACTTCGACCTCTACGCGGTCCCCCTCGACGGCTCCGCCGCTCCGAAGAAGCTCACCACGAACCCCGCCGGGGACGGCCATCCCCGCTTCTCTCCGGACGGCAAGACGCTCGCCTACCTGGCGATGAGCCGGCCCGGCTTCGAGGCGGACCGCTTCCGGATCGTGCTTCGGGAATGGGCCACGGGCGCCGAGCGGACGATCGACCTGCGGGCCGACGCCTCGGAAACGGGCGACCGCTCGCCGGACGATCTCGCGTGGTCGCTGGACGGCCGGGAGCTTTATGCCACCGCCGAGCATCTTGGCAACAAGGCCCTGTTTGCGATCGACGCCGCCACGGGCGCCGCGCGCATCCTGGCGGGGGACGGCCAGGTGACGAGCCCGCAGCCGATGCCGGGAGGCAGGTTGCTGTACGGCCGCAACTCGCTCCTGGGTCCGACCGAGCTCTACGCCCTCGACCGACAAGGACG